>Ga0315278_10004140_pt1 | contig 13064 bp, 12 predicted proteins | sample YL17G06_0_MG_FD_203880 | JGI IMG/M metagenome (GOLD analysis project Ga0315278, IMG submission 203880) | Sediment microbial communities from Yellowstone Lake, YNP, Wyoming, USA - YL17G06_0 | ecosystem: Environmental > Aquatic > Freshwater > Lake > Sediment | place: USA: Wyoming | collected...
AGAGCGCGCGCGCGGCGCCCCCGCCCGCGGCTTTGCCCGCCCCACAACCACACCCCATGACTTTATTTTGTTTTTTTCCCACTATCCCACACCACCCCTTGTGCGCGGCGGCGCCGGCGGCGGCGGTAAAGGGGCGGCGCACGCGCACCCGCGTTGCGCCGCCGACTCCCCCGCCGCCCTCCCCGGCGCCGCCCGCCGCACCGGTACTGAGCCTACCGCGCACGCTGCACCCGCACGCTTTTCGACCTCTTGTGAGCACGAAAAAAGACTACACACGCGACACACGGCGAGGGGAGGAGGACAGAGGCGTTCCCTCCCTCGCGCCCACGCGCCCTCTCTCTGTCTCTCCCTCACGTAAACTCGGTGGGCGCGTTCGCGCCCGCCCAGAGCAGCGCCAGGTTGATGGCCCCGATGACGGCGAGGCCGCGGCCGGCCCCCTCGCGGCGCCTGCGCGGCGCGGCGCGCGGCGGCAGCGGGCGGGAAAAGAGGCCGCGCTGCTGGGCGGCGAGGACGCGCTCCAGGCGGTCGCCGTCCACGGGGCCGCCGGGCGGGACGACGGCGACGCTGGGAGAAGGAGGGGAGGAGGGGCGTCGGCGGAAGCGGCGGCGACCACCCCAAAACCCTCTCTCCCTCTCTCACACACTCACTCCCGGTACGGCAACTTGTCCAGCACAGTGCGGTCGCACGTGACGGCGGACCGGATGACGGACGCGAGGTCGCCAAAGCCGAGGACGAGGCCTGAAAGAGGAGGAGAGGGATGGGGGGCCGGGGTGGTGGTGGTTGTGCGCGCGATGCCGCCCGCTCCGGCGCTCGCCACCACGCGCCACCACCCCCTCACCCCAGAGAAACTCGCGCAGGGGCGTCGGGTCGGACGCAAAGGGCACGGCGACATTGGCGCGCGGCGGCGGCCTCGCCGCGCTGCGCCCGCCCGCGGCCACGACGCCGCGCCGCGCGTACTTTGTGCTGGGCAGGCGGGCGCCGTCGGCCGCGTACGCGCCGACGGCGGGGTCGTCCCAGCCGGCGAGGCGGGTCGCGAGGTCGCCCAGAGCGGGGGACGCGAACGAAGGGGGCGTGGGGTGGGTGGGCGGCATGCTGGCGGGCCGCGGGCGGCGCGGCGGCGGCGCCGCGCCGGGAGGGGGACTTGGGGGAGAGAGACGCGCGCGCTCCCTCAGTTATCCGTTGCAACGCTCGCCGCCCTCCCGCTCCCCAAAACAGACGCACCCCGGGACGCACCAACCCCGCCCACCATCAACCCTCCTCCATGTCGCCCGCGGCGAGCGACGCCTCCAGGCGCGCCACTTCCTCGAGCGTCGCGGCGCCCGCGATGGCTGCCGCGACCGCGGCGAGCCGCGCCGCCGTCGGCGCCGTGGTCGCGCCGCCGCTGGCGGCCGCGAGCAGGCCGGCGCCCGGCTCAAAGGTGGTCGCGGGCGCGCCGCCGGCGGCACACGCGGCGTCGGCCGAGGCGCGCTCGCCGGGGCCGACCTTGGTCCAGTCCAGCCGCGTCAGGCTGCGCAGCTTGTGGATGGCGTATTGGCTGGGGAGGCGAGAGGGAGGAGGGGGCGTCGGCGGCGCGTTTTGTTTCTTTCGGGGGTCTCCGACCCTCGACCACCCCCACCCCCCACGCGTCCCCTCCCCCCCCTCGCACCGGTACTGGGGGTGCTTGGTCACCTCGTTGTCCACGAGCACGAGGTGGGTGAGGCGGGGCAGGGCAGCGAGCGGGTCGAGGTCCTGAGAGGGGAGGGGGTCGGGGCGTCGGCGAGGGTTGGCCGCAGCCCGCTCCTCCTCCCCGCCCCCTCCTCCCTCCCACACCTTGAGCGCCTTCAGCTTGTTGTTGGTCAGCACGAGCATGGCGAGCCCCGGCAGGGCGGCGTCGAGGCCGGGGCCGAGCCGCGCGACGCGGTTGTTGGCGGCGACCAGGGTGGCGAGCCGCGGCAGCCTCGGAAAGCCGTCCAGCAGGGCGATGGCGTTGTCGGAGAGGTCGATGGCGTCGAATTGGTTCTAAAGAGACCGTCGGGGAGCGTGGAAAGGGGTCGGCGCGCCGCCGCGTTTCCCCTGCTGCCGCCCCACCAGCCCTCGCCCCACCCTCTTTCTCTCCGCACCTTGGTCGCGCCCAGGTTTTCGATAGCCGCAATCTTGAGGCCTGGGGGAAGAGGGCGGGAGGCGGCGATCGGCGCGCGCCGGCGCGACGGCCGCGCCGCGCCCGCGGCCGCTCTCCTCCTCCACCTCTCTCGCACCCCTCAAATCGATCTCATACTGCCCCACGCAGTTCATGAATTGGGGCGCCGCCGCCACCGCGTCCGCGGTGAGGCGGCCGACCACACGCGGCGGCGGCGGGGGCGGCGGGGGGGCGCCGCCGTCCGCCATGGTGGCGGGCCAGGGGGGGGGCGGCCCCTGGGAGGCGCGGCGGGCGGGGTCGAATGGGGAGAGAGGCGAGGTGTCGGGAGGAGCCGACGCAGTCTCGCTCGCCGGCGAATGGCGGCCTCCTGCTCGCGCCCGCCCCCGCGCGGCGCCGCCGCGCCGCGCCGCGGCCGCGTCGTGCCCGCTGCCGCCCCCAGGTTCAACCCGCAAAACACGGACGACCCGCGCGTCGTCCCGGCGCCCGACTTCTCTCCAACCGCCGCCGTCGCCGCCCAGCTGGCCGCGCTGGCGGCCAACGACGATCCGTGGCCGGGACACGGCGTGCAGGTGTGGGGAGGGGGGGCGCGGGGCGCGTGGGCGAGGCGGGAGGCGCGACCTGGCGACCGACCGACCCTCGACACCCGTCTCTCTCTCTCTCTCCCCCAGGCCGCGTACGTGTTCTGCCGGGACGCCGGGTCCATGGAGCTGTCCCGCTATTTTGGCAACAGCCGGAGCCTGTACCACGAGGTGAGGGGGAAGGGCGAGGCGAGGCGGCGGGCCGCGCGCGCGCGCGCGCGCGCGCGCCCACCGTCTCCACCGCCCGCCGTGCAGGACCATTTCGTCGGCGGCTTCCGCACCGCGTTCCCCGACCTGCTCCCCCCCAACCCGGTCGCTGAGACGACCGGGGAGACTCCCGACGGCGACGCCGCGGTCGTCGTCGCCGTGCGCACCGCGACCGGCCGCGCCCTCGCCTTTCGCATGGTGCGCTGTGAGGTGGGGCGGCGGAAAGGGGCGTGGGTCACGGCCAGCGTGCTGGAGGTCGAGGGAGGCGAGGGGTGAGGGCGCGCGCGGGGTGTGGGTCGAGGCTAGACACTGCGCGGCGCTCCCGCCCCTCTCCCACCCTCGTGCGAGCACAAGTGCGGGCGCAGTCACACGAGCCCCCCACGTTTGGGTGGCTGCGCCCCGACCGCGCGGCGGGCCCACCGCGCGCCCAAAATCAGCCGCAACGCATCGCCCGCGCGCCGGCGCGACCCATCTCCAGCAAAATCGTCTGTTCTTGAACCTACCTAGGACCCAAAAATGCGAAAACCAGCGCCGAAGAATCGGCGCGGGCGGCTACGGCCGCCCACCCCACCTCTTTCATTCGCTCAAAGCGCGCGCGCCGCGGCGCACGCCCCCAGCGCGCCCACCGTCGACCCTTCCGAATCGTCCGACGCCGATCCGGACGCGGACGGCTCCCGGCGGGTGGCAGGGACGCCGTGCGGGGAGGTGACCGGCAGGGGGGCAGCGCCCGCGGCCGCTAGGCGCGACCCGGTCGACGCCCGGCGCTCGGACCGGGGGATGGGGACCGTGGGGATGCAGTCGCAGTTGCAGACCTGGAGGGGGGGGGAGGGAGGACAGGTGTGGGCGAGGGGCGAGGGTCGGGCCGCGCGCCGCGCACGCCCCAGGCGCTTCCGCCGCCGCCGCGCGCCTCGATCATGTTGCAGTCGGGGTCCTTGAAGAAGATCTGGGGCGAGGACAAGGGGGGGAGGGCGTGGAAGGCCGGGGCGGCAAGATCGAGCGTCGCGCTCGACCCCCTGTCTCCCTTCTCGTCTCACCTGCGTGACCAGGGCGCCGCCCTCCACCACCTGCTCCCGCACCCAGGGGATGCCCAGGGCGGAGAGGCGGGCTTCCACGGCGGCGAGGTTATCGGCCTAAAGCGAAAAAAGGGAAAAAGGAGGACTCAGCGCGCCGCGGCGAGGGCCGGTCGCGCGCCGGGCGGGCGCGTTCACGCGCCTCCGTTGGACCCCACCCTACCCCTCGCCGCCTCCGTCGCATGCGCTTGACCGCCGGTGCGCCCCCAGAAAATGGAGCGCGTTCAAAGGGCGCCCGCACGCGCCGTGGGCACGCGCGGCCGATGGCCGCCATTCCGCCCGCCTTCTTCCCTCGCACCTGGAACGACAGGTGGTCCCCCCGGCTGTCCATAGCGGCCGGCCGCTCCACGGGCGTGCCCTGGATGAGGTGCACGCCGAGGCCGTAGCCGGAGAGCCTGCGGAAAAGGAGAAGGGGTGCAAGGGTCGGTGCGTGGGGGCTCGGAGCCGCGGTCGGGGCGCGCCCACGATGTCGCACACGTGTGTGGAGGTCGTGGGGAGGCGGAGGCGGGCTTGCGCGGCCGCCCGCGGCTGCGCACTCCGCCATGTCGCCGCCCGCATCCCGCCCTCCTCTCCCTCCCGCCCCCCATTCCCCCCACCGCCCCTCCCACTGACCAGCTTCCTTCAAAGGTAAAGGCTTTCGGGCGGCGAACCTCTTGAAAGCCGAGCACGTCGCGCCAAAACGCGATGGAGGCGTCCGCGTCGCGCACGCAGAGCGACACGTGCTGGAGCCCGCGCAAGGGGAGCGGGCCAAAAGGCGGGGGCGCCATGCAGGAGCGGGAGGGAGAAAGGGGGTGGCGAAAAAGGGCGTGGCCGGGGTGTGTGCGAACGAATGGTGGGCGCGGGGGAGAGGGCGGGACGGTCGGCGCACGGGCGCGCGCGCGCGGCCCCGCCGCACGTGCCGACGGGAAGCGCGCGCCGCCTGTTGCACCGCCGCCGCCGCCCGGCGCCGGGACGGCGCGCGGTCCTGCCCTCCCCCCCAAATCCTTCGCCCCCTCGTCCCTAGGTCTCTGCGTAGCGCGGCCCCCCGCCCCCCTCGGGCGGCGTCCACACAATGTTGTCCGCCGCGTCTTTCACGTCGCACGCTTTGCAGTGCAGGCAGTTGGCCGCGTTGATGCGCAAGCGGGCGTCGCCGGCGAGGCCCGCAGCGACCGTCTCTGTCGCCGTCAGCGCCGCCCCCGCCGCGCCGTCCGACGCCCGGTAGTACTCGTACACGCCCGCGGGGCAGAAGCGGGCCTCCGGGCCGCCAAACACGGGGGCGGAGAGCACGGCGGGGACGCCCGGATTTTTGACGCGCAGGTGGCAGGGTTGGTCGGGCGCGTGCTCCGTGCCCGACCGGGCCAACGCCTCGGCCAGCGGAAACGTGAGCTCGCCGTCGGGCGGCGGGTAGGTCCGGGGCGGCCTCGCCGCGGCGGGCAGCGTCGCCGACCGGTCGGCGGAGCGGTGGCGCAGCGTCCAGGGCGCGGCGCCGCGCAGGAGCAGGGTGTCGACCGCGGCGGCGGCCAGGCCGGGCCACAGACCATGTTTGAAGCTAAAGTGAAGAGGGGGGGGGGCGGGGGTGGGCGAGGGAGGGCGGCGCGAACCGCCGCCCCCGCCGCCCCTCGTTTCCTCGCTCACCCGGGCCGCACGTTGCGCGCCGCGCGCAGGTCGTCCCCCAGCCACGACTCGCGCAAGGTGGTGTCGTACGCGCTGAGGTCGAGCGGGGCACCAGCCGCTCCCGCGGCCGCCAGCGCGTCGGCGACCGCGTCGCCCGCGAGCGACCCCGACGCGACCGCCGTGTGCACCCCTTTGAGCGCGGGGACGACGAGGGTGCCCGCGGCGCAGCCGAGCAGGGCGCCGCCCGGGAAGGCGAGGGCCGGGAGGGATTGCCAGCCGCCTTCGTTGAGCGTTTTGGCGCCATACGCGCGGACCGACCCGCCGCGCAACACGCCCGCGATGCGGGGGTGCGCTTTGAACCGCTGAAACTCTTGGTACAGGTCGAGGTGGGGGTCGGGGTAGTCGAGGCCGACGATCAGGCTGATGAGGGCGGGGGAGGGCGGGGTGGTGGGCGGAAAAAAGGCGCGCCGCGCGGCCCCGCCCTCCACACCCCCACTCCTGCTCTCACCCAACGGCCACCCGGTGCCCGTCCCCCCCCATGTGGTACAGGAAGCCGCCGCCGTACGTGTCGCCGTCCAGCGGGGCGCCGACGGTGTGCCAGGCGGTGCCCGGGGAGTGGCGGTCCGGGGGCACCGACCACACCTCTTTGAGCCCCAGCGCGTACGTTTGCGGCTGGCAATCCCGCCTCAACCCGTACCTCTCCATGACCCGCTCCGACAGGGACCCGCGGCAGCCTTCGGCGAGCAGGGTGGCGCGCGCGCGGATTTCCGCGCCGCGCGCGAAGCGCGGGCCGGGGCGGCCGTCCTTGGAGACGCCGGAATCGCCCGTCACGACGCCCGCGACGGCGCCACCCCCGTCCAGGATGACGTCGGTGGCGGCAAACCCTGGGAGGAGGTCGACGCCCGCGGCCTCGGCGCGGGAGGCCAGCCAAGCGACCAACTCGCTCAGGCTCACAATGCGCGCCCCAACCTTTTTGCCGCGCATCGGGGGCGGCACCGGCAGGCGCAGCGAGTGGCCGGACCGGGCCAGGAAGTAGAAGGCGTCGCGGGTGAGCGGGACGCCCGCCGCGGACCCCGCGTCGGCCGCCCAACTCTCTCCCAGCAGCGTGGCCAGCGGCCGCGGGTCGATCACCGCGCCCGACAGCGTGTGCGCACCGGGCGTCGCCGCCTTGTCCAGGACGGCGACGGAGATGTCGGCGCCGGCCTCGGTCGCGCGCTGAACGAGGCGCGGGGGGTGGTGGGCCGAGCGCCTTTTTTCTTTTCTTTCAACCCTCGGCCAGCCTCCCTCCCGCCCCGCCACCACCCACCCCGTCCTCTGCCCTACCTGCTTCAACCGCAGCGCTGCCGCGAGGCCCGCGGGGCCGCCGCCGACGACCGCGACGTCGACCTGAATGACCTCCCGCGGCGGCAGCGCTGTCCCGCCGCCGTGTGGTGCGCCGGCCGCCCCCTCGGCCGACGACAGGCCGCGCAGGGCGGGCGCGGCCGCTCGGGCGGCCGCGCGCCGCGCCGCGCGGGCGAGCATCGGGGCCGCCGTGGGCGCGGGCGATGCGGGAGAGGGGTCACGGGAGAGTGCGCTGCGCGCTGGGCGGCGCGGGAGGGGCGCCGGTGGTGTGGCGAGGCGAGGGAGGAGGGCCGCGTCGGCCAGCGGCCGCCCCCACTCTTCCGCCCGCCTCCCCGCCTAGGCGCCGCGGTCGTGTTGCAGGCGCTCTGTGCTCCCCCCGATCAAAATTTGTGCGCCCCGCGGGCCGCGGGGCGCCCGTCGCTCGAGCCGCGCCACCCCCCTCTTCCTCTCCCTCCCTCCCTCACTGCCCCTTGTCCAGCAGGGCGCAGACGTCGGCCAGCGCGGCGATGAGCTTGTCCGTCTTGGCTTTGGGGTAGGGGGCCAGGCCGTTGGAGGCGAGGTGGCCCAGGATGTTGTCGACGGCGATGTAGGCCTGGGTCGGGGTTGGGGTTAAGTTAGGGTTTTTAGGGTTGGTGTGGGGTACAAGAACCGACCGCGCCACCCTCTCCCGCCCCCACCTTGCGCGCGCTGGGCGTGCGCGCAGACCCTCCAGGCGCGTACTTGGACACCCACCCCGTGCCCGACGCTTTCAGCGCTTTCTGGGCGGGGACGCGCGACGGGTCGGCGGGGTCGAGCGAGACGTACGCTTTGACGGCGTCGATCAAGCCCCGCGTCGCGCCCGCGTACTCGCTGCCGAGGGCGGCGACCGGGGACTGGGCCGCGGGCGCCAGGGTGGCCGCGGTCTTGGCGCCGCCGAGGTTGAGCCCGCGGTTGAGGTCGCGCGCGAGCGTCGCGGACCGGCACCCGTCCCCCGCCGCCCCCACGGGGCAGGAGCCGAGCGCGGAGGAGGTGCCGTCCCACACGCCGATGGCGGCGGCGGCGGGCAGGGGGGCGAGGGCGGCGGCCAGGGCGGCCAGAGCGGCGCGGCGCGCGAGCGGCGCGGCGGCGGGCGGCGGGGCGCGCGCGGCGGCGGCCGCGGCCGTGGCGGGGTGGGCGGGGAGGCGGGCGTGCATCGCGGCGGCCGCGATGGGGTGTGTGCGGTGGCTGGCCGAGGGACGGGGGCGGGGCGCGGCGCGCTCGCCCTCTCCTCCCACCCTCGCCCCCGACGCCCTCACACGCCCCCGCTCACCCCGCCACCGCCGCCAGCCGCGTGCGCAGCGCGCCCCGGGCGGGCGGGGAGGGAGCGGGGTGCCCGCCACCCTCCCCGCCACCGCCGCGCGGCGCGGCGCACGCAAACGCGGCGTCGAGCACCGCCTTGTCCAGCCGCGGCGCCGGCGCGAGGTAGGGGAAGAAGACGGCGCGCACGCCCTCGGACCGGATGATGGGGACGATGATCGCGGTGGCGGTCGCGAGGAGCGCCAAGGCGAGCCTGACCCCGCCGAGCGTCGGCCGCGGCAGCAGCAGCCTGCCGACGCCAAACGCGGCGACCGCGAAGAAGTGGGCGACGAGCACTGAGGGGCGAGGGCGGAGGCCCGAGAGGAGCGCGACGGGGCCCGCCGCGCACGACCCCCCGCGCTTCAAATAATCAAAGCACGCCCCGCGCATCGCGTCGTGCGCCGGGTCATCCTTGGCGCAAAACACAGCGTACAGCGCGTTGGCCAGGGTGTTGATGGTGGCGGCCAGGGGCTTGCGGGAGGTGTAGAACGAGGCGGTGGCCAACGCTGTCGCCGCGGGGTCGGCGAAGTCGGGCAGCGCGGACAAAACTTTGGTGAGCAGGGCCGCGTCCGACAGGGCCACCGTCATGCCGCCCCCGGTGAGCGGGTGCCGCATGTTGAACGAGTCGCCGAGGAGGAGCGCGCCCGGGACGTGCACCGGGTTGGCGGGCATCTGCTTGTTTTGCATCGACCGCATGCCGCCCCGGCCGACGGCGGCCACGAATTCGTCCCGCAAGCAGGCCGGGACTTGGGGCGCGACGACGCCCAAGAGGTGCGCCGCGAGCGCGCCGGTCGAGGTTGACGGGAGCGAGGTGCCCGGGATGTCGACCAGGCACCGCACCTCGCCCGAGGAGATGGGGTAGAAGAGCACGGGCGACGGCGCCATGAGCACGACGTGGCCGTGGGACGGGGCGGGGAGGGTCACGTTGCGCAGGATCAGCCCCACGAAAAAGGACGGCGCCGCGATGGACGGCGTCGACAGCTTGGCCCGCAGGTTGGAGTACATGCCGTCGCAGACGACGGTCAGGTGGGCGCGCGCGGTGGCGGGGGGGGCGCCCGGGGAGGCGCGGTGGACCACGCCGCAGACCGGCGAGCGCCCCTCGACCCACGGCCCCCCGTCAGCGCCCGCCAGCGCCCGCACGGTGGATTGGCGCAGCGTCAACCGCGGCTCCGCGGCCGCCGCCTGGCGCAGGCGCTGGACGAAGCGGCCGTTGTGGAAGGAGCGGCCAGCGACTTCCCCCGAAAAGCCCTCTGTCGGGTACGCGACGCGCGCTTCCACGCCGTCCTTGAACATGGCGTACCCATAGACCTGGAAAAGAGGACAAATGGGGGCGGTTGGGGCGAGGCACGAGGGGAGTGCGTCCGCAACCACCTCTTCTCCCCTCTCTCTTCTCTCACCTTTTGCGCGTCGATCCCTTCCACCGCGCTCCCCAGCCCCAATTCCACCAGCTTCAGCACCCCCCCGGGCTGCAACAGTTCGCCCACGATGCGGTCGGGTTGGGCCAGGTCGCGCTCGAGGAGGAGCACGCGGCGCCCCGCGCGCGCTTGCGCGGTGGCCAGGGCGCAGCCGGCGATGCCGGCGCCGACGACGACCAGGTCCCAGGTCTGGTGACGGGGGCGGGAGGGGTCGGCGGGCGCCACGGCGGGCGGAAGGCGGCCGGCCTTTGCTGGCCGCGCGCGCGGCAGCGCCACGGCGCGGCGTCGCCGCGCGGCGCCGCCCGCGCCCGGCTCGCCCGGTGCCCGCTGGCTGCCACCCGGGCGGTCCGCCATCAGTGGCTTCGTGCCGGGAGAAGGAGCAGCGGTCACCGCGCTCGCGCGGCGGCGCGACGCCGCAATCGGCCGCGCCGCGCGCCGTCGCGCTCGCCGCCCACGCGCCGGTCCACCTCCCACCCGCCCCATCACCCCACACCACGCCCACCTCCGGGTCGGCGCCCGTGTCGTCGTTCGAGGGGACGGCAGGGATGAGGACCGAGTCCTCGCGCGCCTCCTCCGCGGCCTCCACCGCCGGCGGCGGCGTGGCGCCCCGCCGCTTGAACATGATCGGCATGGCGGCGGCGACCGGGGCGGGCGCCGGGCGGGCGGAGCGCTGGGAGAGAGTGGTGCAAGCGTCGTCCGCACTCTCCGCCCCCCCCCCTCAACGCCGCCGCCATGGTGGCCTCCCGCTTCCTCAAGTACGTCAAGGCGACGGCCGCTTCGATCGCCAGGTGCGTGGGAGACGGGGTGGGGCGGCGGTGGCTGTCGCGGCGCGCGCGCACGGCGGCGTGGGCTGGGGCGCGCGGATGTCGGGGCGCCGCCCGCGACTCGGGGCGGCCAAGGTCGACCTTTGCCTCTGGGCACGCGGGCGCGGCCGCCCGCCCCCCCCTTGCCCTCCCGCGCGCCGCCCCTCCTTCAACCGCCGGCCCCTCCCCCCCCAGCTACGTCCCCCTCGTCGGCTCGTCCGCGCCCGTCAAGAAGGAGCCGACGCCCAAGAAGGTGTGCGAGGGGTGGCGGGTGGAGCGCGTGGCGGGAGGGCGTGCGCGTCGGCGCGGCGCTTGGCGCCCGCGCGCGCCCGCTGCAGCCCAAGGGGGGCGGGGTGCGCGGCGACTCGCCTCCCAGGCGCGGCCACTGATCAACGCGCGCGCGCTGTGACCGGGAGCGCGGCCGCCGGCGCACGCACGGCGCGCTGGCGGCCTCCGCGGCGTTCGGCGTCGCGCGAACCCCATGCGCGGCCGCGCGCGCGGCCCGAAGCGCGGTCGTTCCCCGCCCGCTCACCTCCGAGCGCGCTGAACTTGCGACGCCGCGTCGCGTGGTGGTGGCGGCGGCGCGACTGAGGCTCGCATCGGCGCCCCGCCTGCGCCGGGCGAAGCACGCCGACGCGCGGAGGCCGCCCCGCGGCCTCCACGGCTCCACCGCCGACCCACGACGCCTCATGCATCCCCTCTCTCCAGTCTCCTGCGGCCAAGAAGAGCCCGGCCCCCAAGAAGAGCCCCGCCGCCAAGTCGCCCGCGCGGTCGCCGGCCGCGGCCAAAAAAGCGCCCCCCGCCAAGAAGGCCGCCCCCAAGAAGAAGCCGGCGCCCGCGCCGGCCTTCAAATCGGAGCGGTCGCCGCGCGCGGCGGCGGCGGGCGTCGCGGCGGCGGTCGCCGCGGCGTCGCCCAAGAAGGTGGCGCCAGCGTCGGCGGCCAAGCGGCCGTCGGCGGCCAAGCGCGCGGCACCCAAGGCCAAGGTGTGAAGGCTGGAGAGGGAGTGGGAGGGGAGGGATGAGAGACAGCGCGTTTCGACCCGCGCCCTCCTCTTTCCTCTAGGCCCCCGCCGCCGCCCGCGCCCCCCCCAGCCCCAGCAAGCTGGCCGCCCTGGCCAAGGCGCGCGCTGCCAAGGCGGCCAAGGCGGCCGCCGCGCGCGTGGCGCCCGCGTCGCCCGCGCGCGTCCCGCCCGCCGCTAAGGCGGCGCCCAAGAAGAAGGCGGCGCCGTCCAAGGCCGCGGTGCCCGGCGTCAAAAAAGCGATCAAGAAGACGACCCAGCCGCCGCGGCGGGTGTCGAAGCGCAAGTGAGGAAGAGAGAAGAGGGGAGGCGGCAAGGGGCGCGCGCGCCTGCGCGTCGCGCGGCGGCCGCCCTCTGCCCTCCAATTTCCTTGCGATGAAACCCAGGTGGCCGGCCGGGGGCCGCCGTGCAACCCTGGGGGCGGCGTGTCGTGAGGGAGAGAGAGTGGAGGCCGAGCGCCAGCGCCGGCGCCGCCGTCCCGCGCGTCACTCCAACGCGGGCCTTCCACACACCCTCCCGCTCCCGCGTGTCCTAACGGCATGCGCGGAGGCCCACCGCCGTGGCGGTCCGGCGCGGCGTGCGCGCTGGCGCTGGTTGTGGCCGCGGTGAGCGCGGTGGCGGGCGAGATGCGGGGGCGCGGGGGCGGCCCGCGCGCCGCGGCCCCCGCCCACGGCGGCGGCCGACGTGTGCCGCGCCATGCGTCCGGGCGCCGCCCCCCAACCGCCGCCCCCCCCGCCCCCACCACCTCAGGCCGCCGCGTCGCGCCCCATCGTGCTCTCCACGCTCCCCTGCGGCACGTCCTGGGAGGACGCCATCCGGGACTCGCCCTCGCTGACCGTCAAGGCGGGCATCCTGGGCGCGCACAGCGGCATGGGGGGGGTGTACCCCGACCCGTCCGTCCCGATCACCGTCTTTGCTGTCTCCGACCGCGCCTTTTACAACGTGGCCGCCGGCTTTGGCGCGGCGGGCGACGTGGGGACGGACTTGGTGCGCCTGGAGCAACAGCTGCCGCGCGCGAAAATCGCGTCGATGTGGCTCTTCCGCTCCCTCCCGCAGGCCTACTCGCTGGGCGGCCTGCGCGGGCTGGGGTCGAACGTGCGCACGGGGCTGGCGGAAGTGACGGGAGATAAAGCCCTTGTCTTAAATTTCGAGGCCGTCAACGTCGGCGGGTCCCTGGTGTCTTTGTCGACCGTCTTGGTCGATGACCTCTTGGCGTCAGTCCAAGCGACCCCCGCCGTCAACGTGACCAAGGTGTGCAACTCCTACCTGTTCACCGTGGACCAGTACCTGTGGCCGGGCCCGTCGTTCACGCTCGCGGCCATTCCCGACCCCGTGCGCGGCGGAAAGTACAGCGCCGCCCAAAACGAGACCCAGCCCCTGCCCGACCCCGCGACCGTGTTTACGGCCGCGGCGCGGGCGTCGATGCCGGTGCCGTACGCGGGGCGCACGGCGCGCATTGTCGGGGGCGTGATCGGCGCGGTCGCGGGCGCCGCGCTCGTCGCCGCCGTCGCCGCCTTTCTCTGGCGCCGCAACGTCGTCACCGCCGCCGCAGCCGCCAAAGAAGCCGGCCGCACAAAGGGCGTGGAGGAGGGCATGGCGCGCTCGCAT
>Ga0315278_10004141_pt1 | contig 13064 bp, 12 predicted proteins | sample YL17G06_0_MG_FD_203880 | JGI IMG/M metagenome (GOLD analysis project Ga0315278, IMG submission 203880) | Sediment microbial communities from Yellowstone Lake, YNP, Wyoming, USA - YL17G06_0 | ecosystem: Environmental > Aquatic > Freshwater > Lake > Sediment | place: USA: Wyoming | collected...
CATCCCTCCATCCACGACCAATACCTGGCCGGTGATATAGGAGGCAAGAGGCGACGCAAGAAACAGAACCGCATTTGCCACATCTTCAGGCTCCCCCAGGCGGTTGAGAGGGATCATCTTGATCAAAGCTTCCCGCGCTTCCTCTTTCAGAACCTCGGTCATCCTGGTTTTGATAAACCCCGGAGCGACAGCGTTCACCGTGATATTCCGGGAGGCGAACTCCCTGGCCAGAGACTTGGTCAGACCGATAATGCCGGCCTTGCTGGCAGCATAATTCGCCTGTCCGGCATTCCCCATAAGTCCCACCACGGAGGAGATATTGATGATTTTCCCCCCCCTTTGCTTTAGCATGATCCTCGAGGCCGCTTTGCAGCAATTGAACACGCTTTTCAGGTTCACGGACAGAACCGCATCCCACTCCTCTTCGCTCATCTTCATGATCAGGTTATCTCGCGTGATGCCGGCATTATTCGCAAGGATGTCGATTTTCCCGAAGGCATCCAGTCCCGCGTTGATCATGTTCTGGCAATCCACCAATTTTGAAACGTCGCAGGCTACAGCTAGAAATTTCCGTCCCAGGGCTTTTATTTCATCCGCTGTGGAAGCGGTCAGGTCAGGCAGGATGTCGCTGATGATGAGATCCGCTCCATGCCTGGCAAGCGTAAGGGCAATCGCACGGCCGATGCCCCGGCCTGCGCCTGTGACCAGCGCCACCTGACCTGTCAGCATCGTTTCCTTCTCATCTCTGCCATTCATTTTTCTCTATCGCCTTCTCTTTTCTTTCTCACCCAGTCTCTCAATCCATCCGGAGGGTTTTTTCAATTTCTTCCGGCGTTTCACAGGACAAAACGACCACATCCCTCGAAATACGGCGCACAAGTCCTGCCAGAACCTTGCCCGGCCCCGCCTCCACCATCAGATCGATCCCAGAGGCTGCGAGTTTTTGCACGCTTTCCACCCACCGGACGCAGCTCGTGATCTGCCGCTCCAGGGAAAACCGGATGTCCTCCGGATCTGTGAGAAACTCCGCATCCGCATTGTTGATGAATCTGATATTCGGAAACTCGATCTTCACATCCTTCAGGACTTCTCTCATCCGTTCGGCTGCGCCGTCCATCAGCGGGGAATGGAATGCGCCGTGCACAGGAAGGGGAATGACCCGCTGCGCCCCGGCAGCAGTGGCAAGTTCCGAGGCCGCATCCACTGCTTTTGCATCGCCTGTGATGACAATCTGGGTGGGGGAGTTGATATTGGCAATTTGAACGATTCCGAGGGGAGAACTTTTTTTGCAGATCTCCCTGGCCTGGGATAACTCAAGCCCGATAACAGCGGTCATGGCTCCTTTTGTTTTTTCCGAGGCGTCATTCATGGCGCGGCCGCGTTCCACAACGATCCGGAGCGCATCCTCAAAGCCCAGGGCGCCGGAACAATGGAGCGCCGAATATTCACCCAGGCTGTGGCCTGCAACAGCCTCGGGTTCGATTCCTCCTTCCCGAAGCAGGGTCTGCACTATGGCGCTCACCACAAAGATCCCAGGTTGGGTGTTGCCTGTCTTTTTCAGCTCCTCTTCAGGACCTTCAAAACATATCCTGCTGAGGGAGTATCCGAGAAGATCATCCGCCCTGGTGAAGAGATCTTTGGCAACGTTGTATTTATGATAGAGCGCCTTCCCCATCCCCACATATTGAGAGCCTTGTCCTGGAAAGATGAAGACGATTTTATGCATTACCAGAACCTGTTTTCAATTTTTCAAAAATCAGATTATTCCACAGGATACATGGTTCAGCAACACAGACAGTACAATATGTGTCACCAAAATTGAAAAGTCAATGAAGAAATGTATTATATATTGATTTTTTCTTAATATGGAAAATCTCAAAATCTTTGTCTTTTTATCCCAAAATGGTTCTTACCATTCGATAATCACAGATCCCCAGGTCAAGCCCCCGCCGAAAGCAACGAGACCGATCAGATCTTTTTTCTTGATCCGGTCTTCCCTGAGCGCCTCGGTCAGGGCAATAGGGATCGTGGCTGCGGAGGTGTTCCCATGATATGCAATATTATTATACATCATTTCCGTTGGAATTCCCATTTTTCTGGCGGCTGCTTCAAGGATACGGTAGTTGGCTTGATGGGGGATGATGAGATTGAGATCCGCTATGGAGCGTCCGCACCGGACAAGAGCCTCTTCCACAGAGTGCGCCAGGATTCGCACTGCGAATTTAAACACCTCGTTTCCTGCCATTTTGATATAGTGTTTCCCCTGGTTCACGGTTTCGTGAGATGCGGGCAGTCGGGAACCGCCTGCGGGGATGATGATCTGTTCCGCCATGGCGCCGTCTGCGCCCAGGTATTCACTCAGGATGCGGCCCTGGTGGGCGTTGGCCTGCACAACCACCGCGCCCGCGCCGTCTCCGAACAGAACACAAGTGCCGCGATCTTTGTAGTCCGTAAATCGGGACATGGCTTCAGCGCCCATCACAACGGCTGTCTTGCACACGCCGTTCATGATCATGCTCTTGGCTACGGTCAGGCCGTAGATAAAACCCGAACAGGCTGCGGCAAGATCAAAGGCAAGGGCGTTTTTGGCTCCCATTTTGGCCTGGATATGGCAAGCAGTGGAGGGGCACAGGGTGTCGGGAGAGAACGTGGCGCAGATGATGGCATCCACATCCTTGGGTTCCAGCCCTGCACTCTCCAGGGCTTTGAGGCCGGCCTTGGTTGCCAAGTCCGATGTCGCCTCATCCGGCGCGCAGAGGCGGCGTTCCTTGATTCCTGAACGCGTGGTGATCCATTCATCGCTTGTCTCCACCATCTTCTCCAGATCGGCATTGGTCAGACGTCGTTCCGGGACATATAAACCAACCCCTACGATTCCCGCATGGTGAACTTTATTCATTACTCCCCATTTCCTTTCCCTTGAGTTTTGACACTTCCTCGATAATATGTTTATTGAGGCTGTGGTTGACGATTTCCCCTGCCGCGCGAATGGCGTTCATAATGGCCTTGGATTTGGAGATCCCGTGGCAGATGATGCATGAGCCGTTGAGGCCCAGAAGCGGGGCACCGCCATATTCTGAGTAATCGACGCGTTTTTTAAAGCTTTTGAACGCAGGCTTCACCCCGATGGCCGCCACCCGCGCGATGATGTTGCGGGAAATCTCTCCCTTCAGGGACCCCAGGATCACGGCGCAGACACTTTCCGCAAATTTCAGGATCACATTTCCAATAAACCCGTCGCATACGATGACGTCGAACTTTCCAGAAATGATGTCCCGGCCTTCCGCATTCCCGCGAAAATTCAGGTGGGTGTCCGCAAGGAGTTTATAGCTCTCCAGGGTCAGACTGTTCCCCTTGGTTTCCTCTTCTCCTATGCTGATGAGTCCGATCCTGGGTCGGGGGCGCCCCAGGACATAATGGGAATAGCAATGCCCCATAACCCCGAAATGAAGGAGATTGATCGGCTTGCAGTCCACATTGGCGCCGGAATCGATCAGCACCACCGGGTGTTTCGGGCTTGGTAAAAGGGTGGCGATAGCCGGCCGACTGATGCCGGGAAGGGGGCGCCATTCAAAAAGGGATGCAGCCATCACTGCTCCGGTATTGCCGGCTGAAATGACGGCATCCGCCTGATCCTCTTTCACCAGACGGGCACAGATGGCGATGGAAGAGTTTTTCTTCCTCAGAGAATCCTTCGGAGATTCGCCCATCTCCACCATTTCTGTGGAGGGGACGATCGTGACCCTGGGATTGACAAATCGTCTGGCTCTGAGAAGCCTTTGGATATACCGGGCGTTCCCAACCAACAGGAAATCATAAGGGAAGATCTTGGAGGCGTTCATGACGCCTTCCACCGCTCCCCGGGGACCATAGTCGCCACCCATGGCATCAATGGCAATTCTCACCGTAGAACCCTCAAACCACGTTATTCGGTGATCTGGACTTTATAGGTTTTATCCTTATAAGTCCCGCAGGAAGGGCAGATCCGATGCGGTAATTTAGGTTCCCCACACTTGGGGCATGGATTGACCACCAACGCTTTCATCTTTTTATGTGTGCGCGCCTTGTCTCGTCGAAGATGGCTGTGTCGTCTTCTTGGTACTCCCATCTTATGCTACCTCCTATGATAAGGGATTCCTTGAAACTTATGAGGGATGGATTTGTTTCAATTGGTCCTTCCAGTTTTTTTCCCTTTGCGGGGGGTTCTTTTCAGTTTTCCGGCACTGGCAGGGACCTTTATTCAGATTGCCCCCGCACTGGGGGCATAATCCCATGCAATTTTCCTTACATTTTGGATAATCCGGGAGATCAAAAAGGATGAGTTCCCGGATGTCCATATCCGGTATGATCACAAAACCGTCAAAATAGGAGGCATTCACCTCTTCTTCCTTGATGATGTTGAGATCGTCTCTCTCCCGCTTTTTCTTATGCATGTACGTCAGGGCAAAGCTCTTGTCAATGGGGATATCCATCGGATCCATGCAGCGGATGCACTCCATTTGGACCCGGGTGTGCAGGGTTCCTTTCATCACCACATCATTCCCCAGGAAGCTGAAATGGAGCGTTCCCTGAATTTTTTCCTTAACCTGGTAATCCGCCCCCTTGAGATCAAAATAGTTGGGACTATGATCCAGAGTAACTATTACAGGCCCGGTTAATAAATTTTGAACATCGATCTTCATATTTTTTGAATACACAAGAATCCCACATCGTGTAGAGTGTATTTCTTGATTGTCAAGATTAAATCACCATTATGAATGCACCATCCGGGGGGGGCATCTTGACTCCGCTTCGCCGGTTGCTGAATTAACTTTGAGGGGCCAGACCTTTGTTTTGGGGAAATTAATGAAATTTTTCCTTGCGTGGCAGTTCAGGCTTTGCTAAAAGTCTTAAACTTTTCGTTTCGGTCAATCCGAGACAAGCATACAAAATTTATTCAATTCTGCCTTGGCAGAAAAAACACACGCCACCGGACGGTATTCTGGTGTCTTCCCTCTTATTGGAAGACGATAATGCCGGATGACGGCGGCGGAGGAAAAACCAGTTAGAAGGAGGATTTTGTCATGAATCAACAGGGTATCACCATGAAACAACTCCTGGAGGCAGGAGTACACTTCGGCCATCAGAGTCGTCGCTGGAATCCCAAAATGGCCAAGTATATCTTCACGGAACGCAATGGGATTTATATTATTGACCTGAAAAAGACCCTGCGGCTATTGAGAGAGGCGCTCAAGTTTGTCAAAGAGAGCGTGGCCCAGGGCAGAAAAGTCCTGTTCGTCGGCACCAAAAAACAGGCAAGAGAATCCTTGGAAGTCTCCGCCAAAGGATGCGGCATGTTTTATGTCAATAACCGCTGGCTCGGCGGTATGCTCACGAATTTCAAAACCATTCGCAAAAGCGTTTTACGCCTTATTGAACTGGAAAAAATGTGGGATGAGAATGTCATCAGCCGGTATTCCAAGAAGGAAGTCAGCCGGCTGGAACACCAAAAATCCGCCTTATCCAGAAACCTTTCGGGTGTCAAAAATATGACCCAACTCCCGGGCCTGGTCTTTATTGTGGACCCCCATAAGGAAGGCATTGCCGTCAGCGAAGCCCGGAAACTCAAGATCCCCATTGTGGCTATTGTGGATACCAACTGCGATCCGGATAATATTGATTATGTCATCCCGGGGAATGATGATGCCATCCGCGCAATCAAACTCATGTGCGATCAGGTCATGCTGGCCAGTATCGAGGGTCTCATGGAACTCCAGGCCGTCCAGGGGGTGGCACCCGAGGGGTTGACCACGGAACTGGCCGCCGTACTCGGAATTCCGGGGCCGCGAATCCCGACTCCTGTAGCGGCAAAGGCGGACAATGCCCCAGCCGGCCAACCCCCTGTACGTCCGGCTGTCCAATCCCCCGGAACACCTGCTCCCCAGGCGCAGATAGATACCCCTCCGGAGATGAGCGCTCCCGACGGGATGCAGGAACAGCCGGAGGACAAGCCTGCTATTGAGGCCTCGTCCCCGTCTGCTGCTCCGGAGGAGGCATAAGGATTTTCCCCACCTGTCCTGTGTCCAGACTCAGGTGATTATATCAAGAGAATGTAACGAAAGGAGACTATAAGGTGGAGATTTCAACCGACCTTGTCAGAGAACTGAGAGCAAAAACAGGGGCCGGCGTGCTGGATTGCAAAAAAGCTCTGGTGGAAACGAACGGCAATATCGAAGACGCCATCAAGATTCTCCGCGAGCGGGGAATCGCCAAGGCGGAGAAAAAAGCCATGCGCCTGGCCAAAGAAGGTCTGATTTATTGCTATATTCACCCCCCTGGAAAACTCGGCGTCCTTTTGGAAATGAATTGCGAAACCGATTTTGTCGCCCGCAACGACGAATTCCAAAGCGTATGCAAGGATGTGGCCATGCATATCACCGCCTCAGCGCCCAGGTATGTCTCCCGCAATGAAGTCCCCCGGGATGTCATGGACCGGGAACGGGAGATTTATGCCAATCAGGCGCGGAATGAAGGGAAACCGGAAAAAATTCTCGATAAAATAGTTGAAGGCCGGATCGATAAATTCTATAAGGATGTCTGTTGTCTGGAACAACAGTTCGTTAAAAATCCGGATATCACTGTGGAAGAACTCATTAAACAGCTGATTGCAAAAATCGGCGAAAATATAGTCCTGAAACGATTTGCCCGGTTTATCGTCGGGGAAGAATAATTGGGGCACAAGGATTCGCTCCTTCCCCAGCAGGGGAACGAAGCGGTTCCACTTGGAATAAAGGCCTTGATCCATGGGCGCAAAGCCGAAATATAAACGGGTCTTGCTCAAAATCAGCGGTGAGCTGCTCAAGGGCTCTTATGATTTCGGTTTTGACACCCATGTGATTAATGATTTTGTCAAACAGGTTCAGTCCGTGGTCAGCATGGGAGTCGAACTCGCCCTGGTGGTGGGCGGCGGAAATATCTTCCGCGGAGTGGGACCCTTTGCCCATGACATGGATCGGACCACAGCCGATAATATCGGCATGCTGGCAACCCTGATCAATGCCCTGATGCTCCAGGATGCCTTTGAAAAGAAGGGGATTGATGTCCGCATTCTCTCAGCCATTCCCGCGCCGAACGTTGCGGAACCGTTTATCCGGCGGAGGGCTCTCAAGCATCTGGAGGAGGGGCGGGTGGTCATATTCGCCTGCGGCACAGGAAGCCCGTTTTTCACCACAGATACCGCTGCGGCGCTTCGCGCTTGTGAGATTGATGCCGATGTCCTGCTCAAAGGCACAAAGGTGCAGGGCGTGTTCTCCGCTGATCCGGAACAGGATCCCCATGCCCTGTTCTATGACAGGATCAGCTATGATGATGTGCTGAGTCGCAATTTGAAGGTTATGGATGCTGCCGCCTTTGCCATGTGCCGGGACAATAATCTTCCTATTATCGTGTTTGATTTTACCCGGCCCAATAACCTCAAAAATATTGTGCTGGGCAAACCTATAGGAACATTGGTGAAGGGAGAAGGATAATTCTCGTTTGTCTCAGCTTCTTTAAAGTCCCCCAGATACTTGGAAAGGAGGGTCCGGTATGCTAAAAGAGGTCTTCAAACGCACAGAAGAAGAGATGAAAAAAGACATTGCGAATCTGGAACACGAATTCAGCACCATCAGAACAGGTCGAGCCACACCCACGATTCTGGATGCTGTCCAGGTGGAGGCTTATGGAGGGAAAGTTCCCATCAAACAGGTGGCCTCCATCAGCATTCCCGATGCCCGGAGCATTGTGATCCAACCCTGGGACAAAAGCATACTTGCGGCTATTGAAAAGGCCATCCTTGGCGCCAATCTCGGTTTTACTCCCGGTAACGACGGCCGCATGATCCGCATCAATATCCCCGCCCTGACGGAAGAACGCCGGAAGGAGTTTGTCAAACTGGCAAAAAAGATGGCGGAAGATGCCCGGGTGGAAGTGCGGAATATCCGGCGCAAACACAAGGAAGAAGTGAAAAAACTGGAAAAGGATCACAAAATCGGCGAGGATGAAATGTACGTGGATATTGATGAAATCCAGAAACTCACAGATAAATATATTGCCAGGGTGGATGAACTCCTTGCCCACAAGGAAACGGAAATCATGGAAGTGTAGTTCCCGTGTCTGAAAAAGAACTTCTCGCCAAGATCGATCCCGGCCGTATGCCCAGGCATGTCGGCATTATCATGGACGGAAACGGGCGCTGGGCGAAAATCCATGGATTCAAGGACCGCACCCGGGGCCATCGCGCGGGGATCGAGGCGGTCAGGTCCGCCACACGCACAGCCGCAGAACTCCATCTCTTTGCCCTCACCCTTTATGCCTTCTCTGAAGAGAACTGGTCCAGACCCGGATATGAGATTCGTTTTCTCATGGGGCTCCTCCGCCAGTTCCTGAAGGACGAAATCCCGGAACTCATGGAGAATAATATCCGCCTCATCGCCTCCGGCAGGCTCCAGCGCCTTCCGGAAGATTGCCTCCGCCAGCTGGAAGACTCGATGAGGATCACGGAGAAGAACACCGGACTGGTCCTCAACCTGGCGCTCAGTTACGGCGGACGGGCGGAGATTGTGGATGCGGTCCGCCGGATTCTACAGGATGCTATAACCGGCAAAATCAAGGATGCGGATCTCTCAGAGGAGATGGTCGCCCGCTATCTCTATCACCCCGAACTGCCGGATCCGGATCTGATCATCCGCACGAGCGGCGAATACAGGATCAGCAATTTTCTCCTGTGGGAAGCGGCATATACAGAGTATTATTTTACGGACGCGCTCTGGCCCGATTTTAATAAAACGATTTTTTTCGAGGCGCTTCTGGATTATCAAAAACGGGAGCGCAGGTTCGGCGGAGCGCTTTAAATATCATCCCAGGAAATGTTTTGGTACCGGGGAAAACATGTTTAAGGAACAATCATGGCCATTCGTCGCACCATCAGCGGCCTGATCCTGCTCGGGGTCATCACCGCATCCATCTTTGTCCCCTCCCTCCATTGGGTGCTCCTGGTTCTTATCTGCTGCGCAGCCCTGATCGGCGTTGATGAATATTGCAGGATCGTCTCCTGCAAACAAAAACGCCTGTGCAATGGAGAATCGTCCAAAGTTTCCTCAAAGCACGAACGCCACTTTGAGGATGTGATTGCGTGTCTTTTGGTTGTTTTTCTCCTCATAGATGGTATCCGTTTTTCCCTCCACCATTTTCTGGCGATTATGATCCTCGCGCTCACCGTCACAGGGATCTGTTATGTGTTATGTCGGGATCCTAAGGAAAGTCTTTATGGAACTGCCAATACCATCTTCGGCGGATTGTGGGTCGGCATTCCCATGTCCCTTGCACTTATGATCCTCCGGAAAGAAAAGGAAGGTTATCTGATCCTGGGATTTTTCCTGGCTATTATTTTTGCCACGGATCTGGGAGCTTATATCATAGGTTCGAATTTTGGCCGGCACAAGCTATGCCCGAACTTAAGTCCCAAGAAGACGATCGAGGGATCTCTGGGCGGATTTGTCTTTGCAATCCTCGCGGGACTTTTATGTTTTGGGATTTTTCATCTCCTCCATAAACCGATCTTCAGCCTGAAGGAGATGCTTCTTCTTGGCGCCCTGTCCGGCATCACGAGCCAGTTCGGCGACCTGGTGGAGAGCGCGTTCAAGCGGGATGCTGGGGTCAAGGATTCCGGAAATATCCTCAGCGGCCACGGCGGCATCCTGGATCGAATTGACAGCGTGCTCTTTTCCCTTCCCCTGTTATATCTTTATCTTGTTATTTTTCCCCGGTAAAAAGCGGCTGGACCTGGACAGCAAGCAGGGATGCCTCCTGGGAGCTTCCCGGTGATCCCGCTTCCCTGTAATAGTTCCCGAGCCTCTCATGCGTGGCATAATCGAGCGGATAAAATCTCTTGAGCCAGTCGAGCGCATCCAGGGCTTCCTTGCGCCTTCCCATCTTCATGTACGCTCGAAAGAGAAGAATGTTCAGCTCCGCACTCCCGGGACAAAAACGCCTCCCTTTCTCCAAGTTGGAGACCAGGCTCCCATAATCCTCCGCCAGATCCAGGAAATGGGCATATTCAAGATAGGCATTCTCATTATACCGGTTCTGCCGGATGGCGCGGAGATAAGAGAACTCGACAGTCCAGATAAGCCCCTTGTTTTTTTCCGAGATCCTGGACCTGAGGTGTTTGGCATGGGTCAGATGGATGTCCGGATGATAGGGCGCGAGAAACCGGGCAATGCGCAGCCGGAAATCCAGTCCCCGCGTCCCCAGCTCCTGTGCCTGGCCATAATGCGCGAGACGGATGGCAAGGGCGGGCGTTGATTCCAAAATTGTGACAACGAGGATCGGAACAAGAACCGCGAGGAGAAAACCGGTGCTTATCCTGAAAGCTTGTTTCTTGGAAAGGGATGAAGAGGCCGGCGCTTCCTGCCGGAGCATCAATGCCATTCCCGCAAGTGGAAGAAACAGGAAAAATCCTGCAGGAGTCATGAACAGGGTTGTGAAAATCCCTGCTGCAAGAATCCCGATGAGGCCGAAAACAGTGATCCGGAAGCATACCATTTGAGTTTTTCTTAAAGAGGAGACGCCGCCCTTTTCTCTTGACAGGGCAAAGGCAAGTCCGCCGAGGAAAAGAAGTTTGAGCGCCACACCGATAAATCCCTCTTCCGCAAGGAGTTTTTCATACCCGCCATCGAATATTGGAGGATGACGATCCCCCAGCGGAAGATACCGTGTCTTCAAAAGCGGCAAAACCCCGCTCCCGCATCCCCACAGCGGATGATCGAAAACCACCCTTGTGAGCATCTTCCCGCCGCGATACAGGGAAGATGCATCGCCTCTCACCACCCAAATGTCCGTATATCCTCCCATCACGGTTAAAGATACGAGAATCGCGAGACACAGGAAGAAGAGCAAAAGGATTCCCTCAAAACGCCGGGCAAAAAGGGTAGTCCCAATATAAAATAAAAACAAGCCATCGAGGTAAAAGGGCAGCCACTCAAGGGCAGGATATCTCACCTGGGAGAGAAAAGTATTAATGATTGCATACAGGAACACAAGAAAAAGCAAAATGTCCGGAAGAGACAGCGGCTTCCTGAAAGCATGACCTGCGCCGCGCAGGCTGAGAAAAGTCAGTACCAGACAAGCATTGATAAGCGCATGGATCGCCAGTCCCCAGCCCCAGCTCCCAGGCTTCCACAAAATAAGAAGAGCGGCAAGGGCGATGAAATAACATGTCGCAGTTAGAATATCAAGAAATCCGGGAAGCCATTTATATTTCACTTCGGAATCCATAATTGTTACAATCAGATTTATTCTCATCCTCTCCCACATGCTTTCCAATGGCATCCAGGAGTTCCTTTTTCCCCAGAGCGGTTTTGGCGGAATAGGGGATAAACTCAATCCCTTCCGGCGCGGAAAGCGTCTGTTTAATGATCTTCATCTGTTGAAGGAGAGCGCTTCTGGAAATCTTATCCGCCTTTGTCACAGCAAAAATAAATCGTATCCTGTGACTGAGAAGAATTTCCATGAGTTTATTATCGAGATCCGAAGGAATGCGGCGCGCATCGAGGATGAACACCAGGAGTTTCAGCGCCGGATTATTCTTCAGATACTTCGAGATCATCTGTCCCCACTTATTTTTCACTGAAAGCGGCGCCTTGGCATACCCATATCCGGGTAAATCCACAAAATAAACCCGGCCGTTGATTTTGAAGAAATTGATCAGCTGGGTTCTGCCTGGTGTGCGGCTTGTGCGGGCAAGGCCTTTGCGGTTCACGAGTGAGTTGATCAGGCTCGATTTCCCCACGTTCGATCGCCCGGCAAACGCCGCCTGGGGCAAATACTCTTTCGGATAATCCCCCGGCCCCACCGCGCTTTTCTCAAATTCCGCTGTCTTGATCTGCATAATTCTTCCCAGGATTCTTTCTTATTCAAACAGATCTTCCGGTTGCATGAGGAAAAATTCCTCCAATGGAAGCCCCTCGGGACCAACCAATAACTTCTTCTTCACATTGAATTCACCGGAAAATCTCTGGATTCCATTGAAACCATTTTTGACCCTTCCGCTCTTGACTTCTAGGGCGACCAGGGATTTCCCCTTTGTCAGAACATAATCCACTTCACGATTGCAGCTGGACCAGTAAAACAGATCAATAGGTTTTCCCATAATCCTGTTTGCCAGAAATGCTCCAACTGTGGTTTCCACAAGCCTTCCCCAAAACTCCGGATTTTTTCTCGCCTCTTCAAGTGTCAAAGACGAGGGAGCAGTCACAAGCGCGGAATTCAGGACAAGAAGTTTAGGGCTGGATGCCCTTTGTCTGAATTTTTGCCCGCTGTATTTGGAAAGTCCGGACAGGAGTCCCGCGCCTTTGAGCAGATCCAGGTAATGGGCCAAAGTGGTTGTGTTCCCCGCATCCTGGAGCTGTCCCAGCATTTTCTGGTAGGAAAGAATCTGCCCGGAGTAAGAACACCCCAGTTCAAAAAGCCTGCGCAATAGCGCGGGTTTATCCACGCGCGTCATGAGGAGAATATCCCTGGAGATGGTTGTCTCAATGAGGGAATGGATGATATATTGCGACCACCTCCCATGATCCTTGATCAGATCCGATGCCCCGGGATAACCGCCGTAGAAGATGTATTGATCGAGATTCCATCCAAAAGCGTCTCTCATTTCCTCATAAGACCAATGGGTGATGGGAATGATTTCAAAACGACCGCTCAAACTTTCCGTGAGTCCCTTTTGGACAAGAAGGGGAGAGGAACCCAGGAGAATGACATGAAGCGGGAGGCGGGCTCCGGAATCCTGATCCCAGAGACGCTTGACCGTTTCCGACCATCGCGGGATTTTCTGAACTTCATCTAATACAAGGAGCGCTTTTTTGTTTTTGCGCGGTTTTTTCCCGAGAAGCGTGCGTGCAATATCCCATTGCTGTTCGATCCAGATGCGGTCTTTCAGCGTGGGTTCATCTGCTGAGGCATAATGACAAGGGAATTTCGCGCTGGAAATCGCCTGGTGCGCCAGCGTGGTTTTGCCTGTCTGGCGCGGTCCTGCGAGGACCTGG
>Ga0315278_10004142_pt1 | contig 13058 bp, 10 predicted proteins | sample YL17G06_0_MG_FD_203880 | JGI IMG/M metagenome (GOLD analysis project Ga0315278, IMG submission 203880) | Sediment microbial communities from Yellowstone Lake, YNP, Wyoming, USA - YL17G06_0 | ecosystem: Environmental > Aquatic > Freshwater > Lake > Sediment | place: USA: Wyoming | collected...
AGCGAATCTATCACGTTGGCGTGAATTGTACGGACATGCGGCGATCGACACGATTCTACTCCGGTCTTCTTGGAATGCATGCGACGCCGGTGACGATCCCAGAGCATCTGCGAGAGAAATGGGATGTGGCCGCCAAGAAAATACTCGGTTTGGAAGTAGACGGCCGAATCAATGCCGAACCTTACCTGCTTGCGGGAAGCGAATCAGCAGAGGCGACTTACATTGATTTGATCGAGTGGAGGTCTCCAAGGACCTTCGGGCGCCCTTACGAAACGATGACTAATATCGGTATTGCCCGCGTGGCTTTGTTTGTGGATGATGTCGATGCGACGTATGAGCGCCTGGTCAGTAATGGAATTAAATGCCTGAGCGAACCGAGGACGCTAGTGGTGGACTCTGGCGCCGAGTTTCGCTGCGTGGCGTTCCGGGATCCCGACGGTACGGTAATGGAGTGTATTCAGACGAGGTTTCCCACGCCGGCTGACGCGACACCGGAGGTCAGGAGACTTTTCCACATCAATGTAAATTGCACGGATCTAAACAGGTCGTTGGAATTCTACGGCGACACGCTGGGCCTGGATATTGTTCTTCGGGCCGCCTGGTGTGAGTCGCAAGAGCTTGGAGACATTCTGGGTTTAGGTGAGCGCGCGAGCGCAGATGTGTGTCTCCTTGCCACTGAGCAAGGGACGGAAGGCACGTGCGTCGACCTGGTTGAATGGAAGAAGCCTCGATTTACGGGAAAGCCATACGAGAGAATGAACCACCTGGGAATTCCGCGCATGGCCTTTCTCGTTGATAGCGTCGACGGGATGTATGAAAAGGTATTGCGAAAAGGCGTGAAATTCGTGAGCGACCCGGTGACCATACAATTCGACCCGCCACTCGGCAAAATGCGGGCGGTCTGCTTTTATGATCCTGACGGTACGGTACTCGAGTGTTTGGAGTTGAGCTAGAGGAAGTGCCGGCGTCCGAGATCGACGGTTAGCGCCGAAGCGAAGTCATCCGGCGGGGCGAAACGCGGCGGGCTCGCGCCTGGCGGAGGCCGCGTCACGAGCGCCAGGTCTAGCGCGATGCCGTCTTTTGGGGCATGGGAGGCTTCGAGAAAGAAGCTCGTGGCGGACGAGCCAGGCGCGAGCCCGCCGCGTTCAGGTCACGGAAGAAATTGCGGAGCGAGGCTAGGTGGGTGTCTGGGTCTTGTAGGCGGTAGTTTCGAAAGAGGAGAGTGAGCACCATGGCACTGAGCGAGACGGTGGAAGAAATGTACCAGGAGGTAGTCGCACGAAACCCGGGGGAGATCGAATTTCACCAGGCCGTCAAGGAAGTCCTGGAATCGCTGGGTCCCGTGCTGGTGAAGCACCCGGAGTTCGGGCAGCACAACATCATCCGGCGCATTTGCGAGCCGGAGCGACAACTCATCTTTCGCGTCCCGTGGCAGGACGACAGGGGCGAGGTGCACATCAATCGCGGCTTCCGGGTCCAGTTCAACAGCGCACTCGGCCCCTATAAGGGCGGGCTGCGGTTTCACCCGTCGGTGTACCTCGGCATCATCAAGTTCCTCGGCTTCGAGCAGATCTTCAAGAACTCGCTCACCGGCATGCCGATCGGCGGGGCGAAAGGCGGCTCGGACTTCGATCCCAAGGGGAAGTCCGACAACGAGGTGATGCACTTTTGCCAGAGCTTCATGACCGAACTGTGGCGGGTCATCGGCGAGCACACCGACGTGCCCGCCGGCGACATTGGTGTTGGTGGGCGCGAGGTCGGCTACCTGTTCGGGCAATACAAGCGGCTGACGAACCGGTTCGAGGCCGGCGTGATCACGGGCAAGGGTCTCGCCTACGGCGGGAGTCAGGTGCGCACAGAAGCCACGGGCTACGGGTGCGTCTATTTCGTCGACGAGATGCTGAAGACGCGCAATGAGAGTTTCGACGGCAAACGGGTCGTGATCTCCGGGTCCGGGAACGTCGCGATTTACACCCACGAGAAGGTCACCCAGATGGGCGGCAAGGTGGTCGCCATGAGTGATTCTAATGGTCTCCTGTATCATGCGAACGGCATCGACCTCGACGTCGTGAAGCAGCTGAAGGAGGTCGAGCGGCGGCGCATTGCCGATTACTGCGAGTTCCACAAGCGCGCGCGCTACACGCCGAACGGAAACATCTGGGACATTCCCTGTCAGGTCGCCTTTCCGTCGGCGACAGAGAACGAGCTTACGGGCCGCGACGCGAAGACGCTGGTCGAGAATGGCTGCATCGCCGTGGGGGAAGGGGCCAACATGCCGACGACCCCGGAAGGCGTGCAGGTCTTCCTCTCCGCCGGTATTCTCTATGGCCCGGGGAAGGCGGCCAACTGCGGCGGCGTGGCGACGTCGGCGCTCGAGATGCAGCAGAATGCGAGCCGCGACGCGTGGGACTTCGAGACGACCGACGCAAAGCTGCAGGGCATCATGAAGCGGGTTCACGAGACCTGCCATGCCGCTGCGGATGAGTTCGGCGCCCCGGGGAACCTGGTCAACGGCGCCAACATCGCCGGCTTCATGAAGGTGGCGCGCGCGATGATCGCGCAGGGGCTGGTCTAGACGCGCTGTCGATCATGGTCCTGGCTCGGCTGCTGTTGCCGGTGCTCATCTGTCTCTGCCACCGCGGCCTGCGTGTGAAGGCGACAGAAGCCGCCGGACCGGGTTGATCGTTACGGAGGGTTTCATGGCGAAAACAGCGTGGTTGGCTGCGGGCGCACTCCTGATGATTGCCTTCTGGCCGCAAACGGGGCACGCGGGCTATGAGCAGGGTGTCGAGGACTATCAGCGCGGCGACGATGCCGCCGCTTCCCAAGAGTTTCTCTCTGCAGCACAATAGGGGGACGGAAACGCGGCGCATGCTCTGGGCTCATGTACCTCACGCGTAAGGGCGTCACTCAAGACAATGCGCAGGCGATCGAGCGGTGCCGCAAGGCTGCCGAGATCGGTGTCGGCCACGCGCCCCCGCCGCTAGGAGGTGAAAAATGAAGACCGTCGTTCTGGCCACGCTCGCACTCTGGCTACTCGCAGAGTCCCCGGGGCGCGCGCAGCTTTCGAGCTCTAGTCAGCTTCCGAATCAATCTCCGGGCTCGGCCAAAGATCCGACGGACGTGTCCGCGCGGTACCAGAAAGGCACCATGGGACAGACGATCGAGGAGTGGGCGCGTCACTTGGAAGACCCAGACCCCGATCGGAGGCTCGAGGCGGTCAAGTTACTGGCGGGGTCTGGAAATCCGAGGGCCAATCAGTACCTTATCCGCGCGGTAGACAATCCGGATGCAGCGGTTGCGACCTCCGCGGTCGACTCCCTTGGCAAGCTCGCCGCGAAAGAGGCTTGCGACGTCTTGTCCGAGAAGCTCTTCTTGGCGAGCACGAACGCAGCGCTGCGCCAACACATTCTCGTGGCGCTCGGCAGGATCAGGGATCCGGCGTCCGCACGGCGCGTCCTCGCTTTCGCGCAGGGCGAAGCCGATCCCGAGGTTCGAGCTACGGCGATCCGTGTGATCGGCGAGATCGGAGATGAAACGGTGCGCGACGACTTACAGAAGTTCAGCGAGACCGAAACGGATCCCAAACTGAAGTCGCTGCTGCAGGACGCGCAGGCGAAGATCGCCATGCATCGGGCCGGCTCTGGTACCGTCGAGACCGATTCGCTCTCCAAGTTCTCTCATTCGGAGCCGAGCCCGTAAACGACGGAGCCGTCGCCAGACGTGGCCGACCTCGTGCGGGGAGGCCGGTTTCGCGAAGACCTCTACCACCGCCTGGCCGTCTTCTCCTTGGTGATCCCGGCGCTGGTCGAGCGGCAGGAGGACATCGCCGACCTCGCCGTCGCGTTCGGGCAGTTCTTCGCGGCGCGGACGAAAAGGCGGGTGAGCGCGCTCTCCTCGGGTGGAGTGCGCCTGCTCCTCTCCTACGGGTGCCCGGGGAAACGTCGTCAAGCTTCCCAGAAGGATGGACACCGAGATGAGAGCCAAGGTGGGCGAGTGACGTCGGCCCCGAAGCCGTATCCGCCTCGTTAAGCTGGCCGGGTCGCTGGGCGGATTGAATCCCGACCGGCTGGGGTCGCCTCGCGGGGGAAAAACAATAAGCTCCCGGCTTCACCTGGGTCATTTGGCTGTGTCACAAAATGATATTCTTCAAGGATCGAGGTGTCCCCTATGCACAACGTGAAAGGTTTCGCTGGCGTCTTGTTGCGAGTCAATTTGACGACCCGCGAATGCAGAAAGACACTGCTGCCCGAGGAATCGGTGCTGCGCAAGTATCTCGGCGGCATCGGGCTCGGTCGTCCACCCTTGTGCCAGGGCGCGCCGGACCAAACGGATTCAATTCGCACTCCTTGCCCTCGTACTCTTCGCCGGGATCTCCTACGCTCAGCTGCCGCCCGAGTGCAGCGTGCACCTGGATGAGGGCAAGCGCATTCTGGCGAGCGCCGGTGGGAAGCGAACCTGGAAATGAAAGTGTGCATCGTCGGCGCTGGCGCGATCGGCGGACTGTTCGCCGGCTGGATCGGCAGCCGCATCCCGAAGGGTGAGGTCGAGCTGAGCGCCCTCGCGCGCGGGGCGACGCTCGCGGCGCTGCGGCGCGACGGGCTGCGTATCGAAAGCGCCACCGCGCCCGGCGACGTGCGCGGAGTGCCTTTGCGCGCGGAAGACAGCGCCCGCGTCCTTGGCGAACAGGATCTCGTCGTCATCGCCGTGAAGGGCCCGGCGCTCGTCGGCGTGGCCCCGCAGGTGACGCCGCTGCTCGGGCCGAAGACGATGGCGCTGGTGGCGATGAACGGCGTGCCCTGGTGGTTCTTCGACGGCGTCTCCACCGGGCCGTGCGCGGGGCTGCGACTTTCGTCGGTCGATCGGGGCGGCGTCCTGCGCGCGGCGATTCCCACCGCGCACGCGATCGGCTGCGTGGTGCATGTGAGCAGCACCGCGCCGCAGCCGGGCACGGTACGGCATGTGATGGGCAACGGGCTGGTCATCGGCGAGCCCGCGTGCGGCCGCAGCGGGCGGATCGCAACGCTCGAATCCCTGCTCTCCCGGGCCGGCTTCGCGGTCACGGTGTCGGAGCACATCCAGCGCGACATCTGGTTCAAGCTGTGGGGCAACATGACCATGAACCCGGTATCGGCGCTCACAGGCGCCACCTGCGACCGCATCCTCGACGATGCGCTGGTGCGCGGCTTCTGCAGCGCGGTGATGCGCGAGGCGCAGACGATCGGCGTGCAGTTCGGCTGCGCGATCGGGCAGACGCCCGACGAGCGCCACGAGGTGACGAGGAAGCTCGGCGCGTTCAAGACCTCGATGCTGCAGGACCTGGAGGCCGGGCGGCCGCTGGAGATCGACGCGCTCATCGGCGCGGTGCGCGAGATCGGCCGGCACCTGGGGCAGCCGACGCCCAGCATCGACGCGCTGTACGGTCTGGTGCGGCTGCTGGCGCAGTCGCGCGGGCTCTATCCGGTGGGATAGCGGCAACAAGGGCCGGAACGCTACATGACGGTCGATCTCGGAGGCCGGCGCTTCCCCATCTCTGCCCGCTTTGACGGGGCGCACAAAGCGGCGCCGTTCAGCGCGGCTCCAGGCGGATGGCGGCCGAACGCGAGGTGTCGGCGATCAGGCCGATCCAGCAGTCGGCGAAGCCGTACTTCTCGGCGAGCAGCCGGCGGATGAGCTGGTGGCCGTCGGGGTTCGCGAGCGGCACCGCATGGTAGCGGCGCAACTCGGCGTGGCGTCCGACCGCGATCTCCGGGGCGCGTGATCAACCGGATTTCGAAGGATCCCGTCGAGACGTCAAGCAGGGACAGTCGCGGCGCGAACATCTTTGCACAGCGACGGCCGCCCCTGGGCCCTGGAAAGGGCTCCGTCGGAAAAGGTCCACGCACCCGATCGGCCGGGTAAGGCGGGGTGGGGTGGAGCGGATCTGCGCGGCGCGGCGCCGCGCAGATCCGCTCGGGAGGACGGCGCCTCTACTTGCCGCTCTCCGAGGAGCCGCTGTCCTCCGAGGAACCGGAACCGCTGGACGAAGAAGCGCTATTGTCCTCGCCGCCGGCGCCCTGGGTCCCGGTCTGGCCCGAGGACTGATCGTCGTCGTCGTTTAGATCGCCATTGTCGTTCTCATCGTCAACTTCGGTAGAGTCCGACTCGATCTCCGATCCGTCCGGCGTGGTCTGCTTCACCTTGAGCTCGACTTCGGCCGTGTTGCCGTTGTTGTTGACGTCGTTGCAGTCCACGTCGAGCTCGCCGGTCAGCGTCGTCGTCTGTCCTGCCTGGACGGTCGCCGGAGTGGAGAGCGACCCGGTCGGCAGCGTCACCTGAACGACGTAATCGCCCGGCGCGAGACCGGTGAAGGTGAATTCACCGTTGGCATCCGTGGTCGTCGTTTGCACGACGTTGCCGCTCGAGTCCAGCAGCGTGACCGTGACTCCGTCGGCCGGCACGGTCGGATTGCCGCACGCGGTGGCGCCGTCGGCGAGCGCGTTGCCGGCGCCGATCCACGCCGCGGCCCGGGCAAGCCACGTGGGCATTCGCCCCGCACGCGCCACCCGCACCGCGCCGCTGTGCGAAAGCGCACCGTTGATCTGCCCACCCGAGCCGCCAGCCCCGCTGCCGCCGCCACCGCTACCGCCGCAGCCGAGCGTCCATACGAGCGCTGCGCCTACGCCGAGCGCTGCCGTCCATCCCATTCGTGGCTTCATCGTGGCCTCCCATCGGACGCGAGTGTTTTTTGGTTCGCCGTTCGTTCCGCGCCGTACGACCGACCTTAGATTGGGGCACGCGGCGCTGTCAAGAGAAACATGGGAAAAATTCCCAGTAGACCTTCTAGCGCTGCGCCCGGCGCTGCGCTAGGGTCGCCGCGTGTCCCGCGAGAACGAAGAGGGCTTGTTGCGAGGCGCGGTCGAGACGCTGCGCCCGATCGTCCGCCGCCTGCTGGCCTCCGGAGTGCCGTTCGGCATGCTCGAAGCGCGCTTGCGCGAGCTGGTGGTCGAGGTCGCGGAGGCGGACTTCGCCATCGCCGGGCGCCGGCAGACCGACAGCCGCATCTCGCTGGTCACGGGCATCAATCGCAAGGAAGTGCGGCGCATGCGCGCGCGAGCTGCCGAGCCCGGCGACCGCGTTCCCTCCTTCGGCAGAAACCAGGCCGCGGGGTTGGTGAGCCGGTGGCGCGCCGACCCGCGCGCGACCGATGGCAGCGGACGGCCGAAGCCGATTCCCTACAAGTCGAGCCGCGGGCCGAGCTTCGTGAAGCTTGCCGAGCAGGTCACGGTGGACCTGCCGGCGAGAGCGATTCTCGACGAGCTGGTGCGCACCGGCGCGGCCGAGGTGCGCAAGGACGCCTGGGTGGTGCTGAAGAGCGACGCCTACGTGCCGCGGCTCGGCCGTCGCGAGAAGCTCGCGATGCTGGCCGAGGACCCGGCCGATCTCGTCGAGACCATGCTCTCCAACATCTTCGAGGAGGTCGGGGAGCCGCTGCTGCAGCGGCGCGTGTCGTACGACAACGTCGGCGCCAAGGGCGTGGCGCGCCTGCGTCGGCGCGTGCGCTCGGCGGCCGAGACGTTCCTGAGGAGCATCGATCGGCTGCTCGCGTCGTTCGATCGCGACCGCAATTCCAAGGCACCGGGCGGCGATCGGCGCGTGGCGGGCCTCGGCGTCTACTATTTCGAATCGCCGCACGAGCGCCGGGCTCGACGGCCGGCCGGTCGTCCGGGCGCCCGGCGCGCAGATGACGAGGAGTCGAAGCAATGAAGCACATTCTCAGCAAGCTCACGCTCGCCACGTCGCTGGCGATCGCCATCGCCGGCTGCGACGGAGGCTCGAGCGGGACGGGCATCAGCACGGCCGCACTGGGCAACGTCGCCAGCGTCAACACCGCGCTACGGCCGGCGTCGTCCGCGGCGAGGCCGACGATGATCGCGCGGCTGCTCGGCTGGCTCAGGCCTGAGCGCGAAGCTCTTGCACGCGGAGCGCTCGAGGACATCGGCGTCAGCATCGAGGGAACGACGCTCTCGACGCGCACCGACGGACAGGGGCAATTCGCGCTGCGCGGCAACTTCGCGGGCCCCGTGGGGATGATCTTCGACCTGCCCGACGGCGGCCGCGCGCGCCTCGTCATCGTCGTTCCGCGCGGCGGCGAGGTGACGCTCACCGACGTCCACCTCGATGAGCGCACGAGCCAGGCGACGGCCGACAACCAGCGCGTGCGCTTCGGCGGGGTGGTGAACGGAGCCGACTGCCGGCGGGACGCGGCGACGATGGTGAGCCGCGAGACGCCCACCGACGGCAATACCTATACCGTGCTGCTCGGTGGCGCGGTGGTGCGCGACCCGAACGGGAACCCGCTCGCCTGCGGCGATCTGTTCGCGGGACAATCCGCCGAGGTCGACGGCGAGGTGCGGAGTGACGGCGACGTCGAAGCCGAATCGGTGGACGTCGAGCGCGAGTCCGGGGACGGAGGAGGCAACGGCTCCGGAGACGGCGGAACGAGCGGCTCGGGACCCGAAGGCGGTGGCAGCGGCGAAGGCGGTGGTGGGGACGGCGGCGGCACGAGTGGGTCGAGCGGCGACGGCGGCGAGACTTCGAGAGGCGAAGGGGGCAGTCCGAAATAGGAAGCGGGTCGATCGACGCGATCCTGCAGCCGGCGCAACGGGGTGCCGGTCGCGCACGGGGACGACGCCCAACGAGCGTGCTACGCGGCGGCGCCGCGCAATCTTATCGCGTCTTCCAGTCGGCCGATTGCTCGAACGCGTAGCCAGCTTTGTATACGCTTGCCTCGTCGAAGTGTTTTCCGATCAACATCATTCCGATCGGCAGACCGTCCGACATCCCGCACGGCACCGTCATCGCGGGATGGTGCGTGATATCGAAGGGGCAGGTGTTGCCGATCATCTCTATCGCGCGTTGCACGTACAGCTCGCGTGACGCGTCAGCCGGCGGCAAAGGCGTGGGCTTCAATACCATGGTCGGCATCAGCAGTAGATCGTACTTCGCGAGAGCCGCATCGTAGGCCGCCGTCAGCATGCGCGAGAGGTTCACGGCTTTGCCGTAAAAGCGACTGCCATAGTGCTTCTTCATGTGCACGCCAAGGACAGTGAAGAGCTTGGTAGTTTCCGAAAGCTGATCGGCGCGCAATTTCCAGCCGTGGAGCTTGTCGATGAGGCTCGTGACGTACAGATCTCGTCGCGACAGGCCATAGCCATCACCGAACATCATGGTCTGCGTGAGGCCTTCGGCGCCGATCGGTGTCCAGATCGCACCCCCCAGCAGATGCTGCGGGATCGATGCATCCTCGACGAGTGCGCCGAGCGCCTGCAGCTGAAGCGCGGCGCTGCGCACCTTCGCATCCACATCCGCTTCGGAGTTCGGGTGTCCGAAGCCTTCTTTTACCACGCCGATCTTCATGCCTTTGACGCCGGCGTCGATCTGCGAAGAATAATCGAGGGTGCCGTGTTGTTTGACATGGCACTGTCGAGGATCATAGCCATCGATGCCGGCGATGACTTCCAGCAGCGTCGCGTTAGCCTTCACGTTCGCCGTCATTGGGCCTGTGTGGTCGATATAAGGCTCGATCGGCATGATCCCCGTGTATGGTACGAGGCCATGGGTTGCCTTCATGCCGACGATCCCGCACCACGAGGCTGGCATACGGATCGAGCCGCCCTGGTCGCCGCCGATCGCCATGTCCGCTTCACCGAGCGCCACGACGACCCCGCTGCCGGACGATGAGCCGCCCGCGGAATACCCCATCTTGTAGGGATTATGTACCGGACCCTTGGCGCCCGTGTGGCTGCCCCCCGAGATGCAGTAATTCTCACAGTGGGTCTTGCCGGTGATTTCGCCGCCCGCATCGAGGATGCGCGTAATGACGGTGGCATCGATGTTCGGGACGTAACCTTCCAGGATCGCATTGCCGTTCATCATCGGCACGCCTGCCACCATGACATTGTCTTTGATGGCAACCTTCTTGCCCGCCAGCTTGCCACTCGCGGCGCCTTTGATGGACGTCTTCACGTACCAGGCGTTGCGCGGGTTTTCCGTGGCCGCAGGAAAATATCCGGGCGTGCGCGGATATTTCACGACCGGCAGATTGTCCGGCATCTGATCGACGAGATTGTAAGCATCGACAAAGGGCTTCAGCAGGCCCAGATAGGAGGTTACGTCTGCGTCGGTCAGCGACAGCCCCACGGCGTCGGCAGCTTCGAGCAGTTGTTCAGGCGTGAGTGCGGGTACGCTCATATCTTCCTCCACTTTCTAACCGATCATCGACAACACAGTGGCTGCGGATGGGACGAACAATCCGCATTTCTGGACACGGACACTATAGGTTTCAGGCGTCAGCGCGCAACCACGACGTCCGAGTTCGGTTTTTCGTCGAGCACGGAGTCACTGCTCTACGGACCCAGCCGGTGGGGTGACGAGGCAACCCTCCTGCAACTCGCCGCCCAGCTCGAAGAGGCGATGCCGTGGAGGGCTCGGCGACCGCCGATACACGCGTCTCCACGATCGCCGGCACGTCTTCTCGATAAGGCCGATAGCCAGCGCCAAGGTGCTCGATGAGAAGCCGTGTTTCTCCTGGCGGATCTTGAGCATCAGAACAACCACCAATAGTGCTGGGGCGAACGTCTTGGCGGCCGATCGAGCGGCAAGCAAACAGCCGAGCAGCCAGGCCGGCGGGCATCGCCGCGATCCTGCGCGACGTCACCGAGAGCTGGAATCGCGAGCGGGCGCTGCGGGCGCAAATCCTCGAGCTCGAAGCGCGAGCCGTTCCCAGATGACCAACTTGCGTCCTCTCACGCGGCGGGCATGAGCACGGCTTTGATGGTTTCCCGGCGGGACACGGCCTCGAGCGCGCACTCAGCAGCCGCTTGAGGCGGAATTGCTCTTCGCGCTCCCGCTTCAGGAGGCGGCCTTGAACGCTGGCGATCTCGGCGCGGAGCTCGGGCGTCACGCGGTTTTCTAGAGTGCTCACTTGCCGCGACGTTTGCCCGATCTGGACTAACGCCAGGCGAGATCGTGGCTTTGACGGCCCCGTATCCCGCTCACCTTTTCCCGGTCTTGGGATGATTTTCCGCGCCGGTTTCGCACTTCCGAGAAGAGGGCACCGTGGGGAGTCCTCGACCCCGTGCGCCTTCGGCCTTCAGCTCACGCCCGGCGCGGAGTAGGGAGGAGGCCCCGTGGCCTCAAGTGCCTTACGAACCTCCATCAGGATGGGAGATCGACGCAGTGTTCCCTCCTGCGCCGTGCGTTCCTCAACGCGCAAGCAGGGCGAACTGGTTGACGGTGAAAAACTCGTTCCGGACCCGAGCGTCCACGACGATGCGGTTCATCACGGTGACCGCGGCACCGCCGGTCGCGTGATTGATGACCGTCTGTCCCATCCACAGCGGCGCGCGGACGCGTTCGTTGCCGGGACTAAACGCCGGATTTCCGTAGAGTGTGAAGATCGTCTTGTAGTGCTTTCCCTGCCGATCGTACGCGAAGACGTACAGGGCCACGCCCGTCTGCTCGTCGACGAAGAGCACACGCTTCGCGTACGGGTGATTTGGATCTTTGGGGGTGCCTTCAAGCAAGAGCATCGTGCGCAGTTCCCAAGGGTCGGCCGGATAGCCGCGGCGGGGCTCGAAGGTCGCTTTCGCAGCCCTCACTGCGACCGGCGCCAGCAGCGTGGCGCGCCCGAGGAAGCGCCAGTCGGACTCGTGCAGGTACCCCCAGAAGCCGTAGTAGTCCTCGTTCAAGAGCTCGCTCGACATCATCCGCTCTCGCGGGTCGACGTTGACCTGACGGACCTTCCGCATCTCCGGTATCCAGGCGAAATTCAGATCGCTGGTGCGATCGTCGTCGTAGCGTAGCGTGAGCCTCATCTGGTTCTTCACGTCTTCCGGTGCGAGGACTTGATAAAACTCCTTGAAGAGGACCCCGTCGCCCTGCCAGATGTTGGCCTTCGCGTCGAGCCGATGCATGCCGTACGCCAGGGCATAGTAGAATTCCATATCGCGCACCATGCGCCCGGTTCCGTCGAGGATTTGAAACACTCCCCACGCCTGGGCGGAGTCGATCGACTCGTGGTACCGATAATTCCACGCGAGCTTGAGGCCGGCTTGAGGGTCCGCCGGATCGATTTGCGGAAACGGACGACCGGCGACGTAGCCTTCGAGGCTTCCATCCGGGCGAAGGCGGGGCTGCCCGGCATTTCGTCGCGTCGCCGCGACATAGGCGGGGCTTGGGGGCAAGTCGGTGGTCCGTTGCGTGCGGATCTCAAGCTCTCCGCTCTTGACCTTTTCGACGAGCTCGGCGGGGAGTAGGCCTTCCGCGCGTTGCCAATTCCCCTTGGAAAGCGTCGCGGGCACCTCTGGTGCTTGAGCGGCTTCCTTGAATGACCCTTCGATGTCGCCCGTGGTGTCCGCACCCCGCGCTGGGGCACTCATGCTCGCGGCCAACATTGCGACCACGATCGGTACGATGAAGATTCGCATGCGTATCCTCCGAGTCAATTTGCTTATCGTTAGCATGTTTCGTGCCGTGTGGGGCTAGGTCCTATGGTTTTGATTTGTTGGTGCTCCGGAGCGCCGTAGCCCGAAGCCCAAGACGTCTTAGTTAAGGCGGATCGTGAGTCTTCATGATCTACTGTAATTCCCGAGCGCGGGAATCGCAGAAGTACTCTAGTGACATTCCCTGGCACGGTTGTCGACTTCTCCTCGCCCGCGCGGCGAATCGAGACCGCATTCGAAACCCCTGCCGAGGTCTTCTTCGGTCCATCGAAAGGCCCTTGCAATCCCGGCGGGTCTAGACGAATGTCTTCCATCAAGGTCCGGATCAGCGGATCGCGACCACCCGGCTCGTCGACGCGATCTCGACGTGTTTCGGCGGCGGGAGGCCGAGACGAGCGGCAAAGGAACTCGGGTAGGACAGGTAGTTCACGCCGGCCCGGAGAACGATCTTCCCGCTCGCGGTTGCCGGGACGACGAACCGATACGTTTCCTTGCGGGTCTCCGACGGTTCCAGCCGGTTGTCGAAGACTATCCGGGTCGCCTCGTAGCTCTGCAATGTTTGCTGGTTGCGCG
>Ga0315278_10004143_pt1 | contig 13058 bp, 4 predicted proteins | sample YL17G06_0_MG_FD_203880 | JGI IMG/M metagenome (GOLD analysis project Ga0315278, IMG submission 203880) | Sediment microbial communities from Yellowstone Lake, YNP, Wyoming, USA - YL17G06_0 | ecosystem: Environmental > Aquatic > Freshwater > Lake > Sediment | place: USA: Wyoming | collected...
TCGATGAGTGGCGCTCACGGTCGCGTCGAACTACCCGTCGGTGTACTACCGGATAGTGAGCGGCAGGTACACGAGCAGCTACGATGTGGGCAAGTTCAACGTGGCAACATTCGCTTCGCTAAGCGCGGCAGTATGCCGCGCCTACTTCCGGTCGGGGATGGATTGGATTTGACATTGCGGAGATGGAAGCGTATAATCGAGGCAGTTGCAGACGGTGGGAAGGACACTTGATGCAATGGCGGGCGTGTCTTCCGTCGGCTGCGAGTAGCACACGGGTCGCCACGCACTGGTTGTCGGGTTCAGATGCTGCGTGGACCCGCTCGCTGGAGACCACGTGGGGAACAGTGGTTTAACAAGCATTGGAAGCGTGATGATGAGTGTCCACCACAAGGGAACAGCATGGTATGCACGTGCGATGGCATGTGCAGGCGCATTTTTGTTGCTAGGCATCGAAGCACGTGCGGCGAGACCTCACCCCGACATGCGGCTGCCTAAGCTGGGCACGAACAGTGCGCCACACAAGGCGCGTGCCGTTGCCGCGTCGCAGCGCTTCCTGGCTTCTGCAGCGGCACAGGAGAACGTGGCGATTGCATGGCACGCGGATCTCGGGACGCCCCTGACCGTGCGAGGCGCAGGTCTCGGCCTGCGCCGTTCATTCTCGGCAGGAAAAGGCCTGGCGGTCCGCGGCGGCGGCAGGTATACCGGCGATGCCATCGCCGTGATGGACAACCTGTCCGGCATCTTTGGCATCGCCGACGCACCGGGCGAATTCACGGCGGTGAAGACCGAGGCCGACACGCTTGGCTTTCATCATGTGCGGCTTGTGCAGCGGCACCGTGGCCTTCGCGTCGTTGGCGGCGACGTGATCGTGCATTTTAACACATCGAGCGATGCTTACGAGGTGAACGGCAGATATGTGCCGGACATTACCCTTGCTGTCGCGCCGCGCCTCTCCGCGCAGCAAGCGATGAACCGGGCGAAGGAAGACTTGGCCGCGGGCGGGCGCGTGCCGCTCGGCGTTGCAGTGAAACCCGAGCTGGTCGTGTTCGCGCTGAACACCGCGCCGCAGCTTGCCTATGCCGTGACACTGGCATATACCGACCCGACACTGGGGCCCGGCCGCTGGCAGTATTATGTCAATGCGGATCACGGCGGGATCATCATGCGGTACAACGATATCAAGACCATTGCCGCGCCCACCGCCAACGGCGCGCACACGCCGGTGACCGGTAGCATCCTTGCTGGCGAGGGAGGCCAGCAGGTGACCGTTACCGGCTGGTACGAAAACGCAAATGCATCGTACTACCTGTACAACACGAATCTGCGGTGGCATGTGTACAATGTCGCGGCCAGCGGCTATCCCGACGCCAACACCTATGCGTTCAAGACGACCAATGTGTGGAGTACAAGCGACCGGTCGGAGATGTCGCTTGCCTATGATTTCAACGCGGTGCAAATGTACTACCGCCAGGTGCATGGCCGTCGGAGCTACGACGGGAACGGCATGATGGCCCGTGCCAACGCGCACGAGGGGGTAAACTACGTCAACGCGTACTGGGACTCGACTGACTTCCATTTCGGCGATGGTGACAACGTGATGGCGACGCCGCTGGCCGTGCTGGACATAGCCGGCCACGAGTTCACGCACGCGGTGGACGAGTACAGCGCTGACTTGATCTACGCAAACGAGTCGGGCGCGCTCAACGAGTCGTTCTCGGACATCTTCGGCACGCTGATCGAGTTCTGGCAGCAGCCGGACGGTCGTGCGTTCTACCCCGGTGCAACCAACGGCTATGCCGACTGGCTGTGCGGCGAGGATTCGTGGCTCTCCTCGACGGCGCTGCGCGACCTGCGCAATCCCGCGAACACGGCCACCATCGGCGCGGGCAACCAACAGCCTTCACGCTATCATGGTAGTTACTGGGATCCGTATGAGGAGGTGCACCAGAACGACGGCGTCCACAATTTCATGTTCTACCTGCTGGCGGAAGGTGGCATCGGCAACAATGACGGCCTGGGCTATGCGGTTGCAGGCATCGGCATTGCGAACGCCGGCCAGGTGGCGTACCGTGCGTTGACGGTATATTGCACGCCGTCCACGGGCTACCGCATGGGGCTGAGCGCATGGTTGTCCGCGGCGGCGGACTTGAACACCGGCTGGGTGGCCAGCGTGAAGGCCGCATGGAGTGCGGTCGGCATCAACTCGCATCTCCTGTCCATTACCGGAGCCGTCCAGTTCAGCGGCACGGTGGGCGGGCCGTTCCTTCCGTCGCCCTGCGTGCTCACCGTGTCGAATCTTAACACGACGGCCACGCTGGCATGGGAGATGAGCACCAGCGCGACATGGCTGCAGCTGGCGCCCACAAACGGCATCATTCCCGCAGACGGCGTGGCGGATGTGAACATCGGTGTGACCAGCGTCGCTGATGCATTCGAGGTGGGAACCTACACGAACGCGCTGGTGTTCAGCAACATCACCGAAGGCGTGGTCGAGACGCTGCTGGTGGTGCTGCGCGTGCTGCCGCCGCCGGTCTACACATTCCCGCTCGACACGAATCCGGGCTGGACGGTGCAGGACCAGTGGGCATTTGGCAGTCCGCTGGGGCTTTCCGGCGATCCGTCCAGCGGCTACACAGGCACGAATGTGTACGGCTACAATCTCGCCGGCGACTACCCGGACAGCATGACACAGACCTGCTACCTCACAACCACTGCGCTCGATTTCTCCAACTACCGGAATGTGCAGGTGAGTTTCCGTCGCTGGCTGGGCATCGAGTCCGCCTTGTTCGACCACGCCATCATCCAGGCCAGCCGCAACGGCACCACCTGGTCCAACGTGTGGGTGCATACAGGCGGCTCGATCGAAGAGACTGCCTGGCAGGACATGACGTATGACCTCTCCACCGTGGCGGACGGCCAGCCCACCGTGTATCTGCGCTGGGGCATGGGGCCGACCGACAGCTCGGTCACCTATTGCGGCTGGAACATAGACGACATCGTGTTCCGCGGCGTGACTATTGACGACCTTCGCATCAGTCCGCCTGGCAGTCTCGATGCGTGGGGATACGAGGGCGGCCCGTTCGCGCCGGACAGCAAGAACTACATGCTGAGCAACGCCGGCGCAAGTGCGGTGACATGGGAAGCCGCGTCCGCGCAGCCGTGGGCCGCCATCGCGCCGTCCAACGGTGTGCTTTCCCCCGGCGATGTCACGACCGTCGTTGCGTCGCTGACTGCCGACGTAAACGCGCTGGCCACCGGCGAGTGGAGCAGTGCCCTTGTGTTCACCAACGCATCGAGCGGCCGCGTGCAGACCCGCGTCGCGCATCTGACGGTCGAGCCCATACCCGGCGAGATTTCCGTCCTCGATTCGCTCGCGCCCGGCGACGATCTGTCCATGCTGTTCGGCGCCGTGCTGGTTGGCCTGCCACGCATCGAGCAGGTCACGGTGACCAATGAGGATCCGGTGCATGCGCTGGTCGTCACGGGCATCAACGCACCGACCGGGCCTGCCTTCCGCGTCGAGGGCGCGCCACCAAGCTTCCCCGCCGTGCTCGCACCCGGGGCGGCACTGGCATTCAGCGTGATCTGCGCGCCGTTGGCCACAGGGGATGTCAGCGGCATGATCGTCATCTCCTCGACCGACAGCAACGAGCCGGCGGTGAACCTGTCGTTGTCAGCCACCGCGTTGCCTGACGACCTTCGTGTCGAGCCGTCCGCGGGATTGGTATCGGTCGGACCGTGTGGCGGTCCGTTCTCACCCGGCAACGCGCAGTATGTCGTGTCAAACGCGGGTGGCGTGGCCATCGCCTGGGCCGTGCAGTGCACCGAGGCCTGGATCGAGGCAAGCCCCTCGAACGGCACCATGGCCGCGGGCGACAGCATGGTTGTAACCGTTGCATTTGCCGCTGCCGCAGCGGCGCTGCCGTATGGCAGCTACAGCACCGCAGCCATCGTCTCGAACGAGCTGAGCGGCGCGGCGCAGACACGCTCGGTGCAGCTTCTGGTCGAAGCAGTGGCGCACATGCCGTTCATCGAGGACTTCGAGCGCGGTTCCCTCACCTCCTACTGGAAGGTTACGGGCACCTACAGCAACCGCACGCAAGTCACCTCGCTCTACTCGCCGCATGGCGGAACGTACCACGCCACCATGGACAATGCCGCAAACAACGGTGTCTATACGCGGAACGAGCTGACACTGACCATAGACCTTGCCGACCACGAGAATCTACAGCTCTCGTTCTGGGCCTGCGGCTATGGCGATGAAGGCGATCCGCCGCCCGCAGGCTCGTTCACCAACGGCGCCGACTTCGACGGCGTGGCCATCAGCCAGGATGGTCTCACGTGGTACGCGGTGCAAGGGCTGGACACTCTGCCCTCCACCTACACGCAGTACACGGTTGATCTCGATGCGGCCATTGCAGCCCGCGGACTTTCCTACTCGCGCACATTCAAGATCCGGTTCAACCAGTACGACAACTATGCCTTAATCACCGACGGCATCGGCGTGGACGATATTGGAATCAAAGGCGACGTTCGTGACGACCTGAGCGTGACACCGACAACCACGGTCAACGCATACGGGTACGAGGGGGGGCCGTTTACACCGACCGGGGTGACGTACGTGGTGAACAACCGCGGTGACGTTGCGGTCGCCTGGCAGGCGTTCAAAAGCGCGGCCTGGCTGGATATTTCGTCCACCAATGGCAGTCTTGACACGGGATGCACAACGACCGTGTCGCTCATGTTCAATGACGCCGCGTGCGACCTGACCCCGGGCACCTATCGCGACACGCTGGTGGTCAGCAACGGGAACACGGGTGCGATTCGTCTGCGCGAGCTTGTGCTGCAGGTGAACCAGATGCCCGTCTACACGTTCCCGCTCGACACGAATCCGGGCTGGACGGTGCAGGGCCAGTGGGCTTTTGGCAGGCCGCTCGGTCTTTCCGGCGATCCGTCCGGCGGGTACACCGGCACGAATGTGTACGGTTACAATCTCGCGGGCTGCTACAGCAACAGCATGACGCAAACCTACTACCTCACCACGCGGCCTCTCGATTTCACGCGGTACACCAATGTGACTGTAACCTTCAAGCGCTGGCTGGGCATCGAGGCCTCCTTGTTCGACCACGCCACTATCCAGGCCAGCCGCAACGGCACCACCTGGTCCAACGTGTGGGTGCATACAGGCGGCTCGATCGAAGAGACTGCCTGGCAGGACATGACGTGTAACATCTCCGCCGTCGCGGACGGCAAGCCTACCGTGTATCTGCGCTGGGGCATGGGACCGACCGACGGCTCCGTCACCTATTGCGGCTGGAACATTGATGACATCAGCTTCTGCGGCAGCAGCATTGATCACCTGGGCATCCAGCCTTCGACTGATCGGTGGTTCACCGTCTGCTCCGGCGTGTACATTTCCGCCGCCGCGGAAACCTATCTGCTCACCAATGACGGCCATCAGGCGGTGAGCTGGAGCGCCACGAATCGGCAGCCGTGGCTCGTGCTCGAGCCCGTTACGGGCTCGCTTGCCGCCGGCGATGCGTGCGTGCTTACTGCGTCCCTCACCGCAGCGGCACTGACACTGCCGCCCGGCCAGTACAATGACACCGTCTCGCTCACCAATCTCAGCGGCGGAGTCACCCAGAACCGCGGCGTCATCCTCTCAGTGCTGGCGCCCCCGTTCGTGGATATCACCAACCTTTCACCCGCAATCCTGAGCTACCATGTGGACAGTTTCATCCTTGGCGGAACCAACAACGTCCAAGTCAAAGGCGGCATGTGGTGGACCAACACCAGCGGCTCGTCATTCGGTCCGGTTGCTCGCACTGCCGCGTCGAACGCGTGGACGTGCACGGTGACCGGCCTCCTCGAAGGCAGCAACCTGATCCGGGTCTTTTCCTCGAATCTCTGGAACATACAGGCCAGCGACAGTATCGCCCTGCGGCGTTGCTACGAGCGGGACCTGCCGATGCTTGACCCACTAGCGCCGGGAACGGTGCGTGAGCACCAGGTCCTGCTCCTCCACGTCACCGGCCGCACCAATGTCGCTGCGGTATCGTGCAATGCAGCAGCGGTCAATGGGACATCATGTTTCAACACAAACACGTGGCGGTTCTCATGCGTGCCTGATTTCAACACGGCAAGCCAGGTGTGGAACATCGCGTTTGTGGGCAGGAACCAGTATGGAGCCGATACGCAGACACTGGTGGTGACCGTGGCGCCACATGCGAAGAAGATTACGCCCAAGAAGCCCCTGCTGTTCGAGGACGAGGACGGAGACCTGCTCGCACTCAAGTACAGCGGCATTAAGAAGAACAATTCGGTCCTCGTGTTCGACGGCCAGAACATCGGCATCTCCAATGCATATGCCGACGGCACGCTCTCGTTCGGCATCAAGCGGAACAAAAAGACGGGTGGAGACGGCTCGTTCATCCTGCGCGATGTCACCATGGACGGGGACGGCAAGAGCGCATCGCTCGCCGGAAACGTGGACAATGTCACCGCGCCCCGGCAGTCGCTGGGCTCATTGAAGTTCACGAGCAAGACAGGCGTGGCGAGCAATATCTGGCTTGGCTGGGCCAAGACCATCAGCGCGGGCAAAGGCATGATTGTCGGCACGGTGGCCGTGTCGAACGGGTTCGAGACGTTGAGCGCGGGAACGATCAGTGGTGCGCGCATATTGGCAGGCGTTGCGGCGACGGCGGACGTGACCAACACTGCGGCCACAGCAGGGTTCAAGACCGTGAAGGCGACGACAATGAACGACAGCATCGTAGCCGCCCGTGACACGATGAAGGGGGACACGGTGGCGACGCCTGAGATCAAGGTGAAGACCGCGGCACACTCGACCTTCTTCCACACGGGAACGAACAACGCGGTCACACCCGAGCCAATCCTGCCGTAGAACCAGCAAGCGCTCGGTCGTCTTGCGCACACAAGGATCGACGCAAGCCAGCCTTCGCTGCCCGATTAGCGCCAGCGCAACTAACAATGAGCACCTGCTGCAGATGTCCATTCCCTCGATCCTGCAACAGCTATGATGTGGGAAAAAGCGGCAGCACCCATTCCCGAGCACTGCCGCATTGATGTTTGACTTGAACTGCTGCTACGCCGCGTGCTTCACCGGTTCTGCTGGCGTCTCACCTTTCTCCTCCCTCGTTTTTCGCGCCGCCTTCTTCTGGCCAACGACCTCAAAGGAAGGTGGGGTGGTTACCTTGACTTAATGGTTTCGATGTGATATACTCATTGCATTCGCGTTGCGGACATGCTTGCCGATCGGTGCGGGAAGGCATGTGTTGGCACACGATAACACGGAACTGGAGACGCACATGCCCATTTCCCACATTCCGCGGTCTTTCTTCATCGCCTCAACCATGCTGCTCCTGGCACGTCTTGGCCATGCCGACACGCACTATGTGTCCCTGGCGGGCCAGCATATCCCGCCGTTCGCGGATTGGTCGAGTGCCGCGACCAACATACAGCCCGCGATCGACGTGGCAGTGGATGGCGACACGGTGATGGTCAGCAACGGAACATATTATCTGTCGTCGCAGGTGGTTCTGATGAAGCCGGTGACGCTCAAGAGCCTCGGCGGCGCCTCGGCCACCGTGCTTGACGGCATGGCAAGCAGGCGCTGTGTCCAGATGGCAACCAATGGCGTGTTAGACGGGTTCGCCATTCGGAACGGCTCCGATGTGTTTGGAGGCGGCGTGGCCATAGACTGGTCAGGAGGCACGGTGCAGAACTGCATTGTGCGGGGCAACACCGCCGCCACCAGCGGCGGCATCGAGTGTTGCGGATCGGGAAAGATCATCAATACCCTGATAACCAGGAACTCGGCCGGATCATATGGGAGTGGCGTGCGACTCAGGGACGGCGGGTACATGGAAAGCTGCACGGTGGTAAGCAATCTCTCCGGCGGGTGCGGCGTCTACATCACGTCCGGCGGAGGGCCACCCCCTGTGATACTGAATTCCATCATCTACTACAATGAAACCCAAAACCGCGTGGGCAGTGTGACGGGGATGACCAACGCCTATGTCTGTACCACGCCGGCAATAGCGGGGACGGGGAACATCACCAACGAACCTCGATTTGTCAACCTGGGCGGCGACTATCATCTGATGGCGGGATCGCCATGCATAGATGCCGGCGGCAACCGGCCCTGGATGGCAACCGGCACGGATCTTGACGGGAAACCACGGATAATCAACGGCCGCGTTGACATGGGGGCATATGAGTGCGACCCGGGTCCAGTCATCCATATCACTTCAGCGCCGTCAGGCGAGATCAGCTATCACCTCACAAGCTGTCTCATAAGCGGCACCAACAACCTTCCTGTTGCCGGCGACATGTGGTGGACGAACCTGACCACCGGTGCTTCCGCGGCGTTCGCCTGCACCGGGCTCTCCTGGACGTGCAGTGCATCCGGCCTGGCGGAAGGCAGCAATACCATCCACGTCCTTGGCAGCAATGCGTTGGGGTCTGTTTCGCAGGATGCGGCAACGCTGCGGCGGGGCTACGAGCGGGACCTGCCGCTGCTCGATCCCATGACAAACTGCTCGCTGCGCGAGCATCAGGTGCTGCTTCGTGCCATCACGGGCAGGACCAATGTCACGACCGTGGTGTGCAACGCCGACGCAGCCAAGGGCGTCTCCTGGTATGAAACTGCAACGCGACGCTTCTCGTTTGTCCCGGATCTTGGCACCGCGGGACAGACCTGGAACATCCTGTTTATTGGCGTGAACACGCACAGCATGGAGACACAGGCACTCGTGGTAACCGTGGCGGAGCCCGCCAAGGGGATCGGCCCGAGGAAACCATTGAGATTCGAAGACACGGACGGCGACATTCTTGACATCAAGTATGCAGGTGCCAAGGATGCACCCTCGACCGTGTTGTTCGACGGGCGTCGCCTGATGGTGTCCAACGCGTATGCCAAAGGCAAGCTGACCCTGGCCATCAAGCGCAACAAGGATTCCGGCGATGGATCGTTCGAGCTGGAGGATCTCAGCATGGACAACGACGGCAAATCGGCAACCATTGGCGGCAATGTCAACAACGTCAGCTTGGCTGGGCGCAGGCTTGGAGCCTTGTCGTTCAGCGGCAAGGGCGGGATTGTCAGCAATCTCGCTGTCGGCTCCGCAAAGACGATCAGTGCCAGCAAGGGGTCGATTGTCGGAACGGTTGCTGCCTCCAACGGGTTCGAGACGCTCGCGGCAAACGTCATGATCGGGGGGCGCATACTTGCCGGCATGCCGGCGTCCGCAAATGTGTCCAACACCCCCGCGCAAGCCACGTTCAAGACGGTCAAGGTGAACGTGATGTGGGACAGCGTGGTTGCCGGTCGCGACACGAACGAAGGGAGCAAGGTTGTCGTGCCCCACGTCAAGGTGAAGACCGCGGGGCGTTCCATCTTCTACCACACGGGAACGAACGATCTGGTCACGCCCGAGCCAATCCTGCCGTAGAACCAGCAGTGGAGAGCAACGATGAGACACGGAACGCCCGTCACCGGCATCGCAGAGCTTGCAGCACGGCGGATGACAGGCTCAGCGGTTGCAGCAGTGGGTGTGGGCCTTATGGCCGCGTTGCCCGTGCTGGCCCTTTTGCTTGCCGTGGGGACGGCGGAACGCAGCAATGCCGCTCCACCGGTGGTCACAAACGTCACGGCAGTGCAACGCGGTGTGATGGAGCCGGTGGACATCTACTATGACCTGTACGACGCCGCTGGCGACACATGCAAGGTCTCGATCGTTGTCTCGACCAACTCGGGCGGGCAGTACGATATCCAGTCCACGAACCTTGCTGGCGACATAGGCTGCCCGGTGCCCACAGGCACGCAGAAGCATGTCACTTGGGATGTGGCGGCGGATTTGCCGATGTTCACGTCGAGCACGGTGCGTGCGAAGGTGACCGCCGACGACAGCGACTGCCTTGTGATCGATGTCTCGGGTGGCCCGGCTGCGACGAACTATCCTGTGACTGCATTGTCGTATCCGTCCCTGTCGAACGACGAGTACAAGACCACGAAGATCCTGCTGCGCAGGATACCCGCCGGCAGCTTCGTCATGGGATCGCCGGCAGCCGAGCTGGGCCGGGAATTTGACGAAGGGCCGACGCACACGGTGACGGTATCGTCCATTTGTTATATCGGGGTGTTCGAGATCACCCAGGCTCAGTACTCGAATGTGATGGGCGCGAATCCCAGTTTCTTCCCGCAGGGGGCACATGGGCCGAAGCGGCCCGTCGAGCAGGTGTCGTGGAACACCATCCGCGGCGGCACATGGCCTACCGGCACACTGAACACCACGACCTTCATGGGGAAACTGCAAAGCAAGACGGGCCGCGCCTTCGATTTGCCCACTGAGTCGCAATGGGAGTACGCCTGCCGCGCCGGCACCACCAACGCGCTGAACAACGACACGAATCTCCAGGACACTGGCCAGGATCCCAACGTCGCCATCCTTTGCCGGTACTGGTTCAACGGGGGCAGCAGTTATTCGAGCGATCCGGTTAACGGGGCGCACACAACGGTGGGATCATACCTGGCAAACAACTGGGGCCTTTACGACATGCACGGGAACGTGTGGGAGTGGTGCCTTGACTGGTACGCGGAGAGTTATGGGGGCGACGAGACGGATCCACGGGGGCCTGGTTCGGGCTCGTACCGCGTGGTCCGGGGCGCCTGTTGGAACTACGGCGCGGGCGGCTGCCGGTCTGCCTTCCGTCGCGCCAACTGCGTGCCTGACTGCGCGGTCTACACCATCGGGTTCCGGTTGTCCTTGCCCGCAGGCCAGTGACCCTCTTTCAAGGGATAGCGCACACCGCCGGGGTATGCGCGGAACGCCCTGCAAACCGGATGTGACAGGGCGGAGGATGAAGCGAATGGTAACCAGTAGTGGAGGACAGCAATGAACACACGGAGGATAACTGGTGCAGCGGTTGCAGCAATCGTGTCGATCGTTATGGCCGCGTGTCCCGCGCTGGCCGAGCAGGCGTCGGCCGAGTCGCCTGACTTCACTGTGAACACGGTGCCCGAGCCTGTTGGGGCTGGTGTTGCCGCCGTTATTGGCTATTGGCTGTTCGTTGTTCGGCGGAGACGGACAAAGGCATCGCATGTGCGGCGCATGAGTGTCCTGGGGCTCGTCATGCTCGGCTGCCTTGTGGCTGCACAGAGAACCCTGGCCGCCACACCGGTGGTCACCAATGTCATTGCCCAGCAACAGGTATGGCCAAGTTTTCTGGTGGACATCACCTACGACGTGTCCGATGCCGATGGACACACGCAGACGATTTCTGCCGCCATCTCGACCAACTCGGGCGCGCACTACGACCTCGTTTCCACGAACCTTGCGGGCAACATAGGCGCGGGAATCCCCGTCGGGACGAACAAGCATATCACGTGGGATGCGGGCGTGGATCTTCCGTCGTTCAGTTCGGACACGGTGAGAGTACGGATCGCCGCCGATGATCTGTTTGACTCGTCTCTCTACATGGTGATTGACGTGTCGGCAGGGCCTGCTGCCTCGAATTATCCGGTCAGCTATCAATCCTCCGCACCGCCGACCAACGACGAATACAAGACGGTGAAAATCGTGCTGCGCAGGATTGCGGCGGGCAGCTTCGTCATGGGCTCACCCACGACCGAGCTTGGCCATCTCGTGCGCGAAGCGCAGCACACGGTGACATTGTCGTCGAACTTCTACATCGGCGTGTTCGAGATCACGCAAGCGCAGTACTCGAACGTGACGGGCGCCACCCCTTCATATTATCCCAGCGCATCCCAGCCGGTCGAATTCGTCTCTTGGAACACAATCCGTGGCGGCACATGGCCGGGAGGTGTGCCGAGCAACAGCACCTTCATGGCCATGCTGCGGACGAGGACGGGGCTTGCCTTCGACCTGCCGACCGAGGCGCAGTGGGAATATGCCTGCCGGGCTGGCACGACCAACGCCTTGAACAACAACACCAACCTTGTGAGCACTGACCAGGATCCCAACATGGACATTCTTGGCCGGTACTGGTACAACGGGGGCAGCGTCAGCAATCATACAACGGCAGGGTCATACTTGGTTAACAACTGGGGATTGTACGACATGCACGGGAACGTGTGGGAGTGGTGCCTGGACTGGTACGCGAGCAACTATGGCGGCGATGTGACCGATCCGCCGGGGCCAGCATCGGGCTCGTTCCGCACGGCCCGCGGCGGCAATTGGGCCGACCTTGCGGGAAGCTGTCGGTCTGCGAACCGGGGCATCCGCGATCCAGACGCTGTAGACTACACCTATGGCTTCCGTTTGTCCTTGCCCGCAGGCCAGTGACCCTCTAGACTAGAGATTCCACCTGTGATAATGACCGCTTAATCCTCGTATCTGGTCGCGGCGTTATGCCAGAGCATGGCGCCGTTCTTTATGACGGTGTTGACCAGGTTTGTCCCGAAGAAATACGGGAGCTGAGACGGCGAGGCGATATCCAGAACAACACAATCGCCTTTCTTTCCAGGCTCAAGCGACCCGACCGTAGCGCCGCGGTCTATTGCGCATGCGGCATTGATTGTCGCGGCCGTTATGGCTTCCTCCGGTTTCATCTTCATGGCAAGGCACGCAAGGGCAACGATCATCTGCATCGAGCAGCAGGGGCACGATCCGGGATTGAAATCGGTTGCAAGCGCGACCGGCACCCCGGCGCCTTGAATCCGTTTGACATCCGGGTACGCGGTGCCGCCCAGGAAGAATGACACGCTGGGAAGCAGGACTGCGACCGCACCCTTTGTCCTCATGATGCCAAGCTGCTCGTCGGAGATGAAGTCGCAATGATCCACCGATACGGCGCCCAGCAGTGCGGCTGCGCCCGCGGCGCCGCAATCGCTGAATTGTCCTGCATGGATCTTGAGCTTGTCCCCTTTCCTCCGCGCACAGTCGAGGATATCCACCGATTCCTCCTTTGTGAATGCTCCTTTGTCGCAGAACACATCGCAGAATTCCGCAAGCGAAGAGAACTTCGCCATCGCCTCGTTCGTCAACCAGGCAATGTATGAGGCGCGGTCGCCGCCCTCG
>Ga0315278_10004144_pt1 | contig 13056 bp, 10 predicted proteins | sample YL17G06_0_MG_FD_203880 | JGI IMG/M metagenome (GOLD analysis project Ga0315278, IMG submission 203880) | Sediment microbial communities from Yellowstone Lake, YNP, Wyoming, USA - YL17G06_0 | ecosystem: Environmental > Aquatic > Freshwater > Lake > Sediment | place: USA: Wyoming | collected...
CTGCCAGGCACCATCGCCAGACTCCTGCGGCCCCAGACGGCGCCCGCGGCGCCCTGACCGCTGCCGGGCACCATCGCCAGACTCCTGCGGCCCCAGACGGCGCCCGCGGCGCCCTGACCGCTGCCGGGCACCCGACCGCTGCCAGGCACCCAAGCCAGGCACCCACACGAACCGCCGGCACGCGACGACGATGCACGTAAAATGCCGGGATGGAAAACACCGTTCTCGTCACCGGTGGCGCCGGCTACATCGGCTCGCACATCGTCGTCGAATTGGCGGCGGCGGGCCATGCGCCGATCGTCCTCGACAACTTCGCCAACAGCTCGCGCGCGGTGCTGCCGCGCCTCGAAGCCCTCACTGGCCGCCCGGTGCCGTGCATCGAGGCCGACGTGCGCGACGCCGGCGCGCTGCGTCGCGCCTTCGACGACCATGCGGTCGCTTCCGTCATCCACTGCGCGGGGTTGAAGGCGGTTGGCGAATCGCAGGCGCAGCCGCTGGCGTACTACGATGTCAACGTCACCGGCGCGCTGGTGCTGCTTCAGGCCATGCGCGAGGCCGGCGTGGCGACGATCGTGTTCAGCTCGTCGGCAACGGTCTATGGGGAGCCGGAGCGCGTGCCCGTTGCCGAAGATGCGGCGATCGCGGCGCACAGCGTCTACGGTCGCACCAAACTCATCATCGAGGAAATCCTGCGCGACCTGGCGCACGCGGAACCATCGTGGCGCGTCGCGATCCTCCGGTACTTCAATCCCGCGGGCGCGCATCCTAGCGGCCGGATCGGCGAGGCGCCGCTCGGCCGCCCGAACAATCTGGTGCCGCTGCTGTGCCGGATCGCCGGTGGCGAGTTCCCCGAGCTGTCGGTCTTCGGCACCGACTGGCCGACGCCCGATGGCACCGGCGTGCGTGACTACATCCACGTGCAGGACCTCGCGGCCGGCCACGTCGCCGCGCTGGAGCATCTCGCGGAGCACACAGGCACGACGACGCTGAATCTTGGCGCGGGCAAGGGCTACTCGGTGCGCGAAGTCGTGTCCGAATTCGAGCGTGCATGCGGTCGGACCATCCCCCGCAGCTTCGTCCCGCGCCGGCCCGGTGACGTTGCGTGTGTCTACGCCGATCCGGCGCGCGCGAATGCGCTCCTTGGCTGGCGCGCGACGCGCGGCCTCGACGTGATCTGCACCGACGCGTGGCGGTGGCAACAGGGCGGCGGGCGGTATTGAAGCGGGAGTTCCCGGGGCAGGGGCCGCGCGACCGAAGCCCATGAGCTTGTCCGGGTACCTCGCCAGCCCCTGGCCCGGCGAAGACGGCGGCCCGGAGCGGCTGCAGGTGCCTCGCAGCGGCAGGGGCCTGGCGCTGCGTGCCGGGGAGGCGCTGCACTGCGTCACGCGCAATACCCTGCTCTCGACCATGACCGTGCTCGGCGCTCCGGGCGAAGTCTATCTGCTGACGCACTCGGCCATCCGGGCGAAATTCGGATTCCCTACCACGGCCTGCGTGGAACTGATCGACCCGCAGACCTTGAAGACGCGGTGCCGCTCGCCCCGCCTCCGCGGCGGCCCGATGTGGCCGGGCGGCATGGCCATTCACCGCAACGGCAGCCTCTATGTGGTGTACGGCCGCCACGCGCATCGCCTCAGCCGGGCGTGCGAGCCGCTCGCGTCGCTCGAGCTGCCCGTCGATCAGCCCTACAACTCTTTCGTCATTCTGGACAACGGCCTGATCGTCACCAAGAACCTGTCGGAGACGACGAACGCCTGCCTCAGCGTCGTCGATGCGGATTCGCTGGCACGCGCGGGCGACGACACCGTGTGCCCCGAACCGTCGATCGCGCGGCTCTCCGCTGCCGGCAATACGGTCTACGTGGTCGGCGTGCGGTCGATCTTTCGCTATCAATGGAGCGACACTGCGGAGCGTCTGGCATTCGATCCGGATTGGCGGTTCGACTACATCGGCGGGAGTCGGCAGACCTACGGCTGGGACGTGGTGCTGGATGGGCGGCACGCCTGGTTCATGGACAACGGCAAGCACCGCTATTTCCGGAAAATGATCGGCGCCGGCGTGAGCCGCACGCCGAACCGGCTGATCCGCGTGTCCATGACTGATGCCGGCGACCACCAGATCCTCCCGGTCTGCGGGATCGAAGGCGGCAGCATCACCAACCCGCCGCTGGTCGACCTGCAGCGCCGCATCGTGGTCGGCTACGACTCGGCCAACAGCCACTTGCAGGCGTGGCGGTTTGATCCCGGCTCGCGCGCGATGATGCCCCTGTGGCAGAAGGCACCCTTCGGCTGCGCCAGCCACATGATCCACTACCCGGACACGGGCGAGCTCGTCATCAACGACTATCGAAAGGGCGGCGAGGAAGTGGTGGTGCTGGCCATCGAATCCGGCCTGGAGATGGCCCGCGTGCGCATCGGCGGCTTCCAGCAGGGTGTGGCGTTTCCCAGCGCCGGCTGGGGGCGCGATTTCTACTGGTCGTCGCTGGGGCGGCTGGCGCGGGTTTTCGTGCGCTGAACGGGGCGTCGCGCTGCCTCGACCGGCGAGCGTTTCCTCGGCGACCTTGCCGCGGGCGACCGCCGAACCTGCCGGAGGGCGGACCCGGGCCAGCGGCCGCCAACGGTCCCGCAGCGGCTCGTCAGCCCGCGGTCACGTCCTGCGTTGCTTGCGCGCCGAGTCCCCGGGCAGGACCTGGCGGAGAAGCTTCTCGCAGGTTTCCGGCGACATGTAGCGCGGCACCGGATAGTTGGTGTCGGCCTCCCAGCAGGCGGCCTTGGCCAGCTCCGGAATATCCGCTTCGAGGAGCGCATCCAGATAGCGCGGGATGCCGAGATCCCGGTTCAGCGCCTCGATCGAGTCCAGAAACTTCTTCGCCCGGACCGTGGAGCGTTCCCCTTCATTCGCCACCCTGGCGCGAACCGCGAGGACCGCCAGTCGCCTGGTGATGGCCGGACTCAGGAACGTCAGCACGTGCGGCAACATGATCGCGTTGGCCAAGCCGTGCGGGGTATGGTATTTGCCGCCCAACTGATGCGCGATGGCGTGGACATAGCCGACATTGGCCCGCGTGAACGCCAGGCCGGCGCAGGTTGCGGCCAGCGCCATCTGCTCGCGCGCCTCGAGGTTTTTGCCATTCTTGTAAGCGACGCGGAGGTTGTCGTAGATCATGCCGACAGCCGCCAGCGCCATGCGATCGGTATAGCCGGTCGACCAATGGCCGATGAAAGCTTCGATGGCGTGGGTCAACGCATCCATGCCGGTGGCCGCCGTGACATGGCGCGGCAGTCCGGTCATCAGCGAGGGATCGAGCGCCGCGATCGCAGGTACCAGGCGCGTGTCGGCGATCACGAGTTTCCGGTTGGTCTGCGGGTCCGAAACCACCGCCGCCACCGTCACCTCGGACCCGGTGCCGGCGGTGGTCGGCACCGCATAGATCGGCACTGGGGCGTGCAGGCCCTTGAAGTAACCGACCAGCTTCCGGGGGGGCTTCTTGTTCGCGACCGCCAGCGCGATCGCCTTCGCCGCGTCCATCGGCGAGCCGCCGCCGAACGCCACAATCGCATCGCAGCCGTGTTTCCGGTAGAACGAGATGCCTTTTTCGATGATCGGGATCGGCGCATCCGCCGTGATCGCGTCGAATACCACATGCGCGGTGCCGCCTTCGGACAGCGCCTTGATCAGCGCATCCGGCAGGCCCATCTCGGCAACGACGCGGTCCGTCACGATCAGGATCTTCCGGTGGCCGAATCCGCACAGCGTCTGCCCCAACCGCCGGCTCGCGCCCGGGCCGACCAGCAGCATCGGCTGCGGAATCGGCAACAACCCGGTCACGACGCCCGCCGCCTTCATCGCCGTCGACAGCCCCACGGAGCGCACTACGTCGCCCACAATGCCCGGCATCTCGATCATCATCGTTTCCCAGAGTTCGGCTTGAACCATGTCAGCTTGCACCAAACCTGCCTTCCGGAACAGCGCTTTCCCGGAACATTCGCCGACTCATTGATCCCGCGCAGATTCCGGTGGCGCCGGGGTCGGGATCTCGCCTTACAATTTGCGTCAGCGACTTTGGTCTTTGTGCGGGGATGGAATGAAAACAGTGGTCGGTATCAGCCTGGGTGCAGGCGATCAGGACTTCGCGTTCAGCGCCCGGTTCCTGGGGCAGCGATTCAACGTGCGGCGCCTCGGCACGAACGGCAGCACGGCCACCGCGGTGAAACTGCTGAAGCACTGGCAGCAACATGCCGACACCATAGGGCTGGGGGTCGTGAAAGACAGCTACGCCGTCGGCTCGCGGCGTTATGTCGACAAGGACAGCACGCGGATGAAGAACGCCGTGACGCGCATTCCCGTCACCACCGGCGGACGGCTGGGCGACATCCTGCAGGAATGGGCGCTGCGCCATGTCCAGATCAAGCTCCGCGACTATTTCAACAATGCCAAGGTCCTGTTCTTTTCCGGGATGACCAACTACAAGCTGGCGCTGGCGATGTCGGAGTACACGCAGAACCTCGAGTTTGCCGATCCCCTCGTGCAACTCGGCGTGCCCAAGCTGTTGACCTCGCTCGACATGCTGGAGCTCTACGCCAGCGGCGCGCACTACGTGGTCGACTTGACGCCGGAGCGCCTGATGTCGTCGGCCCCGGTGAAACAGTGGACGCGGTTCGTGCTGCGCAGGGCCATGCAGGACGCGACCGTCATCGTGGCGCCGGTGCACGAGCTCGACGGCTTCGGCGCGAAGGAACTGCGCGGCAAGACCATCATCACGTCGACCGTCAACGACCGGCGCATCGCGCAATTCAGGAAAAAGGGCGTCCACATGGTCGTCGACGGGGCGCCCGCGATGTTCGACCACGTGGTGGGCCCCAGTGTCCTCGACGCGATGATCATCGCCGCGATGGAAAAGGATCCGGACGACATCCTCGAGGACGATTATCTGGAGATCATCACCGACCTCCAGCTGGAGCCGCGCATCATCTATCCCAACGGGGTCAGGCGCACCAATCGCTTCGCCTTCGTCATCCATCCGCTGTCGCAGGAGTATTTCAAGAACATCAAGCCCATCGAATTACTCTCCCACGTGTCGCCGCCGATCTTCATGGACACGCTGGAGAAGGCCATGGCTTACGCGCCTCCCTTCGTGTATTCGAAGGTGACCGGCATCAAGTCGCCCAATGGCGTGGAAGCCGAAGGCTGGCTGATTTCGGTGGGCGGAACGCCGAAGGAAATCATGAATCACAGCCCCGAGTTCACCTATCGCCGGCTGCTGGATGCGGCCCGGATCGCGAAGAGCCTGGGCGCGCAGATCATGGGGCTCGGCGCATTCACCAAGGTGGTCGGCGATGCGGGCCTCACGGTGGCCAGGCGCGCGCCGTTGCCCATCACCACCGGCAACAGCTACAGCGCATCGGGTGCGCTGTGGGCCGCGCACGATGCGGTGCTGCGCCTGGGTCTCGTGCCCATGCCGAAGCGCGGAGACAAGGTCAAGTTCAAGGCCATGGTGGTGGGTGCCACCGGGGCGATCGGGTCGGTGTGCGCGCGACTGCTGGCGATGGTGGCCGAGGAGGCGTACCTCGTATCCCCGGAAACCGCCAAGTTGCTCTCGCTCAAGGAATCGATCCTGAAGGAGAGCCCCGATGCCAGGCTGTTCCTGTCCTCGCGCGCCGACAAGGACATCGCCGACATGGACATGATCGTGACGGCGACCTCCGGGGCGGGCAAGAAGGTCCTCGACATCATGAAGGTCAAGCCGGGGTGCGTGATCACGGACGTGGCGCGGCCGCTCGATCTGCCCCCTGCCGAAGTCGCCAAGCGCCCGGATGTGCTGGTGATCGAGTCCGGCGAGATTCTGCTGCCCGGCGACGTGGCGATGAAGAACATCGGCTTGCCGAAGAACGTGGCCTACGCCTGCCTGGCCGAAACGATCGTGCTGGCGCTGGAAGGGCGGTTCGACAACTTCACGGTCGGCCGCAACATCGAATGGGAAAAGGTGCGCGAGATCTACCGTCTCGGCCGCAAGCACGGCATGAAGCTGGCCGCCATTTCCGGGGTCAACGGGCCGTTTTCCGATGCCGACATTCGCCGGGTGCGCAAACTGGCGCTCGCGGCGCGAGCCCAAGGTGCGCCGACCGCCGCGAAAGCAGGGCGCCCCAAGCCACCGGTCGCCCGGCGCAGGAGAGCCCCAAACGCCGTGGCCGGAGCCTGAAACGCTCCCGGGGGTCGTGCCCAGGAAAACGGGGACAGACCACGTTTTTTCTGGTGTCGCCCTGGCACGCCGCGAGGTCGACGACGAAAAACGTGGTCTGTCCCCATTTTTTTGTCGCAGAAACGACCCGGACATCGGGCATCGTTTGAGTGACGCGGCAGGCCGTTCCCGGTAAAATGGTGCAGTGCACCCAAACTCTGGCCAGGAGCCTCCATGGAATTTGCAGGAAAGGTTGCGGTAATCACCGGAGCCGCCAGCGGCATCGGGCGGGCGGTCGCGAACGCCATGGCGCATCGTGACGTGCGTGCGATGGCGCTGGTGGACATGGGCGAGGCGATCGACGCCGTCGCGACCGAAGTCAACGCGGAGGCCGGCCGGCAGGTCGCCTACGCCTATCGCGGCGATACGACCGACGAGACGTTTCGCGCTTCGGTTTTCGATTCGATCGGGGCGCAGTTCGGCATCGTCACCATGTGCGTGCCGGCCGCCGGCATCACGCGCGACGATCTCGCGGTCCGCGTCGACAAGGTCACGGGCAAGGCGCGGATCTATCCGGTGCAGCGGTTCAAGCAGGTCGTCGACGTCAACCTCGTGGCGCCCGTCTACTGGTCGCTCGAGATGATCGGGCGCATTGCCGAGGATCGCGCCGCGCGCAGCCTCAAGCGCTGGTTGCCGTCCGAAGGGATGCAAGGGGCCATCGTGTTCATCGGCTCGGTGTCCTCGCAGGGCAACCGCGGCCAGATCTCCTATGCCAGCACCAAGGCCGGCCTCGAGGGCGCGGCCGCCACGATTCAGAAGGAGGCCGTCTTCTACGGCGTGCGCTGCAGCCTGATTCACCCGGGGTTCACCGACACGCAGATGGTGCGCGCGATGGGCGACGAGTACATCAACACGCAGATCCTGCCTTTCACGCAATTGGGCCGGCTGATTCGCCCCGAGGAGATCGCCGATGCGATCTGCTTCATGCTCACCAACTCGGCCGTGAGCGGCGAGCTGTGGGCCGACGCGGGCTGGCATCCGCCGGCATAGCGCCCGTTTCGAGGCCCGGCCCCGGCGGCACTGCTGACCGTCGACGTCGGGCGCGACGAGCGATGTGATCCGGGATTGCGGTCAGGCACGCCGCTCCGTCGCGCGGATCGCCTCGACCCGGATCTCTTCGGTGAGCCGCGCCTTGAGCGCCGAGAATTCGGGGGTCGTCTTGACGGTGTAGTGGCGCGGGTGCGGCAGCGCGACCGCAACTTCGGCCTTGATGCGCCCGGGCCGCGCCGACATCACCACGACCCGGCCCGCCATGAAGATGGCCTCCTCGATGTCGTGGGTGACGAACAGCACGGTCTTGGTCTCCGCCTCCCAGATGCCGAGCAGCAGTTCCTGCATCAGCCCGCGCGTCTGGTTGTCGAGCGCGCCGAAGGGTTCGTCGAGCAGCAGGATCTTGGGATCGTTGGCGAGCGCGCGTGCGATGGCGGTGCGCTGCTGCATGCCGCCGGAGAGCATCTTCGGATAGTGGTGCTCGAATCCCGCGAGGCCGACACGGGCGATGTAGTGCGCGGCGATCTCGTCCTGTTGCGGCAGCGGCATGCGCTTTTCGCGCAGCCCGAAGCAGATGTTCTCCCGCACCGTGAGCCACGGGAACAGCGTGTAGCTCTGGAACACCATGCCGCGGTCCGCGCCGGGGCCGGTCACCGGCGCGCCGTCGAGCAGGACGCGCCCCGACGTCGGCGTGTCGAGGCCGGCGATGATGCGCAGCAGCGTCGACTTGCCGCAGCCCGATGGGCCGAGGATGGTGATGAAGTCGTTGTCGGCGACCGCGAGCGACACCGGCTCGAGCGCGATGGTGCTGGCGCCGCCGCGCACGCCGGGAAACAGGCGCGCGACGCCTTCGACGGCCAACTGGCTCACCGCCGCGGCCTCTTGGCACCGTCAAACATGGGCAGCGTCCGTTGTCGGCCGCGGCCGCGATTCGCCTTGCCGTCCATCCCCAGGCGCTGCTTGGGGCCCCGCGCCGGGCGGCTCACGCCAGACTCCACGGAAACAGCCGCTGGTTCATCCACTTGAACGCGAAATCGGAGACGAGGCCAATCACCCCGATCACGATGATGCCGAAGATGATCTGGCCGGTGTTGAGCAGCGCCTGGCTGTCGGTGATCATGTGGCCGATCCCGCTCGACGCGCCGATCAGCTCGGCGACGATCACGTAGGTCCAGGCCCAGCCGAGCACGAGCCGCAGCGTCTCGGCGATCGCCGGCGCCGAGCTCGGCAGCAGCACGCGGCGGACGACGCCGGATGCGTTCGCGCCCAGCGTGTACGCGGCTTCGACCAGGTCGCGCCGCGTTGCACCGACGGTCATCGCGATCATCAGCACGATCTGGAAGAACGAGCCGATGAAGATCACCAGGAGCTTCTGCATTTCGCCGATGCCGGCCCACAGGATCAGGAGCGGGATGAACGCGGAGGCCGGCAGGTAGCGCGCGAACGACACGAAGGGCTCGAACAGCGCCTCGATCGGCTTGTACGCGCCCATCGCGATGCCGAGCGGCACCGCCGCGATCGACGCGAGCAGGAAGCCGCCGGCCACGCGCCACACGGTCATCCCGATGTCCTTGTGGAAGCCGTACTTGGCGAAGAGCTGCCAGCCTTCGTTCAGCATCGTGACCGGGTCGGCGAGGAACACCTTCGACACGAAGCCGCCGAAGGTCGCGATGCTCCATACCGCGACGAAGACCACGAAAAAGGCGATGCCGAGCACCGCCTTGCGGCGCGGCGGGATGGGTTTGAGCGGCGTCATGTCACGGGACGGGCGGCGCCGGTACCCGCGACGCGGCGCCCCCTGTCAGGCCGGACAGGCACGGGCCGCGCCCGCGCCCGGGTCACTTGATGAACTGGGTGTCGACGATCGCGGTCAAGTCCGGCACGCTCTTGATGATGCCGACCTCCAGCAGCAGTTCGGCCGCTTCCTTGCTGAACTGCTGGAACTCGCCGGCGAAGAATTTCTGGTTCGCGGCCTTGTCCTGCCAGCGCAGGTATTTCTGCGATGCCTCGAACTGTGCCCCGGTCTGCTTCACGTCGGCGCCCATGATCTCGAAGCTCTTCGCCGGCTCCCGGGCGATCATCGCCACGGCCTCGAAATAGCTGTCCGCGATCGCCTGGACGGCCTTCGGATTGTCGGCGATGAACTTCGGCGTGCAGCCGAACGTGTCCATGATCATCGGGTAGTCGAGCGTCGTCGCGATGATCTTGCCGGCCTGCGGATTCGAGCGCACCGTCGACAGGTACGGCTCGTAGGTCATTGCCGCGTCGTTCTGGCCGGTCACGAACGCCTGGGCGGCGGCGGCGGGCTCCAGATTGACGACGGTGACGTCCTTCACGCTGAGCCCGTTCTTCTTCAGGAACCACGCCAGCGTGAAATACGGCGCCGTGCCGGGTGCCGACGCGGCGACGGTCTTGCCCTTCAGCTCGGAAATCCTCTGCACGTTGTTGCGGACGGCCATGCCGTCGGCGCCGTAGCTCTTGTCGAGCTGGAACAGCTGCTTGGTCGCGACGCCGCCCGCATTCCAGACGATCCAGGTCTCGACCGTGGTTGCGGCGCACTGGACGTCGCCGGAGGCGATCGTGAGGTGGCGGTCCTTCTGCGGGATCTTCTTCAGCGAGACGTCGAGGCCGTTCTTCTTGAAGATCCCCGCCTCCTTGGCGAGCGTCAGCGGCGCAAAGCCGGTCCAGCCGCTGTAGCCGATGGCGACCTTGGTTTCCTGGGCGCCGGCGGCGCCGACGGCGGCAACAACGAGGGCAAGTCCTGCGATGAACGGCTTCATGCACTGCTCCTGGGATTGGGCGAGGTAAACGGGGAACTCTAGGGGCGAACCGCGCACATTGTCAACGGCACCGGGCTGCGCCATGGCGGCGGCGACGCGAGTGCAGGCGGATGTCGCCGAATGGAGCGACGCAAAATCACGCTCCATTTGCGTTGGCGCATGCCGCAGATCAATCTACAATCATGCATCGTGCCCCGCCTCCTTCCGCGTCCGTTGCGTTGCGTCGCAATTCCGACGATCCGATGATCCGCCATCGCGTCCTGTCCCCCGCCGACTATCGCCGCATGCCGTGGAAGAATGGTGCCGGGCGAACGACCGAAATCGCCTCGCACCCGGCCGGGGCAGCGCTCGACGCGTTCGACTGGCGCATCAGCGTCGCCGACGTCGCCAGTGACGGACCCTTTTCGACGTTCGCGGGTGTCGATCGCACGATCGTCCTGCTCGCGGGCGCCGGGATGTGCCTCGACGGCGACGGCCGCTCCACGTTGTTGCGCACCCCCTATGCACCGCATTCGTTCCGCGGCGACGATGCCATCGCCTGCGCGCTGGTGGACGGACCCGTGCGGGACTTCAACCTGATGCTGCGCCGCGGCCGCGTGACCGGCGAGGTCGCGATCGTCCGCGGCGCCGCCGCGCACATTGCGCCCGCGCGGTTTCGTCTGTGCTACGCCGCGATCGGCCCCTGCGAATGCCGGTTTGCGGGCCACCCACCATGGGTCGTCGCCGGCGACCACGCGTTGCTGGTCGAGGACGATCCCGCGTCGCCGATGGCGCTCGCCGTCAATCCGCGGACGGCCGACGCAGTCGCAGTCGTGGTCCGGATCGAGCCGGCCGCATGACGCATTGCTCGACCCTTGCCAAGAGGCGGCGCGCATGAGGCTCTTCGCCGATCACGCCTTGCTGCCGTCGGGATGGGAGCGCAACGTGGCGCTCACGATCGGGTCTGACGGCATGATCGCCGACGTCGGGGTCGGCACGACCGCCGTCGGCGCAATGCGCACGGCGGGCCCGCTCGTTCCCGGCATGCCCAACCTGCATTCGCATGCCTTTCAGCGCGCGCTCGCGGGGCGGACGGGACGCCGGACCCCCGAAGGCTCGGGCCGGGACAGCTTCTGGACGTGGCGGGCCGCGATGTACGCGTTCATAGACCACGTCGACGCCGACGCATTCGAAGCGATCGCCCTGCAGGCCTATGTGGAAATGTTGAAGGCGGGGTACACCGCGGTCGCCGAATTCCACTATGTCCATCACGATCCGCAGGGATGGGCGTACGCCAATCCGGCCGAGCTTGCCCACCGGATCGTCGCCGCCGCGCAAAACGCGGGCATCGGACTCACGCTGCTGCCGGTGTTCTACGCGCATTCGGGCTTCGGTGGCGCGCCGCCGCTGGTGGGGCAGCGCCGTTTCGTGCACACGGTCGACAGCTACGCCCGGCTGGTCGCCGGTCTCCAAGCGGACGCGGCGGCACGCGGCTACAAGGTCGGCGTCGCCGCCCACAGTCTGCGCGCGGTGACGCCCGACGAACTGCGGGCGATCGTCGCGCTGGCGCCGGCGACCGGACCGATCCACATCCATGCCGCGGAACAGACGCAGGAAGTCGCGGATTGCGGCGCCGCGCTGGGCGCGCGCCCCGTCGATTGGCTGCTCGACCACGCCGGGCTCGACACCCGCTGGTGCCTCGTCCACGCGACCCACATGACACCCGACGAGACGCGACGGCTCGCCGCGAGCGGCGCCGTCGCGGGGCTTGCGCCGGCGACCGAAGCCGATCTCGGCGACGGCACGTTCGCGGCGCGCACGTTCATCGACCGCGGCGGCGCGTTCGGGATCGGCAGCGATTCGAATACCCTGATCGACCCCTACGCGGAACTGCGCCAGCTCGAGTGGTCGCAGCGCCTGTCGAGGCTCGAGCGCAACGTGCTGGCGCGCAACGAGGCGCCGGTCGGGCAGTTCCTCTATTCGCTCGCGGCCACGGGCGGCGCGCAGGCGCTGGCGCTGCCCGCCGGTGCGATTGCCGTCGGGCGACGCGCCGACCTGGTGGTGCTCAACACGGACGATCCGGCGCTGGCCGCCCAGGCGATCGACGATGTGCTCGACGCCGCCATCTTCGGTCCGTCGCGGATGCCCGTGCGCGACGTGATGGTTGCGGGTCGCTGGGTGGTGCGTGAAGGCAGGCACGCCAACGAACAGGATGCCCTCGCGGGCTATCGCGCCACGCTCGCCCGCCTGGCGGCCGCCTGAGAGGCTGAGAGTCTTTCGATCATGCCCGCTCATCACGCCAGAAGACGCCCGCTCGTCGTTGCCAATGCTCGCCATAGCCCGAGCTATGGCTGCGCTTTGCGCCTCGATCGGCCGCCTTCTGGCGCGCTGCTCGGGCACGCTCGAAAAACTCTCAGCCTCTGAGCGCCCCATGGTCGCTACGATCGCTCTTCCGCTTTTTGGTGCTCTCCATTCGGGGGGCACTCGCGGCGTCGCCTTCGTACGCGGGACCGCGCCATGAACCTGCACCTGCTGTATCGCGGTGACTCCCCGGTCGTCGTCGATGTTCCGCACGCGGGCAGCTTCCTGCCGCCCGCCCTCGCGGCGCGACTGTCGCCGGCCGCGCGCGCGGTCCCCGACACCGACTGGCATGTCGAGAAGCTCTACGCGTTCGCACCCGCCGCGGGCGCCACGCTGATGGTCGCGACCCATACGCGCATCGCAGCCGACCTCAATCGCGACCCGTCCGGCGCGGCGCTCTATCCCGGCGCCGACAATACCGAGCTGTGTCCGACCCGCACGTTCGACAACGAAGCGATCTATCGCGATGGCGACGTCCCCGGCGCGGAGGAGATAGCCGTCCGGCGCGCCGCGTATTTCGATCCCTATCACGCTGTGCTCGCGGCCGAGGTCGAGCGCGTCCGCGCGCGGCATGGTTACGCGATCCTGCTCGACGGCCATTCGATCCGCTCGCGCGTGTCGCGGTTCTTCGCGGGGCGGTTGCCCGACCTCAACCTGGGAACGGCGGACGGGGCGAGCTGCGCGCCGGGCCTGCAGGAGGCCACTGCG
>Ga0315278_10004145_pt1 | contig 13054 bp, 14 predicted proteins | sample YL17G06_0_MG_FD_203880 | JGI IMG/M metagenome (GOLD analysis project Ga0315278, IMG submission 203880) | Sediment microbial communities from Yellowstone Lake, YNP, Wyoming, USA - YL17G06_0 | ecosystem: Environmental > Aquatic > Freshwater > Lake > Sediment | place: USA: Wyoming | collected...
TTACAGATCCAAAAGGAGACGCAAATAAGCCTCCAAATAACTGGACCTGCGGCACTGTAGTTTTATTTGATCACCTAGAGGAGACACCTTCACAAATACGCATGAAAGATAACGGAATGATCGTTGGGGACTGCGATGCCGGATGGCATTTCTCTTGGATGGGTGACGCGGAACGTATGAAACGAAAACTCACGTCCTTCTCACACTGTTATGACGATATACCTAACGCACATGCACCAGCGTATAGTCAGGAAATGTTAGACTTTATGGACTCTTACAAAGCTGCAGCCGGAAGTACGGATCCTTTAGGTCGAACGGATCACATTTTACAAGAGTACCCACATGAACTATTACCGCCAGAGTTGTTTAAACTAGACAGAGTTAGAAATTACCTGCTTCCCAATGGCTAACCGGATGCCCGAACAGTTACGCGAACACTTTGAGCGTAAGAACGAAAACAAAGACGAATCGAACGATAAAGACGAAAAAGAGATGAAGAAGAAAGAAGCTTTGCGGAAAGCCAAAAAAGTTAAAGAAATGCGCAAAAAAAATTGAAGTTTGTAACTTAATCTTGTTGTCTTGTTAGCAGAATGGCCGATCAGCTCGGAGTCCGTCAACGTTTTCAAGAAATCCTTGAAGCTTCCCGCACTCAAGATAGATCTAAGCAGGCGACTACCTTAGTCGTTCTTAGTCACTTACAGCAGATGACACTGCTGATGATTAAGAAGGGGCTTGCTTTTTATTGTGATCAGGACACATATAAAGCTAGATCTCGATTTTTAGAAGGATTAATTTCTCTAAATAAAATCGATATCCGATTCCCTTCTATAATCCGTAATTTTCTGCTTGATGGTTGTGGGCTGTTTTATTTCCGCCCGGATCCAAAACTAAAGTATCAAATCTATTTCTTTCCTAAAGATCAGTACCGTGTTTATCACGACGTAAACGGAAGCATTGATGAAGTTGTAATTATTTACAAATATAAAATTAGAAGTCCAAATCTAGGTTTACCTTCTGAGACGTCTGGACTCAACGAGAGGTACGTTCGTATCTCGATTACTGACGAAAAGATCTCGGAAGTCGAATCTAATACTGAGTTAAGTTTTGATCTCGAACCAGGCGGCCTTATTTCCCCTCAAAAAACAAGGGAAAACAACCTCGGTTTTATACCCGCTGTCGAAGTTCTTAATAAACCAGACAGTAGTGGTACTTCTGGCGAAGGTGAGTTTGATCCTTTTATGGAACAAATTGTCCTTCACGACACACTGATAACTAATATTGCGAAAAACATTGAGTTCTTCGGTAACCCCACACTGATTAGCTCACGTCCTCGTAGCGATCTTGTGGAGGCAAGCGATTCAGATCGTAGTTTCCGACCAACTATTAGTAGTCAAAGTGGTTTTGGTGGTAGAGACAGCCCCTCGACTCGGGTAAGCGAGCCTTTCGGTTCAAGTGGAATGCTCGGCGGACTTCGTGTTCCTCGGATCATTGCCAACGTCGAACCATCTGATCGTGTTGGTTACATGACACCAGACCCCGTTAACGGGGACATGAATAGATATGCACTTTTGTTGAGAGAGGAAATTCGTACTGCACTGGGCGGTGTTGACGAAATCTCAGTTTCTGCTGGTGCAACGGCAACAGAAATTAAAGGGTTGATGGGTCGTGCGCAAGCCACGGCGTTACGTAAAAATAAAAGTTTCTTAGTTTACGGCTTTTGTAAACTATTAGAAATGATTATTTACCATCAAGAAGAAACGTTTAAAGATAGTTTTGCTGCTGTCACAAAACTTAAGAAACCTGACCCTGCAAAAGATACAACTAACGAAGAAGTAGCACGGGCTGATTATGAGCTGCAGAAGTTTGAGGTGAAGTTAAAAGACAAAATTAAAGAAGCTCTTACGACAGGAACTGTCCCACGTGGAGTATTTGGCTTACCTCCAGATGGAGAGCGAGTAGTAACTTACCGCTTCCAAGGTGACGTTTACGAAGATACGGCTTATGACATAAATCAAAAGTCGATTGTTGTCCGAAATCTTCAAGAACTTGGGGTAGATAGCGTAGAAGCACTACGTTATTTATTCCCGGATAAGACAGATTCGGAGAGAGAAGAAATGCTAAAAGGGTTTCCTTTTAGGATGATTCAACAAACTCAAAGCGCGATGCAACAATTTCTAGTATTATTATCACAGATGTTGCAAACGCCACATCCTCTCGCGCCAGATCAGCCTTTAGGGGCAGATCCAAGATTAAATCTAACTCCCCTGTTGTACAGGACGTTTGACCACCTCGCACAAGAACTAACCTATTCGGGTAGCTATGAGCCAGCAGATCCAAGCTTCGATCCCGAGCCCGGTGGCCCAAGCGGTAGCAGCCCCATCGGCAGCTCCCGTGGCGGACCAGGGCTCAACCGCTTACCCGCAATGGGTGGCGCAAACCAATACCCCGGCGGTAGCTTCGGTAACTACAGCCCAAGCGCCGTCGCAGGCAACACTGGGTTCGGCCCCTTCTATCAGCAACCCGTACAACCAGTCGCCGTCCGCTTACTCCCCGAACAATCCGTGGGAAGCAGCAATGGGCAGTCTGGAGCGGGTAGTTTCGAGGATGTCGCCCTTCCCCAGCCAAACAGCACAGTCTCCTCAATACGCGACGACGCAGCAGGCTACTCAGCAGTACAGTCAGCCTTCACAGGCCCAACCGTGGGCGTACCAAGCGCCTACGGCAGCGCCGACTTACTCCAACAACGCCTCTACGACCCAACCTTCCTCTCAGGTTTCTACGGCCCGCAGCCAAGCGCCCCAACTAAGCGACGCAACCGCTCAAGTCGTTAACCATTTTGGAATCGAAGCTCCAGGCATACTTAACCAGTATTCTGTAACTCTCGAAGATGCTCTGATTGCGCAAAATGAGCGCATGAACGCATACACCCAACGTGGTGCTGCGATGGAGCACATCCTCACAGACCCTGATCAGTTAGCTGATTACACCAATCGGTTCTTCACCGAAGTGTATCCTGTAGACGCAGATAACTCTGGTTATCCTGCTCAACAGCCTGCTGCTTATCAGCCTCGTTATGACATGCCTGCTGTACCAGCAGCTAATGGTGCTGTAAGGCACGATCCTGACACTCAGTGGAACGGATTCTCACAGACGATGAACCAGAATCCTGAGCAAGCATGGCGCTACTTGAGCCAGATGAGTCCTGACGCATTCCGTCAGAAGCTTCTGTTCTTAGACGCTGCTTAATCTGTACGTACAGAGTAAAATTCCCTCGGAAACGAGGGTTTTTTAGTGCTTATTAATCTCGTAATTCGCGTTCAGCGTGGTTAAAAGTAAATTAACTTGTGAAGATAAGGTTAAGAATTATGAAGAGAAATTGATGGGTATTTCTTTTGCTTATTTTAAAGCTAAAAATAAAGCACAGCAGTACACTAAGAGTAAAGGAGTTTAGTCATGGTTCAGCCTATTGGGCACTCACGTCAAAAGCAATCTTCGGATAACTCCGAGCTTCTGGCTCAGTTAAAAGAACTAAAAGCTGAATTAAATTCAGTTAAACAAGAGTACAAAGCTGATATGGAAAAGATTGCGTTAGACATCGTTACAGTCGATGCTAAAACTCAGACTTCTACTGTTGAATCTACCTAGATATAATTAGGGTAACCCTTGCTGATTTTAAGTGGGTTACATTTCACTAGTTAACTATAAGTACGATACTGGACCGCATCAACAGCAGTCTGGGCCTAATCGAATCGGAGATGATCTAGCTTTAGCTCAAAAATATCTAGTTGTTTCAAGCGGATACATAGATTCTTTAGGTAACCAAGTTTCTTGGTTTGGAGTTAATGACTTCGGCGCTGATTATGGTCGACCTGTTATTGGCCCCCCTAATTCAGGCGCTTATGTCGTAGATACTTGGAGAGCAGCCCCCGTGGCTGTATCTGGTTATTGGAACGATAACAATTTTACGTATTATTCTCCGAGCGGTCAGTTAAGCGTTTATAACGGATTTAGGGGTTACACCACGCAAACAATTGCTAACGCAAAAGTCTCAACAACTTACAATCCTCCATTTGGTGTACGGGATACAGGAGCTTATACGTATTACTTCGGGGATGCTCCCTCAAGTCAGTCCTATGACCCGTATAACACACCAGCAAGTAATACGTCAGAAGAAGGAACTACTGGAGGAGGTGTAACTCATCAACGTCAAATGGGTGGGTTACTGACTACTTCGGCTGCTGCTGGGACTGCTGAGGTAACACGAGCAGAATGGACATACAACCCTCCCATGTACTGTGAGTCATTTACGGAAACTATATATGCTCGCGTTCCTGGCTTAATGGGAGCTCCCACTCGTTACATTTATCGCGGTAAATCTTCAAAATATGCGTTTAACTTAGGCTCTATTTACGGAATTACAGGGGAAGGAATTAGGGCGTTGCCTCATAGATTTAGCTCCTCTGTAAATAGCAGTAACCAGAAAAATATTTAACGCTATTAATGCGACAAACAATATACCGCCTGTCTTTAAATAGCTTAAAATAAAAGAGTAGTTTTTCGGAGGTTGGCGCTTTGTTCGTCGACAATGATTTTCCGAAGCTGCTCGGTGCTGAACTCTACCGTCCGCATCCTGCGTACGTTGTAGAGATGGCTGCTGAACCTGTGGTCGTTCATGACTTCAGTAAGCAACCAGGACAGACTGTGCAGCTTGATCGTTACAGGTTCTGGGGCAACCCCGGAAGCAAAGAGTCACGTGAGCGTACTGCAGAGCAGACCATCGGTACTGCCAGCAGCCGCAACATTGTGAAGGACAAAGTGTTGGTGACACTCCGGGAATATACCGGACCTGCCGACCCTAGTGATCCTACACAAGCAAGTACATTTAAGATTGCACGTGAGACACTAATTACCGCTCAGCGTTTGCTGTTAGATACCGGTAATCTTACTGCCTTCCACCAATCTATTGGTTCTTTAACCCTGCTCGACGACTATCGTCGTTGGCGCGATCGGGTGTTCATTAACGAACTCCTGAAAGCTGTTTCTAAGGGTAAGTCCTCTGATACCCAAGGTGGTTACTACTACCCTGGTGATTTGGCTGTTGGGTCACTGACCTACACCAACTCAGAGCAAGCCAAGTTTGACGTTAAGGACGACCTCCTCCGCGTGGTTAAGTCTTTGCGTAAGCGGAATACTCCTACTTACCAAGACGGTTTCTACCGTTGTGTTTGCGACCCCACGTTCCTGATGCACTTGCGTCAGAACAGCGATTTCCGCGAAGTGGCTCGCTACCCAGGTAACGGTCAGATCAACCCACTCATGTCTGCGATGCAGCCTAACGCTGCTATCTACATGGGCCAAGGTTTTGGACAAGCCTCCTTCGTGGCTGGCGAACCCATCATGCCTACCGGGTTTGTATTTGAAGGTGTGCGATTCTTCGAATCCACTAACATGCCTTCTCAGAGTGCTACAGCAACTATTGGCGGTACTTCAACTACATACGATAGTGCTATCGGTATGTTCTTTGGTCCCCAAAGTGTTGGCGTCGGTATCGGCGGTAACAATGCTCAGGTGCTTCTAAACAACAACGACGACTTCAGCCGTTTTATCATGATGATTTGGAGCCTGTACGCAGGTTTTGAACTTCTAAACGCTGACTTCGTTACTGTTGCCTACTCTTTCAACGTTTGAGGAGGTAACTAATTATGACAACTAACGCTAACCAGATTGCAGTTTCCAAGATCTTCCCTGGGAACTACACAAACGTTCTTCGTTACTGGCACGAAGAGAAGACCTTCCAGTTCCGTAACGCTAACGATACGGAGACCACCTACTCCAACCAACCGGTCGGCGGTCCCGTTGGTGTGGTGTTCACCCCTGGTTGGATTGCTCAACAAGCTATTGGTTACGTCGACCTGTCGTACCAAGCTTTGGGCACCACTAGTCAACTTGAGTATTACACTCAGGCTTATAGCTCTGGTCTAAACGGAGCTAACGTTGCTTTCACTAACGCTAGTGTAATCATTCCTTCACCGGATGCTTACAAAGACGTACGTGCTGACATCACTGACGGTATCAAAGTTCCTTCTGGTGCTTATATTTATCGTCTAGCTCTCCGTGTTGACGGTGGCGATGTGATCAGCAGCGGCGTTGGCGGTGGCGTTGCAGCCCCAACACTGGGCCTCGGTCCTGCTGTGGGCGTTGGTATTACCACCACTCCTTCCGCGTCTGGTTTCTTTGTAACGCTTGCTGGTAGTAATAGCCGTATTGCCAACGGTTCTTATAACACCAACAACGTATTCAACACCAATAACTTGTTCCGTAATGGAGCCGAGGCACAGTATAAAGTGTTTGCCGTTGCCAACCTTGGTGGCGCAGTCGCTTCTGGTCTTGCACAAGCTTCGGGTGTTTTTGACCCCCGTGCTACCAATAACCAACTCCGTGGTAAAAACAAGGCGTTGGGTATTTGTGAAATTTGTTGGTTCTTGTCCGACGAAGCAGCTAATCGTGACGACTTGGCTCTTCAACCTGCGGGTATCGTTGAGTCCAACGTTTTCACCTCTACCGTTCCTTCCTGATTCATTTAGTGAAGAACAGACCCCCTTTTCGGAGGGGGTTTTTTTATGTATGGCAATATGACAACTGAAATTGAAATTTATTAGTAAACTATTCATAGACATTGCTCACATAATGACCGCTATCTCAGTTCAAGACGTTTTGTTCAAACCAAGTGGGGTTAAAGTTGAGATTTTAAGTGAGCACGACGAAGGTGAGTACAAAATGGTCCGCTCGGTAACGACAGGTAAGGTATTTTTCGCTCATAAAGGCCAAATTGAAATTGTAGAAGGTAGCGAAGACAAAAAGGACGCAAAACCCGCCTTAAAACGGCGTGGACGTCAAATTATTCAACCAGAGATCCCTTTTGACAACAGAATCAACATAAACGGAGCTACTCCTGAGCGTTTAACACAAATTCTTAAAGGTGTAGGAATTAAAACCGCTGTTGAGATCAAAGAATTGCAACAATCCATGCCGGGGGAGAGATTTACAAAATTAGATCAGCTTAAATCTATAACTCGTGTTGATTGGGACGAAGTTCTTTCTGCTGGAGTTGTATACGTAGAGTAATATAAATTTTTAGTTTAAATTTGGTAGAATAACAATATCTAGTGCATAAATAAAGTGTCTCAATTCTCTCAACAAGAACTTGAGCAAATTCAAAGCTATTTAGCTCAGCAGGGTGTTGTATTCCAAGCAACAACTACGGATGCTACAAAGCGAGAGATAATTTATGCTGCGGTTAACCAACTTACTCGAAATCCTGCGCAGACTTTCGGGTACAGACTTGATGACTTTAACTTTAGTCGTGTAGCGTACCATTTAGGCTACAACATAGCTACCGTACCTGCCGGAGACTACGCTCGGCTTTTAGAAGCTACAAGCAGCATACCTTCTGAGTTTTATTACGATAAAATCGTCGGTCAAGTTGAAAGATGTGAAGAAGCCGAACGTTTAACTGAGTTAGCAACCGGGCGAGCCACTAGTAGGCAAGAAACAATCTTTGGTGATGTAAGTCGCTCAATCAACGTTCAAGACAAGCGTGAGACATCGAGAATTTGGCGAGAGAATTATCAATTCGAGTGCGATCGCTTAGCGCACATGCTCTATGTTGCTAATTATAAAGATCCCGTTACAGCTCGTTATCGTTTCGAGCGAAGTGGAGGTGAATTTATTCAAGCTATACCTGGACCACCTGATACAGCAAGAGCGGACCGCATTTATTTTTACACTAAATGGAGGTAATGGCTATATTTAAACAAGAAGTAGCTTTGATTTTACGTGGACCCTAACTTACTTGAAGCTATAGGACTTTTTTCAAAAGCGATTAAGCAAGGTTCTCTCTTTACTAAAAGTGGAACCCCACAGAATTTTTCTGGGAGCAGGAAGCCTTTTATAGGTTCGGATCCAGTACCTGTAAATCAAGGTCGCACACCGATCCCCCCTTCTTTTCGTCCTGATCCTGTTTCACCAGGTCAACTAAATCTTTTTGATGTCAGAGCGAATCCTTCTTCCTCTGCTCCTGTTGTGCCTAACCAAAACCCAAACAATTCTTTAGCCCGATACGGTGCTCTTGAACGATACGGTGCCTTAGCTGCACAAGAACCTCCCGGTAGCCTAGCAATAACTAATCAAACGCCAGGGGGAGCTCTATCGCCAACTTCCCGTGTTCAAAGAATTTTTCTTAAAGACATGCCAGGAAATCCACCGGGAATCACAGGAGGAGCTCGGAGCCCAAATACACGTGGGGGTTTAGGCATCCTTGAAGCACTAGGTTTGGCGGCTACTGCAGAGCGTTCAACGCCAGAGCCTAATTATAGAAATTTAGGTTATGCATCAGAAGCCGATATGAGAGGAAGAATGGGGGCTCAAGAGCTTTTACAAAGTGGGCGTTATGTGCCAGGTAGTCAACAACAATCCATACCTAAGCGAGAAGGTTACAATCTGGATAACGTTAGGAAAGCACTTGATACCAAGGGAAATAATAGTTACCGGGATGTTGACTATGGACCAGCTAGTCGGCCTTTGAATGATCGAGCTTCTCTTCCCCAAAACAACCCTCCCGGTAATACCATGGTCCCCGCATCCACCGCTTTCACTAAGTTTTTTGTAGACGACGCTAATCGTCTTAGTCCAACAGCGAGGGAACTAGCTACCGCCACAGGTGGTGTGCAAACTCGTGATTTAGGTTCTCTTACATCTGGACTAAAAGCAGCGGATCTAGAAAGCCTACTTAACAGCGTGGGTTCGGCTCAAGCAATGTCGAATTCCCCAAATTTTATGGCAGGCAATCCTTTAGGGGGTACACCAAAACTAATGCTTACCGGAGCACGGGATCAAGCTGTTAATGAACAAAAACAACAATACGCCAAACAAAGCGCTCCTAAAGGAATAACTGATGAGCAACGCGATTATGTGCTAACTATGCAAGCACAGCAAGAAGCAGGTAAAGTTCTATTACCTGAGATTATAAAAAATCTAGGTTATTCGCCACAGGATCCTGCTACTCGCGATTTAGCCACGTGGGCTCAAGCAAATCCAAGACTTGCTCTTGCTCTTTATAACAAACAGTTAGAGAATAATTTAAGTAACCGCTCTGAGTTTCCTTCTCCTTCTGAGATACAACCCCCTGACCCTGTTAATTATCAACCTGTAGGTAATGTGTCGGACTACACGGTCAACACTCCTATGGGGTCTAATTTCTCGAATAATGCTATAGGAAACAGTCATTATTCTGCTGAAGCGCAGGTAACAGGTAGTCAGACCGCCACTGAATTAGCTGATGCCACGCAAGCACTTGTTCAACCTACACTGCAAACAAAAGGTCAATACAATAATCAAGCTCCCGAACGGATGCAGGCTACAGCTGAAATATCCAACGACATGCTGCGCCGCGCAATGGAGCTTAAAATGAGTAAATTCGGACAACCTGACCTTTTTTACGGTAATTAATCATGGCTATTTCTGATTTTGACTTTTCTGGCGGGTTTAATCCCGTGGATAACCAACAATTTGGAGTAGCTGCTCCTTCTAATTTTGACTTTAAATTTGATCCAAACGCCCCCCGTTTTGACCCAGGGGCTTACACCTCAGGTCTAGGTGTTGATACAGCAAAGTATGGTCTAGATCAACAAAAAAAGGCTAGGGGTCTTAGTGGTCTTGACATTGTCGGGCTAATCGCAGGCGGTGCAGGCGATTTTATTAGAGGCACACAGGGCAAAGACCCTGTATTCGGACCTGCTTTACTTAGTAAAAGAGGAAGAGGAGCAGGTATGGCCGGGACTCTTCTTGGAAGTTACTTTGGAGATACTTCCACGAATACTGATGATCTTGCTCCCTTAATTGCAGGTTTATTTAGCAAGAACATGGGTGATTATTTAAAATCAGCACGTAGCGGTCAACCTATGGCTTAGTTTTTTAAGGTTAACAGCTATTTATTTTAATAAAGTCTCTGCTATACTCTAGGAAGAGAGTTCGGAGGCACCCTAATCTCAACGGATAGGGGTGTTTAAAGGTATAGCTTCTACATCAACGAACAAGCAACCCTGCCTTATTGATCGCCCTTTTCTTAGAGGGGCTCGGATCAATAGTGGTACAACTACGGTTAATCCGACTAACCCAGCGTTTGCTGATTTAGTTCAATTAGTCCGCGTGGGTGATCTTCCTACAGAAGATGCAGCACTGGTTGAGGACGTATTTGTAGTCAGTAATGAAGGTTATCCTAATAGAAGCGGTATTAGAAGTTGTGCGTTAGCTTTTTATATCTATGCCCCTAACCAAGCAGCTCCGTCGACATCTACTGCTTTAATGCTTCAGAAAGTGGAAGTGGGTTTAAGTGGTGCAACCGAAGGAACCATACAACGAATTGAACTTCCCGCAATCAATGCACCTGTTCCATCAGTAGGGGATACAACTCTATTACGTCCTATTGAAGTTGGAAAAGGTGAAGGTCTTTACTTAGAAAAAGGATATATTCTTTGTGTTGGTCTTCTAGGTAACGGGCCTGCTGCAATATCTGGTGGCTTAAGCCCTTCCGGAATCACAGTATTTGCACAAGGCGGGTTCTATTGATCTGTGTCCCGAAAAAAAGGATCAGATAATTTTTCCTTTAAAGGGCACGGAGGGCTTGACGCTGTAAAATCTATTTCAACTATCGCCGGATCGGACAATACAAATCAATTATCAAATCCCTTACCTTTCGAACGTCGCTTTAGACCTGCCACAGGTACTAAGAATTTTAGTGTTTTAAGCGAGTACAACTACGCATCTTTATGGGTTAGATGGAGGCGTGGGTATGAACTCAGCATGTACACACAGGGAGCATACTCTGGTCTAGTGTATTCTTCGTTTAAATACTACATATCTGGAACAGCTGGAGTCGGAGGGTATATACCCGGAATTTTCTTTGTATATCCGACTGTACGTGCTGACACAAGGATGCACATAGTTGGCATTCGACCCCGAGATACTTTTAACTTCTTGGACTTTGGTATATCTGTACAGTCTGTAACTCAATACGACGAAACTACCTACGCCGTTATTTTAAGTCAAAATTTCGGGTCTCCGATTTCGTTTTTTACAGGGGAGGTATTGTCTAATAGATTTAATTCAAACGGTACTGAAAAAAGTGTTGGGTATAACAACTATACGGTTATTGCCGTGGGTTTAAACGGTGTTAAAACAACACCAACTATAAATCCAGATTTTAATACTTTATTTTTATCATTCTCCGAAAAAGAAAGTTGGTCTGTTATTAACAGCACTACACTCTCTGTACCAGCAATTGGGCCTCCAGCTGTAGGAGAATTTCTTTCAACTGAGATACGTATGCAATGTACTTGCCAAGATTTTTTAAATAGAGAAGGATTTAATTTTTACAATGCTTCCTTAAATCAAAGATATCCTTACGCGAAAGTACTGAACATTGACCCTGGTACTTACGATGCTGGACCAGATGCATCTACTCGTGTATCTAACTCCAATGATTATCCGGGTTACGCTAGAACATTTGGTTTTATCTATTTAGATCAGTTGTACACTGCGCCTACATATGTTGATGTTGCGAGTTATTCGGATCCCTCTCTTTATTATTTCCAACCTAAGTGGTGTAAACACATTTTTGCCTCCTTCTGGGATATGCAACGTAAGTTTAACTTGTCTAACGTAACGTCCTCGTGGCTACCCCAGCCTACCGACGAACCTATGAATGAATATTACAGGGAGAAATTTGAAGTTGATTTAACAAAACAAATGAGCTTCTTAAAGAGAAGCCATGATTTTAACTGGTGGCAGAGGTATAGTCCTTCACTGTCTGGTTTACCCAAACAGCTTCTTTACTCAGATAAATATAATATGATCGCTAAAACACTAAATTTTGGTCAGTTAGATGACGTAACGGAGCTTCAAGACACAAATTTTGAGTTATTTACGATAGATCAATTTAATCCTTTAGACCCTGCAAATTTACCTCAAGATACATACGACGGAGGAACGTACTCAAATGGAGTACTTACTTCTACTACAACACTTGATTTAGACGGAGGTCAGTATAATAACGGTAGTCTTTTACCACCAGCTTCTCCTCCTTCATATCTAAACGGGGGAACTTACTAACATGACATCCACTCCTGTAACACTGCTACTAAAAAGATCAGGTAATGCGTCTGACAGACCGAGTGGCAATATTTTAGTTAATGGTGAGCTAGCAACAAATTTTGGTGCCGCTGATCCAGGAGTCTATTTTGAGAATTCCGCTGGAGGCATCGTAAAAGTTGGACCTTCTTCTTTCGGTATCTCAGCACCTAACGCAGTACCTGTGGGACTTGCAGGTAATTCAGTCGGGGAACAATGGGTCGATACGAATTCAGCTGCTTACTACTTAAAAGTATGGACGGGATCAACGTGGCAAAAAATATATTCTGGTTTTGCTGACTCGGCAACAGTTGCAGGACAAGCTAACTCGTCTTCGATTGCTAGTGGTGCCTTAATAGCAAATACAGCAACTCTTGCTAGTGGTGCGATACTCGCTAGTGGAGTAGTGACCGCAGCAGGAACACCTTCAGTATTAGTTTTACTTAGCGGTATTCCTAGTCCTGCTTCATATGCTTCAGGTACGTTGGTGTACCAGATACAAAGTTCTGGTACAACGCCGAGCGGTTTATTTATTCGCGTACTTAACGGATGGGCTTTTACTTAGAACGTAAAGTAGATTTAAGCTTCCAAGCTGCTTTAAACATATCCCCTGCTGTCTCGGCCATAAAGTTTTCGACATCCACGGCTTCGATTTCGCGAGCATAGTCACAAACATCTTTTGCTGCCATACCAGCGTCTTCTACATTTTTAAGATAAGTGGTCAACATATTTCTGGTATCGTAATCTTTAACGTGCTTGAAATTTTTATGGGTTTGAATCAAACCTCGTTGGCACATAGGCATTAAATAATCGAGTGATCTAACGTACTCCGAAGTTTTATCAAACTGCACTATATGTGCGTCATATT
>Ga0315278_10004149_pt1 | contig 13041 bp, 8 predicted proteins | sample YL17G06_0_MG_FD_203880 | JGI IMG/M metagenome (GOLD analysis project Ga0315278, IMG submission 203880) | Sediment microbial communities from Yellowstone Lake, YNP, Wyoming, USA - YL17G06_0 | ecosystem: Environmental > Aquatic > Freshwater > Lake > Sediment | place: USA: Wyoming | collected...
CGTCTTCGCCGGACTTCCCCGCTTCACCCGGCGGGTGTTCCATCGGTACGGCGGCCGGGTCTCCGAACTCGAAGCGAAGTTCCTGCTCTTCACGCTCTTTGCGATGGGGGGACTCGCCATCTGGGCGGGCAGTGAAGCCGTCCTGCCCGCGTACATCATCGGGATGGTCCTGGCGGGCGTCGTCGGCACCGATCACGCGCTGATTCGCCGCCTGCGGACGCTCACGTTTGGTCTGCTCACGCCGTTCTACTTCATCCGCGCCGGCTCGTTCGTGTCCGTGCCTGCCCTGATCGCCGCGCCGCTCGTCTTCGTCGCGCTCTTCTTGGCGAAGGTCGTCAGCAAGATGGCCGGGCTGTTGCCAACGGTTCGCGCGTTCAACTACACGAAGCACGAGAACATGTACTACACGCTGATGATGTCCACAGGCCTGACCTTTGGCACGATCTCAGCGTTGTTCGGCCTCAATCACGGCGTGATTACGCAGGTGCAGTACTCGCATCTGGTCGCCACCGTCATCGGAAGCGCGGTCGTGCCGACCCTGGTGGCCAATGCGTTCTTCATGCCGAAGCACCTCCTGCCAAGCGCCGCAGAATCCGCTCCCGGCGGTCGGACGAGCGCCGTGGAACTCGCACCCGTGCCGAGGGACTGAGGGACTCAGGTGACCAGCGAGCCGCTCGCGACGGCCGGCAATCACCTCAACGAGTACCAGCAGCGGCACGTGCTGGCCAGCTGTCAGTACATCGACAAGCTCCTCGGCGAGATCGAGCAGATCGCGCAGGTGCCGTCTGGAGCCTCGTTGTTCCCCCGGCACAGCTCGACGATGACCTCGATGCAGAGGCGGGTCCTTCAGGACTATGTGTCCAGGATCCGAAGTCGCGTCATGGCCGTGCTGGACGGCGAACACCTGCGCCTACCCGACCCGCACGGTCAGGACGTCTTCTCCATCCGATCGACCCTGACGTTCGTCGACATCGCGATCGAGGAACTGAAGCCGAAGTACATGCGGGGTTACGGCGCCGTGCCCGAGGCCGTCGTTCCCCGTATCGAAGGGATCGTCGACGAACTGCGGACGATCGTTCAGAAGTTGAGCGAGTACCTCGCCGAGGATCCGGGGCGCGACCTCCAGGCGCGGCTGGCACGGCTCGAACACGGACGCGACGATGTGCACGGCCTGAAGGTGCTGGAGCGGATCATCACGGCGCGCGGAATGGTGGATTACCGGCCTCGACTGGCCATGCTCGTCGAACGAGCGTCGAGCCGGGCGTTCGAGATCGCCGTGTTCGGCCGCGTCAGTTCCGGCAAGTCGTCCCTGCTCAACTACATCCTCGAGGCTGCCGTGCTGCCCGTCGGGATCACCCCAATCACCGCAGTCCCGACGCGCATTACCCACCGGAAGGAGCCGAGGTTGCACGTCTCCTTTGCCGATCGGCCGGATCTCACGCTGCCCCTCGATCGCCTGCCGGAGTTCGTCACCGAGCAGCAGAATCCGGACAACGCCCGACACGTTTTGCGTCTCGTCGTCGAATTGCCCGCCCGCCGTTTGCGGGAAGGTGTCGTCTTTGTCGATACGCCCGGCCTCGGGTCCCTGGCTCGAGGGGGCGCCGAGCAGACGCTGGCCTACCTGCCACGCTGTGACCTTGGGGCCGTCCTCGTCGATGCGGGTTCCACCCTGACTCCCGACGACCTGCTCACCGTGCAGGCCTTGTTCAAAGCCGCCGTTCCCGCGACCGTCCTTCTGAGCAAGGCGGATCTGCTCGCGCCGGCGGAGCGGGAGCGTGCGGTGGCCTACATGGTCGACCAGCTCAGGCAGGAACTGAACGTCGAGGCCTCCGTGCACCCGGTCAGCGTGATGGCCGGGCACGGCGAGCTGCTGGAGCGTTGGTTCGCCAGCGACATCGAGCCTCTCTACGAGCGACATCAGGAAGCGGCGCGACTCTCGCTTCGGCGGAAGATCGGCGCGTTGCGGGAGGCCGTCCAGGCGTCGCTCAGGGTTCGCCTGGACCGCAGGGGACCCGCCGTCGAGCTGAATCCCGCCGCCGTCGAGGAAGCCGAGGCCGACTTGCGGAGAGCTGCCGGGGTCTTCGGCCCGACGGCGCGCCGGTGCGAGGACCTCGCCGGAGGGATCCGCGCCCTCGGCCCTCAGATCCTCCGCCAGACGGCCCTGCGCTTGCGGCGGGACGCGTCGGTGATGCCCGACGATTCGCAGCAGGTGGTGAACCAGGTCGGCCTGAGCGTCAGGGATTTGGCTGGCGAACAGGTAGACAGAATCCGCCTGGAAGTCAGCGGAGTGGGCCACGCGTGCGCGCAGGCCCTCGACCGCGCCGCGTCCGCATTTCGAACGGGACCGGAGCCACTCGAGCCGGCCCTTGACGATCTGCCGCAACTCGCATTCGCGTTCGTTGGCTTCGTCGTTCCGCGGGCGTCACTCCTGGCGTTCAGCCCACCGCTCAGGGCCCGGTACGTGGAGCGCCACCTTCGTCGGCGACTCGGCGCGCGACTGGATGAGGCGCTCGCCGCTCACGCGACACTCATGGCGTCCTGGGCGCGACACGCCATCGAGGCCACACGAGCGTCCTTCGAGGAGCACGCAGAGCCCCTGCGTTCGGCGTTCGCAGAAGCCCGCCGGCCGGAAGCCATACGTGCCGCGGGCGACGAGGCCGCCGCCCTCACGCGAGACCTCGAGGAACTCGAGGCCCTCGCCGGCACCACTGACGCGCCTGAGGTGGGGCCACCTGCCATGCGTCGGACCGGGTGAGACCATGACGGAGCCACTCCAGGGAGCGGAGACCGCGCGCAGCACAGGGGAGATTGCTGGCCGCTTGGAGGCGTTGACTGCCGTGGCCGTCGAGGTGGGTGCCGACAGTATTGGCGGTGACGCCGCTGAACTGAATGAACGGCTCGCGCAGGGTCGGTTCTTCGTGGCGTGTGTCGGTCAATTCAAACGCGGGAAATCCACGCTCCTCAACGCCCTGCTTGGCCGGTCCATCCTGCCGACGGGCGTCATCCCGGTGACGACAGCGGTGACCGTGCTTCGCTACGGCGCGACGCTGACGGCGCAGGTCCGGTTCGGAGACGGGCGTCGGCTCGCCATCGATCCCGCGCTCCTCGTCGACTACGTGTCCGAGGCCCGGAATCCGGAGAACCGGAAAGGGGTACTGGCGGCCGAGGTCATGGTGCCGAACGCCCTGCTCCAATCCGGCATGTGCCTGGTCGATACCCCCGGCCTCGGGTCGGTTTTCGCCGCCAACTCGGCGACCACTCGCGCATTCGTGCCGCAGATCGACGCGGTACTCGTGGTCGTTGGCACCGACCCCCCCATCTCCGGAGAGGAACTCGAACTGGTCGAGGAGGTGGGCGTCCTGGTGGACCACCTCCTCGTGGTCCTGAACAAGTCCGATCGCGTGAGCGATGCCGAGAGCCATGAGGCCGAAGCCTTCACTCGACGGGTGATCGCGACGCGCCTCGAGAAGGACATCGGCGACATCTACCGCGTCAGCGCCACCGAGCGGTTGGCTGGCCGGCCGACCCGCGACTGGACACGGCTCGAGGACGGGCTGGCCGCGCTGGCCGCCCGCTCGGCCGCCGTCGTGGACGCTGCCGCGGCCCGCGGCCTGGCGCGTCTTGCCCGCGCGTTGTTGCGAGAGCTGGACGAACAGCGGGACGCACTGACGCGTCCCGTCGAGGAGTCCGAGCACAGACTGGCCTCGCTCCGCCAGGCCATCACCGAAGCCGAGTACGCCCTGCGCGAGATGTCCGCCCGGATGCGGGTGGAGCAGGTCGCGCTGTCCACGCGCTTCGCGGGTCTCCGCAGCGGCTTCCTGGCCAGCGAGGCTCCGCTGGCGCTGGCGGAGTTGGACGGAGGCGTTCGCGCGGCCCCGTTTCAGCGTGGCCCCGCATGTCGCTCACTGGCCATCGATCTCGCACATGACATCGCCAGGCGGCGCGTGATGACCTGGGCGCGGAAGATCGAACCGACAGCCGAGACGCTGTACAGCGAGACGATTGCTCGGTTCGTCACTCTCGCCAACGACTTCGTCGGTCGCCTCGCGCCGGGGACTTCCGGCGCCGGCATGACGCAGGAGGAGTTTGGCGTCGAGCGGGGTTTTCGAGAAGACGCGCACTTCTTCTTTACGAGCATGCTGACACTCGCAGCGCCTGGATTCTGGGCCTGGGTCATCGATTGGGTGAGACCCCGAGAATGGCTGCTACGGTCGGCAATCCGCCACGCGTCTCAGTACCTGGACCGGCTGATGACCATTAACAGCGCAAGAATGGCGAACGACCTGACGGCTCGTGTCGAGGAGAGCCAGCGGCGCCTCGAACTGGAGATTCGCACCCGGCTGTCTCGGGTCGTTGACAGCGCGGAACGGGCGTTGGAGGGGGCTCGCGCGCAGCAGGCGTCAGGGGCAGAGGCTGTGAGGGCCAGCGTCGCGAGGATTGACCGGCTGCGCGAGCAGGTCGAGGCACAAGGGCGGGAGGTGTGACAGACTGTTCCCTGGTCGGCCGGGGGCGGGTCGTCGAGGACATCCGGGCATACCTCGATGCCGGACGAAGCGTGCTGCTGGTCGGGCCCCACGGATCGGGCAAGACGGCCATCATCAACGTCGTCCGGCGCGAGGGCCTGCTGGTGGTGGACCCGTTCGCCGGGATGACGACGCCGCGGGCAGCGGCATTGCGACGCGCGCTCGACCGCGGGGCTCTGGTCGTGGGCGCGGCCACCAGCCTGGACCGGGCGGACATGGGTCATGTCGGACGCGTCGCCTGGCGGTTCGAACGCGTGTACTTGCGACCGCTCGCGCCGCGCGCGATCGCCCGCATCATCCGCACGAGACTGGAGGCGGAAGCGCCCCTGCCGCTCGACCGCCGGTGGATGAGGGAGGCCGTCGAGGCTTCGGCAGGCCTGCCCGGACGAGCGGTTGCGCTGGCGTCGGTCGTCGCTGCTCACTGGCGAGAGCGCAGGGCGGTGTTGCCGGCTCGCTTCGCGCTGGTGGTGGCCTGGCAGAACGATCTTGCGGGGTCCTTCGATCGTCTCAACACGACGGGCCTTCGGCCCGGGGAGTCTTCATCATGAGTGCGATTACGCAGATTCAGGCCAGAGAGATCCTCGATTCTCGGGGCAATCCTACCGTCGAAGTGGACGTGCACGTGGATGGTGGCTTCTGGGGGCGCGCAGCCGTGCCGTCCGGCGCGTCTACGGGCAGTCGGGAGGCCCTCGAGCTGCGCGACGGCGACAAGTCGAGATTCTCGGGGAAGGGCGTCCAGCGCGCGGTGCGCCACGTCAACGAGATCATTCTGCCCGCGGTCCGGGGTGCCGACGCCTCGGCGCAGGCTGCGCTCGACAAGATGCTGTGCGAGCTGGACGGCACACCGAACAAGGACAAGCTGGGCGCCAACGCCATCCTTGGCGTGTCGCTCGCCGCCGCGCGCGCCGCGGCGGCTGCCGCCGGCCTTCCGCTGTACCGCTACGTAGCCGCACTCGCCGCGGGACCCGGAACCCTCCTCCCGGTTCCCATGTTCAACATCCTCAACGGCGGCGCCCACGCCGACAACAGCGTCGATTTCCAGGAGTTCATGGTGGCCCCCGTCGGAGCCCCGAACTTCCGCGATGCGCTCCGGATGGGCGCCGAGGTCTACCACTCCCTGAAGGGGATCTTGAAGGCCAAGGGGTATTCGACTGCCATCGGGGACGAAGGCGGCTTTGCGCCGAACCTGAAGGCGAACGTCGAGGCGATCTACGTCATCCTCGCCGCCGTCGAGGGGGCCGGATTGAAGCCCGGTACCGACATCGTCATCGCGCTCGACCCGGCGGCCAGCGAGTTCTTCGAGGACGGGGCCTACGTGCTTCGGAAGTCGGACGGCAGTCGGCTCGCGCCCGAGCAAATGGTGGCCTTCTGGGAGGGCTGGGTGGACCAGTTCCCCATCTGGTGCATCGAGGACGGTCTGGCCGAACAGGACTGGCCCGGCTGGAAGCTCATGACCGAGCGGCTTGGAAAGAAGATCCAGTTGGTCGGCGACGACATCTTCGTGACCAACCCCGAGATCATCGCTCGGGCCATTGAGCAGGGGATCGCCAACGCCGTGCTGATCAAGCTGAATCAGATCGGTACCGTCAGCGAGACCCTGACGGCCATGACGATGGCGCGGAAGGCTGGCTACGGGCTCGTCGTCAGCCATCGCTCGGGTGAGACCGCTGATGACTTCATCGCCGACTTCGTCGTGGGCACGTCCGCGGGCCAGATCAAGACGGGTGCGCCGTGCCGAGGCGAGCGCGTGGCCAAGTACAACCAGCTGGCGCGAATCGAGGAGTCGCTGGCTGGGGAGGCGCGCTATGCCGGCGTGGCCTTCCGTCGAATCGGTGGATTCAGAAGCATCTGAGTGGAGGCGCACCTGCCCGGCACCGTGCCCATCGTCCCCGCACGGTGCCGGTTCGTCTGGCCTACCTACGCCTGGTCGCCGCGAAGGCGCAGCATCAAGTAATACACGGTCGGCGTCGCCACCAGGGACAACAGCACCGAAATGCACAGTGCGCCGATGACCGCGATGGCGAGCGGTTTCAGCATGTCCGCGCCGGAACCAATCCCGTAGGCGAGCGGCAGCATGCCGAGCGCCGCGGCCATCGACGTCATCAGGACGGGGCGCAGCCGCCGCCGGCCCGAACCGACGAGCGCCTCGACCAGCCCTACACCCTGTCCTCGCAGGTGCTCCACGAAGTCCAGCATCAGGATCCCGTTCTTCGCGACGATGCCCACGCCGATGATGGCGCCGAGGAACGAGACGACGTTGAGAGACGTGCTGGTGATCCACAGCGCCAGGATGGTCCCGAACATCGCCAGCACGGCGCCGAACACGATAGCCGTCGGTTCGTAGAACGAGCGGAACTCGATCAAGAGTACCGTGAACACCAGGAAGATGGCCATCCCGAGCACGATCATCAGGTTGCGGAACGACTCGATTTGCTGCTGATACAGGCCGCCGAATTCGACCACCCCCGGAGGTAGGGTCTTGTCCTGGGCGAGCTTCGCGCGGATCTCCGCCATCGCGCTGCCGAGGTCGCGCTTCTCGAGACGGGCCTTGATCGCCACGTCCTGCCGCATGTCCTCGCGACGCAGTTCCAGTTGCCCGGGTTCCTCGGTGATGTCCACGACCTGGGAGAGTTTCACGGTAGAGCCGTCCGGGGCCCGAATGGGCAGTTCGCGAAGGCTCCCTACCCGGTCGATGCGCGACGGATCCACCTTCACGCGAATCTCCACGATCCGGTCGCCTTCGAGCACGGACGAGGCCGTCTGGCCGAGCATCGCCGCGTTCACCGCGGCCGCCACGTCATCGGCTGTCAGGCCGAACCGCTGGGCATCGAGATGCCGCACGCGGAGGGTCAGCGACGATCCCGCGTAGACCAGGCCGTCGAACGTATCGACCACGCCCGTGATGTCCTTGATCTGCGCTTCGACCTCCGGGGCCTTCTTCTTCAGGAACGCGGTGTCGGTCGAGAACAGCTTGATCTCGATCGGCGACGGCGCCCACATCAGGTCGCCGATCAGATCGCCGAGGATGCCCGGGAATTCCCAGTTGGCGCCGGGAATCTCGGCGTTGAACCGGCGTCTGAGCGCGGAGATCACCTCTTCGGTCGTGCGCTTGCGGTCGGTCCTCAGCTTGACGAGGAAGTCCCCAGTGTTCGGCTCGGCGATTGAGAGGGCCAGCCGAGCCCCGGTGCGGCGAGAGTAGCTGTCGAGTTCCGGGATGTTGAGCAGGATCTGCTCCGCCTGCGTGAGCTGCCGGTGGGTCTCCGAGAGGCTGGTCCCCGGCGGCATCACGTAGTCGATTACGAAGCCGCCTTCGTCCATCGGCGGGAGGAATTCCGAGTCGAGCTGGCTGTAGAGGCCGACCCCGCTCGCGAGGACGATCGCGCACACGCCCAGCGTCAGCCATCGATGCCCCAGGGCGAGTCGGACGGCGCCGTCGTAGAGCCGGATGACGCGGCGGAGGAGGAATCCGCCTTCGTCTCGCGTCGCTCCCGCCTTGCCGTCGGCCGGCGGCCTGATCAGCCACGCGGCGAGCGAGGGGGTGAGCGTAATCGCCAGGACGAGCGATGTCAGCAGCGAGACGACCATGGTCAGGGCCAGCGCCCGGAAGAAGACGCCGGTGATTCCCTCCAGGAACGCGAGGGGAATGAACACGACCACGGGCGTCAGCGTCGAACCGACCAGCGGCCGGAAGATCTCGTTGACCGCGTCCTGCACGGCGGCCAGACGGGCCGCGCCGGTCATCATCCTGGCGTGGATCGCCTCGACGACGACAATGGCATCGTCGATCACCAGCCCGATCGCGGCCGCGATGCCTCCGAGCGTCATCAGGTTGAACGTGAGGCCGAACAGCTTCATGGCCACGAGGGTGATCAGGACGGTGACCGGAATCACCAGCGTCGCCACCAGCGTGGTTCCCCAGTCCTTGAGGAAGAAGAAGATGATGACCACCGAGAGGAGGAGGCCAAAGATGATCGCCTCCCAGACGCTCTGGACCGACTCCCTGACGATCACCGACTGGTCGTAATAGAACGCCAGCTTCATGTCGGGCGGCAGTTCGCGTTTGAGCGCCTGGAGCTCCTGCCTGAGCTGGGCGGCAATGTCGAGCGTGCTGCCGTCCGGCTGGCTCCGGATGTTCAGCAGCACCGCATTCCGCCCCTGCGCCGTCACCACGTTGAAGACCGGCTCCGGGCCGCGCACGACCGTGGCGAAGTCGCCGACACGGATCGGGTGCCCCTCGACGAAGGCGACGGGCAGATTGGTGATGTCGTCGATGGTGTGGAGGCGGCCATCCACCACGGCCAGATACAGCGTGTGGTTCTCTTCGTGCATGCCCGTCGGCGCGATCAGATTGCTCCTGGTCAGCGCGTCGGCGACCTCGGTGAGGCTCAGGTGGGCGGCCTGCAGCCGGATCGGATCGACAACGACGTGGAACTCCGGCCGGCGCCCCCCCACGAGGTCGACGCGAGCCACGCCGGGGATGCGGAGGAAGCGCAGCTTCAGGTTGTACCGCGCGACCTCCCACAAATCGGTGACCGACCGTGTGCCGCTCGTCAGGCTGACGCCGATGATCGGGAAGGCCGAGAACGTCAGGCGGAACACGGAGGTCGAGGCCGTCGCCGGCAGCGTGCTGCGGATCTGTGACAGGCGGCTGAGCACATACAGCTCCGACTGCACCATCTCCGCCTTCCACGTGAAGAACACGCTGATCTCCGCCGCGCCGCGGCCCGTGGACGACTTGACCGTCACCGATCCGGGAATGTCCTTCATGGCCTCTTCGATCGGGCGGGTGATCGTGGCCATCATCTCGTCGGCGGGCATCACGCCGTTGTCCACCAGAATCACGACGCGCGGGAAGTTGGTCTGCGGAAACACCGAGGAGGGAATAGTGAACGCCGCATAGGTCCCGCCCAGGCACAAGGCGACGCTCACGAACGTGATGACGATGGCGAAGCGGGTGGCGAACTGACCCAGCCGCGAGTGCCTTCGTGTGTCGTCGGCGCTGCTCAGCATTCGGCTCTCCCGTTCACCAGATCAGGAACCGATGACGTGGATCTTGGACTCCTTGGGCAGGCCGTACACTCCCACGGTGACCACGGTCATGCCGGCCTTCAGACCCTCGCCTTCGATCTCCACGAGGCCGCCTTCGCGCAGCCCCGGTGTCACGGGCCGCTTGGTCGCCATGCTTCCCTCAACCGTAGCGATCAGGCTGTGACCCTCGGTGTCGGTCATGATGCTCGTCTCGGGCACGACCAGGCGATCCCGCCGGACCTCGCAGACGATGCGCACGGTGACGAACTGTCCCGGGCGCAGCGGCGAGGCGGGCGGAACCGAGATCCGCACCGGAACGGTGTCGGTTTTCGGATCCACACCGGCCCCGAGGAACGTGACGGTGCCAGCCAGCGGCGACGGCACCGGCGAGCCGGCCGCCTGGCCCGTCTCCGCCCCGCCTGCCAACACGTCGGCCGCCTGTCCGAGCTTCAACAGCGGCGCCTCGACGCTCCGGACGCTCGCGTTCACCACCAGCCGTTCGAGGTCGATCATCTCCGCGAGCACGGTCGACAGCTCGACGCCGTCGCCCGGCCTGGCGGACAGGCGCACGATGGTGCCCGAGATGGGCGCCCGAATCGTCAGCAACGCGCGCTGCGCTTCGGCGTTGGCCAGCTCGCTTCGCGCGGCGGTGACCTGCTGTTCCGCCTCCTGATAGAGCTTCTGAGACGTGCCCTCGCCCGGCTTCAGCATCTTCTGCCGCTGGAAATTGACCTCCGCGAACTGCACCGCCTCCCTGGCGCGCGCGACGGCGACGTCCGCGACCCGGCTGTCCAACTCGACGAGAATGGTCCCGCTGACGACTCGCTGCCCCTCGATGACGTTCACCTTCGTCACGATGCCGGGAACGGGGGTGGCGATCCGGGCGCTCGCTGCGGCTCGGCCATCTACGGCGGGTTGCGGCTCGACCGACCCGTAGGCCACCACGTATCGATGCAACGTCGCGCTGGTGATCTTCCCGACCTGGACCGCGACGTCGGTGGGGACGTCGGCCTCGGCCTGGTCGGCCGGTGTGGCCGGGGTCTTCCCGCGCCAGAGCCCGAAGATGATCAGTGCAACCGCCGCGACGGCGGCCAGGACAATGAGGGTTCGGAATCTGCTCATGAGTGTCCTCACTCTCGTTCTCTGACAGCCCCGGCATCTCGCTGGGGCGCCGTCGTCAGCCAGGTGGGGAGATCCACCGAGCGTTGCATGGCGTCCTCCAGGTCTCCGAGTGCGCGCTGCACCCGAACCAGGGCTTCAAGCCGCGCCAGCGCGCCGAAGTAGAGCTGCAACTGTGTGGTACCCAGATCCAGTTTGGAGATCTCCCCGGCCTTCAACAGCCGTTCGGCGGTCTGCTCCTGCCTGGTGAGGTTGACCATCATCGCGTCGATTGTCGCGACCTTCTCGCGTGCAGCACGGCTCGACGCCACCGCGAGTTCGACATCGCCGATCGCACGAGCCTGCACGGCGACGAACCGGCTCGCCGCCTCGGTGCAGCGGGCGTCGGCCTCGCCGATCGCCCCCTTGTTTCGATTGAACACCGGCAACACCGACGACAGCGCGAGCGTCCACTTGTTCTCGGCCTGGTCCATCTGGTACCCGGGCCCGAGGTGAATGTCGGGGTACTGCTTTGCGATCTCCAGTTGCAGCGCAGCCTGGCTCGCGGCGTATTCGGCGAGCGCACCGAGCAGATCCGCGCGATTGAGCAGTGCCTGACGGCGTACCTCCAACGCGGGCGGCTCCGTCGGCGTCCGGGTGAAGTCGTCGAACGAAATCGGCAGGTTCTCGACGGCCTGCGCCGCGACGCCAAGCGCGCCAGCCAGTTGCACGCGCGCGGCCGCCTGTTGTGCGGTGGCGTCGTGCCGGGAGAGGACCATGGCGGCGAGCGCCAGGCGCGCCTGGGTCACCTCGTACGAGGATACGGCTCCCGCCGACCACTGCAGCTCGAGCAGTCTCACGTTCTCGCGCTGGATCTCCTCTTGTTTCACCAGGAGCGCTTCGGCTTCCACGGCCGCGTGGAGGTCCAATAAACGCCCACGCACCCGTCTTCGAACCTGCCAGGCGACCGTCGCGATGTTCAAGCGTGCGGCGTCGGTCAGATGGCGCGCCTGCGCCTGGCGGTAGCCACGCTTGCCGGCCGTCTCGATCGGGATGTCGAAGTCGAACGTCAGGATCCATGGCGTCAAGAGGCCGAGCGGCGTGGTGGCGTTGAATCCGGGTCCGAACGTGACGCTGGGATTCGGTCGTTCTCCGGCCGTGACGATGCCGGCCTCCGCCACCGCGGCTCCCGCCCGAGCCAGGTCGAGATCCGGATGGTAGTAGAAGGCGGCCAGCGTCAGAGCCTTGAGATCCCATGGCTTTGCCGGAGGTACCCACGCTTCGTGGTTGGCTTCGAAGAAGCGCTGAAGGCCAGGGGCATCGAGCGTGCGGGTCTCGAACGCGGCCAGCGCGTCGGTCGCCACGACCGGCTTCGCCTGGAAGTGCACGCACCCGGTGAGCAGCCCTGCTGCCAACGCGCCACACAGGCCGTTCGCGCAGAAGCGTCTGAGCATCATGTGTGCCGTCCTCTGTCCCGTACTGCCTCGCCCTGCGCGCCCGGAGTCTCCTCCGCCCTGCGCGGCCGGTGAGACGGTCCGCTGCGCCCCGTTCGGCGTGACGTATTCTACACTGGTGGGATTCAGCCGCGAGCGATGCAGCGAGGCCTGGCAGTGCTTCCCGAGTTGCCAGGCAGCTATCGCCGCGTTCCACTTGGAGGATGCTCGGGAAACAACTGAGCGCTGGTTGTCGCTGGTGCTCGTCGACCGATCGGAAGATACTGCGCGACGTAGAGGGCAGTAAGGGAGGCCTACCATGAACGCTGATTTCGAGCGGAAGGTCCAGGCTGCTGCAATCGCCGGATGGTGGACGGTGCTCGTTGCCGCAGCGGTGTTGGTGCTGCAGTGGGTGGCGTACCTCGTTGTGATGTCGTCACGGCCTGCGTTTGTGCTCACCTTGTGGGGTTCAGACAGTTGGCTCGAGGTTCACAACCTGTGGTTGCTGGGCACCGGGGTCTTGAAGATCTTCGTGTTCATCTTGGCGCTTCCATGCCTCTGGTTGACTCTCTGGGCCAAGCAACTGCGGAAAGGGCGAGGCGCCTGAGCGTGCGCCGACGTCATGTCAGGGCTCGGCGGCAGTCGGGTTGCCGTCGCAGGGGACTCACGGCAAAGGGGGTCCGGAGCCAGTTGATTCCTGTGGCCAGCGGCGCCACTATGAGGTCATGTCCTTCCTCGTCGGTGCTGACGTGGCCGTCGTTAGTCTCCGAAAGCACGGCCGGGTCCTCGAGGTCTTCCCGGGCAACCGCTACCGTGTCGCCATCGGCGGCCTGACGATCGTCTGCAAGGAAAGCCAGCTGGAGCCCGTCTCTCACTCGAAGAAGAAACAGCGGCGAGAGCGCGACGCGCCGGCCCAAAAGGCCGGCTCAGCCACGCCGGCGTCGTCTGCTCCCGCGGCA
>Ga0315278_10004151_pt1 | contig 13038 bp, 8 predicted proteins | sample YL17G06_0_MG_FD_203880 | JGI IMG/M metagenome (GOLD analysis project Ga0315278, IMG submission 203880) | Sediment microbial communities from Yellowstone Lake, YNP, Wyoming, USA - YL17G06_0 | ecosystem: Environmental > Aquatic > Freshwater > Lake > Sediment | place: USA: Wyoming | collected...
AGCTCCAGAAGATTCCTTTCCCTCTCTTCCCGCAATTTCTTGGCTTCCAGCAAAAGGGAGCGTCTTTCCAGGCCGCGGGTTACCCGCGTCCGCGGGGTGAAGTCCATCCCCGTATCGCGCGCAATGGAAGTGAGCATAAGAATGGGGATGGCGGTATATTGCGGATGGCCTTTGATCTGCTGACTGAGCGCCATTCCGGAGTCCAACCGCTCCATCATCAGGTCCATAATGATAAGGTCGGGCTTTTGCTTTTCCACCATCTTCCACCCTTCCTTCGCATTGAAGGCCGAGAGGATCTGGTAACCCTGACCTTCTAAAGAGAGCTTGCTAATCTCGATGAAATCCAGATCATCATCCACGACCAGGATTTTCGCCTTGGGTTTCATGATTCCGCCGCTCCCTCCCCCCTGAATCCAGAAAGCTCGTGGCTTCCTCTATCCTCCAATGACCTCCCCCCCTGACTTGACCGGGTTGACCACCGGGAGCTTCACCACAAACGTCGTCCCTTCCCTCTGTTTGCTCTCTACATCGATGGAGCCCCGGTGCATCTTGACAATTCCCTAAGCAATCGCCAGGCCCAATCCGGTTCCCTGGCCGATCTTCTTGGTGGTAAAAAAGGGCATGAATATTTTATTCAGATTTTCCTCCAGCTGATCGATCAGGTAGGGGAGGCACATTTCATTCTCCGCCAGCCCCCAATAGACCGCGCTGGCTTTTTCCTGACAGGAGCCGTAACCGCAGGCCCCGCAATTCAACTCATCTTCGGGCTGGATTTTATTCGTTCTCCGCAGGATCTCCCGGACGATTTCTTTGCTCGGCGTGGGCAGTCTATGGTCTTCGGGGGTGAAAGCCCGGCTCAGTTTCAACTTTCCGTATTTCTTGATGTCGGCGGCATGGCGGGTCTCCCGCTCCTGGGCCAGTCTTTCCTGGACGTAATTGGCCACCAACTCCTTGCGGCTGAAAACCGAGAGCTCCTTGGGAAAAGCCGGACCATTAATGCATCCTTCGCAGAAGAGCAGATCCAGGAATCTGGCCTCGATCGCACCCTCCAGAACCTCGTTGAGAATCTGGGTGCAGGCTTCTTTCCCTTCGGTGACCAGGATCTGATTGCGGCAGATATCCTCCTTCATGGCCGCGCTGCGCAGCAACCCCCCGGGGACGGGAAATATGCGCCCCAACCTGGGAATCGGGCCATCGGGCTCACTTTCCGGCAGTCTCTCCAACTCAATACCGGCCTCACGAAGCATGGTCTCCAGTTCCACGAAGGTGAGTACGGCATCTACATCCCCCGCAACCTGCGGATCATCGATCTCCGCTTTTTTGGCGATACAGGGCCCGATAAAGACGACCTTGGCCCCCGGGCTGTAGGACCGCTTGATCACCCTTCCCATGGCCACCATCGGGGAGACGATCGGGGTTAAATTCGCCACCAGGGAAGGAAAGTATTTTTTGATGTAAAGAACCAACGCCGGACAGGGGGAAGAGATGTAGAGTCTACCGCCGTTCTTCCGGGCCCAGCGGGCGTGGGCGTGGGCCACCAGGTCCGCCCCGAAGGCAACTTCCATGACCTCGGTAAATCCAAGGGCTTTCACTGCCGAGATGACCTGTCCGGGTTTCACCTGAGGGAAGGCCGCGGGGAAAGAAGGAGCCAGGCAGGCGATGACTTTCTCGCTATTCCAATAAAGCTCCTTCACCGCAGAAGTGGAATCGCGTACGGCCTTTGCTTCCTGGCGGCATACCTTGATGCAGGAACCGCAGGCAATGCACCGGTCTTTGACCACCTTGGCCTGTCCCTCTTCGACTTTAATGGCTTTGGCCGGGCAGGTGCGGACACAAGTATAGCATCGCCGGCATTTTTCTTTTATGGTGGAGACAACGGGCATAACCTATTTTTCCCCTATCCCTCTTTCTCCTTGTACTTTCCCCATTTCGTGTATTTCGTATGCAACAAATGGTGTGATTTCTCTCCCAGGGGCTCCTTCAGGAACTCCTGGTAGATTTTGGTAATCGACGGGTTTTCATGGGATTTGCGGTATTTTTATCCTCCTGGTAAAGAGCCGCCGCCCGAAGCCGGCGTGTTTCATTGTTCACCGGGATGGGCTGTCCGCCCCCGGCGACACAGCCGCCGGGGCGTCCTGGGCCACGACGATCTTGGCCGGGTCATGGATGGCCTTCCAAACGTCCTGGGTGTAATCCTTCTCGGTCAGAGCCCCAACGGGGCAGACGTTGATACACTGGCCGCAAAGGGCGCATGCTGCCTCTCCCAGTTCATCCCCGAAGGCCGGCCCGATGTAGGTATCGAACCCGCGTTCCTGCGCACACAGCGCCCCGACCTGCTGAATCTCCTGGCAGACCGTCACGCACCGCCGGCACAGAACGAACTTCGCGAATCCCCATTTCTTCAGCCAGCCGCTGAAGCTCACACTTCAGGTTCCGTGCGCAAGTCAGGCATTCTTGCGGATGGGCGGAAAGGAGTAATTCGACTGTGAATTTGCGGGCTTCTTGGACTTTCTTCGAGTTTGTGCGGACCACCAAGTCATCCGTTGCCGGGAAGACGCACGATGCCTGGAGATTTTTATTCCCTTCAATCTCCACCAGACAAACCCGGCAGGCTCCGATGGCCTGTACTTCCGGGAGATAGCAAAGGGTGGGGATGCGCAGGTTGGCGGACTTCGCTGCTTCCAGGATGGTTGTCCCCGGGGGAACTTCAACTTTCTTGCCATCGATGGTTAAACTTACCTTAGACATTTCAATCTCCTTCTAATCGCGAGTACTGGAAAAATCTAACCCTAGAGGGCACAGCGAAATACGAAAAAATGGAAGAATGAAATAACGGAAGAATGGAAGAATGGGGAATAGCAGCTACATTTATTTTCCCCAATGTTCCAATATTCCATCATTCCAATATTCCAATGTTTGATGAAATCGTAAAAATTCGTCATTCCCGCGTAGACGGGAATCCAGACCATACGAAACCCTTGAAAGGACTGGATTCTCTTTTTCACGAGAATGACGGAAAAACGAATTTACGGACTTTTTACGACTTCATCAGAGTTGGCGTGTTGCGAAAAAAAAGAGGATTAGAGAAGGGAAGATCTAAATCTATTCTATAGGCTTCTCCGAGCCATCTTCGTCTTGATGATCGCCATGGCAGAGTGTAATTCTTGGCTGCCAAAGAGATAACAGGCTCCCGCGTATACCACAATTCCGGCCAGAATGGCTCCGAGCAAAAGCCAAATCTTTTCTGCACTGACTCCGGTTTTTTGCCATGGGCCCCCAGAGCATATTGCCAGGATCACAATACCCATCAAAAAAGAGGCTCCCAGGTTCTTCAAGAAGGAACGGGCAATGTTCGAGGCTCCGATCTTTCCTAATTTCCTTCTTAAGAGAATCACGAGCAAAGCAAAATTCAACCCGGCAGCCAAAGAGGTCGCTAAGGCCAACCCGCCGTGACGCAGGGGAGTCATCAAAACGGCACCCAAACCGGCGTTGGCCAGGAGGGCAATAAAAGCGACTTTAACCGGAGTCTTTGTATCCTGCAGCGAGTAGAAAGCCGGAACGATGATGCGCACTCCGGCGAAGGCGGCCAAGCCCAAAGCATAGTAGAGCAGCGCCTGGGCCGTCATCTCCGTAGAATGCGCGGTGAAAGCCCCCCGTTGGAATAATAAATTTAAGATGGGCAAGCGAAGGACGATAAGTCCGACCATGGCGGGTAAGGTAACGAAAAAGACAAAGCGCAGGGCAAAGGAAATCGTCTCCTTCAACTTCTGCAAATCATTCTTGGCTGAGTACTCGGAGAGGGTGGGTAGAACGGCGGTGGCGATGGCAATAGCAAAAATCCCCATGGGAAATTCCATGAGCCGGTCGGCATAATAGAGGTAGGAAACGCTCCCCCTAGGAAGATAAGAAGCCAGGAAAGTGCTCACCAGCACATTGATCTGGGCCACCGCCAGGCCTAGGACTGAGGGGGCCATCAAAATTCCGATTCGTTTGACCCCCGGATGGGACGGGTTGAATAGGAATCGCAGGGTGATCCCCTTTCTCCAGATGAAAGGAATCTGGAAGAAAAGCTGGGCAATTCCGCCCAGGACCACTCCAATCGCCAAAGCTAAAATGGGCTCCTTTAATAGCCCATAAAAGAGAAGTGCGCAGGCGATAATCGCAATGTTTAGGAGTACGGGGGATAATGCTGGAGCGGCGAAGTGCTTCCAGGAATTCAGAACCCCCATGGCCAGGGCGACTAAACCGATAAAGAAGATATAGGGAAACATGACTCGGTTGAGCAATACCGTGAGCCTGAATATTTCTGGCTCCTTAGAGAACCCATAGGCCATGACCTTGACAATCCAGGGGGAGAAAAGAACGCCCAGCCCGGTCACGATGATCAACAAAAAGGCTAGAAGGGTAAAAGACGCATTTACTAGCTCGTCCCCTTCTTCTTTCGTCCGTTGGCTGATATATTCAGAATAGACCGGGATAAAGGAAGCCGTAAGCGATCCTTCCCCAACGAGCCGCCGGAGGAGGTTGGGAATCCGGAAGGCCACGAAAAAGGCATCGGTGGCCATTCCAGCCCCAAAAAATTGGGCCACCACCATGTCGCGGATGAAGCCGAAGATCCGGGAGAGTAGCGTGGCTCCCCCCACGACGGTCGCTGCCTTGGCAATGTTTCTATGCTCTTCCATTAAAATTCAGTTCGGACGCAGATTTTCGCAGATAAACGCAGATAATGGTACATATTGAAAATCGCAAAATACAAAATTCCCTTTAATTATTTTACTTTTCCTTTTCAAATATTTTCCTTTGAGAGAAATTTTTTATTAAAAAATCCCGTCAATCTGCGTTCATCTGCGTCCAAATAATTATCAAATCCTAAAAAAAACTTGACATTCGCGCCGTTCTATTTTCTAATAAAAGCAAATCGCTTTGCAAGGAGGCAATTTGGCCACCCATGTTTCCGCCCAGAAAAGGGCCCGTCAGAGTGAAGAAAGGCGGCAGCGCAATGCTGCCCTGAAATCTCTTTTAAAAACCTCTGCCAAGAAGGTACTTCTCGCGGTCGAAGAAAAGAACGTTGAAGAGGCCCGCGAAGCTCTAGCCCGCGCCATTCCGATCATCCAGAAAATTGCTTCCAAAAAGGTGATCCATAAAAAGACGGCCGCTCGCAAGATTTCCCGCTTAGCCAAAAAAGTGAATACCCTCACCTCCCCCGCGTAAATTCGGCCCGGGACCGCTCTGGAAATCAAATGGTAGGGAGAAGTCATTTACCCTCTGGCCTGCGCACCCGATTGCCCGCAAGAAGGTGCAGAGTCCAGAGGTATTTTCCCAGCAGAAGACCTTTGTCCGAACGGCTGGATTTGAGTTCCTGATCCGTTTTCAAGGTCGGTGGCCAGAGTTGCTGTAGCACAGAAATCGGAAACTTTTCCGCCTGTTCCCAAAAGTCATTTGCCCTTCGCGGCAAAATCCGTAAGCGGGCCTCTATTTCCTTCCTGGAGCTGCCCCCCGCCAAGAGCTCCTGGGCTCTTCGCAGCAAACGGAGCTGGCGGACGATCAATGAAAAAAGGAAAAGGGGGGGTTCTCCCTGCTGCAAATTTTTCCGCAGGAGATGCAACATATCCCCAAGATTCAAATGCCCAACGGCCAGGGGTAGCTCGAAAGGATTCTCGATCCGGATGTCTCCCGTGAGAGCAAGGACATCTTCTTCCCCCCTCAATCGATTCCCGTCGGGCCTCAAGGCTAATTTCTGGAGCTCCGGTTTGAGCTCCTTCGTGTCGGTTCCAACGCGTTCCACCAGAACGGATACCGCTTCGGGGGAGAGCCGATAGCCCAGTTGCTCTGCTTGCGAATAAATCCAGCGGATCAGATCCTTTTCATATAGGGGATAGAAGGCGACGGCGGCCCCCTTTTTTTCCAGAGCTTGGAAAAATTTGGTCCGCAGATCGACTTTTTCTCCGACGAAGACCAGGCAAGTCAAAGGGTTGGGGTTTGAAAAATATCCGGTGTAGGGAGATGACTCTTTGCGCGAGATGGAATCGGCCTGATGGATCACGATCAAAGTTCGAGGAGAACGAACGGGGAAGACTTGCAGGCTATCCAGAATGGTTTCCTCGGGATCTTCCTTGGCGTGGAATATTTTTAAATTAAAGTCCCGGGTCGGCGGCGCAATCGCCTTTTCCTCCACCCGATCCAGAGCCTCATCGATGAGGCCTCTTTCGGTCCCGTAAAAGTAATAAAGGGGCAGCAAATTCCCCCTTTCCAGGTGGTGGAAAAAATCTTGGGCTTTCATTTCCAGTAAATCGGTATCTTGATTCGCGGACACCCCTGGGCTAAAAGTCTTCCAGGAGCAACTCATAGAGCCTTTTGGCCAAGAGATCGGAAGCCTGACGGATGGCCTCCTTCTTGTTGGCTTCCGTAACGGCCGGGTCGGAGGCCACCGGGTAGTTCCTCCATTCATTCATCTCTCCTCTCCAGAGGACCTGGCCATCTTGTTGCCGTTTGAAGGTGGCCTCGATCGTTAACGTTGCCCGGTATTCGGTGGCCGCCTGGGTTCCCAGAGTGACTGCGGCGGGAGAGATGAAAAAGGATTTTACGGTTCCGCTCAAAACGGCATCGGCCTCACTTTGCGAGGTCAGGGATAACTGTCTGGCAGAGACAAACCGATCGACGAGCGCCCCGGTAAGGTCGCTTTCGATCCCTGTCTGCAACGTCAGGTTCCCGAAGATCGGAATGGCCACGGAGCGGACTCCCGCAGGAAGTCTGGCGCCGCTGCCCGTGAAATGGTATCCGCAGCCCGTAAAAAGAAGGGCCGCAAGGAAAAAGAAGCTCCATGCCCTTTGCAGAATCATTCCCTTCAATCCAAAACGATCATGACCTTGCATTCTTCCAGAAAGGTTCCTTTGCGGGCGAATGGGGTAATCCGTTTGGCATCTTCAGCACTCAGAATAATCTCTGAGGGGTTGTTGGGGTTCACCTTCAACCCCTTTATGGTCAACGGGCTTTTCCCCACGCGGGGATTTGTCTGGGCCGCGGTTAGATCTCGGGCGTAGAGGGCTACACCATTTTGGCCGGCCTTCTCCTGAGGAACGTACTGCCCCTGGTACATCTCCTGACCGTTCTCGTCCAAGACCCTGGGGATGAGCACAGCCCGCATACTGAGCCCCCGGGTATCGATCACCAACCCGGTAAATCTGGGTAAGTCCGCCGCTGCGGGCACTGGTTTGGCTTCCAGGACCGGCTTTTCTGCGATGCGGGCTTTCGGTTGTTCGGGGAAAGGTTCCGCCTTCTTTTCTGGGGGGAGCGGGGGTGGCTGGGGAGCCGGCCTTTCAGCCACCGGGGCTTTGGAATACTTCAACTCCTTCGCCTCCTTCGCCTGACTGAGCATTAAAGTCAAGAAATCCCCGGTCAGATTCATGGCCACAGTTACTTCAATGGCCCCATCCGAAAGATATTTCCTCTGATCCTTCAGTTCTGCTGAACCCTGGATAAAACCTTCGGCACTCAGCCGGATCTGATCGCTCTTGACCATGTAATTTTCCACAGTGGTTACCGAATCGACCCGCACCCCTTTGAGAACCTCCACAAGATTGCGCCGGGCATCGGACACGGCCGCCCGCTCGGCCATTAGCCGCGCCTGAGCAATATTTTTGGCCTCCTTGGGAGGAGCCCCGCTCCCTTTTGCCAGAATCACTCCCTGGGACCAGTTAATTTCACCGTTCCCAACCGGCTCGACAACCTCCATCGGGTTGGCCCATACCATTCCTGGCCAAAGGCTTGCCCATATTAGAAATAGGTATATCATCTCTCGTCTCATGGCTCCCTCCTTTGGAAGGCCCCAGCTTCTGGAGTATCCAGCCAAGGTTCGTAATTGATCTCCCCCACAAACAGCGATCCCTTCGGGGGGCTCGACCCCCACCAGTTCTCTTTAGCATCCATATAAATCGAGGAGAAGCTCTGTATAGCGAAGGAGTTATCGATGAAATTATTCCGGTTCATCTTTGGCCTGGCGGTTCCCGACACCACCACTGCCCCGGTTCCCAAATTCTTGGCGAAGGTGCTGAAAAAAATTCTGGGTTCCGCTTCGTTGGCCACCTTCACGCCCGTTTGGGAATGGTTGGCAATCCAGCAGTGATCGATCTCGGGGGCCCCGTAGGCGATATCCAAACCGGTCTCGGCGTATTCTAAAATACAGAAACGGAAGAAGCTCGCCAGCTTCGAAGATTGGGCAAACCTCACTGCGGAGGCGTAACTTCCCGGCGTAGGCGATGAACTATTGGAAGTAAAGGTAATGGCCCGGTCCGGTGTGCCCCGGGCATCCACGCCGCCATCCCCAACCGCGATCGAAGTCCCCGGGTTAAATTTGAGGATTACCCCGGGCTCAATGAAAAGAGTGGCCCCTTTCTCCACGGCTACCTCCTTTTCCACGACGTACGGACTATTTATTAAGGTAAGGAAGGAGTCTCGATCGACCCGCCCACCGAGGGGGCCCTTCAAGATCGAAAGCTCCAACGGCTTCCCTTGGGGGTAGGGTGCGTCAAGAACCCGCTGGTAATCCACCCTGCCAAAAATCTTACCGATGACCTTCACCCCTTCTTTAGTCCCCCACCAATTGTCTTTGGCCTCGACGTTGACATCTTTTTCCAGGGCGTTGTAAATTTCGTATTTCCCGTTGTCGTGGATATTATTCTGTACCAGCCGGGCAGGGGAAGAATAAAGGCGAACCCCGGCTTCTCCATTGTTCAGGATGCGATTTTTAGCCAGGAATGGCCCGGCTTCTCGAATCAAAACTCCATCTCTCTGGTTTCCCCGGATCTCATTTTCCTCCAGGTTGGGGGCTGCGTCCGCCAGAATTTCAACCCCGGCAACGGTATTGGAGGAAATGCTGTTCCCGAAAATCTTGGGTTTAGAGAAAGCTTCACTGACGCGAATGCCTACCTGATTGTGGGAAATATCGTTGTGGGCGATCAGCGGAGAGGAAGAAAGACAGCTAATCCCCACAGCCGCCCCATTGATTTTGACATATTCGATGGCGCTTTCCTCATTTTTTGTCCCTTGAAACAGCAGGCCCTTCCAAGTCTGCTCCGGCAGGGCCGTCTCCAGAGTGATCAGACTGCTCTTGTCCCCGCGAGCGACCAGTTTGCCAAGAACCACAATCCCCTCCCCTTTCGAACGAATAACGGTTCCTGGTTCGATGGATAGGATTCCTTTTTGGCCGACGATGACCTCCCCTTCGATGATGTAGGGGCTGGCACCCGCGTACCAGGTGATCTCTCCCGAGATCATCCCCTTGACAGGCGTAGGTCCGGGGGTTACCGTCGTCGCTTTGGCCAGGTCAGAAAGTTTGCTCTCGTTGCCGGCCAAGTCTAGGGCCAATATTTTATAATAATAGCTCGCTTCGTTCTTCAGATTCTTGTCCTGAAAGGTGTCCAATTCTGTGGTTGCCACTTCCTGGTATCCGGTCAGGGGGGTGGTGCTGCGATAGACCTTATATCGGGCGACGTCTTTTTCTGTATTCTTCGACCAGGTCAAATCCGCCACCCTGTCCCGGCCAACTACGCGCAAGTCTTTCGGGATCTCCGGCGGCGTGGTATCAATCGTAACCGCGCCCAGGACATCTACCCAATCTGTAGAGTTCCCGGCGTCATTGGTCAAGGTACCTGTTATCAGCGCATCTTCGATGTTGTCTCCGGGCATGATTTTATAGCTTCCCACGTAGGTGCCCGTCTCTTCTTCTTTGAGCGGAAGATCCTTCTTGAAATCGCCGACCCGGAAGGAAGCCCTCATCCTTGGATCTCCCTCCATGGCCACCTTAATGACATCCCCCACCTTGTTGGCGTACCGATCCGAACGCCGCATGCCGTCGTGGACTAGGATGGTAATGTTCGGCGGCCGCAAAGCCTGAGCCAGAGTGGGCTGAGGGATGGTCTTAACCATATCCCGGAAAAGATCGTCGGAAGAGCGCAGCAGCTCGATCTCCCTCAAGTTCAGGGCGGTGCTGACGGCGGTTAAAATCAGCCCCACCGGGGTGGTAAAAATTCCCCCCGCATGCTTGCGGGAAACATCCTTGGCCCACCAAAGTTCTTTCCCGGATTTTCCTTCAAACATCCGGACTTCGGCCCCTACCGCCACTTGGGAATAAACCCCCGCGTAAATTCGGTCGTAATGGGTGATATCCCCCCGGATGACGGCATCCACCCGAAGGATCTCCCGAAGTTTTTCGGGCGGAGTCTGGGCGACTTTTTCAGGTGTATCTAAGCCAGCCTGGCGGAGAGAGTCATCCACTTTGAATAAAGGCATCGCGGTATAATTCAACTTGCTGAAATGGCCATGAAAAGACTTGCGGACGATGTCAAAGGCCTCTTTTTTATCTGTGCGGTTCATAAAAGGCAGAACAGCCGCGGTCTGGGGCTGGTGATCGAGGAGGTATGGATCCACCCGTGACTCCCCCTTGAAGGATGCTACAATGGGGGGCGTGATTTTTGTTTGCGCCGTGTAAACGCACCCTCCGGCCATGACCGCCAGCAGGATAGCTATGACCCCCTTATACGCCCGGCCGCGTTGCCACATAATTTCCTCCTGGAGTATTATTTAAAAATTGATCGCAAATCATTCGGCATATAATTCATTAGCCCTATTCATTCTTTTTTCTCCCGCTTGTGCTCCCTAGCTCCATCCAAAACTCAGCCCTTCTCAATTGAAAGGTCACTCCCCGCAGGCTACACAACTAAATTTACCAATTTTCTCGGCACCAGGACCAACTTCTTGAGGGTTTGGTCCTTTAACAGCTCTTGAACCCGCTGGTGGGCCAGGACGGTCTCTTTCACCTCTTCCTCGGAGGCGTGCACCCCTACCATAATCCGGCCGCGCAGTTTCCCATTCACCTGAATGACCATCAGAACCTCTTCATCCTTTATGGCTTCCGAGTCATACCCCGGCCAAGGGACGTTGGCCACACTCTCCGTATTCCCCATGGTCTCCCAAAGCTCTTCACAGATATGCGGAACGATGGGCGAGAGGAGAATGACTACCGATTCCAGAGCTTCTCGCCAAACGGCCGAAGTGTACGGCTTGTCTCCCTTCATTTTTTCTTCATTTTGATAAAGAAGATTCACCAATTCCATAATGGCGCTGATGGCGGTGTTGAAATGGAAGCGGTTTTCGATATCTTCCGTGACCTTCTTGATGGTCAGGTGCGTCTTACGCCGCAGGGCGCGGAAGTCTTCCGGAAGCTCCCACTCTTTACGCGGCTTCCCCGCCTTCCGGGAAATACCCGGCTCATCATTCACCAGTCGCCAGACACGATTCAGAAAACGAAAGGATCCTTCCACACCCTGCTCACTCCACTCCAGGTCTTTTTCCGGGGGAGAAGCAAAAAGGCAGAAAAGGCGCACCGTGTCGGCCCCGTATTTCTGCACTAATGAATCAGGTTCTATCACATTTTTTTTCGATTTGCTCATCTTCTCCGTTCGCCCCACCCGGACCGGATTGCCGCACTTTTTGCAATTCAAACCCTCGGCCACCTCTTCGGGGAAGAGGAAGCCATCCCGGGAGCAATGATGAGTTTCCTTGACCACCATCCCTTGAGTCAGCAGGTTGGTGAAGGGTTCAGAAAAATCTACCAGACCGAAGTCGCGCAACACCCGGGTGTAAAATCGCGAATAGAGGAGATGGAGGATGGCGTGCTCGATCCCCCCAATGTACTGGTCCACGGGCATCCAGTACTTCACTTTGTCCCGGTCAAACATTGCCCGATCCTCTTGCGGACTGCAGAAACGCTCGAAGTACCAGGAGGACTCCACAAAGGTATCCATGGTGTCTGTCTCCCGTTTGGCCGGTCGGCCGCAGCGAGGACAGGACGTATTCACAAACTGTGGAACGTGGGCCAGGGGGGATGTCCCCATTCCGGTGAGCTGGACATCGTGGGGCAACACCACCGGAAGATCCTTTTCCGGCACTGGGACGGTCCCACATTCTGGGCAGTAAATGATCGGAATCGGGGCCCCCCAGTAACGTTGACGTGAAATCCCCCAGTCCCGCAAACGATACGTAAGGGCCTTTTGGCCAAGACTTTTCTCCTCTAAATGTCGGGCAATAGCCTCCCGAGCCTGCAGGCTCGACAAGCCATTAAAGGGGCCGGAGTTGACCAAAAGCCCCTCTCCCGTATACGCTTCCGTCATCGTCTCGGCCTTCAAGGGTGGGCCCTCTTCCGGCTGGATCACCACCACGATGGGAAGGTCAAATTTTTTGGCAAAATAAAAATCCCTTTGATCGTGGGACGGGACAGCCATAACGGCCCCGCTTCCGTACTCCATCAACACAAAATTGCCCGCGAAGATGGGGATCTTCTTACCGGTGTAGGGATTGCGACAGTAGGCTCCGATAAAAAGACCTTCCTTTTCATAGTCATCCGCCGTGCGCTTGACGCGGTCTTGTTTTCTGATCCGCTCCACAAATTCTTTGACTTCATTCTCTTGGGAGGTTCCCTGGGAAAGCTCCAACGTCAGCGGATGCTCGGGGGCCAAAGTCATGAAAGTGGCGCCGAAGATGGTGTCCTGCCGGGTGGTGAAGACCGCAATAAAGCCACTTCTTTCCCACAAAGGAAAATGAATGATGGCCCCGATGGATTGCCCAATCCAATTCTTTTGCATGGTGGTCACCCGCTCGGGCCATCCCGGGAGCTTGTTGCTATACTCCAGCAATTCTTCGGTGTACGCAGTGATCTTGAAGAACCACCCTTCCATCTCTTTTTGAATCACCTCTTCGCCGCATCGCCAACATCGTCCGGCTTCCACCTGCTCATTGGCCAGAACGGTCTGGCATTTTTCACACCAATTCACCGAGGAGGTTTTTTTGTAGGCGAGTCCCTTTTCATACATTTTCAGGAACAGCCACTGTTCCCAGCGATAATAGGAGGGGTCGCAAGTAGCCAGCTCCCGACCCCAGTCATAGCTGAACCCCATCCGTTGAAGCTGGCCTTTCATGGCCCCAATATTATCGTACGTCCATTTTGCCGGATGCACCCCGTGCTGGATGGCCGCGTTCTCTGCG
>Ga0315278_10004152_pt1 | contig 13033 bp, 8 predicted proteins | sample YL17G06_0_MG_FD_203880 | JGI IMG/M metagenome (GOLD analysis project Ga0315278, IMG submission 203880) | Sediment microbial communities from Yellowstone Lake, YNP, Wyoming, USA - YL17G06_0 | ecosystem: Environmental > Aquatic > Freshwater > Lake > Sediment | place: USA: Wyoming | collected...
AAGGCCCGTATTTTGCTTATATGGTCGAAGGAATTGCTGCCCGAAACCGCTATGTTTAAGTTTTCCAGTTTCGGGAAGACCAACGAAAGGTTTTTGCCGAGCATATCCGGGTTGTCGCCGGCAGGATTTTTAACCAGCCGGTCAAAGTACGAAAATCCATCGCGTGCGCCATACCCATCAGTGACACTGTCGCCAATTCCCAATAGCAATACCTTCTGCTCGCTCCAAATGCGGCGGAATGGTTCGGAAGGGACATCCGGACCAGCAGGTCCCTTGCCATGGGGCAGATAAATATTGAAATAAACAACGCCGGATGTTGGCAGAGCGACAATTGTCACTGCTATTAGAAAACATCTGAGGAACCGAACACGAGCTTTTGGTTTAGGGTCGGTTGCAGCTGAGACCGTATCCTCACTCATTTTCCTTCTTTCTTCCTGGCCTATAGCAAATCATTGCCTTGCGAATCGCTGAAATTCCTTATCGAGCTGCTCGGCGGGTTTTTGGCCTTCGTAGATAATCATTCGGAATCTGAAAAGTGCGCTTTGGCCCGGGTTTAGCGTAAAGTTCAGGGGCTGGGGGTTTTCGACATTTCGGCCTTTCAGGAAATCCAGTTGGCCTAAAGGGTCGGCGCTAAACAGGCCATAACCCCTTGTGTGCCAATAGGTTGGGTAACAGGCGCTTGCCGGATGATTGAAAATCGCGATACCGATTGTTTGACCATTTTTATTGCCTTCCAGCCGAGCCCAGTCGGCTTTTTTGCCCCAGACGTTCGGCTCGCCAATATTCCCTTGCGAATCGAGATACTTGCCTGTCCCCTTCTCTTCGCTCAGCCAGTCGGCCACGCGAATCGCGAACATACCCTCTTTGGTATCGCCGAAGACAATTTTTTCATCCTGTGCGGTCAGCGTGATATTGAAATCAATAGCATACTCATTCGGAGGTGGCACGGCCATCCGCCGTAAGGCGTCCTGTGGATTGGCCGTGGTTTCACGGGCTGGAAGCCCGTGCCACGAAAAAACCATATCCCTTTTTTCTTCAAGCAACATATTTCCGTTTTTGCCGACCCAGTGCGAGATTGTGGAAAGCTGACCATTCTCCATCTTTGTGGTCTTTATGTGTTTTATCTGTGGCGGCGAGGTCGTGTTGTTCCAGAAGCCATCGTTATTGACTTTGTCATAAGCAAAGAATATCCCGGTATGATGCGGATGGTCGTTGCTTTCGCCCGGTATTATCTCAAACGGAAAGCCGCGGGTCAGCACAACACCCGAAGGGCTTTTGACCGGATACAGAATCGGTTTGGTCAGTTCCGAGCCATATCGGTAGGTCGTGAAAAGGTTGCCTCCGATGAGGATATCGATTTTGTTGGTATCCTGAACAAACTTAACGTCTGCGCCTGCCGCGCAGGCCGATACAAAAAACAGAATCAACCCGGCTAAAATCGTCTTCTTAAACATCTGAATTTCCTTTCTCAGAACTAACTATTAATAAACACCTTAACGCAAATTGTCATTCCCGCGAAAGCGGGAATCCAGATTTCCCAAAAATTATTGGATACCTGTTTTCACAGGTATGACAAGTCATTTCGGTCGGTTTGAGTTAATAATCGATCAGATGCTGGCCAGAATACCTCTCGTATAGCCGACCGATTCGGCGACGCCCGCCAATGGGTCGTTTTCGTCCTTTTCGAATTCAAACGCCGCGATGCCTGAGTAGTCGATTTTTTCCAGCGTCCGCATCAGTTTCACAAGGTCAATCACGCCTCTGCCCATTTCGACCGTCGTGCCTTCGGTGGTCGCGGAGCTTTCATCTTTTATGTGTATGTCTAAAAGCCGGTCCGCGAATTTCTCCACCGCCTCCGACGGGTCGATGCCCGCCCGCTGCGTATGGCCAATGTCGATGCAAAGGCCCATTCTCTTGTCGAGGTCTTTTACTCTTTCATAGGCACTTGCCGGCGACGGGTATAGCGGAAAATCAGCCCCGTGATTGTGAATCGCGACTTTTATGTCGTATTCTTTTACTTTCTTTTCGACTAAGCCCAGCAGCTCATAATTGGGCACGCCGATAATCATCTTTATTCCCGCGGCTTTTGCGTAATCAAAGGCCTGCTGTATATCCGCTTCGGTCTTCATATAAATTACGCCGCATGCGTAAAGAGTAAGTCCCGCTTCTTTAACCTTTGCAACCGTGGTCTGAATTTGCTCAGGCGTGCTCTTTAAAGGCATATGAAAATCCTTGAAGCCGATGTATTTCAGCCCCAGCCGTTTGGTCATTGCGATTGTCTGTTCAGTGGGAAATTTTCTGAACGTATAAGATGCCAGTCCCAGATTAAACTTTTCCTTACCCTTCTTGGCGGAAACCGAAGGGTAAGTTGATGCTCCGATTTGCTCCGCGCCCATTGCCGGCTTCAGTCCTGCTGCAATTACCCCTGCTCCCGCCAATCTCAAAACATCTCTTCTTGTTTGTTTGTCAACCATTTGTCTGTTCCTTTCTTTCTTATATAATTCTGTGTTCCCGAATTGGTCCGTATGCCTTTGCCAAAATCTTTATTGGGTGCAGGACCCGTTTTCCGCTTATATGTTCAATCTGAATTCCGCAGGCGGCGCACTCGGTAAGGACGGACTGCGCGGACGTACTATCGAGCGCATCTTTGAGCGATTGCGCGATTTGCTCCGACAGTTCGTAATTTTTCTTCTGCATCCCGAATGTCCCCGCTAAGCCGCAGCAGCCCGCGTTGAGGTCTGCCACAGGTATATTGCACAATTTTTGCAATAGTTCAATACTTGCCCCGTATGCCCCGGTCGCGAATAAATGACAGGGCGTATGATAGACGTATTCCTGCGGGAACGTTCTTTTGGGCTTGTTCAATTTGCCCTGTCGCAACAGCTCGCGCAGGTATTCCATCAGTTCATAGGTATTTTCGGAAACAATTTTTGCGTCCACGCTGTCAACATAATGCCGAAGTTCCTGTTTGAGGCACAGTGCCGCGCTTGGTTCAGAGCAGATAATTTTGTACCCATTTTTGACGGCCGCCGCGAGATATTTTACGCTGTAAGACAAATCCTTTTTCGCGGTTTTAACGTCGCCATACACAATCGCGGGCAGCGGCGCGGGCTTTTGCCTGGGAATTATCACTTCAATAGCATTGTGTCGCAGAACATCTATAACCGCATAGCCAAGCTCGTGGTCATTATAATTGACGTATGTATCCAAAAAATACGCGACTTTATCGATGGGCATTTCGTTTGGCCTGCAGGTCGCTAAATAGGCCCGGCCCGCGAATAAAAACGAGCCGAAGGCGAATTTTGACATTCGTCGCCTGTGGTCAATTCCGATTGTCTTTTCGAGCAGCCATCTGGTTATCCATAAGCGCATTACAAAATTGGAAATGGGGGCTAAGGTGCTGCCCAGCATACTCAAATATCGATTGTGCCCAAGGATTCGCTCGGTTAATCGCAGTCCTTTTCGACGGACATATTCAGCGCGTGCTGCCGCTATAATCTTGGAGACGTCAACACCTGAAGGGCATTCAATCGAGCAGGCCTTGCAGTTGACGCACAAATCGAGGAACTGGCTAAATTCCGGGGAGTCGAAATCCCCTTCTTTAAGCTGCCCGCTGGACCAGAACCGCAGCACGTTCATTTTTGCGCGCGAGCCGGCCAATTCATCGCCCATTGCCCGGAACACGGGACACATTCTGAATTGTTGTTCTTTGCTTCTGCACACACCGCAGCCGCTGCACTGCTCAAACTCAAGCGATATTTCGTCGTCCGCGAAGATGACGCCCGATTCCGCGAATGTTTTATTCACTCGGTGCCGGGCTTTTAGGTTTTCGACCATCACATTGGGGTTGTCGTTGATTATTTTTCCGGGATTAAGCAGGCCGGCGGGGTCAAAAATCTTTTTGATGCCGCAAAGCAGATTATAAAATTCGTCGCCGTATTGCCTTCGCAGAAACGCCGCACGGACTAATCCGACGGCGTGCTCGCCGCTTACCGTCCCGCCAAGCGACCAGGCAAGCGCAAAAACCTCGTTGGCGATTTGCGTCATTTTATCTACATCGCCCTGCTCGCCCAAATCCAGGTATGGCCTTATATGCAGCTCGCCGTCGCCGGCGTGGCCATAGTAGCTCATCGCGATATTGTATTTTTGACCGATTGTTTGCAGGCCGGCGATATACTCTGCCAGTTTGTCGTTTTCGACCGACACATCTTCAATAAACGGCACGGGTCTTTGTCTGCCTTTTGCCCTGTCTAAAAGCGGGACAGCGTCCTTGCGTGCTTTCCAAATCCGTTTCTGGGTTTGCTCATCGAAGACAATCGTTCGATTACTCGCGAGATTGCCGATGGCGGAATCGGTGGTTTGAATTTTGGCCCGCACCTGTTCAGGTGTTTCGCCGACGTGCTCAACAAGCAGTGCGGCAGTGGCATTGGCGGGAAGAACATCTCGATATGCGGGCAGATGTTCAATCGCCATCGCAATCAGGTGGTTATCCATCAGCTCGCAGGCCGATGCGCCAGTCGATACTATAATCGGCACCGCCTTTGCCATTTTGTCCAGAGAATCGAATTCTAATTGCAGCAATCCTTTGGCTTTGGGCAACGGCACGGTGTGAAGCGTGATTTTGGTGAATATGGCGAGCGTGCCTTCGGAGCCGGCCATCAGCCGGGCAAGATTTACTTTACCATTGTGATATGTGCCAGCGATGTTGTATCCGCTGCGATTACGCTTAGTTGCGGGAAGCGCATTTGTGATTGCGTCCTTTTTACCCGCCAGCAGCGATACGCACTGTTTGGCAATCTCGTCGATTCGGTTATCGCTCTCGGCTTTTGGTTGATAATTGTTTACCAGCTCGACTATTGAGCCATCAGCGAGAACCGCCTCTACTTTTTCGACATAATCGCCTGTATAGCCGAATTGCAGTGAGTGTGCCCCGGTAGCGTTGTTGGCGACACATCCGCCTATGACCGCCCGGTTGGCTGTCGATGGGTCAGGCCCGATTTTCCTGCCGAATTTTGCGAGATAGTTATTCAGGTCATCGAGAACTACGCCTGGCTCGCAAACTACCATTTCTCCATCGTTCTCGACGCCGATAATCCCGTTCATATAGCGGGTTACATCAAGCAGGATTCCGTTAGTCAGCGATTCACCCGCCACGCCGCTGCCCGCCCCGCGGGCGGCAACAGGTATTTGCTTATCTTTGGCGTATTTGATGACCGCGGCGATATCCTGGGCGTCACGCGGGCAGACCACGCAGGTCGGCACAATCTGATAAATGCTGGCATCGCTGCTGTAAGCCGAGCGGTGCAAAATGTCCGTGAATACATCACCTTTAACAAGGTGAGCAAGGTCGTCACATTGATTATTGTTCATTGATGATTGATTATTGGTTGTCTGTCGGCTCACAGTACTAATTATCAATAATCAATGGGAAATAATCAATAGCTTTGGGTTAATCCGCCATACGCAGGGCGGATTAATCTTCGACGTCGCAGGGCAGGCGAACGGGAGAGCCGGCGCTTGCCTTGCGAAGCTGCTCAAGCTCCTTTTTGCTGATTTCGCCCTTGATGAATTGCTGAACTATGGGGTCCGGATGGTTGCGGATGTAGTCGGCGTCGCCGTCGGCGATTATTTTGCCGTTGTGGAGCATCACGATGCGGTCGGCTATTTTGTAGGCGCTTTTCATATCGTGCGTTACCGCCACGCCGGTCACGCCAAGTTCCCCCTTGAGCTTCAAAATCAGCTCGTTTATTGTGTCCGACCGGATCGGGTCAAGCCCGGTCGTCGGCTCATCATACAGTATCACCTCCGGGTCAAGAGCTATGGCCCTTGCCAGGGCGACGCGTTTGCGCTGCCCGCCCGAAAGGTTGGCGGGGTAAAAGTGCTGAAGCCCGTCAAGTCCGACCATTTTAAGTTTGTTTCGCACAAGCTCTTCTACTGCGCTGAAGCGGGTTATCTGGCAATGCTGACTGACGGGGAACATTATGTTCTCGGCCACATTTAAGCTGTCGAAAAGAGCCCCCGCCTGAAACAGGTACCCAAAATGCGCCCGCACGCTGTTTAGCGATAAGCTGTCGAGGTTGTCGATTCGCTGGCGTTTGAAGTAAACCTCGCCCGAATTGGGCCGCAACAGCACAATTATATGTTTGAGCAGGACGCTCTTGCCGCAGCCGCTGGGGCCGATTACAACAATGGTTTTACCCTTTTCTATCGCCAGCGAAATATCATCCAGGACGACGTTATTGCCGAACCTCCTGGTGAGGTTTTTTAGAACGATTAGGCCGTCGTCGGGCTTGACGCCGGTTTGTTCGTTGCTGGTTGTTTGTTGTTCATTGTTCATTGTATGTTTTAGCGAGCCACCTGATGACTGATTATTATACCAAGCTCTTCAAAGGCCAGAAGATACTGTAAATCGACTTGAAAATCACCACCATAGCGAAGTCGAGCACGAGTATTGAGATAAAGCTCATTACAAACGCATCTGTGCAGGCCTGCCCCACGCCTCTGGCTCCTTCCTTGCAGTTGAATCCTTTGTAGCAGCTTATGATTGCCATCGCTCCGCCGAAGAAAAACCCCTTGATGATGCCACAGACGACGTCCCACAGTTCGACGCCGTATGCGCTGAAACTCCAGTACGCCCTGGCGTTGATATGCAGGTGAATGACGCTTACGAACCACCCGCCGATGATGCCAAGCAGGTCCGCGTAAATGATGAGAACAGGCGTAAGGAGCAAACACGACAGCACGCGCGGCGCCACTAAGTATTTGACGGGGTCGGTCCCCATGCTCTCGATGGCGTCTATCTGTTCGGTAACTTTCATTGTGCCTAATTCCGCCGTTAACGCCCCGCCGACTCTGCCCGCCAGCATAACCGCCGCCAAAACAGGCCCAAGCTCTTTAACGACCGAGATATTTATCAGCACGCCGAGGTGTTCTTCCAGCCCCATTCCTGCCAACTGGTCGTAGGCCTGAATTGCCAGCGTCATACCAACGAATGCGCCGGTTATCATAATGACAGGCACGCTGCGGACACCTATCAGCAGCATTTGCGTCCATATCAGGGGGTAGGTGTCGCTTTTGGCGATACTTTGCATGCTGGTTACGGCCGAACGCCAGACAAATCTGCCGAATTGTCCGACGTTGCCCACCTCTTCACCGATTTTGAATATCGTAGTTCCTATCATAATATAGAGCGGATAGCGGATATGCTAAACGCTCTCTTCTAATCTAATCGCCCAATTCGCCGGCTATCCTGAACACAAAATGCCCCCGATTTCGTCGGAGGTCAATCATAGCGCCTGCCAAGACCCATGCTTATGGGACCTTTAACTTTCGAATAGTTTGGTCTTTTCCCGTTTGGTGTTTCGGCTTATAATGTGGCCGAGTATGAGAACAAACAAGTCGCTGCTTTTGTTTTGTGTTTTACTGGTCGGTGCGGCCGGCTGCGTTGAACGCAAGTTGACCATCAACACAAACCCGGCCGGCGCACAAGTTTTCCTAAATGACGAAGAGATAGGCGTCTCGCCGGTGACCGCCTCGTTCAACTGGTATGGCGACTATAACATAACAATCCGCAAACAGGGCCGCGAAACACTCCAGACGCATCGCAAACTACAGGCGCCCTGGTACGACCTTTTCCCCTTTGATTTCCTGACTCAAATCCTCTACCCGGGTCGAATAGTTGATTCCCGCGAATGGTCGTTTGAACTGGCGCCACAGAAGGAAATCAGCAGGCAGGAATTGATAGAAGCAGCCGAGCAAATAAAAGACCAAAATACTCCCTAACTCAAAAGTTAAAACAAAAAGCTCAAAACCAAAACTTTTGGATTTGCACTTGAAACTTTAAGTTGTCTCTCGGTACCATTCGATTGCTTTTTTCAGCCCATCTTTAAATGAAACAACCGGCTTGAAACCAATCAATTTTTTTGCCTGAGAGATATCAGCAAGCGAATGTTTTACGTCGCCTTTACGAGAGGGAACATACGTCGGCTTTATCGACTTACCGACGACATTGTTTATCATGTCGATAATCGCGTTAACCGTTATTGCCTCGCCGCAGGCGATGTTGACGACCTCGCCTTTGGTCTGTTTCGCTCTTGCGGCAAGCAGGTTTGCCTCCACGACGTTATCGACGTATGTAAAATCCCGGCTTTGCTCCCCGTCGCCGTAAACCGTGGGCGGTTTATCTTTGAGGATTGAGGTTACGAACGCCGGTATCGCCGCGGCATACTGGCTCGTCGGGTCCTGGTGCGGGCCAAAGACGTTGAAGTATCGAAGCGAAATGGTCTCAAGCCCAAAAACCTTGTAGAAAACGGAACAATAGTACTCACCCATTAGTTTCGCCGCCGCGTAAGGCGAAAGCGGGTTGACGGGCATTGTCTCTACCTTCGGCAAAGTGGGCGTATCGCCGTATGCTGAAGAGCTGGCGGCATAAACAAAACGCTTAATTTTCGTGTCCCGTGCCGCCAATAGCAGCGTGAAGGTTGCGTCAACGCAATGCCTGTGTGTTAAAGCCGGGTCGTCAATGCTGCGGGGCACCGAGGGCAAGGCCCCCTGATGCAAAACCACGTCGATTCCCTTCATTGCGGCCCGTGCGGCATCCGGGTTGCCCATATCCGCTTCGATGAATTCTATCTTGTCCGAAACAGCCGCGAGGTTACTCTTTTTGCCCGTAAGCAGATTGTCAATGACTCGGACAAAACAACCCTGTGAGATGAGTTTGGTGCAGATATTTGAGCCGATGAACCCGGCTCCGCCGGTGACCAGAAAGCTGTCCATTCACAACTCCCATTGATAATTGATTATGGATGATTAGCAGATGCGTCTGTTATCAATGACGATTCAGCCATCCGCCCTGCATCAGCCAAATTATCAATCATCCAATCAATAGTGCTTACGCTTTTGCTGGTTCGAGCGCCTGATATTCCCGATACGAGCGGAACATCTCCTGGAAGTAGCCGCCCTTTAATATTCTGACTCTCAGCAGCACGCAGCCGAGTATATCAGCGTTGACCTGTTTTAGCTCGCCTAAGGTTCTCACGCCAGCGCCTCGTCTGGTTGCGGCCGCATTGAACACCAGTATGGTGCCATCGACATATTTTGCCAGTATTTTCGCCTCGCTTGCCAACAGCACGGGCGGGCCGTCAATTATCACGTAATCATAACTGTCGCGTAATTGCCCGATTAAACGCTGCATTGTCTCGCTTCCCAGTGTTTCCGCCGGATTGGGCGGCATTGGCCCGGATTCGATTATAGTGAGTCCTTCCATCCCGCTGGGTCTTATCGTTTGCTGCAAATCGCACTGTCCCGCCAGCAGGTTGCTCAATCCTGCACCGACCTGGGTTTTGCCCTGCTCGCCCGCAAATATGGTGTGCAAACGCGGTCGCCGGAGATTGGCGTCTATAAGCAAAATTTTCCTGCCCTCGGCTACGAGTGTTGTCGCAAGATTTACCGCCACGGTGGTCTTTCCGTCTTTGGCGCCGCCGCTGGTAATCAATATCGTCTTGGCTTTTCCGCCTGACTCTGACAACTTCAAATTTGTTCTCGCTCGCCTGTATGATTCGCTTAGGATGCTGTTTGGCGCCTGACATGCCACAAATGCCGGTTCAATGTCTTCAACCTGCTCGTCCTCCTCGGTGCCCGGTATCATTCCCAAAAGCGGAATATGCAGGTACGTCACCACGTCCTTCGGCGTCCGCACGAGGTCATTGAGCAATTCCACTAAAAACGCAAGCCCGATACCCAAAAGCATTCCTAAGAACGTTCCGCCAGGGAAAAAAACTTGCCATCTCGGGAAGCTTGCCTCGAGCGGTTCGGGAGCGAGGGCCTCCAATTGGACTTTCGGCGTTTCAGGGTCGTTGTACATTATCTTAAGTTTTTCAGTCTGCTCTTTAATCGAATCGAGCATCGTTCTTCGTTCGTCTCTTATTTTTACTCCCTTTGCGAACTGAACTCGCGCCAGATCCATCTCCTCATTTTGTTTTGCGGCTGCCTCGCGCATCTTCTCAAGCTGCTCGAGTTTCTTCTCCAGCGTTACAAGCGCATCCTGAGCGTTTCTCAGGTTTGCCTGCCTGGTTTGTTCGGCAATAACCGCCTTTCGTCGGAACCGTTCCCGCTGTATGGCATCGATATACTCTCTGAGTTGCCGGACAAGCCGGTGGTCTTCGCCGAATCTCGCAAGTACGCCTGCAAGCGACGATTCCTGTAGAGCCAGTTGCTGCGCCAACGAAGTCATCACCTGGTCCGTCTCCACCTGCCGTTCCACCTGCACCTGGACAGGTCCTTGTGCCTGTGCCGCAAGACTTTCGATAGCAGCTCGCGTCTGGCTGATGTCCAGTTCAAGAGTGTTCCCTTGGTTATCTATGTCATTGAGTTTCTGTTCGACTATTGACTGAAACGCGTGTTCTCCAAGGTCGGTAAACCCATATCTGCGCCGAACATCGTCAAGCGTACGTTCCGCCAAATCCAAATCCCGTTGAACGCTAACTTCCTGGTCATTGAGCTTGGCCAATTTTTCCGCCACCTCTTTTCGCTTTGTTCCTCCCTGGCTGTTGACAAACAGAGAGGCCATTTCGTTGACTATCAGCGCTGATTCTTCCTTGTCGCCGCAGGTCATCGAAACAATAATTGAATCGCCGTCTCTTTGCGGGTTGGCGCCGAAGTTATCCTTTAAATCTTTGACAGCTTTCCTTATGCGGACATCCTTTATATCGCCGAATCCCTTAAACCATTTGGTCTGTTGGATTTTATCTCTGTCGATCAACTGCTGCAACATAACCTGACTTGTCAATCTCATAGCCAGCGACAGTCGATTACCATATTGGATATCTTGCGCGACAGGAGCGGATTGTATTGTGGTGGGGTCCTTCTCGACAGGCGGAAGAACTTTTATGAAAGTTAGTGCTGTGTACCACGGCCAGTATCTTAATAACAAAAACCAGCTTCCGCCGCCACAGCAAAAACCGAGTATCGTCAGCAGGATGATCATAATCCAGTGTCGGCGCAGTATGGCGATAATCTCTCGCGGTGTTATTCCGCCACCGGCGGTCCCGCGCGCGGCCATAGCCGGCCTTGGGGCCATAACCCTGGGTTCACCCATCACCGGTTTTTGTCCTGCTTCTGTCATTTGTTAGTCGATCCCGATAATAAATTCGCCGGGGCGGGTCATCGCCGATATCTGTCGGGCAGCGTTGGCATTATTGTCCCTTTTTTTCATCGCCCTTGCCTTTCCCGAGCCGCTCGATTGCAGCGTTTATTCGTTCTTTGACCGGTTTCGGTATGTTTTCCCCGCCGGCCTCCAGCGCCTGCTGGTAAGCCGCACGCGCCTGTGACAACTCGCCGAGCTGTTCGTGAGCTTGTGCTAAGTGCTCATAAACCTCTGCGGGCGGCGACGCCTGTCGCGCGTCATACTGCTGTATTGCTGCCCGTTCGAACTGCACCGCCTCAGAATACTTACCTTTCTTATAAAGCACGATGGCATAAGTATCGAGGTACTCCGGGTCGTCTGGTTGCATCTCATGAGCCCGCCTGGCATATTCGAGCGCCTTGTCAAGGTCCTGATTGCTATCAGCAAGGATGTACGCGACATTGTTCAGGATACTGGTGTTATTCGGCATTTTTGCCAGCAGACTTTCGTAGACCTCCATAGCATCTTTAAGGTATTTATTATCGGCGGTTTTGTTGAAAGCCAGTATCAACGCCTCTGCCTTTTGCATTGTGTAACCGAGCCATTGTGGCTGGTCCTGGCTGGTTGTCTTTAAGCATTTATCAATATACTCCAGCACCTTGTCATAATCGCCTTTGAGGCGGTACAGGTTATACATAGCCCAGTTTGCCGCGAGCGACTCCGGCTGCGATTCGAGCTTTTGTTTGCACAATTGTTCTGTCTCTTGCTCTCCAAGCAGCTCGTAGGTTTTCTGCAGCATTTGTACCGCCAACATATCGTTGTCACCCGCCTTATCAACCGCTTTTCTGCAATATTGAACCGCAGTGGCACGGTCGCCGAGTTTCATTTTGCCTTCCGCCATCCTTAAATACGCGATTGGGGCGAGATTTCCATCGATATATTTCCCTCCCTCCTCAAACAGTTTATCCATTTTTCCGGCAGCCATAATGGCCCGCAGGTATCCTCCAAGGGCGTCACCGTCCGCCCGCCCTTGTTCGATGCTTTTTTGCAGCGCGGTACCATATAATTGTTCTGCCTTGGCGAAATCGCCGGTTGCGCCCGAAAAACCCGCCGCATGTTTGTACCAGTAAACGCTGTCGGGCAGTTGTTTCAGAGTTTTCGTGTAGAAATCATCAAGGGCCTCTTTTCGCCCGGCGCGCGAGTAGATTTGTTCGAGCATTGCCCGCGCTTCATCCGGCGCCTGCGGGTCCTCGAGGATGCTTTTAAGTTCAATGGTGGCGTCCTCGGTGCGTCCCACCTTAAGGTAATTCTTTGCAAGCACAACGCGAGTTACTGCTGCGTCGGACAGGGTTTTGCTTCGTTTGAGGTCCATTATTGCCTGGTCGTAGTCCGTCATCATACCGTTTATCTGTCCCCGCAGCCGCCAGGCGATCGCGTCGCTCTGGTCGTTCTCAAGTCGCTTGTTTGTCAACTCAAGCGCCTCTTTCAACCGCCCCTGTTTCATAGAAAGCCAGGCATTCAGCAGTATTCCTTTGCCGTCATTTGGATACTTTTCCCTGAAACTCGCCAGTTTTTGTTCGGCCTCCTTGACCAGCCCTAAATTTAGACAGGTCTGCACCAGCAAAAGATGATTTTCAGGCGTTTCTTCGACGGACAATAGTTGTTCGCCGTATTTTATCGCAGCGGTTTTATCGCCTGCCCTTTCTGCAAGGAACAACAAACCCTGTAATGTGCTTATATCCTTCGGATTGGCCTGATAGGACTGCTCGAGGGCCTTCCTGGCATCATCATATCGCCCCGCCTTTATGTAATATCGCCACAACAACTGGGAATCCTGTGTTTCTTTCAGCATTTTCTCTGCCTTGTCCTGCTGGCCTGTCAGCCGATAGTATTCCGCGTAACTTTCGAGCA
>Ga0315278_10004155_pt1 | contig 13032 bp, 10 predicted proteins | sample YL17G06_0_MG_FD_203880 | JGI IMG/M metagenome (GOLD analysis project Ga0315278, IMG submission 203880) | Sediment microbial communities from Yellowstone Lake, YNP, Wyoming, USA - YL17G06_0 | ecosystem: Environmental > Aquatic > Freshwater > Lake > Sediment | place: USA: Wyoming | collected...
CGGCATGTTCAGGTCGTCGACGATGTTCAGCGACACGCTCGCCGTCGCATAGGCGCGCGCGCAGGCCTCGCCGAACCGCCCTTCCTGATGGATATGGTGCCGATCCCCGATGACCGACTCGGCACGCGCCCAGCGGCTGCCCCAGATCGCGACCGGCCGCCGGACGGCGGCGAGATGGGCCTGTCGCTTGTCGCTGTGTTGGCCGATGAACACGACGTCGTGGCGGCGCTTGCAGTGGTCGCAGTCGGCCGCCCGCAGCGGCCGGAACACCTCGGGGTCCACGCCGAACGGCAGATAGGCGCTCCGGACCCCGTCCGCCTCCAGCCGCGCCGCCATGCCCCGGTCCCAGATCCATACCCTCGTGTACTCGCGCAACGCCGCCACGAGATCCCGCCGCTGGGCGGAAGACTTGCGCGGATTCCAGGGCACGCCGCAATAGGGGTTGTCCGAGTAGTAGTTCGCGATCGGCACGGCGAGGCGATCGCGAATGATGGCGATGGTCCGGGGGTGGAGAAAGGTCCCCTTGATCGCGAACACCGCGTCCGGCCGGACGCGCGTGACGAGATCCAGGACCTCCCGGTTCATGGCATTCCACAGCTGCCGACGCAGCAGACGGCGGACCAGGCGATGCCGCGCGACTCCCGTTCGCTGGAGATAAGCCACGTCCGAGTCGTAGCGGACCACGACGTGATCCAGCGACTCGAAGGCGCGCGCGAAGCTGAGCGGCAACTGGCCGGCGCCAAAGGGGCCGATGATCAGGAGCGTCTCGCTCATCGATCCCGTCCCGCTGATTCGGCGATGGCAAACAGTCCGTCGCCGGTGAAGCAGAGCGACTTGAAGACCTTCCAGATCCCGGAGCGCCCGAGACGGTATCCCACGTTGTGGTGCGTCAACACCCGGACTCGGAGGCCCGCCGTTTCGAGAACGTCGGCGAGGGAGGAAGCGGTGTAGGGGCGGCAGTGGGTCGGGTCGTCGTAGAACCAGCTCGCGCTGCGGTTCCAGTCGGGCGTCACCACGACGAGAGCGCCGCCGGGGGTCAGGGTCGCCGCGAGGGAGGCCAGCAGCGGGCCGGCATCGGGAACGTGCTCGATGGCGTGAATCAGGAGCGCGACGTCCGTGGTTCCTGGGCGAACCGGCAGCGGGCTCGTGAGGTCGGCTCGGACGACGGTGAGGCCGCGGCGCCGGGACTCCGCCAGGCATCCCCCGTCACGGTCGACACCGACGACGCTTTGCCGGGCCAGGCCGGCCACGATGGCGCCATTGACTCCGACGCCGCAGGCGTAGTCCACGATGGCGCCGCCCCTCGCATAGCCTCGCAGCCACCGCGTCCACGCGTACGTCAACCAGGCGTCGTTGTAGGAAGACGAGCTGGCGTTCATGGGGTCAGCTGTCGAGCAGACCCGTCGGCTTCATCCCGGGTCCGTCGGCCCGGAGCATCCGGCGTGGCGGCCTCACACCGCACGGCGGGAACCGTAGATCAGCACGGACTGCCGGGCACGGAGGGTCCGCGACGGCACGCGAGCGACCATGCCGGGGACGAGACGTGCACCGTTCACCGCGGCGAGCATCACGAGCGCGTAGACGACGAACAGCGAGATCTGGGGAGGAGTGTCGTACAGGAGAGGCGCCAGAAGCGAGGACAGTAGCGTCGATTCCATCACGGCCCGGCTCGCGCGCACCACGCCGCTCAACGCGTCGATGCGCCACGAACCTCGGTACATACCTTCCACGCCGATCACGATCACCGTGACGGGCGCCAGCACCGAGAGAGCCGGGTAGACCAGCGGCCACAGATCCGGGGCCAGCGCCCATCGGTCGAACCGGAGCCAGACCGCAACGACCATCGAACACGTGAGCAGGACGAGATCGGCGAGTGCGTGAAAGACGGGCCGCGTGAGCACGGGCGCGTCGGAGGACCGCACCACCGGACGGCGCGGCCCGATGGCAAACTCCCTGTACCCGAGCTTCCTGACGCCGACGTAGCCGGCACAGAGCGTCACGACAAGCAGGAAGCCCATGTTCCGGCCCGTAAACATCAGCGACAGCAGCGCCACGACGGCCAGGGCCGTGGCGACGGCGTGCAACAGCCAGACGGCCGTTCGATGGCTGAGGCCCAGCGCGAGCAGCCGGTGATGAATGTGATTGAGGTCGGCGCCAAACACGCGGGCGCTGGCGTCCCCTTGCACGCGGCGGAGCAGCCGCCGGCACACCGAGAGGACCGTGTCCGCAATCGGAACGCCAAGAAGCACGAGGGGCAGCAAGGTCGCCAGGCCGGCTGACAGCGTGCTGCCGCCTTGCAGCGTCAGGCACCCCAAGAGGAAGCCGATGGCGTTGGCGCCGGTGTCACCCAGGAACACCCGCGCGGGGTGCAGGTTGTACGGGAGGAAGCCGAGAAGGGCTCCCGCCAGCACGGCCGCGACCAGAGCCGTGTCGAAACGGCCCGCGAAGACAAAGACGCCGACCAGCGTGCACGCGGAGATGAACGCCAGGCCCGCCGAGAGGCCGTCGAGCCCGTCGATGATGTTGAACGCATTGGTGATCCCGACCAGCCAGAGGAACGAGAGGGGAACGGCGAGTACACCGATCGAAACCGGCGTCTCGAACAGGTGGACGGTCGGGCCGAGCACGATGCCGAGGGAGATCGCGATGGCGGCACCCAGCGACTGCGCCAGTATCTTCGGCCAGGCGCCCAGCGGGCGGAGGTCGTCCCACACCGACATCACCAAGATCGGCAGCAGGCCGAGGATCAGGCCGAGGTTGACGTTCGATGACGCCCATTGCGGGTTCACCGGCGGAGCGCCGTACGCGTAGCGCCCGGCGAGCACGATCGTCCCGGAAACGACCACCGCCGCTCCGCCCATCCTGGGCACTGGCAGGTAATGGATCTTGCGAGGGGACGGCAGGTCCACCGCGCCGACCCGCAGGGCTACCGCCCGCGCCACCGGTGTCAGCGCCAAGCTGAGCAGCGCGGCGAGTCCGGCCGCGAGAAGCAACTCCCAGTTCATGCAGCTGCCTTGTGTCGAGGGAACCGACGCCGTTCACGCGGCTCGCTCGACGAGTTCTGGTCCGGCAGGTAGTACTGCTTGTACTTGCGTTGGTAGTAGTGATCGTAGTAGTAGCGATGAGCATCGACGCGCACGCGGTTCAGGATCGCACCCGCGATCCTCCCGTTGGCGTGCAGCAACTGCCTGATCGCCCGCTTCGCGATCGGCCTCGCCGTCATCTCCGACGCAACGACGAAGACGACCCGAGAAACCCTTTCCGCCAGCACCACAGCGTCCGTGACGGCGATCACAGGCGGCGAGTCGAGCACCACCCAGTCGAACTGGCTGACCAGCGCGGTGAGCAGGGCCTGGAACCGGCGGGAGCCGAGCAGTTCGGCCGGATTCGGCGGTGGCATGCCGCTCGCCATCAGCGACAGGCCTTCGATGCCCGTCGACTGGATCGCGGCGGTCGGTCGGGCGTCCCCCACCAGCACGTTCGAGAGTCCGGGCTCCTGGGACAGCGAGAAGGTTGTGTGCACTTGGGCTCGGCGCATGTCGGCATCGAGCAGGAGCACGCGGTGACCGCACTGGGCCAGGGCGATGGCCAGGTTGCACGCGGTCATGGTCTTGCCCTCGCCCGGTACGGCGCTGGTCACCAGCAGGGACTTCCCGCCCTCGGCCGTGGACGAGAACAGCACGTTGGTGCGCACCGAGCGCAGCGACTCGAGGAAGTGGGACGGGAGGCTTTCGTCCAGGAGCGGAGTCGCCCCTTTGGCCGCCCCCTTCGCCGGCGGCACCCAAGGAATGAGGCCGAGCAACGGGATCCCGAGATGCGTCTCGATTTCGTCCGGCAACTTGATGCGGTTGTCCAGGTACTCGAAGAACAGCGCGGCGCAGCACGCCAGGACGATGGCCCCGAGCAACGCCAGGATCCAGTTCGTGGCCGAACTGGTCCCGATGGGCCCCCGGGGCCGCTCGGCCGGGTCCACCACCCGGATGTTGGTCGCCTTGAGCTCGCTCGAGATGTTCGTTTCCTTCGACTGCTGGAGGATCGAGTCGAAGATCTGGCGGTCGATCGTCGCGTCCCGTTGCAGAACCCCGTATCCGATGCCCTCCGAGGTCGACGTCAGCGTTTCGCGTTTCTGCGCCTCGAGCAGCTGCGTGAGACTTCGTTCCTGGGCCGCGGCGGCCTGGTAGTCGTTCTTGAGCGCCTGAACAATCCGGCGCGTTTCCGCCTGGAGTTTGTCCTCAGCCGAGCGAATGGCCGATTGCACACTCACCATCGCGGGGTGCATCTCTCCCCACTTTTCGGTCATCTCCGCCTGTTGCCGCTGATACTTGGCGAGCTCCAGCCTCGTCTGCTGGACGACGGGGCTGTTGAGCACCGCCGGCAGGCTGTCGAGAGCCGAGCCGCTCGTCTCGGCCGCGAGCACCGCCCCGTACAGGGCCTCCTTCTGGACGCGGTCCGTCTTGGCCTTGGTGACCGCCGCGTTCAGGTCGCTGAGCTTCTGCAGCACGATGTTCTGCTTGTCGTCGAGCGACACCGTGTTGTGCGCCTCCTTGTATTGCTGCAGCGCGTGCTCGCTGTCCTCGAGCCGCCGCCGCTGCTCGCTCATACGCTGCGCGAGCCAGTCCGAAGCGTTCTTCGAGGCCAGAAGCCGGAAGTCCAGGTTCTGGGCGATGTACTGTTCGGCCACCGCGTTGGCAATCATCGCTGGCAGCGCCGGATCGTCGGACCGGTACTTCACGTCCACCAGGCGGCTGTTGCGGACCTGGGTGACGCTCAGCCCGCCCAGCAGGATGTCGATGGCCGTCGCCTGCGTGGCCGTCTCGTCGGGCGGGGGCGATTCCATCTGGGCCGGTCGGGGCCCCAGGCCGATCCACCGGCCCAGCGGCCCGACGACCCACGTTGACCACGCGTTTCTCACCGAGCTGCGGATGGCCGGCACCGTTCCTGGTGCCGCGGGGCGGCCCGGGGCCTGGGCTTTGCCACCAAACGGCGACTTGTCCCAGAGGGCCAGCGCCGTCAGGGTTCGTCGGGCGAGCGAACGACTCTGCAGGATCTTGAACTGCGTCTGGTAGTACGCCTCCTCGGTGTACGAGACCGGCCCCACCAGCTCGCGCATCGACGCCACCGACGGAGTCTCGCGCTCGATCAGCAACTGCACGCGCGCCTCGTAGAGCGGAGGTCCTGACGAGAAGGTCAGGGCGCACCCGAGAATCGTCAGCGTGAACACCGTGAGGGCGGGCCACCGCCTCCGGTAGAACACCCGGGAGTAGTCCCACAGGTGGGATGTGTCCGGCGCGTACGCCCCCCCGTACCCGGTTCTCACGCCGCCGTACCCGGCCGCGGTTGCATGGCTCGCGTACGCGTCCAGCGAGGCGGTGGACGTGCCCTCCCCGACTGCCGGCTGATGAACCGGCGTGGGCGTCAGCGGCAGCGCGTCGGGATCGGGAGACGCTGGTGAGCAGACCGTCGCCGGCTCCGGTTGCCTGCGGGGTGGTTCAGGAGGAGTCATGATGCGGTTCCTTCACAGGACGCGCCCAGGTCGTCAGGCGACAGAATCGAAGGGAGGTGAAGCCTGGCGAGCAGGCGGAACGGCCTGATCGCGTAGTAGAGGAAATAGAGCGACTGCGGCAACTCCAATCCGAGCCAGTCACCTGGTTTCGGCGCAAGCAGATCCAGCGCACAGATCGCGCGGTCGCGCCATCGCTCGCGCGACCACATGAACCGGGCCCAGCTTCCGATGACGCCCGGCGCCCGGTATTGCGCGAACAACTCCGACGCAGCCCGACACGCCATCCGAGCGGCTTCGCGGTCGTCGCGGACCCTCGCCTCGACTTCTGCGGGCAGGGCGAGGCCGCAGAGGTCACCGGCCAGGCGCAGGCCGAGCGCCAGCATCCTCGCGTGGCCGCGCCGGCGCGCCGCGCTCCAGAGCCCGTCCCAGTCAAGGGCGGGATGCGCGTGAACGAAATGGGCCACGTCCGCAGTCCATCTGAGTTGCTTCCATCCGTGCTTGGTCCCGTGGAGGCACAGGAACGTCAGGACCGCCTCCTCCGATAGCGCGCGGACTGGCCTCCCCATGACGGTCAGGGTTCGCGTTGGACGCCGGAGTTCCTCATCGTCACGCTCCGGCAGCAGGAATCGCTCCGCGAGTGCCCACTGGATTTCGACGACGTCGTATCGGCCGCAGAACGCCAGTTCCCGGGCGGTTCTCAGCAGCCGGTGCCGCTTTGCGGGGTCCAGCGCGAGGGACGGCCGCAACCCGATCGTCGGCAGAAGGCCGTACACCGCATCGAGGTGCCGACCGTCGATCAGGATGTCGAGGTCAACAAACTGCCTGAGGGTCACGTCCCCGTAAGCATCAACGGCCAGCGACGGCCCCTTGAGCGGGACGGCATCGATCCCGTGGCTGGCGAGCAGATCCACGACCTGCAGCAGCGTGCGCGTGCGAAGGAGATTGCGGCAGGCGTTTTCGCAATGGGCCGCCCGGAAGAGGTCCATCACCGCGGGCGGGACCAGGCCGTCGCCGGCCCGCTCGAGCCAGCGGCAGACCAGCGGGAGGACGCCATGCGCGGCCGCGAGGCCCATCAACCCCGGCCAGTCGAGCGGCTGCGCCAGGCGCTCCCGAAGGAGGCCGTGGCGAGCCTCCTCGACACACGTCGCGGCGAGCAGGACCCCCTGCTCCCCGGTCGTCGTCCCGAGAGTCGCCGGCACGGTGCGCGTGGCCATTCTGGACACGGACTGTCCTCAGAAGAACCTGCGCGGCACGACAATCGTGTCGCCAGGTTTGACGATGTCGGTCAACGTGACCTTGATCTCGTGCTTCCTGCCGTCGACGAGGCGCGAGATGGTGATGCGGCCGGTCGAACCCCGTTCGGTCGCCCCCCCCGCGAGCGTCAACGCCTGCTGAACCGTGGTGTCCCGGGTTTGAAGGGCAAAGGCACCCGGGCTCCGGACGTGGCCGGAGACGTAGATCGTCTCGGCTCGCGGCACGAAGACGGTGTCGCCGTCGCGAAGCACGATGTTCTGGGAGACGTTCCCCTGCTGCAGTGCGTAGAGATCGACCCTCAGGGTTTCGGCGCCGTTGGCCTGATTGGGGAGGACCGGAGCGGCCGAGGAGCTTCCGGCGGGCGCGCGCACGACGATCGCCTCTCCGCCTGCCGCGGCGGTCGTCGATCCCGCCCGCGAGAGTGCTTCGACCAGCGACATGTCGCCGGTCAGCGGATAGGTGCCCGCCTGCCTGACCTCGCCGACGACGAAGACTCGCTGGCTGCGGTACTGTTCAACCGCCAGACTCACCTGCGGCTTGCGGAAGAATCCGGCCGCCAGCCGCGTCTTCAGCTCCTCTTCGACCTGGTGGAGTGTGCGGCCGCCCGCCTTGATGCGACCCAGCAGGGGGAACGTGAAGCTGCCATCCGATTCCACCGTGTACCTGCCGGACAGTTCGGCGCCGTCGAACACGGCGATCGAGAGGACGTCCAGCGGCCCGACCACGTAATCCGGCTGCTGGGCGACCGTCGCCGCGCCGGAGCACGCGAGGAGCAGGGTCAGCAGACCCCAGCGCGCGGCGGCGGCGAGGCTGAACAGTCCCCGCGTGCATGATGTCGAGTTGTTGCCGTTCACTTCGTCTCCACGATGAAGCACTGGGGCGGACCTCCTTGCAGGTGAAACGTCCGCCTCGCGGTCCGCCGGTTCCGACGCGACCGCTAGATCGTCATCAACGCCGGTGGTCGGCACCAAGGACACTCCGTGCCCGTCACTCCCAGGCCGGTTCTTCAGGCCCGAGGGCGCCAGCGCCTTTCCCCCCGGCGGCTGTCCCATGATCCGGCGGCTGCAGCTGACGAGGGCGGCGCGGCGGCACCGGACTCTAACTGACATAATGACTATCGGCACCGGACCGAATTGCTTTAGGATCCCCGGGGCAAGAGGAGTGCCGATTCGTCCACTCGAGGCCGGCGAAACGGGGGCCATCAACGGGCCGGGGCGAGGGGGAGGGGCGAAGGCCGCCGGGGTCTGATGGCGCATCTACTGCTGACATTCGCCCCGCCTACCGGTATCCAGAACGGCACGGTCATTCACGGACGAGCCGTTGGTAGGTGTTGAACCTCGCAGTCGAGGGCGCTATCCTTACCGAGGTGTCTGCCCCCTCTCGACTGCGCGACCGGCGGGCGATCATCGTCGTCCCGGCCGGTCGGCCGCTAGCGCGGAGGGCTGGTTCGCGTTGAGAGATCCGTCAGATCGGCTTGCCGCCGTTTCCCCGTCCTCGACCTTCGTCGATCCCGACGGCGAACTCGGCCTGTCCAACGCGGCGCAGTTGGGACTTCTCCGCAGCATGATGGCGCACGGGTCGCCGCTGCGCATGGTGGCGCGCGGTTTCAGCATGGCCCCATTCATCCGGGATCAGGACACGCTGACCATCGCGCCCGCGCACGGTCGTGCGCCGCGCCTGGGTGAAGTGGTCGCCGTCAGCCTGCCCGGAGCCGGGCAACTGGCGGTTCATCGGATCGTGGCACGCGTCGGCTCGCGCTGGCTCGTTCGCGGGGACAACGCCTCTGAGCCGGACGGCGTCGTCGGACCCGACGACATCGTCGGCATCGTCACGCGTGTCGAGCGCGACGGGCGCGAGGTGCGACTGGGAATCGGCGCGGGGCGGGTGCTGATTGCGTGGCTCCAGCGCACCCACGCGCTGAGGCCGCTTGTCGGCTTGGCTCGGCTCGCCCGGGCCGCGCTCCGGTCGCTTCGCAGTGGGCGCGTCGGCCGGCGTCACGGCTGAGGCGTCGTGGGCCGTCGGACCGTGCTAACATCGGTACACGATCGGATCGCCCTTTCCGGAATTGGACTCTGCCAGACCGGACCGCAGCGACGGGAGTGTTCCAGTGAAGGACGAGGATTCGGAGACTGGTTTCGTGACCCGGCGAATCGGCGACGACACCATTGTCGTGCCGCTTGCGAGAGGGGTCGGCGATCTCGGCTCGATCTACACCCTGAACGAGCTCGGCGCGGCCATCTGGCAGATGTTGCGTGCCGGACGGACAGTACCCGAGATCGCGGCCGCCGTCTGCCGGGATTACGAAGTCTCTGCGGAGGCGGCGACCGAGGACATCCTCAACTTGATCGGCGACTTGCGGGAGGCCGGCCTCATCGACAGCGCCGGGGCGACTGGGGCCTGATCGGTGGAATCGCTGTCCTACTCCGAATTCAGCTCGGGCCTTCATCAGCGGTCCTTGTCGCACAAGATTCCCCTGAATGGCACGATCGAGGTGACTCGGCGTTGCCCGCTCACCTGCCGCCACTGCTACAACAACCTCGCGATGGGCGATGGAGAGGCGCGCAGCGGCGAACTCAGCTACGACGAGCACTGCCGATTGCTGGACGACATGGCCGAGGCCGGATGCCTGTGGCTGCTGTACACAGGCGGGGAGATCTTCGCTCGCAAGGACTTTCCGGCCGTCTATAACCATGCGAGGAAGCACGGGCTCTTCATCACGCTCTTCACCAACGGGACCCTCATCACGCCCGAAGTGGCGGACCAGTTGGCCGAGCGACCGCCGTTCGCGATCGAGATCACCGTGTACGGCCGCACTCGGGAGACCTACGAGCGCATCACCGGGGTTCCGGGATCCTACGCGCGGTGCCTGCGTGCCATCGGCCTGCTCAAGGACCGGGCCCTGCCGTTGACGCTCAAGTCGACGGCCATCACCTTGAACCGGCATGAGATGGAGGATCTGCGGCGGTTCGTGGAGCAGGATCTCGGACTGCCATTCAAGTCGGATGCCATGATGAACCCCAGGCTCGATGGCTGCCCGGACCCGCTGAGGGTGCGACTCACACCGGCGGAGGTCGTGGCGTACGATTTGCAAGACCCGAAACGTGCAGGAGCGTGGGCCGACTTTGCTCGCCAGTACACCGGGCCCGTGCACGCCCAGGCCACCTGCGATGAGATGTACCACTGCGCCGCCGGAGTCAATGCGTTCGCCATCGATCCGCACGGGAGGCTGAGCCTCTGCGTGCTCTCGCAGGGCGACGGCTACGATCTGCGCGCGGGCACGTTTCGCGAAGGGTGGGAGCACTTGTCGAAGCTCCGGCGCCGGAAGGTCACCAGACCGACCAAGTGCCTGACATGCCAGATCAAGGCGATGTGCGGGATGTGTCCGGCCAACGCGGAACTGGAAGGTGGCGACCCCGAGTCTCCGGTGGATTTCCTGTGCGAAGTCGCGCATCTGCGGTCCCACGTCATGGGTCTGCCCGTGCCGCCACACGGCGCGTGCGCGTATTGCCGGGACGGCGGCGGATATACGGAAATGATGCACGCGATGGCCCGTCTCTCCGAACGCGGCACGGCGGCTGGATCCGGCCGCGACCCGGACGGGGAGGGCCACACGCTGGCGAGGTGAGCAACGTCATGAGCGACAAACCAGAGAGCATCGACTCGACCGCCGCGAAGAAGCCGTACGTGAAGCCGCAGGTGAAGCGGGTGGCACTGAAACCCGACGAAGCTGTGCTTGGCTCCTGCAAGATGGCGACCCTCAGCGGCCCGGCGCAGAAAAAGTGCAGTGCGCCGGCCAGCTGCAGTTCGATTGGCTCGTGAGCCGCCGCCTGGCCGGAGCCAGATCGCGCCGGCTTCCCGCCACGCGGCCTGGCGCCACCGCGAGCGCGTCCATCCGTGCGCGCGCCGATGCCGGGGCGGCATCTGGCGCGCTCTGCCTGAGCATCGCCGGCATCTCGGTCGCGGTGACGTCGGTCGATCCCGACCTGCACCTCCGCTTCCCCGGGAATTTGACACGCTTCAGCGCTCCAACCTCGGCGCCCGATGTCCGCATCGAGGCCGCATGGCGGGATCTCACGGCCGAATGCGACGGCACGCTCGTGTTCGATTCCGGCGGGACGTGGAGGCTGTATGCGACGAGCGATTCCTACCTCTTCCAGTTCTTCGCCGCCAGTCTCGGAACGGTTCCCTATCAGGTCGCCCGCTTCGACCGGGACTTCCGTTCCGGCCAGGTGTTCCTGCACCGCCCCTTCTTCGGCCGCCGCCGGATGGTCAATCCGCTGCAGTATCCGCTGGATGAACTCCTGATCGTGCACATGCTGTCGCGCGGGAAGGGTGTCGAGGTCCACGCGTGCGGTCTGGTGGAGGCCGGAAACGGCTACCTGTTTGCCGGTCACTCCGGAGCCGGCAAAACGACGATGGCGCGGCTATGGGAGCGGGAGCCTGGCATCACGGTGCTCAGCGACGACCGCATCGTGCTGCGGCAGATCGATGGACGCTTCTGGATGTATGGCACGCCGTGGCACGGCGAAGCCGGCCTGGCCCAGAGCGCCCGCGCGCCGCTGACGCAGGTGTTTCTCCTTCGTCATGCGGCAATGAACGCCGTGCTGCCCATCTCCGGCGCCGAGGCGACCGCCCGCCTCTTCTCCTGCACCTTTCCCACCTTCCACGACCGCGGCGGGCTCGAGTTCACCGTCGGGTGCTGCGAGGGGCTGGTCAGGACCATGCCGTGCGCGGAGCTCGGATTCGTTCCCGACGATCGGATTGTCGGCGTGGTCCGCCGCCACGCCTCCGGCACTCTCGCGCCGCCGACGCCGGGACCCGTCGCCTGACCCGCTATTGGGGAGGCGTCCCCGTCGTGATGACGAGCCGTCGTCAGCGCGGCCGGCCGATGAGCGACGCGCCGGGCAGCCCGCTGCCGCTGCTGTAGATAAACCCGCCGGGCCCCACGGAGATTGCCTGGAGCCAGAGGCCGGTCCCCGGGTCGTAGAGGACGATGTCGCTGCGGCCGTCGCCGTTCAGGTCGCCGGTGGCGACCGACGCGCCGGCGAGCCACGCGTCGCCGCCGGTGACGGCGAATTGATCAGCCGCCAGCGCCGTCACCCATTGGCCGTCGGTCGGGTTGTAGCCGACGATGTCGTCGCGGCCGTCGCCGTCGAGGTCGGTCGCGTGGATCTCGAGCCCCGGGACCCACCGGCCCGTGCGCCGGGCGAAGCGCCCGGTGCCGTCGTTGATCGCCGTCTGCCAGGCGCCGCTGGTCGGGTTGTAGAACAGCAGATCCGCACTGGGGGTGCCGCGCCGATGGGTCACGCTGACCCGCCAGTCCCGTCCCCACACGCTCGTGGTCACGACGAACCGGCCGTCGCGCCCGCTGCGCATGAGGCGGCCTTGCCCGGTCGTCGCGTCGTAGCCGAAGACGTCGGCGAGCCCATCGCCGTTGAAGTCGGCGACCGACACGCGCAGGCCCGCCGGCCAGGTGCCGCGCCGGCTCGTGAACCCGCCGCGCTCATCGGTGAGCCCCACCATCCAGTCGCCGGAGTCCGGGCTGTAGAGCAGCACGTCGTCGCGCTGGTCGCCGTCGAAGTCGCCGACGCGCACGTGCGCCGTCGGCGCGCCGCCCGCCAGCGTCACGCGCGTGGTCGGGGATGTGCCGCCGCGGGTGGTCAGGGCCTGCACCCACTCCGACCGGTCGCGGTTGTAGAAGAGGAGGTCGGCCCGGCGGTCGCCGTTCAGGTGCGCGGCCACCGCCTGCCACGCCGGTCCCCACGAGCCGTCGCGCAGGGCGGGGCCGGCGGCCTCGTTGAATACGCCGGCCCAGCGGCCGCTGTCGGCCGCATACCACACCATGTCGGCGCGGCCCTCTCCCGTGAAGTCCACCAGCTGGACCGCCGCGCCGCGCGCATCGAGCATCGCGGTGACGTCGCCGGTCGGGGCGGGCGCCGTCGGGGCGTTCGCGGCGGCCTGCGCGCCGCGCGGGCCCGCCGGCCCCGGCACAAGTGGCGTGGGGATGCTGACCGGCTGCGGCACGCCGCGCAGCTGCATGGCCGGATCGCCGAAGAAGATCCACGACCGCCGCAAGTCGGGATTCGACACGACCCGCTTGGCGGCCACCACGGCGTCGCCCAGCGTCGCGGAGGCGCCCTGGAAGATCAGGCGGAAGAGCTCCTGGTTCACCAGCGCCTGCGTCGCCGGCGGCGTCACGCTGGAGGACGCCCACACTGCCACTGCGCCGCCGTCGGGGGCGCGCTGCAGCGCTTCTGCCAGGCTCTCCTCACCCC
>Ga0315278_10004157_pt1 | contig 13028 bp, 16 predicted proteins | sample YL17G06_0_MG_FD_203880 | JGI IMG/M metagenome (GOLD analysis project Ga0315278, IMG submission 203880) | Sediment microbial communities from Yellowstone Lake, YNP, Wyoming, USA - YL17G06_0 | ecosystem: Environmental > Aquatic > Freshwater > Lake > Sediment | place: USA: Wyoming | collected...
CGGCTGCCGGTCGTAGCCACCTTAGATGAGCTGGATGAACGCGCCCTCATTCGAATCTTGACCGAGCCGAGAAACGCGCTCACGAAGCAGTATGAGAAATTGCTCTCCTTTGAGAAGGTGAAGCTCAGGTTCACGGAAGGCGCGCTAGGGGCGATTGCACGGAAAGCGTTTCTCCAGAAAACCGGCGCCCGAGGATTGCGTGCCATCCTCGAAGACGTGATGCTGGACGTGATGTATGATGCCCCTTCGCAGAAGCAGATTAAAGAAGTCCTTCTCACCGAAGATGCCATCCTCGGCAAGCACCCTCCCATCAGAATCTTCGAACAAGACAAGGATGTGAAGACCGCCTAAGTCATTATAAATGTAGCTTTTTTCGCTCGCCCCACAGGACGTCTACTCAGAATTCTCCAGGCCAGGATCATCCTGGCCTGGTTGTTTTTCACAATTTTCCTTCTCGAATACTCTCTGCTCCCTCTTCCTCTCCAGCCTGTGCCGACGCGCACAACTCTGCAATTTTCCTCGACAAGATGAAATGCTGCGCTATACTTGCGTTACAGTCTTGAACGTAGAGGACGTGTGAAATATCCAGTTTCTTCAAGCCTTCGACACAAAGGGAAAGCCCTCGACCTTGACGCAAACCGTGAAGTGATCACCCTTCTGGGGATCAACGGCGAACCCATGGGCAACCTGTCCTGGGACTTCGTCATCGACCAGATTCTGGCCTATCGTAAACCCCCGGCGAGCCGAGAAACCAGGAATGAGCCGCGCGTGCCACTCACCTTCCTTGTCAAATACAAAACCCCGGAAGGTCAGCAGTTTGAAAGTCGCGCAGGCGGCATCGGCGGAGGCGGGCTCTTTATCGAAAGCCACAGCCCTCTACCGGTCGGTACCAAGCTTGCGCTTGAATTTTCGCTACCAGAGAAGCCGTCAGAATGGTTGCCGGCGAAGGGTCTCGTTGCGTGGGTGTGCCCTAAAGCAGACCAATATACGTTTAGCCCTGGCATGGGGGTGCGCTTTACGGAGATTAACCCCGATATCCGTAATCGCGTGCTCGAATTGGTGAAATCCATCCAGACCGTCGAGCAGCCGGCCTAGTGACTATCCATCTGTAACCGAATCGTCCCGCGCTCAATACAAGGACCTGACCATGAAGTTTCCTGTGACCACGACGGAAGGGCATGGGGGAAAAGTCCTTGAGATGAATGTCGACCAGGAAGTGGTCACGCTTCATAGTGCCACGGGAGAACTGCTTGGCGTCCTATCGTGGGGAGCGGTCATTGAACAGGTTCTTGCCTGCCAAGACGATGCGCGATTCGCCCATGCGCGCGCTCATCCAAGAGCCCCGCTCGCGTTGAAAGTCCGGTACACGACACCGGAAGGCAAACAGTTCGACAGCTTAACCGGCGGTATCGGTGCAGGCGGGTTGTTCATCGAAAGCAGCACCCCGCTGGCCCCTGGCACCGAGCTGTCCGTCGAGTTTGCACTGCCCGATCATCCTCGGAAAAAACACAAGGCCACAGCGAAGGTCGCCTGGACCCGCAACAAGCCTGAACGGAATCTGCTCTTTCCCGGAATGGGCGTCCAATTTGTCACGATAGACGAAAAGGCCCGCCAAGAGCTGGTCAAACTCGTCGAGGCGTTGAATCGTTCCCGCCTAGCGACCTAACCCGCATTATTCATGAACGCTTCTGCTGCAATCGCGGATTCGCCGCTCTTGCGCGTGAAGCGTCGTTCCTAACTCGTCGCTCGTATCTCGTCGTTCGCAAGCATTGATTTTCCTGCTTGCGAGATACGCTTCACGTTTCACGAACGACGGTCTTCTTGAGATACGCTTCACGAGGAACGCGCGTTCGGGCGCTTTCGCGACGAACCGTCATGAATAATGCGGGCTAAGCTCCCCGTTTCGCCCAGCGACGCACCCCACTGTCTGGATCCTTCGCGACTGTCGTGCTGAGCGCTGCCCTCGTCTCAGGATCGCTGAGCATTCCCAGACGATAGGCCGCTTCTGCTCGCACCCCAGGCGAGGGATCATGGGCCAAACGTTCTCTGAGCCAAGGGGCGAACGCCGCCCCGCCCCATTCACCCACCGCCGCCACAATCCCCTGACGAACCTCCGCATCGGAGTCACGTCCTGCTGCGACGAGCGCAGGAACCGATTGGCTCGAGTCGACTTGTAGCAATGCCCGCGCCGCCGCTCTCCTCATCGTCGCATCCGAAGATCGCAGTGAGCCTAGGACGGGCTCCAGCAATCGGGAACTAGGTTCGATCTCGCCGATCGCCACAACCGCCGCCTGCCGGACCGATTCGTCAGGATCCTCCAGCGCCTGCGTCAACAGGGCAACCACTCCATCAGTGGCTGTGGGTTTCAATCGTCCCATGGCCAGCACCGACGCTTCGCGGACTACGGATGCCGGATCGTGCATGAGGAGGAGAATGGAGTCCGCGGCTCGGGGGTCGCCGATCTTGCCGAGGGATTCTGCAGCCGTCCGCCGCATCTCTGGCCCCTCATCGTGGAGCATCTCCAGCAATAGCGAGACCGCCCGCTCCCTCGATGAAGGTGGAGAATCCTGGACACAACCGACGAGACAGAGTATTGACATGACGACGGAGCACCCTATGGAGCGAGAGGACGTGCGAGAAAGCAGGGTACAGGCATCGGACAGGCTGATGAAGACCGCATCCCAGCTCACGCTTGTTTAGGAGGCTCTTCGTGCAAGGCAGGCAGTTCTTGGGCCGCTTCGATGGATTGCTGGAATTCCTTCTTGGCAGAGTCCATCTCGGCTTGGATCGTGCGCATCTCGGGATCGACCGAATTGCGGACATCGGCAACGGCCTGCTTGAACGTCCGCAATGCATCGCCAAGTCCTTCTCCCAAACTCTGCATGTCCCCCGGGGAAAAGCCGGACGGCTGCGCAGCCTCCGCCTTCATCGCCGCCTGCTGCGCCTGCACGCGGGCCACGGCATCCTTGTTGACAATGGCCGACGGGCGTTTCACTACTGGTTTTGCCTGGGCTCCCGCGGGAAGAGGCGGGTACTGCGCCCGCAGCATCGGCGCGGGAGCCGCCGCGCGTTCTTCCATTGTGGGAGGCTGCTGACCCTGCCCGGTTGATTGGGCTGAGACTGACTGCGTTGCCGCGGATGTCGTCGTCCGAGTTGGCTGTGGCGGAGCCGCCATGTTGTACATCAAGGCGGCGGTGGTCCCGGGAGTCATTTCCGGTCCCGGCGTATAGGGTGCCGTGGGCTTCGGAGCGGCGGGAGTCTGTCCCGGCGTCATCGTCGCTGCCAGCGGTGCAGCCTGGACCGTCGATTGGACCTGCATGGGTGCCGGTTGATTCGCTTCGGGCGGTACCGCATCCGGCGGGGGAATATCGTTGACTTCTCTCTTGAACCCTCTGAGCGCTTTGCCGACTCCTTCACCGATTTGCGGGAGCTTTCCTGCCCCGAAAATGATGAGGACAATGACGAGGATAATGATCAGTTCCGAGATCCCCATGGTACCAAACATGGCGTAATTCCTTTTCCTCGGGAGCCTGTCCGACAACTCGCCGTCGGCCCTGCCTTTCTGAGAATCGAATCAACTCTATAGGGCGCCAGGACGCACTGTCAAGGAAGGGAGATGGGCTAGAAGATCGGTACGATCTCGCTCTGCAAGGGCAACCCAAACACCAAGGCCTCGCGCTCAGCGAGGTACACGTCCAGTTCACTCCTGATCCCAAACTCGCCGGGCAAGTAGATCCCTGGCTCAATAGAAAAGCAGGTTCGCGGCATCAGACGGCGGGTGTCGTGCGTCTCCAAGCCATCGATATTGGCTCCGTTGCCATGAACCTCTTCGCCGATCGAATGGCCCGTGCGATGAATGAACTGATCGCTATAGCCGCCACGTTGGATGACCTGCCGGCAGGCGCCGTCGACTTCCCAGCCGAATGGGCGATGGCCGGCAGCGATTTCTGTCCGGACAAAGGTCAAGGCCGCGTCCCGTCCCTGCCGGACCAAGTCGAAGATCTCGCGCTGTTTGACCGGCACCGTCTGACCGACATAGCCGGTCCAGGTAATATCGGCGTAGACCGAACCGGCCTCCGCTCGTTTGGCCCAGAGATCGATCAAGAGCAACGCATCGCGGGTGACCTCGGCTGACCCAATCTCTGGCGGGCCATAATGGGGGTCGGCGCTGTGGACATTGACGGCGGCGATCGGTGCACTCGACGTGACCATCCCGGCATCGCGTATACGAGCCAGAATAAACTGCTGCACTCCATATTCAGTGAGACCACGCCCTTGCGTAATCGCCTCATGCACATCACTAAATGTCTGATCAACGATGCGCCGCAGCGCCGCCGCGGCACACTGATGCGATTCGAGTTGACGGTCCGTCCAGCGCGCTTCAAATGTCTGAATCAAATCCGCTGAACTGACCACCTCGACGTCGTAACTTCTGATCAGCTCGATCGTACCGGCATCCACGCGCGACACGTAGGGAACCGCGTTCAGCGGGGAATACTGCATGGCGACACGGAGACCACCGGCGAGCAGGCGCGCAAGGATCTGCCGTTGCTGCTCCCACGACACATAGCAGTCGGCCTGTCCCGGCAATGCATCCAGCACGTGCGGCTCGATGCGATGCAGCAGCTTGACAGGAACCCCCTGCGCCGGAATCCAGTAGTACCATCGCCTCGTCACATGGAGCGTAGGATCGAGCTGGAGTATGCGATAGGCGAGGGGGTCGCTCCCGCGGAAATCATAGAAGAGCCAGCCGTCGATCTCAGCATCACGCAGGGCTTGCTGAATCTCGCTGACACGCTGCTGTACGGCCGTGGTCATCGTGGAGGGCATCTTATCGTCGCGCGACCACGCCGTCAATGAGACGGTCGTTGAGATCGCTGGTCATGCTACAATGCGCGCCATGACAGGCGAGCGTGCACCAGAGCCATCTCAATTCCGCGTGACACTGTTTGTCGGACCACAGTCAGTGGAGGGAAGGCCCTTCACCTCCTCCTGTGTATTCAACGTCAAGAAACGGAGTTGGAAGGGCGGGATCCAGGTCGCCGTCGAGATCGCTCAGAGCCAGATCGATGGGCTCAACACCGAAATTGATCTCTCCCGCTGGTTGGCCCAGGCCCTGATCGATCTCTCGGATGAAGATCGTCCATTTCATGAGGAGCGGGCCCATGAGCTGTTTATCCAAGCAGTCTGTTGGTGCAAGCTCGACCTACTGTTGCAATCCGGCATCACTCAAGAGAACCAATGTCTCGCAGACGACACATGGATCGCTGAAGTCAGAGACACCGTGATCAGGCGGACGAACTTCCTCACGTCCTACATTGCGTCTGAACTGGACCTCGTACCGAGAGACGCCACCGCTTCATAAGACCGCCCACGCAGGCGCGGCAGGGGGTTTGCAATCAGAGTTGAATTTGGTATAACCCCACTACCCCTGAATCGTGGGTGAGCGCCCTGGAGCCAACCACTGCCGCTCAGTTCGTGCTGTCGAAGAAGGAGGATTATCTGTGAACACATACTCGTCTTCATCTAATCGCTCGCGTGAGGCTTCCAGCTTCAAACTGGTGGCAGTCTTCCTGCTCCTGGCCTTGTGCACCGTCACGATGGTGCCATCGGCGTGGAGTCAAGAAAGCGCGGCCCCCCCGTCGAGCGAGAGCATCGAGGGCGGAACCTCGTCAAGCGCGGGCATGCAGGTTGCTGCCGGTTTCTCCAACTTCTTGTATTTTCCAGCAAAGCTGGTCCTTGCCATCAGTGGAGGGGTTGTCGGAGGACTCACCTATGTGTTTTCCGGCGGGAACGAGCAAGCGGCCAAGAGCGTTTGGACCACAAGCCTCTACGGCACCTACATCCTTACCCCGGATCACCTCCAGGGCAATCGGCCCATCCGCTTCCTGGGGGTTGCTGATTCGAATGATGCACCGGAGCCAGCCCCTGCTCCGGAGCCCATCCGCTAGCCGATGAAACCGATCATCGGCGTCACACCAGACTTCAACGCCGGTGATCGGAAGGAATGGGGTGGGCGCGAGCCCACCTACTTTTTGCGCGCACGCTACATTCGTGCCATCGAAGAACTCGGCGGCATCCCGCTGGTCCTTCCACTCCTCGCAGACCGGGCCATGAGACGGCGCCTCCTACGACAGCTTGACGGACTCCTCCTCACCGGAAGCGGGCCGGACCTTCCACCGTCATTGTATGGTGAACGTCAGCGCTATCCGTTCGGAATCGTGAGCGAACGTCGCGCGAGCTTTGAACTGGGCATCGTCCACCTGGCGAGACAGGCTGATGTCCCGCTGCTCGGCATCTGCGGAGGCATGCAGACCATGAACGTCGCCTGCGGCGGCAGTCTGTTTCAGGATATCTCATCCCAAATCTCGACCGCGCTCCAACATCGGCAACGGACTCCTGCGACGAATCTCAGTCACACCGTCACAGTCACACCCGGCAGCCTACTCCGTCGCATCGTACGATCGCGGTCGATGCGGGTGAATAGCTCGCACCATCAATCGGTCAACGCCATCGCGCCGTCATTGATCGCCAGCGCCCTGGCCCCCGATGGTATCGTGGAGGCGATCGAATCTCCGGCCCACCGCTTCTTTCTCGGCATCCAGTGGCACCCGGAATTTCTCTTCGACCGGCACCCCCTCCACCGGCGCTTGTTCGAGGCCTTTCTGCGCGCCGCCCGCGCCACAGACCGTGGCGCATGAAATACAAGTGATGCGCGACGAGCGGGAAAGGCGGGAAGAGCGCGACTGGCAGGGACAGGACTCACGCGTCACGCGAATCGCGCTTGTCGCGCGCCACTCCATCATTTCGCGACGAACTGTCATGAATAATACGGGCTAAGGAGGTATGGTGATCAGCCGACTTTTCCGAACCAAGTCCATTGAACAAATCCTCGCGGACGCAGATCATCCGGGTCATCGTTTGAAAAAGACCCTCACGGCCTGGGATCTGACTGCGCTCGGCATCGGCGCGATCATCGGCACCGGCATCTTCGTCCTGATCGGTACCGCCATCGTCGGCGATGCCCACCGTCCCGGGGCAGGGCCTGGAATCGTTCTGTCCTTCGTGCTCTCCGGTCTGACCTGCGCCTTCGCGGCACTCTGCTATGCAGAGTTTTCCACCATGATTCCCGCGGCCGGCTCTGCCTATACCTACTCGTATGCCACGTTGGGAGAATTCCTGGCCTGGATCACCGGCTGGAACTTGATTCTCGAATACGGTGTGGCCTGTGTCGCCGTCGCCATCGGGTGGTCCGGCTATTTCAATAATCTGCTCAGGCTGGCCGGGATCGAATTGCCGCACTGGGCTACGCATCCCCCCGGAGGACCTGACGGGGGCGTGGCAAACTTCCCCGCCGCCATTATCGTGTTACTCGTCACCATCATCCTCGTCATTGGGATCAAAGAAAGCGCCCGCGCAACCGGCATCATTGTGTGCTTGAAGCTCGCGGTCATCCTCTTCTTCATTGCCGTAGGGACGCCGGCCGTGAATATCGACAACTGGACGCCCTTCATGCCGCAGGGATTCGCCGGCGTCGGTGCCGCAGCGGCGATCGTATTTTTCGCCTATATCGGATTCGACGCCATCTCGACGACCGCCGAGGAAGCTAAAAACCCTCAGCGGGATCTGCCGATCGCGATCATCGCCTCACTCAGCATCTGCACCGTCCTCTACATTGCCGTGGCCGCCGTCCTGACCGGCTTGATCCCCACTGCACAGATCGACATCCATGCGCCGGTAGCCGAAGCGCTGAGTATGGTGGGCTTCAAGTGGGGAGCGGCGATTGTGGCGATCGGGGCCGTGGCCGGAATTACCAGCGTACTCGTCGTGATGATGCTGGGTCAGATCCGGGTATTCTTTGCCATGTCGCGCGACCACCTCTTGAGCCCCTGGCTTTCAACCGTGCATCCGCGCTATGGCACGCCTCACTATGCCACCATTCTCACCGGCATCGGCGTGGCCACGCTCGCTGCCCTGATTCCCATCGGCGACGCGGCGGACATGACGAACATCGGCACGCTCTTTGCTTTTGTCCTGGTCTGTATCGGTGTCGTGATTCTGCGCTACACGAAACCCAACCAGCCTCGCCCATTCCGGCTTCCGTTCATGCCGCTCGTCCCCATTCTGGGCATGCTGGCCTGCCTCGGCCTCATGAGCTTTCTCCCATGGGTGACCTGGATTCGATTCGCCGTCTGGAGCACCATCGGCATTGTGGTCTACCTGGGATACGGCCTGAAACACAGCAAACTGGCGACCCAGCGCGGCGGACATCGATCCATTGCCGATTGAATCATTGAACCATTGTTCAATGGACCAATGAACAAATCACTCAATGACTCAATTCTGAAAGTGGGTTAGCTCGAAGCGTCTGCGGGCTGAGCCGCCGGGGCTGGAGCAGGAGCCGGTGTGGTGTCAATCGGAGAGGCTGCAGGCACGACAGGCTGGCCTGCTGCTGCTGCTGATGCAGCAGCGGATACCGCTGGTTTGGGAGCAGCGGGAGGCTTGGGAGGGGCAGGTTTCTCCGGCTTGATGCCTCCTTCCCACGAGGGCCCGGAGTACATATCCGTCGGGAGACCCTTCGTTTTCCACTTCTCTTCGAAATCCGCAGCCGCCTTATTCGGCGTTGCACCACTCCCCACGACGTCATTCCACGGATAGGCCTTTGGGCCGATCTGGCACCCGGTTTCCGTCCGCTTCAAATACAAGGCAATCGGATTCCCGCGGTACGGTCCAAGATAAATATGCACGGAACCGGCGTATTCAAGCAAATGTGCCATGCCCGTCTCCAAGAGGGTGGCATGATGCCATAAGAGGTAAGGGGAGGGCAAGGAGGTTGCTCGCTCTTGCTCGCGCAACACGCGCCCTCAGAAGGATAGAGGAGAGCGGCCAGGTGCCCTTCTTGCTCGCAGAACGCGCACGATAAGAATGTGCTCGTTCGATGCGGGCAGTAAAGGGCGGCCTTGGCCACTCCCCTAAAAGAGGTACAAAGAATCGGAAGGCCTTGCTTGGGCTCCTGGCACGTCACGGGAAATCGATTGCGAAGCAATCGTAGGGTAGGGTGGGTGAACAATATCTGTCAGTGGGTGGGCGGGTGAGAAAATTGCGCGCAGTCAGGGAGCTAGCCTCCTCGCCCTCCAAGGAAGGAGAGGAGATGAGAATATTCGGTGGGTCCCCGCGAATGACGGCATGGAGACAGACGCTAAAGTACTCGCCCATCACGACGTCACCGACACCCCCTCTGCTCGTTAGATTGACAGGCTTTTCAGCCGTCCCGTAGACTGTTTCCTATGCCTTCGCGATTGATCACCCCGTCTCGCCCAAGCAGCAAGAAGACCACCATCGGTTTCGTCAACCTGGGTTGTTCAAAAAACCAGGTCGATTCCGAAGTCATGTTAGGCACGTTGGTGGCGGACGGGTTTGCCTTGACCAATGATCCAAAGAAGGCCGAGGTGGTCATCATTAATACGTGTGGTTTCATCGAAGAGGCCAAACAGGAGTCGATTGATACGATCATTGCGCACGGCAAATTAAAAGAAAGCGGGTCCTGTCGTGTGTTGATTGCCGCAGGCTGTCTGGCGCAACGGTATCAAGGAGACCTTCTCAAGCAATTGCCGGAACTCGACGGCGTGGTGGGGACCGGTGAGTTCGGGAAGATCGCGGAGATTTGCCGGGATTTGCTGGCGCCGAAGAAACGGCAGCAACGGCTCTGGATCAGCGAGCCTCCGTATCTGTATGACGCAGACTCGCCACGTCTCCGTCTTGGGAAGGCCCATAGTGCCTACGTGAAAATCGCCGAGGGCTGTAACCGGAATTGCGCCTTCTGCGCGATCCCCCTGATGCGGGGCAAGCAGCGAAGCCGCCCGGTGGAGTCGATCGTAGCCGAAGCCACACGCCTCGCCGCTGAAGGCGTGAAGGAGATCAACCTCATTTCCCAGGATACGGTGAATTATGGCGTCGATCTTGGCCTGCGCCAAGGCCTCGTCACGCTGCTGCGCGAGTTGGTGAAGGTGAAAGACTTGCGCTGGATCAGGCCATTCTATCTCTACCCTCAACAAGTATCGGACGACTTGTTGGATCTCTACGCAGGAGAAGAAAAGATTACCAAGTATATCGACATGCCGCTGCAACACATCAACGATCGGATGCTCCAGCGGATGCACCGGCTGGGTGATCGGACCGCCATCACCTCCCTCGTCGATCGGATTCGGACGCGCATTCCCGGCGTCACGTTTCGCACGGCCTTCATTGTAGGGTTTCCAGGAGAGACGGAGCAGGCGTTCGACGAACTGAGAAGTTACGTGGAAGAGGCCGAATTCGATCGGGTGGCGGTGTTTTTGTATTCCGACGAGGAAGACACGCCGGCCGTCGGCCTTGATGACAAGGTCGAGCGCTCGGTCATGGACGAGCGCAGGAATGAAATCTTGTCTGCACAAGAAGGGATTGCGGCTGCCCGAGGCCAGGCCCGTATCGGCTCCGTGATGGAGGTCTTGGTCGAAGGGGTCTCCGAAGAGACAGAGTTACTGCTCGAGGGACGCCATGAAGGGCTGGCTCCGGAGATCGACGGCGTCGTCTATATCAATGATGGGTCAGCCACCGCAGGGGAGCTCGTCAAGGTCGAGATCACCGATGCGGCCCTGTACGATCTTGTGGGCCACATCGTCTCTTAGCAGGATGCTGAAAAAGCCTGCCAGCGGCGTTCTCGCATCGTTCAGACCCTCAACGTACCCCAAGGGTACGCCTCGGGCCTTCACTCGCTGCGGCCTTGCTGGACAGCCTTTTTGAGCATCCTGCTTGATATACCGCTTCTCGAATAGTGCAAAAATAGTTCCGCAACCTGCTCGGCCATTTCTCACCGGTATCGTTGCTCGCCTGCTACACTTGAGCTAACCACTCTCATCGGAAAGATAGGCCCACGATGGCACCGCGAAAGGAATCTGTCGTCCTGCTGATTCACTGCAAGGATCGCAGGGGGATTGTGGCCCGGGTCTCGGGCTTCATTCACGACTTTGGCGGAAACATTCTCGATTCGGATCACCATACCGATGAAGAGACGAACGAGTTTCTCATGCGCATGGAGTTTGCCGCCGAAGGGTTGCAGATCCCGCCCGATGAGATCGCAGCAGCCTTCGCTCCAGTCGCGAAGACCTTCGAGATGCGCTATGAGGTTTGTCCTTCAAGTCACCGAACGAGGGTCGCGATGTTGGTCTCGAAACAGGACCACTGTCTGGCAGATCTGCTCCAACGGCACAAACGAGACGAGTTGCACATCGATATCCCTGTCATTATTTCCAATCACGATGCCTGCGCTGGATGGGCCGAGCTGTTTAAGATTCCCTTCTCCATCTGCCCCGTAACCAAGGAGACCAAGCCGCAGCAGGAACAGCAAGTCCTTTCCCTGCTGAAGGACCACCGTATCGAGCTGGTCGTCATGGCCCGATACATGCAAATTCTCAGCGGCACCTTTCTTTCACAGGTCGGCTGTCCAGTTATCAATATCCATCACTCCTTTCTGCCCGCATTTATCGGCGCCAACCCCTATCGGCAAGCTTATGACCGAGGTGTGAAGATCATAGGGGCCACGGCACACTATGCCACGGACGATCTGGATGAAGGTCCCATCATCGAACAGGACGTCATGCGTGTGGGCCACCGGGACACCGTCGATGATCTGGTGAGAAAGGGCCGGGATCTGGAGGAGATTGTGCTGGCCCGCGCCGTGCGCCGCCATGTTGAACGGCGGGTATTGGTGTATGGCAGGAAAACCGTGGTGTTTGACTAGCAGGACGCTGAAAAAGTCCGCCAGCAGGGGAGGGATGGCCCGGTGAGTTCCCTGTGCTCGCGCAACGCGCGAGCACAGAAGACCCTCATTGGACGCGCGCAGTGGGGGACTCATCTGGGCCATCAGAAGGCAACGTACACAAGCAAGCTTGGAGTAACCATCTTTGGTCGCTCGCTGCGGCCTTGCTGGACGAACGTTTTGAGCATCCGGCTGGGTCTATGCCCGTTGTCCTAGACGTGCAGACCATTGAAATTCCGGCGTACCCACAGAGTCTTTCCGCCGCCTGCGCCTACCCCACATGCGCTTCCATACTAGACCTCGACGCCAGAGCGTGAACATTGCTGTCTGGGCATTCATGCTAATACAACGAACCAGCGAGGATACTTGGCGAAAGAGGTAGGAATTTGTCCCAAGAAAGATGACGTTGCCATCTTGTCCGTCATCTTTCCTGGGTTCGACTCGTCGCACAAGCTTACGGCCAGCTATGCCGGAATCTAACGATCCGCTATTCCGGGAGCGAGGATGAGATTGACAGGAAGCTTTTCCGCTAAGGTGTAGGGACTCGCCTTATTTTCCTTCACCCATCGTTTCTCAGCGACAGATTCAAAAGGCGGAGCCAGTTCCCCTTGAAGAGACCACAGATCGACCGGTGTCTCGTCAACGGAAATCTCCCAATCATAGCCCCTGTCCTTGACGTAGGGAGCAATGACTGCATCAAGTGTCCTAATCCACCATTCTCTGAGGGTCGGGCCAGGTAGCGTCCTCGCAATGTGGTCGATCTTGAACCGGACAAATTTGTTATGCAGTTCGCCACCGACAAAGCAGGAGTCCTTGACTATCTCTTCAAAAATGAACACCACATAGAACTTAGGAATCGGGATGCTCGCATACACCTCCGTCACCCTCTTGGCCAACGCCTTTTTGTCTTCGGCAGAGAACGCTCCGACAGGATGATAAACTTTCCATAGCGGCATATCGTGTCCCTCCTCATTGGTTCGGCATTTGCTGTTTTGGGGTTGTCTTGAACATGAAGACCCATGGTCTTGTCTATCTCCGAATAGACCATGTCGACTCTTTTGGGGCTAATGATCCATCGGTCAGTCCTCCTTTCTTATCAGAACGCCCCTGGCGGCCACCCAAATTCCCCCACCTGTGGCCACCCCAAACTCCCCCACCTTGAACGATCGTACGGGCGCCTGATTCGAGGCGCTGGACGGCGGGACGGTATGCTCCTCTCTCACCAACATGA
>Ga0315278_10004158_pt1 | contig 13025 bp, 8 predicted proteins | sample YL17G06_0_MG_FD_203880 | JGI IMG/M metagenome (GOLD analysis project Ga0315278, IMG submission 203880) | Sediment microbial communities from Yellowstone Lake, YNP, Wyoming, USA - YL17G06_0 | ecosystem: Environmental > Aquatic > Freshwater > Lake > Sediment | place: USA: Wyoming | collected...
GCAGGCGAGCCAGAACCAGTACGGCCCGAACCCGAAGACGGTGCCGGCGACGACGTGAGCCTGCGACTGCTACCGGGGCGGTCGAGCGGGTGTGCCTCGCGTGACTCGCCGTTTCACGATTCGTGAGCGCGATGGCGTAAGGAGCGGCATGAGAGAGGTCGCCTCGCAGTCGAACCGGACGCCCGCACGGTGAGTCCTTGCCTACCCCGATGTGCGTCCGGTCTACGTTGTAGTGGGCGACAAAGGAGCCGACCAGCTGCCGGAGGTGGCGCGAGCGCTGGGAGTCAGACCCTCCGCACAGGTGGCGTAGGCGACGCACGTTCCGGAAGTCGAGCCAGTCGATCCGTCAGCCGGCTTCATCCTCATCTCGTCCATACCTTCATCCAGATCTCACCCATCCTGGCGTGCACTCGCATTGCCTCGCCTGCTGCGCCAACCCTGCGTGAATCCTGGAGACCACAACCAAGACGCCCGCGTGACCGGCGCACGGACCGCTTTCCAGGTGGGCGACGGGCAGGCGCTTGCGGTCAGAGGCGATACCTTCGACACGGTCGTCTCGGGGCTTGTGCTCAATTATGTACCGGAGCCGGCGAAGATGGTGGCCGAGATGGTGCGAGCGGGTCGGCCGGGGAGCACGATCGCACTGTACGTGTGGGACTACGCCGTCCTCGACGAAGCCGTCCGGTTCCCGGGCTGCGCCCCCGCGCCTCTCGAGGCGCTGTTCACGGAGACGGGCCTCTCCGGAGTCGCGACACGTGCCATCGACGTGCATGCCCGCTTCCGCGATAGCGTACGCAATGTCATTGCCCGAGGGCCGACGCGTGGCGCTGCGCGAAGCGATCCGCGCGTGCCTGCCAGTTGGTCCCGACGGATCGATCCCGCTCACTGCTCGTGCATGGGCGGTGCGGGGGTCGAAGTCCGACATCACGGCACAGCGGTGACGGTGCAGGTTGGGAACCATGGACGATTCAACCAAGGGTGTAGGTTCTCCCGAGCCCGACGTTTCGCCTCCTTCACCGCAAGCCTGCGCCGAAAGACACGCCTCCGGGAGCCTTGCAGTCGAGTTGCCTGCAAAGCGCCTTCATCTCGCCGAGCAGCGGCAGGTCGGAGTCGGCGTCTTTCCATCGGGCCAGCTGCAACTCGAGAACCCTTCGCGCCTCGTCGCGACGACCCAGCCGCTCGAGCGAACGCGCCGTGAGGTAGCGGCCGCGGGCCAGGAGCCAGGCTCGGGCGATGTTTTGAATGTACGGACGGTTTCGGAGTTCGTACTGCTGGAAGGCGGCAATCGCCTCCTCGTCGTGGCCCAGCTCCGACGCGAACAGGCCGAGGTAGTAGAGCTGGAGGTCACCCGGCCTCGGGTCCTGGCTCTGGAGCTGCTGGAGCGCCCCCGCACGATTGCCGCGGTCGTATGTGAGCAAGGCCTGGTACATCCGGCCGATGTACGTCTCGGCCCCGACACGGCCGACGCCGGCGGCGAGTTCTTCCGGGTCCCGGATGAGAAGGGTGATGAATCCATTCCACGAGTCGTCGAGAGGGGGTGAGGGCGGTGCAACGGATCCTGGCCCGGGTGGCTTGCCGAGCGCCGCCGAGACGACGGCGCGGCGGAATCGCTCCGCGCTTCTCAGGTAGGTACCCTTGGACCGCTCGAAGGCTTCCAGGTTGGCCAGGCACTCGCGCAGCTGCCCCAACGCGGCAGGCACGATTGCCTCATGGTACTTCAAGTGGTCGGGCGATTCGCGGGCCAGTGCCCGCGCGGCCTGGAAGTCCCCTCGCGTTGCGAGCGCGGAGATCAGGATGCCCCGGCTCCGTTCCGTGTGCCCGCGATCGCCTGCGCGCTGGGCCGCGGCGATGGCTCCGTCGACGTCGCCCGTCTGGTAACGAACCAGTGCGACGTTGGTGGCGCTCGCACTCGTCGGTCGCGCACGCTCCGCGGCGTCGGCCTCGCCGATCGCCTCCTCCGCCCTCCCCTGCTCCACCAGGCAGAAGACCAGCGTGGTCCGAACCGGATCCCACTCCGGGGCGAAAGCCAGCGCCCGCCGCAGGTGGGCGATGCCCTGTGGACACCCGGCGGCGACTCCGGCGGCTTGGGCAACGAAGCGGTCGTCGGGAAAGCGGAGCGCGAGGGGCTCCATGATGGCGGCGGCGTCGGCCTGCCGTCCGTCCCGGTAGGCCGCCCCCGCGAGAACGAGGCCCCGCTCCTTCACGGGCAGCGCTCCGGCGTTCGAGGCAGCCTGCTCGAACGTGCCCTTGCTCTCCCTGAGGTACAGAGCATCCATCTCGGCGACTTCGAGCAGCGCGAGCGCGAAGCGGGGCTCGATGGCCAGCGCGGCCTGGAACTCCTTCAAGGCGCCCTCGTCTTCGAACCGGGCCTTCCTCTCCAGGCCCTGGAAGTAATGCCGGTAGGCGTCCAGGCTCGGCGTCACAGCCTGGGCGACGTTCACCTCGTTCGCCTGGATTTCCGTCTGGGGCTCCCGGAACTCGATCCTGGCCCGGTCGGAAAGCCGGTCGATGACCTCGAGAAGCCCCCTCTTCCCGCGCGCCTGCTCCCTCACCGTGAACAGGTACTCGTCCCTGGACGGGTCGAGTGCACGCATCTCGACGGCGTAGACGTCGTCGAGCTTTCGCACCGAAGCCAGGAGCAGCGCGGTCGCCCCCGCCTTCGCCCCGACGTCCCGGGCCAACGCCTCGTCGATGCGCTCTGCCTTGTCCCGGCCCATCTGGCGCAGGAGATCGATCATCCGGCTCCGGGTCAAGACCCTGAACTTCTTGGACTGCTCCAGGGAGGTGATGAGAAGCCCGGAGAGGCCATCGAGATCCGGGTCCTTCGTCTCGTTGGCGAAGTCGGCCACCACGATGGTGATCCGTCCGTCGGGACCGGGCGCCGGCACGCGTCCCCACAGGTGCCAGCCGGCGAACCCGGCGACGGCGGCGCCGAGCAGCGCGCCCACCACCAGCGTCACTGCCGGACCGGCCCTCGCCCTCCGCGCAGAAGCCGCGTCCGCCCCCTCCGGCGGCTCCGTCCGCTCGACCCCCTTCCGCGTCAGGTCGAACGCCCAGGCGAGCCCGGCGGTGACCGGGAAACCGATGGCCAGCACCGCCACGACCGCCTTGAGCACCCACTCCGCGAGACCCAGCGCGTGCTGGACCGGTTCGACGACCTGCAGCACGGCGAACGAGACCAGGCCCCAGGCGAGCAACGCGCGGATGACGCGCCGTCGTCTCAGCTCCTGGAACCAGGCTGCGAGGTCCATGGACTTCCCTCAGTCCACCGGGAGGTTCAGCCTGCGGAGGAGGTCGCTGAAACGGGGGTCGCCGCGGAGCGGGAGCAGAAGCCGAGTGAACTTCGCGTTCCACAGAGACCCGCGCTCCTCCCGGACGGCGCGGTGAAGGACGTCGAACGCCCCGTCGAGATCACCTCTCCAGGCCCGGACGCCAGCGATGATGCCCAGCGCGTCCGGGCGCTCTCGCTCGAGCCGGGCGAGGGCGTCCAGCGACTCACGTTCCCGGCCCAAGGCGTTGAGCGCGACGGCCATCGCGGCGATCCGACCCGGGCCATCGGGGAGCTTCTCCCAGCTGGCGATGGCCTCCTGAGGGTTCCCGGTGCTGAGAGCTACCCACCCCAGGATGGCGTAGGGAGATAGGTAGCCTGGCGAGAGCTCCTGGGCTCGCCGCGCCCACTCCCGCGCTTCCGGGTACTGTGTGTCCTCCAAGAGAGCGAGGGCGAGGACGAAGGTATGGATCGCACTTAGCGGGTCCCGGTCCACGGTGCGTCGCTGCACCTCCACAGCCTCGTGGGTCCGTCCCTGGCTGAGGAGGAACATGGCCTGGGCGTTCAGCATGAACTCGCTCGCCGGGTCGATGGCGAGCCCGCGGTCGAGGTCGGCAGCTGCCCCTTCCCAGTCGAGGTCGTAGCTCGTCCGGTACCACGCGCGGGGCGCGTAGCCCCAGGCGGAGGACGGCGCCAGGGCGACCGCCTGTTCGCTCGCCGCCTTCGCCGCCTTCCTTAGGCGGAGACTCTCCTGTCCCTTCCGGTAGTTGGCGAGGTTCCCGTAAGCGAAGGCGAGCAGCGCCTGGGTCGGCGCGAAGCGGGGATCGATGGCGGCCGAGCGTTCCAGCGTTTCCACGGCCTGCTCGAGCGACTCTCGGGTCGCCTGGCCGTTCAGGAAGCGCCCGAGGAGGAAGAGCCGGTACGCCTCCGGGTCGGAGGTGCGTGACGAGGGAAGCGGGGCGCTACCCGCGAGCAGCACGGGGGCGAGCGCCAGGACGACCGACCGCGCGATCTCGTCCTGGATCGTGAAGATGTCGGCGATCTCCCGCTCGTAGGTCTGGCTCCAGACGCGGCCCCCGCTCGACGCGTTCACGACCTCGGCGGAGATTCTCACTTTGCTCCCGGAGCGCTGAACGGTCCCCTCCAGAAGGTGCGTCACGCCCAGCTTCCGGGCGATCTCCGCAGGCTCCACGTTCTTCCCCTTGAACCAGAAGCTCGACGAGCGGCCGGGTACGCGCAGTCCGCGGACGCGCGACAGAGCATCGAGGATCTCCCCTGCGACTCCCTCGGAGAAGTAGTCCTGGTCCTTCGGCGGGCTCATGTCGGCGAAGGGGAGGACCGCGATGGAGGGCGTGGCGACGGCGGTTGCCGCTCCCGGTTCCCGTTCGCCGGACTGCTTCCAGAGGTACCAGGCGACACCCGGCAGCGCGCCGACGAGTACGGCGCCGACGAGCAGCGCAGCCAGCCGGCCGCGGGAGAAGTAGGTCCCGCCCGAACCCCTGGCCGGTGGAGTCCGCCGCACGCCTTGCGCCGTCAGGTCGAAGACCCAGGCCAGGATCAGCGCCACAGGGAAGCCCAGAGCCAGGGCGCCGAGCACCACCGTCAGCACCCACTCCGGCAGGTGGGCGCCGTGCATGATCGGCTCCGTGACCTGAAGGACGGCGAAGGCGAAGATCCCATACCCGACCATCACCCGGAAGACCCGGCGACGCCGCAGCTCGACGAGGAGGTCACCGAGCGTCGCCTTCCGAGGGCTGGCAGGAACCGGCGCCTCGCCGGGCTTCACGCCCGTCGACGAACCGCGATCGTCGCCGGTGCCATCGACCACGCGCACCTCCGTGGGAGCGAAGCGAGGCTACCTGATCGGGGAGCGCGTCGTCATCCCGGCCTGCCTCTTCTCGCTCCCGGTCACTTCGGCGCCTTGCAGCCGAGCTTCCGGCAGAGGGCCCTCGCCTCGGCGAGGAGCGGGAGGTCCGGGTCGGCCTTGCTCCAAATGCTGATGAGCCTTCCGGCCGCGGCCCGGGCCTCTTCTCGCCGCCCCAGTCGATCCTGCGAGACCGCGACTAGGTAGAGGCTCCTGGGATAGGCCCAACTCCGGAACGAGCCGGCGAAGAACCATCGGTAGACTTCCGCCGGTGGAACCCCCCATCGCCAGCTGACGACGGGCGTCCCCGCAAAGGCCTCGAGGAAGGAAACGGCCTCGGCATCCCGTCCCTCCTCCACCGAGATCTCGCCGAGAGCGAAAAGCGCGAACGCCGCGTAGTCCAGAGCGGGCTGCGTCGCCAGCGCCGAGAACCGGCCCCTGGCGCCAGGTCTGTCGCCGTGTCTCCAGGATGCCACCGCCTCATACAATTCGCGCTCCGGCGAGCCGGACTCCAGTCCCTCGGCCAGGCGAGCGGCGCCTGGCAGGTCGCCGCTCATCGCCGTCCAGGTGGCCAACTGGCCCCCCGGGATCCCTGCCCGCAGGGCCTCCTGGACCTCGCGACGGATGGGCATCCCCGAGCCCAGGAATTGCTGGATGCGCAGGCCGAGCCGGTTCTCGACCGATGCGCCCTCGAATTGGAGGGAGTCGATGACCCGCAGCGCCTCGCGCCTCCGCCCCTGGTACGAGAGGACCTCGGCCAGCGCGTAAAGACCCCGGGCACGGTCCGATGCGGGCGCGCTGCCCGCCACCACGGGGTGGAGCACCTCCTCTGCGTCCGAGAACCGCTCCAGCCGGAGCAGCGCGTCGACGATGGCCAGGCGGGACCAGTAGTCGGGGAAGTTCCAGGGCCCCGAGTGTTCCCCCATGGACCTCCGCCCCGCCTCCGCCGCCTCGGAGAACTTGCCGCTCGCCGTGAGCGCCCGCGATAGCCACCGCCAGGTGTCGGAGTCGGGCTTCTCGTGGACCCACCGCTGCGCCCTATCCAGGGCTTCACCGAAGCGGCCGAGCGCCAGGAGATCGTCCACCACGTGGAACCGGGCCCACTCCCACGTCGGGTCGAGTGCCACGGCCCGCTCGAAGTGCGGGAGCGACTCGGCGAACTTGCCCCAGTGGATCAGGTGCTCGCCCGCCATGAAGCTCACCTGCTTGTCGTCGGGGTAGGCGGCCGCTGCGCGGGCGTAGATCCGTTCGGCCTCCTCGTTCCGGCCGTTGAGCCGCGCGTCCCAGCCCATGATGAGCTGTCTCTCCTTCGCGGGAACACGCCCGCCGTGCCGCATCGCCGCCTCGATCGCGCTTCGGGTCTCCGGGGCGGGTAAGCCGTGGAAGAACCCGGCGTATGCGATGCGGTAGTGCGCGGAGGCGAAGGTTGGATCGATCCTCGTCGCGGCCCGGTACTCCTTGATCGCGTGCTCGTATCGCGTCGTCTCCTGAAGCTGTACGCCTCGGAAGTAGTGCTCGAAGGCCTCGAGACTTCCTGTCACCGCCTCGGCCACGCGGACTCTGGCCGCGGCGACATCCCCCTCCGGCTCGTGAAGGCGGCGCCGCGTCTGCTCGCCCAGTCGGTCGATGGCGTCGGGAATGGCCGACCTTCCGTCGGCCTTCTCCAACAACGTGAACAGGTAGGCGTCGCGCTTCGGGTCGATGGCCTTGAGCTCGATGGCGTAGCTCTGGTCGAACCGATGCACCGCCGCGACCAGCAGCGCCTGGGCCCTGGCGCTCCGGGCGACCTCGCGCCCGAGGCGCTCGTCGATCAGGTCAACGTCCGCATGGCCAGCCTGTCGGGCCAGGTCGAGCATCATCGTCCTGGTGAGCACCGAGAGTCGCTTCGATTGCTCCAGCGAGGTGATGAGCAGCCCGGAAAGGGCGTCCAGCTCGCGCTCGCCCGTGTCGTTCACGAAGTCGGCCACGGCTACCGTGATGCGGCCGTCGGGACCCGGCGCCGGCACGCGCCCCCACAGGTGCCAGCCGGCGACCCCGGCGACGCCCGCGCCGAGCAGCGCGCCCAGCAAGACGAGGACCACGGCAGGCCGGGCGCTGGCCAACCTCGTCGCGGCCTCTGGCGTCGTCCCCACCGCAGGCGCCGTTCGCTCGATTCCCTTCCGCGTGAGGTCGAAGGCCCAGGCGAGCCCGGCGGTGACCGGGAAGCCGAGGGCAAGCACCGCCACGACAACCTTGAGCGCCCAGTCCGCCAGCCCCAGCGCGTGCTGGACCGGCTCCACGACCTGCAAGGCGGCGAACGAGAACAGCCCCCAGCCGACCATCGCGCGGATGACGCGCCGGCGGCGCACCTCCTCGAGCCAGGTCGAGAGGTTCATCTCACGGAGTCCATTCGCGGTGCCTCACGTGGGCGCCCTCGATCCCGTCGAGCGCCCCACATCTTCTCTCGAGTTGCTCGGCGAGCCACTGGGCCCACTCCCATGTCTTCTGGGAGCCGCTCTCCAGCCGGCAGCGACTCGCGTAGGCCGCGACCTTCCTCCAGGTCACCCGGACGGCGCCACCGACGAGGTCTTCCACCACCTGCAGCGGCACGAGCCGGCAATAGACGGCATAGCCCAGCACCTCGAAGGTGTTGAGGACGGCATCCACGTTGTGTCTCGCCTCCGGATGGGCCTCGATCGCTTCGGGCCCTGCCGCGTCCGGAAGCACGAACACGACACTGATCGAGCGGATGTACTCGGCCGTCTGCAAGGTGTGCACGATCTCGAAGGCGGCGCGCTCCCGCCGCTCGGCGCGCAGGTGGAGGAGTTGCCCCGTGCCGACCACGAGGGCGATCACGGCGGCGCTCGCGGTGACGACGTTGGCCAGGGTTCCGAGGTCCATGACCTTGCCTCTCAGTCCAACGGTAGGTTCATCTTTCGGAGCAACCCGGCGAAGCGCGGGTCGCCGCGGATGCTCGCCAGGAAGGGGCTGTGTGTGAGGAGGTGGACCCCGGTGTCTTCGCGTTCGATGGCGCGGTCGAGCCACTGGAAGGCGCAGTTTGCATCGCCGCGCCACGCGCATACCTCGGCGATCTGGAAGGGCCAGGAGTGGGAGAAGCGCGCAATGAGGTCGTCGAGGGCCCGCCGAGACTCGACGTGACGCCCGAGCGAGTGCTCGGCGAGGGCGACAGCGGTCACGCGATACCCTTCGTGCCCCCGCGAGCGCGCGGCCTCGGACAGCGCATCCTGGGGACGCCCGTCGAGGACGTGGGTCTGCGCCAGGAAGCCCGAGGCCCAGGCGTGGTCTGGAACGATCTCCAGCACCCTCTCGAACGCGCGGCGCGCCGCCGCAAACTGCCCCAGGGCGTTCGCGTAGACGCCGACGAGCGTGTTGCAGCCCACCGACAGTGGTTCCAGGCTCACGCACCGCTCGACGGTGGCGAGCGCCTCCGGGATCTTGCCCGCGAAGGCCAGCAGGCGGGCGGATACGATGAGGTACCTCTCCTGCTCCACCCCCAGGGATTTCGCCTTCTCCAAGTCGGCTCGGGCCTCCGCCCATTCGTGCCGGTGGAGGCTGCGCATGCTCGCCCTCACCTGGTACGCCTCCGCGACCTCCGGGCCCACGGCCACGGCCCGGTCTGCGGCGTCGAGGGCCCGCTTCTTCAACGCCAGGTGCTCCTCCTTGCTCGCCGGCCGTGCCTCGGCGTCGTAGTCGAGCGCCTGGGCCAGGCCCGCCCACGCGGCGGCGAGGTTTGGGTCCAGCTTCAGCGCACGTTCGTACTCCTCGGTGGCGCGCCCGTACCCCGCCACCGACCCGGAGCGGTAGGCGTCCCGACCCTTGAGGACGTGCAGGTGGGCCTCTGCGGTGGTCTTCGCCGGGTCCGGCACGACCGACCGGCGCCCGGCCAGCAGTCGGACCTTCATGGCCTCCACCACCTCGCGGGCGATCTCGTTCTCCACAGCCAGGATGTCCTTCAGGTTCCGATCCCAGCTCTGAGACCAGGCGTGGAATCCGTCCCCCACGTTCACGATCGTGGCCGTCACCCGGATCCGGTCGCCGTCCCGCCGCACGCCGCCCTCCAGCACGGCGCCCACGTTCAGTTCCCGCCCGATGTCCGCGAGCCTCGCCCCCTTCCCCTTGAAGTAGAAGGACGAGGTCCGCCCGGCGACTCGCAGTCCCTCCACGCGGGACAGCGAACTCAGGATCTCTTCCGCGATCCCATCGGACAGGTACTCCTGGTCCTTCCCCGGGCTCATGTCCGCAAACGCCAGCACCGCGATGGATGGAGAGCCCACGGAAGCCTTCGCCGTATCCGCGGCGGAACTGGACCGGAAGTACAGGTACGCCGCCCCCGGCGCTGCGACGATGACCCCGAGACCCACCAGTGCCAGGGCCAGCCGGGCCTTCGATGGCGCGCCTGGCAAGGGCTCCGCCTGGGCGGTCCGCTCGACCCCCGTCGATCGGAGGTCGAAGGTCCAGGACAGCAGGATCGTGATCGGGAACCCGAGGCCGAGCGCCGCAACCACCGCCTTGAGCGTCCACTCCGGCAGTCCGAGCGCGTGCATCAGCGGCTCGGTCGCCTGAAGGGCCGCGAAGGAGAAGATTCCCCAGGCGAACACTGCCCGGAACACCCGCCGTCGTTTCAACTCATCGAGGAGGGATCCCATGGATCGCCGTTCCCGCAGTCCCGCCAGCCGGACGATGGTCGTACTTCGGGTGGACGAATGCAATCCACGGCGGGCGCATCAGCACTCCCGGGATCGCCCCGAATCCCGTAACGCGCCGCGTCTATCTTCCCTTGCGCAGGAAGCGTTGGATCGGCTCTCTCGGCGCGGAGGATCCGCCATGAAAGAAGCGCGATTCGAGCCGGTGGTCTCCCCGGCCACCGACACCACCCGGCGGAGCTTCCTGGCCAAGGTCTCGGGCATCGCTGCCTTGACCGCGATGGCGCCGGAAGCCTTCGCCCGCAACTTCACGGACACGCATGACCCAGACGGCCCCATCGCGCGCTACCCAACCCGGATGTCGTCGTCCTCGACAAGCGCTTCAAGTACAAGGTGGGCCACACGCCCATCCTCCGGCTCTACCGCGGCACCCTGTGGGCCGAGGGCCCGGCATGGAACGGCGTCGGTCGCTACCTGATCTGGAGCGACATACCCAACGACGAGCAGCTTCGATGGTGTGAGGAGGACGGGCACGTCTCCCGGAAGTTCCGCTACCCGTCGAACAACTCCAACGGCAACACCTTCGACTATCAGGGCCGCCAGATCACCTTCGAGCACGGAACGCGTCGCGTTGCCCGCTACGAGCTCGATGGCAGCTACACGATCCTGGCCGACCGGGGCCCCGACGGAAAGGAGCTCAACGCTCCGAACGATGGCATGGCGCACCCGGATGGCTGGTTGTTCTTCACCGACCCCGGGTACGGGAGTCTCTACGAGGGCACTCGCCGGAAGAGCGGCGATCCGCGGCCGATCCAGAAGGAAGCGATCTATCGCTGCGATGGGCCCGGCAAGGTCGAGAAGGTTGCCGACGAACCCTACAAGCCCAACGGGCTGTGCTTCTCGCCCGATTTCAAGAAGGTCTACGTCACCGACACCGGGATCTCGCACTACGACGAGGCCAGAAGCGTGATCTGGGTCTACGACGTGGATGGGAAGAGGCTCAGGAAGCCGCGGGTCTTCGCCAGCATGGAGATGAACGGCAAGACCGGCGTGGCCGACGGGATCCGCTGCGACGAGGACGGCAACGTGTGGGCGGCGATGGGATGGGTCGGGGACGGCTACGACGGCGTGCACTGTTTCGCTCCCGACGGCACTCGCATCGGCCAGATCCGCATGCCCGAGATCATCTCCAACGTCTGCTTCGGTGGAAGCAAGCGCAACCGGCTGTTCATGACCGGCAGTACCTCTCTCTATGCCGTGTACCTGGAGGTCCTCGGCGGGACGCTCACGTAGCGCCCTCGCTCGCCCGCGACGCCGCGTCCGGCGCGGGGTGGGACACCCGGGCGACGGCTACTCGTGGAGCCTGTTCAACCCGGTGCGCGTGTCGGATGTTGCCACCGTGTTCCCCGGAAACGTGGGCGACCTCTTCTGGGGCGGCATCAGCGGCCCGCGGTACTTCATGGACCCCAGGGAGCGGCTCATCGGGATCGTCTTCATCCAGGCCCCGTAGCGGCGAGCGGCCTACCACGCCGACATGCGCGCCATGGTGTACGGGGCCCTGACGGGAGGGGGAGCACGCTGAGGGTGCCATCTCCCCGCTCCGCATCTTGCTGCCCTGCCCCACCCTCGCACAGACGCCAGACCCTGCCGTGAGACGTCTGTACTGGTACGAATCCGATGGCCAATGGTTCAACTCCAGCAGGGTGCGCAGAGAAAGTGAAGGCCCGCAGGCGGTTGGCTCGCGGGGGTGTTACTTTTTGTGAATTTCGCGTCTCGGACCGGAGTCCGAAGGCCAGGGGTTCGCGAGCCAGGATTCGCCGCCGCACAGGTCGTTGAGATTCCTCGACCGCGACGCGCGCCCGCTGCCTCTGGTTTACCAATGGGCACCATGGCCGGCCAACCCGTGGGCCTCACGAGCGCTGCGAGGTGGAGCCTCCGGAGCCACCTTGAAACCTTGACGATGGCCTGGCCTTGGTCCATGTTTTCAGCTAAACCTTGACTAACGATTGCCCTTGGTGAAGTTTCCTTCCCTATGAGCCGCTTCGAGACCCGCTCCTGGCCCGCCGACCCGGCCGTCCCTGGCGGCAGGCCCGAGCGAATGTCCTTTCGGTACCGGGCGTTCGTTCCCGATCCGATCGCGAAACTGCAACTCTCCGTTCCCTCGGACGTGGCCGCCTCGGTGTCCGCCGCCGAGCGCGCCGTCGACGCGTTGAATCGCGACCCTCCCTGGCTGGCCAGCCTCGAGGTCCTGGCGCGGCGCCTGCTACGGTCTGAATCGGTTGCATCCTCCCGGATCGAGGGGCTCGTCCTGTCGCAGCGTCGCCTGGCCAGCGCAGAGGCGGACGAGGGCGCCGCTCGTGACGAGACGGCGCGATTTGTCCTTGGAAACGTCGCCGCCATGGAAGAAGCGGTTGCGCTCGGCACCGGAGCGAAGCCGCTCCGGCTCGAGGGCATCCTGGCGGTCCACCGCACGCTCATGCTCGCGACGACCACCCCCCAGATCGCAGGGGCGCTTCGCACGCGACAGAACTGGATCGGTGGGAACGCCTACAATCCCGGCCGGGCCGTCTTCGTGCCACCGCCTCCCGGGCGGGTGAGGACTCTCATGGACGACCTCGTCGCGTTCATGAACCGGGCGGACCTTCCACCCGTCATCCAGGCCGCCATCACCCATGCCCAGTTCGAGACCATCCACCCGTTCGCCGACGGGAATGGCCGCGTGGGGCGCGCGCTCATCCACGTGGTCCTCCGCCGTCGTGGCCTCGCGCCCCGCTACGTACCGCCGGTGAGCCTCGTCCTCGCAGCCGACGCAAGGGCCTATGTCTCCGGACTGACCGCCTACCGGGAAGACCGGTCCGGCGAATGGATCGACCTGTTCGCGAGGGCCATCGGGCGCGCCGCGGGAAGGCGAGCGATCTCGCAGGGAGGCTGGCCGAGCTCCAGGCGGCCTGGCGCGAGCGCTCCGGTACCGCCCGTCGCCACTCGAGCGTCGAGGCACTCATCATCGCCCTGCCGGCCCACCCGATCCTCACCGTCGCCGCCGGGCAGAAACTGCTGGGCCGCTCGAAGCAGGCCGTGAACGCGGCCATCGCGGTTCTCGCCGGAAGCGGGGTCCTGCGCCCCCTCACGCTCGCCAGGCGAAATCGCGCCTGGGAGGCGCGGGAACTGTTCGACCTCATCGACGAGGTCGAGCGCGAACTGGCGGTACCCGAGGAGGGCGACGACACCTCCTCACCGCCCCCGCGCCGGC
>Ga0315278_10004159_pt1 | contig 13025 bp, 9 predicted proteins | sample YL17G06_0_MG_FD_203880 | JGI IMG/M metagenome (GOLD analysis project Ga0315278, IMG submission 203880) | Sediment microbial communities from Yellowstone Lake, YNP, Wyoming, USA - YL17G06_0 | ecosystem: Environmental > Aquatic > Freshwater > Lake > Sediment | place: USA: Wyoming | collected...
CAGGTAGTCCCGGGCGATATCCTCGCGAATCATCTCTTCCCGCGCGGACCCGTCATTCAGATCGACGCGAAGCAGCTTCGGCATCGTCGCTCTCTCCTTACGTGGCCGGCTTCGATGCGACAAGCAGTCGCATCGGTGGTCGGCAGAGGGCTGGCTCACTCGTTTTCGATGATCCAGACATACACCTCGCCCGGTCCATGGACGCCCAACGTGCGCACGCCGGCGATGTCGGCACTGGCACTGGGACCGGTGATCATCGTGATGCACGCGGGGAGTGAGTCTCGGGTCTCGACAAGCTTCCCGAGCAGATCGCCGAGGCGCGGAACGAGCCTCGAGAGAGGCAGGGTGAAGCCCACCGCCGGAGATCGCGTCGGCGCCTCCGAAGTCGGGGTCGGGCGCAAGGACATGGGCACGGCATCCGTCACCGTGACCGCCCTCTGCGGTGGGTTGGCTCGTCCGGTGCTCAAGTCCAGCGTGCCGGTCACTCGCTCAGGGCTTCTTCGTCAACCTCGATGACCAGCGGCACATCCAGTCCCGAGGACTCGGCCAGCAGTCGCGAGAGCTCGTTGCCGTCGCGGGCCACGGCAGCCTGGCAGCCGAACGCCTGCGCCAGCCTGACGTAGTCTGGGGAGTCGATCCCGAAGCCTTCAGAAGGTATGCCCTTCTCTTCCATCAAGAACCGGATCTCCTCGTAGCCGCGATTCCTCCAGACGAGCACGACGACCGGGATGTGCTCCTGGACCGCAGTGGCGAGCTCCGGCAGCGTGAACTGGATGCCGGCATCGCCGATGACGGCGACGACAGGACGGGACGGCGATCCCAGCTTCGCTCCCATCGCAGCCGGCAGCGCAAACCCAAGCGTCCCGTAGCCCATCGTGGCAGTCATGTAGGAACGCGGTTCTGGCGGCTCGAACAGATGGTCGAACGCATAGGCCGGTTGCGTTGAGTCCCCCACGATCAGCGCACCAGGCAACGAGTCGGTGATGACGTCGAGAAGCCGGGCGAATGCGGCGACGCCTGGCCACCAATGATCCTGCACCTCGGTCCGGATGGCACGAACCAGCTCTGCGGCTTCCTGGCCATACATGGAACGTCCACAAGTCGCGCCCTGCAGGGCGACCGTCAAGGCCGCAAGACCCTCGCGGGCGTCGCTCACGATGGGAAGTGCCGGACGCTGCGCGCGGGCCAATTGGGAAGCCTCGATATCGATGCGGATCAGCTGCCCGCCCAGGTTGAGATCTTCGTCGAACAGCTGGGTATCTGTCTCACCGAACTCCGTTCCCACCGCCAGGACGACATCGGCGCTCTCGACGTAGCTCCGGACCGGCGCGAACTGCAGGTTGGAGCCCAGGCTGAGTCCGTGCCCGCGCGGCAGGATGCCCTTGGCGTTCGTGGTCAGGACCGTCGGTGAACAGAGCATCTCGACGACGTCACGGGCCTGCCGGGCCGCATTCACCGTCCCTCCGCCGAGAACGACGGCTGGACGCTCGGCCGAGGCAAGCAGTCGCGCCGCCTCCGCTATGGCACTTGGCTGCGGGGACGGCGGACTGGGCGTCGGCCAGGCGACCGGCTCGAAGTCGGCCGGCCTTTCGGCGACGTCCGTCGGGATCTCGATGTGGACCGGTCGTGGCCGGACGCACGCGAACGTCGCGAATGCTCCGGCCACAAGCTCGGGAAGCTGCTCTGGGGTCAGCACCGTGTGGCTGGAAGCAGCCAGGTGAGCTACGAGCCCAGACTGGTCGCGCAGCTCGTGCGTAGTGCCGCGGCCCATGCCGAGCGTGTCGGTGCGCCCCACTCCCGAGAGGACCAGCATCGGAACGGACTCGGAGTACGCCTGCCCCATGGGGGTCGTCACATTGGTCACTCCCGGACCGCCGATCACGAAGCAGACGCCCGGTGTGCCTGAGCTGCGCGCGAACCCGTCTGCCATGAAGCCCGCACCCTGCTCATGGCGAGTCGAGACATGTCGGATCCCCGACTTGGTGAGTCCCCGGTAGAGCTCCAGGTTCTGGGAGCCGGGAATGCCGAAGACCAGGTCGACTCCATAGGCCTCGAGCAGGCGCACCGCTGCTTCTCCACATGTGAGCATGTGTCCTCCAGAGTCGCCCGCACGCTTGTTTCCGCCGGTACGGACCTGTGCGGGAAGGCTGACTGTTCTGCATGTTCGGTCTTCAGCGCCGCCGGTTCGGCTCCGATCACCGCACGGGCCTTGAAGTGACCGCGATGGTCCGCCAGCCTCGCGTCTCGTCCGCCGGCGCCGATTCATCAGCTTACTTCAGCAGGCTCATCGCGCGCGCTTCCTCTTCCAGCGCAGTCACGACCAGCTGGTTCTCCTCGGGCCGGCCGACGGTGACACGCAGGAATGTGTCGAGGCCCCAGTCAGATGCGGGGCGTACACAGACGCCACGCGCGAGGAGTCGCTCAAAGAGCGCGTCCGCGTCGCGTTTGGTGTCGACGAGGACGAAGTTGGCCTGACTCGCGACCGGCTCCATGCCCAGTCTGAGGAGCTGCTCCGTGAGGTACCTGCGGCCGAGCCTGTTGTTCTCGAGAGACCGTGCAATGAAGTGGTGATCCGCGAGAGACGCCAGACATGCCACGATCGCCAGCCTGTTGACGTTGAACGGCTCCCGCATGCGGTTGAGGTATCCGCACACAGTGTCGGACGCGATGCAGTAGCCCGCGCGAAGCCCGGCCATGCCGTGGACCTTGGAGAAGGTGCGGAGGACGATGACGTTCTCGTAACCCTGCTTGAGGAACTCGACGCCGTCCGCGTAGTCAGGGTCGTCGACGAACTCACGGTAGGCCTGGTCGAAGACCACGGCCACGCTGGACGGCACGGCGTCCAAGAAGGCCTGCACCTCAAGTCGAGACACGATGGTGCCGGTGGGGTTGTTTGGATTGCAGATCCACACCAGCTTCGTTCTCGGCGTCACCGCCTTCGCCATGGCCTGCAGATCATGGCGGAAGTCGCGCAATGGAACCACGCGCAGGCTGGCATCCATGAGCATGCTGGCTTGCCGGTACACGGTGTAGGTGACGTCCGCAAGGACGACCTCATCACCAGGGCTGACGAACAGCTGGGGCACCAAGCGTACCAGAGCTTCAGCCCCGTGTCCGGCCACGACCATCGACGGGGCAACGCCATTCGCGGCAGCAAGAGCATCGACAAGGTCGCAGAAGGTGTGTTCTGGATACATGAACGCCTTGGGCAGCTCGGCGATCGCAGCCTCCATTGCTCTGGGCGACATCCCGAAGGGGTTCTCGTTCTCCGACAGCTTCGCGACCACGGTCACGCCCAGCTCGCGTTCAACCTCCTCGAGCGTCATGCCCACATCGCAGTCCTCGAGCTTGAGGACGCACGGGCGAATGACCCTCTCGATGCTCTGCATCTCAAACCTGCACTCTACCAGCGCAGCCGTCGAGCGGCACCGTTGACCGTGGCGACGCCGAGGACACCGAGCTACGGGAACGACGAGGATGACCGTCCTCGTGAAAGGCCCTCTTCATAGGGAGACAACGCGAAGTCCCGGTTGACGGGATCAAGTCCTGTCGCCGGCTCGTGTCCATCGTGCCTTCGCTCCTTCGTCGCGCACCCGCCTGTCGACTCACGCTCCAGCAGCACGATGTCCGCCTCGGGTACCCGTCGCCTGATGTCGGACGCACTGCGGAGTCCGGCGAAGCTGCCGCCGAACACACCTGTCTGTCGTGGTGGTGATCGTTTGCGGCGTGACGTTCTCGGGCGGCGTCCAGCGCGGATTGCCGTCGAACCAGAGCACCAGCACCTTCGGCGCCGCTGCCGTCGACAGCACCGTCACGCCGGTGCAGCGGCCGCCGCCTCGTCGATACTCGCCTCCATCACGGCCTGCTGGTCCTCGTCGAGGTACGACCCGCGCTCCTTAGCCGCCGCCAGTATCTCCTCCACGCGCTCGCAGGCTACCGTCAGCTCGTCCTTGCCGACGGCCTGCCAGTGATCGTACGAGCTCCTGTCGGCGATCAGCGGCAGGAACTGCTCGCCGGCGCGCAGCCGGCGGCGCGTCTCCTTCTCCTTGAGGTAGGCGGCGGAGAAGCTCAGCCGCTCGATGTCGGCTGCCATGATCGTCTCGGGCGTGATCTCGATGCCGCCGAGGAGACCGTGGATCATCTGCGCGATCTCGTCGTCGATGACGATCTGCGGCAAGGAAGCCAGATTGGCCGACTCGAGCATGCCGAGACCGGTCATCAGGTCGCAGCCGGTCGAAGTGACGACCAGTCCCTTGAGCGCCTTCTCGAAAGCCGCCTGGATGCCGGGGTGCTTGGCATCGGTCGACAATCCAGGGCCTTGGACCGGCAGACCGAGGTCATGCCCGATCTCGACCGCCAGTGCTGCCTGCAGGTGAGCCTCCAGGGCGCCGTACGCGAAGGTGGTCTGACGCATGTCGAGCAGGCCGGGCACCATGCTGAAGAACAGCTTGGCCTCTGGGGCTCGCAGTTTGATGGCCGTGATGGTCCCGAGGATCTCGGCCACCCCCACCGTCACCGAACCGGCGACGGTGATCGGCGTCGTGCCGCCGGCGATCGGCATCGACATCACGACGAGTGGGAGACCGGCGGCCGCCAGGTCGGTCGCGGCATCGAGCATCTCCGGATGTTCCTGCAGCGGCGAGGCGGTGCAGAAGATGATGCTGACGCGCGGCCGGGTGTGCAGGTCGCCGCCGGCGGCTTCCGCCATGCGCCTGGTTCCCGGGACCTGCCAACGGGCCTCCACGTCGGTCATCACGTGCTTCTGCGTGTGCGCAAGCATGGTCGACAGATGGGTGAGCTGCCACCGCTCCTTGGCGCAGTCGGTGATCGTCAGGAGCGACCACACGATGCTTGCTGTCGGAATCACGTCGAGGATCGACGTCGCCTCGCGCAGGTCATCCGTCGTCGCCGAACGACGTGCGCCTGTGCGATGGTCAAGAATGATCGTCGTCGCCCCGGAGTTCACGTGGTGAGGCACGCCGTCTTCGATCAGGCAGTCGTGCTCGGGCGTCGCCCCGCCGAGCACGAACTCACGTGGACAGCGGGCCAGCGCATCCTCCACGAGCGCCGATGGAATGCGTGCCACACCGGTCTCGCGATCGACGTGCGCCCCCGCTTCAGCCAGCGCCTTCAGTGCATCTCCATGGCCGAAGCGGATACCGTGCCGCTCCAGCAGGCCCAAGGCTTCGTCGATGATCAGGCGCCGCTGTTCCGGCGTTGTCCACTCGATTCGCGTCTTCACGAGTTCTCCTTCCCAGGGGAAAGGACATCTTGGCCGCTCCGATCGCCGGCGGCCGGACACGAGCCGGAGCCCTTGTCGCATGTACGCAATGCAGAGCGCAGCGGCCTGTCATGGCCGAACCCGTGCTTCCGAACGAAGTCAGAGACACTCCTTGAGCGCCCGCATCTGCTCCTTTCGCTGTTCGGCCGCACACGTCGTGCCCGACGTGGCGATGCCCGCTGAGCCACCCATCGCGCAGTTGCGTTGGCGACTCTGTGAATACTCGCAGGCAGTTCTGCTTCTCTCCTTGACCTGGGCAAGCAGCGAGACGTCGGCGCTGTTGCCCGACCCTCTCCAGATCGGGCGCAAGGAGATCGGCGCCCGGTCTCTCGTGCTATCGCCATACCAGCAGATTAGGAATCACGTCGGCCTTCTTCGACGGCCGGCCGCTGCGCCGCTCTTCTTCGTCGGCGGCGACCAGATAGTGAGCGGTCCAGAGACCGGTGCAGCCGGCGCCAATGATCGCCACGTCCGCGTCGATGTCGTCGGGCAGGGATGGTCGCGGCTCGAGCGAGCCCGGTACTCCGTCGAGCCACAGGCTGCGCGAACGGTAGTACTGCTCGAGAGAACGCATACGCCCCCTCCCCCCTCATCGTGCCGATGACAGACGGCCGGCCGACTGACCGCACCTATCGCACGTTTTCTCCGTCGGCGGGCCCCTTCCGGTCAAGGGCGCGCGGCAGGTTTGCGCAGATACCCATGGCGCCGGTTCAGTCGGCGCTGATGTGTTCGCGGATGCGCTGCTGTTCGTCCTCGCTCAGCTACTTCGCCCATGGCCACCTTGAGCGCCTCGACGAACTGCTCGCCCAGGACCTACTTGAACGTGGCTCGCTTGAGCCCTTTGCCGATGTGGCGAAGCAGATGACCTCCACATGCTACACGTTCGCCATCTCGACCGGCCCGATACTGGCTGGCTACACCTCCTCTGCCCGGCGGCGCCTGCCGCGGAGCACCAGGAGTATCGCGACCAGCGCCGCCGCCACCGCCGCGACGACGATGACGACGACGATCCAGGTCCAGCTTGCGCCGCCCCCACTCGCCGTCGCGGTCTTGGGCTCCACGTTCTGGTAGAGCAACGGGACGTTGCCCATGAAAGCGGGACCCTCACCGTAGCCGGCGCGCTGCCAGCCCGTCCACTTGTCGGTGCGGTAGGCCTCCAGCCTGTAGGAGTGGGCGAACACGATGCAGGGGCTGTCCTCGTACATCACCTGTTGCTGCTGCTTGACGACCTCGGCCCGCTGGTCGGGGTCGAGTGTCGTCATCTGCACCTCGTCGAGGCGGTCGAACTCCTCGTTCGACCAGGCGAACTCGTTGTTGTTCTCGATCTGCGAGGTCGTGAAGCAGGTGAAGTTCTGGCCGGCGTCGACGTAGCCGGCCCAGGACCAGAGGTACATGTCGAAGTCGGGCACGAAGGTGTCGCCCTCGTAGTTCCAGATGGCGTCGTAGTAGACGCCTGTGTCCAGGACCGACAGCTTGGTGCCCACACCGACCTCGCGGAACCAGCCGGCGATGAGCTTGGCGGCGCTCTGGTGGTCCGGAACGGTATTGTCTGACCACAGGCGCAAGACGATGGGCTTGCCCTGCTTGTCGAGACGGATGCCGTCCGGCCCCATCTCGTAGCCCGCCGCGTCGAGCAGCTGGTTGGCCGTGGCGAGGTCGAAGTCACGCCGCACCCCTTCGGGCGGCTGCCAGCTGTAGTCGGGGTCCTTGTAGTTGCCGGGCGGCAGGAACGTGTAGCCGGGGATCGCGTAGCCGTTGAAGGCGACGTCCACGATCCGCTCGCGGTCGATGGCGTACTCCAGGGCGACGCGGAAGCGCTGGTCGAGCAGCACCGGGTTGCCGTGCGACTCGCCCGTGTAGCAGTTGAAGCCGATGTAGTCCCAGTTGAACCAGGTGTACTTCGCGGTCGCGACGCCGGGCGTGTTCTCGAGCGACTCGAACTGGGCGGGCGGAACCCCGTAGGCGGCGTCGAGGTTGCCGGCCTTGAGGTCCTCGACCATCGTGTCGGCGTTCTGGTACTCCACGAAGAGCAGCTCGTCGATCTTCGCCGGCCCGACGGACCCGACGTGGAAGTCCTTGTTGGCGACCAGGCGCACGTAGTCGCCGCGCTTCCACTCGACGACCTGGAAGGGGCCGGCGCCGATCACGGGTGGCGGGTTCTCGAACTTCGTCGTGGCGTAGGTCGGGTCCATCTTCGACCAGATGTGCTTGGGCACCACGTACAACGTCGCCGTCAGCAGGTTCGCCTTGGGCTGCGTGCAGATGATCTTCACCGTGGCGGGGTCGACGACGACGGCCTTCTCGATGTACTGGGTCGCCGTGGTGAACGTCGATATGTCGTTGTCGATGATGTAGTTGATGGTGAAGGCGACGTCCTCGGCGGTCACCGGCTCGCCGTCGTGCCAGGTCATGCCCTCATTGAGGTGGCAGGTCCAGATGAGCTCGTCGGGCGAGACCTCCCAGCTCTTGAATGCGCCCTCGCCGGGCGTCGGCTGCACCGTCTCGACGTTGCGCCCCCCGAGCCTCTGGTACTCGAGGTAGTAGAGCTCGTAGACGAAGTCGCTCCACCCGATGAAAGGGTTCATGTTGTCGGGCGGCTCCAGGAGGCCGATCTTGAGCGTCACCTTCCCGGAGGCCGGTGAAGGGCTGGCCGCGGTCGCCCGCGATGAGATGATGCCGCCGATCAAGGCGGCGGTCGCAGCTGCGGCACCGATGAGCAGGACGACGCGCCGGGTCCAGGTCGCTCGTTCCATGCTTCCTCCCTTGCTCCTCGCTTGTGCCCCGAGGCGCCTCCGCGCATCTGGCGCGGGCGCTGGTATGCGTCGGCCGCGCCGCGCGCCACGTGCGCAGGGAACTCCCCCAGGCTGTCCCCGTTACAGACTTCTGTACAGCTCCCTACACCAATGCATGCAGACTGTCAACGGAGGGCATTGCCGGTACACCATCACTCGGGACTTGACCCTGGAGTAGAATGCCTGAACCAGGAGGGACTGATGGATAGCATGGGCGGCGACTGCACGCGATCGACGTCGACTACCAGACAGCGAAGGTCCTCGTCGGGGACGCACCCTACGCGAAGGCTCGTGACAACTACGAGGAGAAAAGGCTGCGCATACCGCTTCTCGCCAGGGACGGGGCGAGACAGGGGAGCGCGGCTACCCAGGAGCTGATCCTGATGGCAGGACTGCGCGTGAGCTTCCTCAGCGCCGCGGAGCGCGACACGCTGCACGAGCAGACGCTGACCGTGCTCGAGGAGGTGGGCGTCGCCTACAACACGCCCGCGGCCATGGACGTACTCGAAGGAACCGGGGCGGTCCTCGACCGCGACCGGCTCACCGCACGACTACCGCGAGAGCTGGTCGAGCGCTGCCTGGAGACGGCGCCCCGCACCGTGCTGCTCGCGGCCCGCGACCCCGCCCACGACGTGGTTCTGGGCGACGGCAGCCTGAGCGTCACGAGCGACGGCGGGGCCACCTACATGCTCGACGACGAGAGCGGCGAGCTGCGCGAGGGCAGCGCCGCCGACCAGCACACGATCATGCGCCTCTTCGACGCCCTGCCCGACGTCGACTACGTATGGCCGACGATCTCTGCCCGCGACCTCGACCCGCTGACCGCCAACCTCGAGATCGCGGCGATCTCGTTCCGTTCCTGCGCCAAGCACGTCCAGACCGGGGTGCGCGGGCCCGAGTACGTCGCCCCGCTGCTCGACATAATCGCCGCGGTCGGCGGCGCGCCGGTGGCCGAGCGGCCCGTGTTGTCGACGATCAACTGCACCGTCGCGCCGCTCGCGCACGACGGCCCCATGACGGAAGCCAGCATCGCCTTGGCCCGTGCCGGCGTGCCGATCGTCATCCTGCCGCTGCCGCTGATGGGCACGACGGCGCCGATCACGGTGGCGGGAGCGACGGTCGTGGCGCTCGCCGAGCTGCTCTCGGCGGTGGTGCTCTTCCAGGTGGCAGCGCCGGGGTGCCCGCTGATCGCCTCGCCGGAGCCGGCCTCCGCCGACCTGCGCAGCGGGCTCTACGTCTCCACCTCGCCCGAGGCCGGGGCGGCGGCGCTCGCCGGCGTGGAGATGGCCAAGCAGGTCTACGGGCTGCCGACGCTGGGCCTCGGTCCCGGCAGCGACGCCAAGGCGCCCGACTTCCAGGACGGCATCGAGGCGGGCGGCCTCCTCGACGCACTGCTGGGCGCCGACTCGCTCGTCGGACTGGGCGCCTTGGACGGCGCCCACATCACGAGCCTGGCGACGATCGTCCTGCACCACGACGCCGCCGGTCTCGTCAAGGAGCGCGTGCGGTCAACGTCCTTCGAGGCTGGGGACTGCCTCCTCGAGGACATCCGCGCGGTGGGGCCCGGCGGTCACTACATGTCGCGGCGCAGCACGCGCCGGCACGCGCGCGACGCCTGGCAGCCGGCCGTGCTGCGCCGCGGCGCCTTCGAGGCGTTCCACGGCCGCACGCTCGTCCAGGACGCGCTCGAGCGGGCGCGCGAGCTGCTGGCCACGCACGAGGTCGCGCCGCTCCCGGACGACGTCGAGCGGCACCTCGACGAGGTCGTGGCGGCGTACCGGCGCCTCGCGCTGCACACGGCCTAGCCTGTGACCTGCGCGACCTCGGGTGACGATGTCACACTACCGACCTCTCACCTGGGGCCTTGGGCTTGACCCCCTTCCGTGGACACCCTGAGAGCAGGCGCACGAGATGCGCCTGACGGGAGTCGACGTGTCGACGAGATGGACAAAGTATCCGCCCGAGTTCCGCGAGGAGGCCGTGCAGCCGTACCGCTCCGGGTCGCCGCGCGTCATGTGGACGAGCGAGCCGTCCCCCATGCGAGTGGGCACCGTGTGCTCCAAGCCGGCCACCTCCCGTCACCGCGTTCGCGCGACGTGGCTTCGCTGGCCAACAGGAGCATCGAGGTCAGTCATCCGGACGGACAGTTCTCGCCGTCACGCGACACGGTGGGTCTTCCTTCGCAGAACGTTTGACAAGCATCGCATAGAGCGGAAGAGCGCTCATGCATATACTCGCCTGACTACCTCCGTCCGCCGCCAAATGAACGCAGAAGGAGCGCCATGACGACCCGTTTTGGAGCCGTGTGCCTGCAGCTCGGACCGCGCGCCGGCAACGCGACCACGCGGCAGGAGGTCAAGGAGCACCTCGACTACTTCTGCCAGATGATCGACTTCGCGATGAACGAGTACACCGCGCACTCTCCTTTGGGGGTCAAGCTGATCGTCGGTCCCGAGCAGGCTCTCTTGGGATGGCCCTCGACCAGCGCTCGAGAGATGCACGAGAAGTACGCCATCGAGATCCCCGGTCCGGAGACCGAGCGCCTCATCGAGAAGGCGAGCGAGTACGACTGCTACCTCTCGCCCGGGAGCGTCGTCGAACGCGACCCGGAAAGCTGCGCGCACCTCATCTTCAACACCCAGCTCCTCGTCGGGCCGTCTGGCGTGCTGTACCGCTATCGCAAGGTACAGCCCTGGTTGCCCCTTGAGAACGCCGCCTCCCCGCATGACCTGCTTGAGGCAGGCTACGACACAGAGAAGTACCCTCTCTTCCCCGTCGTCGAGACGGAGATCGGCCGCCTCGGTGGCTTCATCTGCTACGACGCCCTCTTTCCGGAGATCGCCCGGCAGCTCGCCCTCGGCGGCTGCGAGATCTTCCTCGGTTCGACCGCCTGGATGGACCCCTTCGGCCGTCCGCCCCTCGACTGGTGGACCGTCTGCTGCCGCGCGCGCTCGATCGAGAACATGGCCTACGGCATCTACACCGGCTCGGGCGTGCCCCCCTCTCCGGCCAACGAGATGCCGACCTCCGGCGGCAGCTTCATCTGTGACTATGAGGGCCGCATCCTGGCCCAGTCCCAGGGCTCCGGCGAGGCCATGACCTACGCGACCCTCGACATCGACGCCCTGCGCGACCACCGGCAGCACGACCGCGGCAACAACGTCCTCGCGCACCTCCGGATCGGTGCCTACGACTACTGGCAGAAGACGCCGGGGTACACCCCACAGACTCGTTTTCGGGATGCGGAGGAGCTCACGCTCGAGGAGTGCGACGAGATCGGCTGCCGGGAGATGGAGCGCTTCTGGTCCGACTACTATCGAGAGGACATCACCGTGCCTCGACGGCGACCGCCACACTGGGGCTACTCGTGGGGGCCAGGTTCTCCGGTCAGCGAGGAGCCTGCTGCTGAAGCCTGAAACGGTGTCAGTGCCGGAGTGATGGGGCGCCGCGAATCGCACTTGCGCTGCCGCATTGTCTGCAGCTTGTCACAGGTCTTCATGACCTGCCTCGCGCAGCTTTCGCATACACGCAGCTGGTCACGCCGACGTCTTGCCAAGGCCCCTGAGTCCCGGCGTGACGGCGGGCTCGTGGAATGGTGACCAGGCCTTAGTGCCCTCGATTGCAGAAGGTCGGTCATGCGAACACCTCGCCGCCGCCAGTCGGTTACCCGACTGCTGCCACGGGGGGTGTTGCCGTGCGTCCCACGTCATTGACCGCCGAGTCGCGACACAGTACGCTGGAACGCCCGTGGAAGAGTCGAGCCCGGTCACCAAGAAGCGAGGAGGCGTCGTCACGGGCCCGCAGGCCACGACCAACTACCAGACGGCCGTCGACGTGCGGCACGCGAGCGCGCGCGCCGTTCAGGACGCGATTCCCCTACCCTACTGGCTCGACAGCCCCGCTGCACCCGAGCCCCACGCGCCACTTGAGGGAGACCACGAGTGCGAGCTCGCCGTGGTCGGCGGCGGTTACACGGGGCTGTGGGCCGCCCTGCTCGCCAAGGAGCGCGATCCTTCCACCGATGTGCTGCTTGTCGAAGCCGACCGCATCGGGTGGCAAGCGTCCGGTCGTAACGGCGGGTTCTGCCTGTGGAGCCTCACTCATGGGGCCTCGCACGGCCGGCAGCTCTTCCCAAACGAGAACGACAGGCTCGACCAGCTGGGCATGGCCAATCTCGACGAGATCGAGCGAGCGGTGGCCAGGTACGGCATCGACTGCGGATGGGAGCGCACCGGCGACATTGAAGTAGCCACCGATCTGTGGGATCTCGCCAGGCTGGAGGAGACTCGCGCGAGCTGGGCGCGCGTGGGGCAGCGCTTCGCGTGGCTCGATCGCGAGGCCGTGCGTGCGGAGATAGCCTCGCCGACCTTCCTCGCTGGGTTGTGGCTCATGAACGCGGCCTTGGTCGACCCGGCGCGACTCGCGTGGGGCCTTGCTCGAGCCTGCCAGGAGTTGGGCGTGCGCATCCACGAGCACACGCCGGCCAGCGACCTGCAGCGCGTCGGGTCGGCCCTCGCCTTCACCACGCCCAGCGGCAGGGTGCGAGCTCGGCGTGTGGTGCTGGCGACAAACGCCTTCCCGCCGCTGCTGCGCCGCCTGAAGCTGCGCACCGTGCCAATCTACGACTACGCGCTCGTCACCGAGCCGCTGTCGAGAGAGCAGCGCGAGGCCATAGGCTGGAGACGACGGCAGGGGGTCTCGGACGGCGAAAGGAACCAGTTCCACTACTACCGCCTCACCCAAGACGATCGCATCCTGTGGGGCGGCTACGACGCGATCTACCACTACGGCAGCCGCATCCGGCCGCAGTTCGAGCAGCGACCGACGACGTTCAACAAGCTGGCCGAGCACTTCTTCGTCACGTTTCCGCAGCTCGAGGATGTGCGCTTCACCCATGCCTGGGGTGGAGTGATCGACACGTGCACCAGGCTCTGCCCGTTCTTCGGCACCGC
>Ga0315278_10004163_pt1 | contig 13017 bp, 13 predicted proteins | sample YL17G06_0_MG_FD_203880 | JGI IMG/M metagenome (GOLD analysis project Ga0315278, IMG submission 203880) | Sediment microbial communities from Yellowstone Lake, YNP, Wyoming, USA - YL17G06_0 | ecosystem: Environmental > Aquatic > Freshwater > Lake > Sediment | place: USA: Wyoming | collected...
CAAGGCGGGCGAGCCGTTGGAGCATGGTCCGCCGAGTCATACGCGCAAGGTGCTGTCGAGCAACGTCGGCTACTTTGAGAAACACAAGAATCACACGGATCACCAGCCTACCGGGGCAGAGGCTGGCCGATTGGCTCGGGGATTGCGGAGTCGGGGGTGAAGCTGTTTGGCAAGCGGGTGAAGGGCACGGAACAGTTCTGGAGCGTGGCCGGGGCCGAAACGATCTTGGCGTTGCGGAGCAAATGGCTCCGTGAGGACGAGGAGTCCAAACACGACTGGTTGGGGTGGCCCCCGACTCTCGTCGCCGCATAAACTGTCACGCACCCAAACCCTGGACAGAACCCCCGCAGCTCCTTGCCGACCACCCCGTCCACCACTTAAGATACCTCGCTTTGCCAGTTGGCGATGGCCGTCGGGCCTGCTGGGATTCGCACCATTGGATGAAGGACAGCTTATGGATCGCATCAGAGTTGACTGGAGGAACGCAACCGACCATGCGGTCGAGAAGCAGCATGGCGTCTCCCGCGATGAGCTCGCAGACCTCCAGACCCGCATCCGCGAGATCACAGAGAAGATGGCCGCCGACCGCGAAGCCGGCAACCTCCGCTACCGCAATCTCCCCACTGATGGGGACATGCTCGCCAACGTCAAGCGCGCCGTCGAGAACTTCCGCCCACGCTGCGAGATCCTCGTGGTCCTCGGCATCGGCGGCAGCGCCCTGGGCAACATCGCCCTCCAGTCCTCCCTCAACTCCCCCGCCTACAACCTGCTGCGCGACGACCTCCGCCCCGGTCCCCAGCTCTTTGTCCTCGACAATGTCGATCCCGACCTGATCGGCTCCGTCATCGAGTTCATCAAGCCCAGACTCGACAAGACCGTCGTCAACGTGATCAGCAAATCCGGCGAAACCTCCGAAACCGGCGCGCAGTTCCTCCTCTTCCGCGATCTGCTCCAAGGGAAGCTTGACTGTCGCTACAAGGACTGCTTGCTCGTCACGACTGCTCCGGAGCAGGTGAAGGCCGATGGCACTTCGGTTCTCGATGAGAACGGACGCCCGAAACACGGCGATATGCGCGAGATCTGCATTGCCGAGGAGTATAAAACGCTGGAAGTTCCGAAGGGCGTCGGCGGCCGATTCTCCGTCCTCTCCGCCGTCGGCCTCTTCAGCGCCGCCATGTGCGGTATCGACATCGACGCCCTCCTCAAAGGTGCCGAGGACATGGACCAGCGCGTGCAGAACCCCGACCTCTTTGCCAATCCCGCCGCCATGATCGCCGCCATCCACTACCTCCTCGACAAACGCGGCAAACGCATCAGCGTCATGATGCCCTACTCCAACGCTCTCTATTCCCTCGCCGACTGGTACCGCCAGCTCTGGGCCGAAAGCCTGGGCAAGAAAAAGATCGAAAGCGGCCGTGAAGTCTTCGTCGGCCAGACCCCCGTCAAGGCCCTCGGGACCACCGATCAGCACTCCCAGATCCAACTCTACCGCGAAGGCCCCAACGACAAGATCATTACCTTCCTGCAGGTCGAGCAGTTCGCCCGGCAGCTCCCGATCTCGAACAGCAAGGCCAAGGGCATGGAGTACCTCGCCGGCCACAGCTTCAACGAGTTGATCACTGCGGAGAAGCGCGCGACAGAATACGCCCTCCGCGTCAGCCAGCGCCCCACCATGACCGTCCTCTTTCCCAGCATTTCCCCCCATACCGTCGGCCAGTTCATCTACCTCTACGAGGTCGCCACCAGCTACATGGGCGAACTCCTCGAGCTCGGAGAGAAGACCTACGACCAGGATGCCGTCGAACTCGGCAAGAAAACCACCTTCGCGCTGATGGGCAGAGAAGGCCCGGAATACGACAAGCTACGAAACGAGATAGGCCCCGTTGCACAACACGACCCGGAATACATGCTATAATAGCCTCCGATTATGCAATACGGTTTGATCATGGCGGGTGGATCGGGGACGCGGCTTTGGCCCTTGTCCCGCAAAGAAAGGCCCAAGCAGCTTTTGCCGCTCGTTCAAGGGCAAAGCCTCCTGCAACTGGGGTATGAACGCCTCCGCGGCCTCCTGCCCCCCGAACGGATCTACGTCTGCACTGGCGCCGACTACGCCGACAGCGTCTTCGCCAACCTCCCAGACCTCCCCATGGACAATCTCCTCGGCGAACCCGTCGGCCGCGACACCGCCAACGCCATCGGCTTCGCTGCCGCCGTCCTCCACAAAAAGGACCCCGACGCCGTTATGGCCGTCGTCACCGCCGACCACGTCGTCCAGCCCATCTCCACCTTTCAGAGATCCGTCGAACTGGCCTTCGAGGTCGTCGCGCAAGACCCCGACGCCCTCGTCACCTTCGGCATCGTCCCCACCCACGCAGATATCGGTCTCGGTTACATCTACCGCGGAGACCCGCTCCCCCTTGCCAGCAACCGCGACGGCGCCTACCGCGTCCTCGCCTTCAAGGAAAAGCCCGATAAAGCCACCGCCGACCGCTATGTCGAGTCCGGCCACTATTACTGGAACAGCGGCATGTTCGTCTGGCGATGCGATGCCGTAATGCGAGAGCTTGCCAGGCATCTTCAAGCCGGGCACAAGGGCCACCTCGACATTGCCAACGCCTGGGGCACGCCCCAGCAGGACGCCGTCCTCCGACAGGTCTACCCCACACTCCCCCGCATCAGCATCGATTTCGCCATGATGGAGCCCGTCTCCCAGGGCAAAGGGAAAGCCCACGTCGTCACCGTCGAAATGGATGTCCAGTGGCTCGACGTGGGCTCCTGGCCCGCTCTGGCCGAGACTCTCCAGGTCGATGACCACGACAATGCCCTCGATTGCGAGCTCTCCGTCCTTGTGGATGCGGACGACAACATCATCGTCAACCGCGAGAAGGACCATCTCGTCGCCAGCGTCGGCCTCAGCGACATGATCGTCGTGCATACCAAGGATGTCACCCTCGTCTGCCCGAAGGGCTATGCCCAGCGAGTCAAGGAGCTTGTGGAGAAGGTCAAAGAGGCGTTCGGAGATCGGTTCCAGTAGTCGCCCCGTCCAGCAACCGGCTCCCGTCGTTTTCATGCCGGACCAGGGCGCGGCGCCCGCCCCGGCTTGCGTTGTGCTCTTCAGACCCGCTGCCCGACTCGTACCATGAGAACGCTTGCCATCGATCTGGGCTCACGAAGAGTCGGCCTCGCCCTCAGCGACGCAGGCGCACGTTTTGCCACGCCTCACCAAGTCCTCCCGGTCTCCTCCCCTCAAGCCGCCATTCGCCCCGTCCTTGATGTGATCCACAAAGAGGACGTCAAGCGTATCGTCGTCGGCTTGCCCATGAACATGGATGGCTCCATCGGCCCCGCCGCCCGCGACGCCATCCGCTGGGCCGGCCTGCTCGCTACCCGCACTCACCTCCCTATCCTCTTCGTCGACGAACGCCTCAGCTCCTTTCAGGCCGAGCAACAGATCGTCTCACGCAAACGCGCCGGCGAGAAACTCACCCGCCGACGCAAGCGAAACCAGCTCGACGCACTCGCCGCGGCTGCTTTCCTCCAGGCCTTCCTCGATGGCGACCTCCGCCCCGTCGAGGTGCTCGGCCCCCTGAGCTCCTGAGCAGACGCCGCCGTCTGCACACCCACGCGGGGATTGATCCCTGATTTCCTCGTGCTTGGCCAGGCCATAGGATCATGCACAGAGCCCGCCACGCGAGGCATCCGCTACTGCTCGCTCCTCACCCCGATCCCCGCCAGCGCCTCCCGCGCCGCCGCCACCGTCTCCTCGATTGCCTCCGCCGTGTGCGCCAGCCCCACAAACCATGCCTCAAACTGTGATGGCGGCAGGAATACCCCGCGCTGCAGCATTCCGTGGAAGAATCGCCCGTACGCCTGGGTATCGCATGCCACTGCTTCCGCGAAGTTGCTCACGCCCTGCCCGTTCGCGCGCACGAAGAACGGCGTCAGCATCGACCCCGCCCGGTTGATCGCCATCGGTACCCCGGCCTGCCGCGCCGCCTTCGACAGCCCCTCCTCCAACGCCGCGGTCCGCTCCTCCAACAACTCGTACGATCCGGCTTCCCTCAGGACCGCCAACGTCGCCAGCCCCGCGCTCATCGTCAACGGGTTCCCGCTCAGCGTCCCTGCCTGGTACACCTTCCCCGACGGACTCACCATCTCCATCAAGTCGCGCCGCCCGCCATATGCTCCCACCGGCAAGCCCCCCCCGATGACCTTCCCCAGGCACGTCAGGTCCCCCCTCACCCCGCACAACTTCTGCGCCCCGCCCCAGCCGACGCGAAACCCCGTCATCACCTCATCGAAAATGAGCAACGCCCCATGCCGATCGCAAAGCTCACGCAGCCCCTCCAAGTACCCGCCTTCTGGCTTGACGACCCCCATGTTCCCCGGCACAGGCTCGACAATCATGCACGCCAGACGCCCCCTGTACTTGTCAAAAAGATCCGCCGTCCCTTGCAGATCATTATAATGGACCAGAACCGTCCCCGCGGCGACAGCCGCAGGCACGCCCGGGCTCGACGGCGCACCCAGCGTCAGCGCCCCGCTCCCCGCCTGCACCAGTAGCCCGTCCACGTGCCCGTGGTAACACCCGATGCATTTCACCACCAGCTCGCGTCCCGTCGCCGCCCGCGCCAGACGGACGGCGCTCATCGTCGCTTCCGTCCCGCTGTTCACGAACCGCACCATTTCCACCGACGGGATTGCCGTCGCCACCACCTCCGCCAGTTTCGTCTCCAGCTCGGTAGGGGCCCCGAAGCTCCATCCACGCCCGATCGCCGCCCTCAATGCCCCCGCAACCCGCTCATTCGCATGTCCCACGATCAGCGGCCCGTAGCTGCCCACGTAGTCGATGTAGCAGTTCCCGTCGATGTCCGTCACGCGGCAGCCCTCTCCCGACCGGATGAACACCGGCGACCCACCCACCGCCTTGAACGCGCGCACCGGCGAGCTCACTCCTCCGGGCATCACCCGCTGCGCCCTCAGAAATGCCGCCTCCGATTTCGCCACGCCGGCCGATCTGCTCTCTACCATGCCCCAATGATAGACGCCCCTGAGGTTCCCGCACAACGCCCCTGTGCTTCTCCCCTCTCATTTCAGCTTCAACGGGACTCCTTCTGCCTCCCATCCCTCGACCACCCGCCGAATGTCCTGGATCGTCAGCTTCAGTTCCCTCGACACGTCCAGCAGCCCCTCGTACAACGCAGGGTCGTTCAGCAACATTCCTGCCGATCCCTTCCCCTCGTTCAGCTTCTTCGCGGCCGACTCCAGCTCCCGGAAGATCTTGTCCGCCTGCCCCAGCCGCTCGGATAGCTGCTTCGACAGATCCTCGATCCGCCCCTGCGTCGTCCCCAGCACCTTGTCCCCACGATCGGCCAGTTGGTTCATCCTCGCATTCGCATCTGTGCTCAGCTTCTCGATGTTCTGACCGATCCGCCTGGCCATTTCGGACACGTCCCGGAAGTTCGCCACCGCGTCATGAACGTTCTTCCGCATCGCCTCGTCGCCCACGAGCGCGTCAACCTTGTCCAGCACCTTGCCGGCCTTGCCGATGTCCTCGTTCAGCGTGTCCACCGTCACGACCAGCTTCCCGATCAGGTCCGATTCGCGGAACCTCTGCCCGATCCGACGAAGCTCATCGCTCGTCTGCGTCAGGTCGTTCACCAGAGCCAGCACCTCCGGCGGCAGTATGTCATACCCGATAAACCGCGCACGCACGATCTGCCCTGCCTGCAGTCTCCCCATCGGAACCAGCCCCATACGCCCCGTCGTCGGCCTTGTCGCAGAATCCGTCCCGTTGGCGCCCTCGGTCGGCCGAAGCACAAGGCTGATCGATGATCCGCCGCCCAGGATCTGCGTCCGGATCACCGCCTCCACGTTGCCCGGCAGCGGCGGATCCTGATCCACCGCCGCATCGATGATCACGCTCAGATCGTCCACGCCGCGACGTATTCCCGTCACCCGCCCGACACTCACGCCCAGATACAACACCGACGAACCCTCGCTGATCCCCTCCGCCCCCGACGCGTGGAACTCCATCGGCATCTGTGCCTTCAGAAACATCCTCAGCGGCATGTCGCTGAAACGCAGAATCATCCACCCCAGCATCAGCCCGCTCACCACTACCGTAAGCCCGACGAGAACATTTCTCTTGTGAAGCGTCATAACCTGCACAATCCGTCTGACTCTGCGCCTTCAGGATACAGCGCTCCCCACCACGAAGCCAGATGCCCCCAATAGCCTCATGCTGCGGTCGCTCCCCATCCTACGGCATGCCCATAGCTCCTCGACTGCCGCACCCACACCCGCCCGCCCGTGTTCCGGTCTTTCTTCACCTGCTCCTCGATCATCTTCAGTTGCGCCGCGTACAGATCACCCCACGGAATCGCTTTTGCCGCCTCGATCAACGCCGTCGCCCCCTCCGCATCCCGGCTGTCACGCAGCCGCTTGACCTCACGGTTCACCTTTTCCCACATGTCCGGCGTCGCTGCCTTGTTATCACCGATCAGCTTCGTCGCGAACTCCGCCGCATCCGCGTACTTCCGCCCACGCAGCAACGCCTCCATCAACTGCTGCTTCGGCAGGTTCGTCACCGCTTCGCTCGCGTTGTGGGTTGTCCAGTAATCCAACGCCGCCCGCAGATTCGTCGCCGCCTCCTCCGCCTTGCCAAGCTTCAGGAGCGTTTCGCCCAGGTTCTGCCTCACCACAGCCAGCTTCATGTCCTCGCTTCCCGCCGCCAGCTTCTTCTCCGCGATCGCCAGCGCCATCGCGCGCCGGCTCAAGGCCTGATCGTTATCACCCTCCTGCTTGAACTGCTCCGCCCACACCAGTGCCTCGTTGGCGGTCGCCTTCTCCAGCAGCGACAGCATCACCTTCCATACCGCCGCCCGAACGTCCGGGTCTCGCTCTACATTCTCCGACAATCGCGGCGCAATCCCTCTCGCGTTCTCATATGACGCCGTCGTCAGCAATGCCTCCGCCGCCGCCAGACGCACGCCCGCCTGGCTATCGTTCAGCGTGCTCACAATCATGTTCGCCGTGTCCCGGTCCCCGATCAGCCCCAGACCCCGCAACGCCGCGATACGGATCCGCGCCGACTCTCTCCCGGGATTCAGCAGCTCAATGAACACCGGCCGCAGGCTCCGCTCCCCCAGCTTCGCCATGGCCTCCACAATGCTCTCACGCAGCTTCGCTGCCGACACGTTCTCCGTGCCCGGAAGTCTCTCGCGCAATCGCCGCGCGACCTCCCTCGCAAGCGCCGCGTTCTTCGCTTCACGCAACACTCCCGCCAAATCCCGCAGTCCGTCCGCGGCTGCCCTCGCTACGCTGAACGTCGGATCGCCCAGCCCCTTCAGCAGAGGCTCGACGGCCCGCAGGTCCCGGCTCGGCCCCAGGGCCTCCAGGATCGCCGCTTTCACATCCGCGTCCTTCTCCTGCGTCAGCTGCGTCAGCAACGCCTCCACCGCACCCGGATCGTTGGCCGTCGTTAGCGTCCGGGCCACCCGGACCCGCACTTCTGTCGAGCTGTCGCCTACCATCCCGCGCAGCGCCTCCAGGATCGCCCCGGAGATCCTCCCGCCCCCGAACTGCGTCGCCTCATCGTAGATGAGGTCCACCGCCGCCAGCCGCGCGCCCTCCGCCTCCGCCCGGAGATACCCGATCAGTTTCTTCTCACGGTCCGCCTCCGGCGTCTCCTTGTTCTGGTACTCCTCACGGATCACCCGCGCAATGAACTTCCCGTCCTTCTGTAGTTGGCTGTGTAGCTCGTTCGCTCGCACCGCGTTTTTGATCAGAAGGTCCGTCGACCACTCCAGGTCGCTCTTCCCCTGGCTGACCTGCCACCATTGGTTCCATTGCTGGACATCCCGCCCGTATCGCGACAGACCCGTCATCTCGATCAGTGCGTCCGCCGCCGCGTCTCGCGCCAAGGAGTTCTCGTTGTCACGGTTCATCAGATCAATGAGGCTGCCTGCCGCTCGCTTGTCCACCAGCTTCCCCATCGCACGAATCGCAGCCACCCGCGAAGTCACCTGCTGGCTCAGATTGTTCACGAACACCGTCAGCTTGTCCCTCGCCCGATCGTCCATCTTGTACGCCGCCAGCGCCGCCGCGGCTGCTGCCGTCACCTCCCGCTCATTGCCCAGCAGATTCCCCAGCGGGCTGATGAAGGCCGGGTCCGGCGACGTGCTCGACGACAACGCCTTCGCCACAGCCATTTGTGCCGGCGCATTGCCGAAGTCGCTCACAATCCGCAGCAGAATCGCGTTCGCCTCCCGGCTGGCGCGCGACACCAGTCGCCTGGCGGCTTCCTCCCGCTGCGCTGCCGTCGCCGCACGATCCAGCAGAATCAACTCCTGCTGCACCAGGTCCCGGTGCGCAGCCTCCACATCCGCCGCGTCCGCTCCCCTCGCTGGCGCGACCCCTTGCCACTCAATGGCGATCAACGCCGCCGTGACCACCACCAGCGTTCTGATGAGTTCTCGTATTCTCACCTGATCCTTACTCAAATCCATCGCTTCCCAGTCGCTGTTTCTCTGCCCGAGCCGCCCTCGGCCACCTAAGAATCACTGACCCGCTCCCCTCCCCCAATCCCGCGCAAAACCCGCCACCTCCTCCCGATATACACCACCTGCCGATCTTACAGACACCGGCAGCCTCCGGAAGTTGTAGCCGATCATGGAGATTACCCTCTTCGGCCTCCCGCTCCAAGGTGCGAACACCCCCGAACGCAACTTTTCCTTCGATTCGCCCGCCTGCGGCGACCACGATGAGACACTGCACCGACCTGTGAATCGCCGACAGCGCGAAGCAAGCCCTGGCAAGCCGTCACTTGAACCGGCAAGACGATCCCACTACCATGCGGGAAATTGGGGCCGTTAGCTCAGTTGGCTAGAGCGCCTCCCTTACAAGGAGGAGGTCATCCGTTCGAGCCGGATACGGCCCAATCCCTTGTCATGTCATCACTTGCGAGCGATTGACGTGGCATGACATTACCCTGGTTTTCCGGGGTTTTTTCGTTTTCCACCCCGGTCGATATCATGTCCTGTGTATCGCTGCCCGCCGCTGACTGCTGCGCTTTTTGCTGCGCCTGTGCCGAAAACTCCAGAGCCTCGCCAAAGTGGCTGTCCAATACCTGGAGGTAATGCTCCTGCGCGATGGCTCTGGTGTTTCCGATCCAGGCACAGACAACGTGAATCGGGAACCGTTGCGCCAGTTCCGTCTGCCGACTGCTCCGAAGGTTTTGGTAGAGCTTTGGCCACGGCGCCACCCCTGCCCGCTCCATGATCCGTTGCAGGGTGGTTCGGAGGTTCACCTTTGGATCACGGGCGATGGTCACGACGTATTCGCTGCCTTCCTCGGCTTGCTCGAATGCTTCCAGGAGCAGGCGCCGAAGCTCCGGGAACATTGGGATGAATCGCCCCTCTTTACCGACGTGCCCTTCGGTCTTTGGGCTGGTGATCCAGATTCGCCCCGCGTCGAAGTCCACATGGCCCCACTTCAGGAGAAGGTGTTCAGACGGGCAGCGCAGTCCGCCCCACCGGCTCAGTGCGAACACCAGCTTCCATTGCACCGTCGGGCACGCATCCAAGACCTTCTTGGCCGTCGCACCATCCACGAAGTGCATCCGCTTCTTGTTCACCTGCGTGCCGGCCCGCACCTCGGAGAACGGGTTTTCCGGAACGAGCCTCCACCTCACCGCCTTCTTGAACATCTGGCGGGCCTGCTCCACTCGCCGGGCGATGGTCGCCTCGGCCAGCTTCTCATGGTCCCTCATCCAGGTACGCCAGATGTCGGCCTCCTCTGGCGTGATGGCATCCAGCCGGCGGTCATCGCCGAAGTAGTCCCGCAGGCATCGCCGCGTATTGCCCAGCGAGATCACCGTTGCGGGCTTGACGGACAATCCGGCGAAGAACCGATCCAGAAATCCCTGAAGTGTTGTCTGTGTGACCCCCACCCCATCGGCCAGCCCCACGGCGCGGAGCTTGGCGAGCATGGTCTCATCCAAACCGCCGAGCCACTTGGAGATTTCGGCATCATGGGGGCGATTGGCGAGCTTGTCGCCGATGATCGTCTCTACCATCGCCTTCCACGTTCCCGCCGTTTTGGCGTTGACGCCCCCCAGCCGCAGTATCCTGCGCGGTCCCTTGGGTGTCAGGGAGAACTCGATCCGCTTCAGGCCGCCGTTGTAGTTCACGATGGATGCCATGAGTTCACCTTTTTCTGAGCACCAGTCCGAAGTGGGCGGCCAGCCTGTCGGCGATGTCGAGGCGGAGCGATTGCTTGCCGGCCACGAATCGCCCCAGCGCCGTCTTTTGCATACCTGTCGCCTTGGCGATGGAGTAGAGCGATTGCCCGCTCTCTCTGATCGTCCTCAGCAAAACCGCCGTCATTGTCTGGTCTTTCCTCATTGGTGGCTAATTATGTACTACTATTCCTCGGCTGTCAATGGGTCACTCGCGTTTTATCCGCGTTCCTCCAGTTTCTTAACGAGCGCGTCCGCCTGCTGTCTATGACCGTTGCCGCCATTCTCCGGCCCCGTAGACACCGTTGACGTTGACACAAGTGCGGTTTCCCCGTTGGAAATGCGGGTTCTGTCAACGTCAACACCGTCTACAGCGCCCCCAAACGGTCTATCGGGCGAGTCAGCCAGGAGGAATCTCGTCGCCGGCCGGCCGCCCGTGGCCACCGTTTCCCATACCCCGTATGCCTTGTCGGCCAAGTCGGTCAAGGCCAGCTCGGCAGCGTCCGCCGTGGCAAAGCGGCGGGTATGCCTCAACAGGTCGCGGGGAGTCACTTTCCCGCCAAGGCGATACACCAGGTCCAGCAGCTCGCGTTGTTCTCGCTCCTCTTCGGTTTCACTCAACGCGCCGTAGACTCGCTTGGCCTCATCTCCAAACCAGCGCACCAATCGGACAGCGGCGTCTATGCTCGTCTCATCGACGGCATCGGGATCGTCCAGGGCGTAGTCATTCGCAGCCCATCGAACGAAGTGAATCACCAACGCCAATCTCGCCGCGGCGGCTTCAAGCTTTGACCACGCCGCCGCCAGTGGGTCGTCGCCCATGGCGTATTGCTCCTCCCCATGTTCATCGACGAATCGCCCCCACGCTTCCCTCGCCGCAGACGTCAACGGCACATCCACCGGCACAAGCTCCCCGTCCGGGCCTGTGTTGAAGTCCAGCCCCAGCAGCCGCCCGTAGACCTCATCGACTGCCGCCAGGGTTTCGGGATCGATGATCGCATCACTCCACTTGGGCTGCCGTGCGGGCGGGTAGGCCAGCAGGAGGCGAGCAGCCAGCCCATTCTCGAAATGCTCCTGTCCCAGCGCCCTCCGCAACGCATCGGGGGTTATCGTTCCTGTCACCCACACCGCCGCCCGTGGCACAATGATTGTCGGCTTGTCGCCGTGCTTCCGATCCACGATCAGCGGACCGCCCCTGTGCATTCCCAGCCAGGCGGCCGCATCGGCACCTCGGCCCGACTTGTACGCATCAAACGAACGTAGCCAACCGCTCGCCTCATCCCTCGCCAACAACAAACCGCGTGGGCATCGCTCCAACAGCGGCGCGATAGCCTCAACGGTTGCGTCAACGATGATCCATCGCATCATGTGCGGTGCTACCGGGCGCTCTGGCGGATTCGCGCCGTCGCGCTTCTTCCACGTCGATAATGCCCGCTCGTATTGAAGCATCGCGGCGTTGTGCTCCTCCATCGCCGCCGCATGTTCGCGCGCCGCCTTGGCCTGCCGCCTGTGCAGTGGACCCAACGCCTTATCGAATGGCGGGGACTTCTTACAGCCCGACAGCGCCACCACCAACATCCACAGGATCGGGAGTTCGCGCCAATCAGGCTTCAGTACGATCCGCCGCGTACAGCCGATGGAAGACCCGGCGCCCGTCAACAAGGGCAGGGCCACGAGACTCTCATCGCATCCCACCGACCTCGCCGCCTCAACAACGAATCGGTCAAGTGGGCTGGGTAGCGTGTCAATTGGAAATGGAGTGTACATCATACCCCACCCCGATCAGCCGCAGAACGGGCATATCTCCGATGAGGGATAGGTCGATCTTCCGCAGATAGAACAGATCATCCGCCGCGCGATCGACTGCGACCCGATCCAGACCCTCGCCGGCCAAGCTCCTGTACGTCCGATCATCCAGGAAGATCTTGCCCCCATGCCACTGGATCGCCTCCCACAACCGGCATGCGCACGATTGGCGGTGAGCGTGAAACCAGCGGGCGACGGCGGTTGATCCTCCGTCGGAGGCATGGTACAAGCCGCGTGGATGGTTCTGTCGGCCCCCGTCGCAAGCGGGGGCTTGCTTTTGGGTGAGAGTGAATCTGCTCACGACGTCCTCCCCGGCGTCCGCACCGGCGGGCAGCCACGGGCAATCCACGCATCGATCTCGGCCAAATCCCAGCGACGAAGTGCGCCCAGTTTCATCCCCCAGGGCGCGGCACCGCTGTCAGCCAGGCGCAGGGCGTGCCGCGTGCTGGCGCCGATCTTGGCAGCGAAGGCGCGAACGTCGATGAGCCGGCGCGGCGGGGTGGTGAGGGTGTCAGGCATGGCTGCCCTCTCTTTCGCGCTCGATCCGCCTTAACTCACTGGCGATCTGCTCCACGTCGGCATCGGTAAAGATGCGAGCGTTGCCGGCCCTGCCGGTCGGCTCGATCCGGCGGCTTTCGATGACGTAGCGGATGCGATGAACAGGAACGCCGAGCCGGCCGGCAATACTTCCGACGGTCGGCACGATAGGGGGTGATTCTGGCATTTCTGCCTCCCATGTTGGGCCGGCCCGTTGTCCGGTGTGTGATAGCCGGAATCATGCAACAGGTCGGAACATGAGAAGGCAACTGGTCACGTGACCACCCCGAAACCACCCCTTTTTCAAGGGAATCCGATGCTTGAAGTGGTCATGACCAGTTTGAGGTGGTCATGGACTGGTCATCGCGAAGAGAGCTTGGGTGCTTTGCTGTCCTTCTGTTGCTGGTCGTAGAGTTCGACCAGCTTCCGGGCAT
>Ga0315278_10004165_pt1 | contig 13012 bp, 9 predicted proteins | sample YL17G06_0_MG_FD_203880 | JGI IMG/M metagenome (GOLD analysis project Ga0315278, IMG submission 203880) | Sediment microbial communities from Yellowstone Lake, YNP, Wyoming, USA - YL17G06_0 | ecosystem: Environmental > Aquatic > Freshwater > Lake > Sediment | place: USA: Wyoming | collected...
ACAACCCCCCGCGGACGGCGGTACAACTCAAACGGCGGCCCCCGCGGTTCAAACTGCCCCGAACAATAATAAAAAGGAAAAAGGAAAATAACCGGCCAACGATTTCACAATCCTTATAAAAAGGGGGAAGAGGTGGTAGGAATCCCCGCGCAGACTATACTAAGGTTTTGCTTGCCGCTGAAGACTGGTTCTTATAAAAATCGGTGTGATACAAGAACGGGCTATTGCCTTTTCCACGCATTAAGACTATAATATGACAAATGCTTAAACATTGGGAAAAAATAGACATATTTATTGCCATCCTGTTTGTGCTGACCAATCTATCCTATTTTTTACTTAATAAATCCATCTTCCAACTTTTCCTGTGGGCGCTGATTATTACCGCCACCCTTCGCTTGATGTATATTATCAAAAAAAAACTGTTCTGGAAAGTCCGCAACCGGCTGATATTCTCCGGCCTATTCCTGATCGCCACCCCCCTGTTTTTTATGTCCATCTTCTTCTACTTCATCCTGAACATTATCATGGCCCAATACGGCATGGTGATTATGAACAACCTGCTGCGGGATGAATTGACCCAACTGGAAAACGCGGCCCCCCTTATCCTGACCCAACCGAACCTGGAGAAATTATACTCCGCCGATCAATGGGAAAAAGTATCCCCAGGCTACTACAATGTCGCTTTCTTCGACGTAGAAGCAAACGCCTTAATAAATAGGTTCAAATACCCCCCGGCTTTGGATTTATCCGGCTTACCCCCGGAAGAATTCAGCGGCTATTTCATGCTTAAAGACAAACTCTACTACGGCTGCCTAAAAAAAAATAACCACCGCGCCATACTTCTCTGCCTGACCGTTAACCAGGAATTCCTCGATAAATTTACCGCTGTCAGCGACTTTCGCATGAAATATCAAAACCCTAATAAAGACAAAACTAAAGCCGCTTTAGAAGTTGCTTCCGACCCGGAACTGATGAACGATGAGTCGTTTATCAGCTTCCCCTGGCTATTCAAATATACCTTCACGGACTTTAACGTAAGCGAAAACTCGAAACCTGCGGTGAGATCTAATTATTTCTGGTTTTTCTTAAATATGGATAAGATTTTCCGGAAGATTTCAGGCGTCGATTCCCCCACCGTGCAAACAGACCTGAAAAAAGGCATTTATATGCTGGTTTTTCTATTTGGAATCTGCGTTATCGCCTCATTCATTATCGGTTTGCGCAGCGTTATGGTGGTTACGCGGTCCATCGATCTTATTTCCAAAGGCACCAGGCGCATCCGGAACGGGGATTTTTCTTTTCGCATAAAAACCCGGTCCGGGGACGAACTGCAAGACCTGGGAGAGTCTTTCAATGAAATGGCCGCCGGTATCGACCGCCTTTTGATCGACGAAAAAGAGAAAGAGCGACTGGAAGAAGAACTGCGCATTGCCAGGAGCATCCAATTGAAATTGCTGCCCCCGGATACCTTTACCAGCGATGAATTTGAAATCGCCGCCGTCAACATCCCGGCCGCTGAAATCGCGGGCGATTATTTCGATTATTTCTATAAAAAAAACGAGTACCTATCCATGCTGGTGGCGGACGTCTCGGGCAAAGGCGCATCCGCTGCTTTTTATATGGCCGAACTGAAAGGGGTAATCAACCACCTGCAAAAAACAGAACTAACCCCGGCCGCACTCATCGCCGAATGCCACGACAGTTTAATTGCTTCCTTTGACCGGGTTACATTTATTACTATCACCCTGGCCAGGTTTATCCTCCCGCAAAGAAAATTTCAACTGGCCCGGGCCGGGCATACGCCGGCCATCTTTTACAATGCCCGGGAAAAAAAGTGCAGCCGACTCTACCCGGATGGCGTCGCTATCGGTTTGATGAATTTTTCCAGGGATAAGATCAAGGAGATCGAAATCGACTACCACAAAGACGATATCCTGTTCTTATTTTCAGACGGCTTATCCGAAATAATGAATGCCGAAGAAAAAATGCTGGGCATGGAAAACCTGGAAACGATCATCATCCAAAACAGCCACCTCTCCGCCGAAGAAATCAAACAAAAACTGTTGGATTTCAGTATCCGGTTTTCAGAAACTGAAATCTCCCGGGATGATTTGACATTCATCATATTGAAAGTGAAATGATATAGGTGTGTTAAATGATTGAAGAACTGGAGCAGCGATTAAACTATACATTCAAAAATAAAGAGCTCTTACGGACGGCGTTGATCCATAAGTCCTATAATGAAGGCATGCAAAAAGACCTGCCGGACAACGAGAAACTGGAATTCCTGGGCGACTCGGTAATCAACCTTGTGATTACCGACCACCTGTTCAGGAATTACAACCATTTGAAAGAAGGCGAATTGTCGAAACTAAAAGCCCACCTGGTATCCAGTACCACCTTATATAAGATTTCCCGGGGCATCGACTTACCCGATTTCCTGATGCTGGGTAAAGGCGAAGAAAAGAATAACGGTCGCAATAATAAGAAAATCGGCGCCTCTGTCTTAGAGGCAGTGGTGGGCGCTATTTACCTGGATTCCAACTACAAACTGGCATCCGCTATTACGATTGCACTGTTTAAAACCTTCCTGGAGAAATTCGCGGAGAAAGCGGTTAAGATTAATGACTATAAATCCGAACTGCAAGAATTGATCCAGAAGAAGAATAATTTCCTGCCCATATATAAAATTATATCCCAGGACGGGAAACCGCCCGAAGTTTCTTTTACCGCCGGGGTTTTCATCCATGAGACACAAATCGGGGTCGGAACCGGGAAAAACAAGCGGAAGGCGGAACAAGACGCGGCCTTTAATGCGCTCGAGAAGATCGAGGAGTTCATGAATTACGAAAAACTCTCAGAAGTTTTTTTCATCAAAAACGATTAAGGATTTCCTGATGAACAAAGAAAAAAAAAGAAAAACGTTTAAATTACCGCATACGTTGGTTTTGATCTATGTCATTGTGATTTTGGTGTACGCTTTATCCTGGGTTGTTCCCTCCGGTGAGTTCCAGAGGGAAGAAAAAGTCATCGAGGGAATCACCCGGAATATCCCGGTGCCGGGGTCATTTAAATACATAGAAAAAAAGACCGTCGGACCTGAAGTGCTTCTGCTCTCTCCCCTAAGAGGATTCAAAGACGGGGCCGAGATTATCGCTTTTCTTTTTGTCATTAGCGGCGCTTTTATGGTGATCCAGAAAACAGGCACCATCGATATGGCCATTAAACGAATGGCCGATGCTTTCGCCGCCCGCCCCAGGCTCCAAAACCTTGTCATCCCTGTTTTAATGGTGGTTTTTTCCCTGGCCGGCGCTATCTTCGGGATGTGCGAAGAAACCATTCCCTTTATCCTGATCTTTATTCCCCTGGCCATCTCCATGGGCTATGATTCCATCGTGGGTGTGGCAATCCCCTTCCTGGGCGCGGCCGCAGGGTTTGCCGCTGCGTTTTTTAACCCCTTTACCGTGGGCATCGCCCAGGGTTTATCCGGCTTACCGATTTATTCCGGGTTAACTTACCGCCTCCTGGTCTGGGTAATCGGCACCGTGGTTATCATTACCTTTGTGATGGTCTACGCCCGGAAAGTAAAAAAGAATCCGGAATCCAGCCCGGTATATGAACTGGACCGGCACTGGATTCATCATACGGAATCCAATCAAATCGACACTTCCAAATGGAGTTGGAGAAACCGGGCGATCCTGATTGTTTTCGGCGTCAGCATCGTGATCTTGATCTGGGGCGTCCTGGTAAAAAAATGGTACATCATGCCGATTGCCGCGCTGTTTTTAGCGCTGGGTATTGTGTCCGGCTTCCTGGGCAAAATGACCGCCAGCGAAATAGCCGCGGATTTTGTGGCCGGGGCCAGGGATATGATGAATGTGGCGTTTATTATCGCCTGCGGCAGGGCGCTTTTAGCCGTTGCGCAAGATGGGCAGATAATGGACACGCTTCTTTATTATGCTTCCAATGTGATTTCCGGGTTCCCCAGGATCATGGTAGCGCAGATGATGTTCGTCACGCAGTCGGTTATTAATTTTTTCATTCATTCGGGAACGGCCCAGGCCACTCTAACCATGCCTATTATGGCGCCGCTCAGCGATTTGGTGGGCGTTACCCGGCAAACGGCGGTCATGGCTTTTCAACTGTGCGAATTTATCAACCCGGTTCTGCCAACTTCGGGCGTTACCATGGCCGTCCTGGGCGTGGCGAAAATCCCCTGGGAAAAATGGGCCAAATGGTTCCTACCCTTGATGATTATCTTGATTATCCTTAGCTTTATCCTATTGATCCCACCGGTGTTAATGAATTGGAATTAACCAGAAACCTTTTCGAGAAAAGGTTTCTGGACTTCCAAAAGCTTTTAGTTAGCAAAAGTTTTGGGAGGTGTCGGAACCCTTTTTCAAAAGGGTTCTGACCCGCCGGAGGCAAAAGTCGGTGACTAATGAACAACCCATGCTCCAGCGACTCTTTTTATGTACAGTGGCATATCCTCGACCGCTGTAACCTCCGCTGTCTTCACTGCTACCAGACTACTTTTTCCAAAGAACGCGAAATGGATTGGCCACAACTGCGCAGCGCCGCGGATAATCTTTTGAATACCATGGCCGCCTGGGGTACAAAACTGGACGTCGCCCTCACCGGCGGCGAACCGTTCCTTAAACCGGAACTACTGAAACTTCTTAAACACCTGGATAATTCCAAAAACGTTGAAACTATCTCTATTATTACAAACGGAACCGTCTGGCCGGATTATGCCCACGAACTGACCGGGTTCTTCAAAATGACGGAAATCCGCATCTCCCTGGATGGAATCACCGAGGAAACAAACGACGCCATCCGCGGCAAAGGCACCCTGGCAAAAGTCCTTGAAAATATCCCCCGCTGGCAGGATTTGGGGATACCCATTACCGTCATGTTTACGGTGATGAAACGAAACCTCCACGAAATCCCATATCTCCTGGAGTTCGGGAAGAAATTGGGGATCGATGCCATCATTATCGAACGGTTTTTCCCTTTGGGCCAGGGGGAAACTATCGCAAAAGACATGCTGGACGGCCCGGGATTCCTGGGGGTATGGCAAACAGTCCTGGGGCAGGTAGGAGTTGATGCAGCGCCGGAGGACTTGATTGCTTACCGGGCGATACGGATCGATTTTGCCGACCCGGAACCGGATGTTTTAGGTTCGGGTTGTGTGGTAGGGAAAGACGGTATGGCGATTCTTCCTGATGGAACGGTTCTGCCGTGTCGGCGTTTCACGCTTCCGATCGGGAATATTATGGAAAAGAGTCTGGATGAGATATGGCGTCATTCGGAAGTGTTGGGGGCGCTCAGGGATAAAAGCGGGTTGAAAGGGAAATGTAGGGATTGTTTAATTGAAGCTTGTTGGGGGTGTCGTGCGATGTGTTATTGTTTGGAGGGGGATTTCCTTGCCGGGGACCCGCATTGTTGGGTGAAATAAGGGGGCTTTTTTGAAAAATCGCCCCCTTAAACCCCTAAAAAACTTTTGTTAGGGTCAATAAACAAAAGCTTTTGCGGGGGGTGTGAGGGGGGCTGTTTTCTCGAAAAAAGCCCCCCTAATCGTGTCTTAATGCTTCAATCGGGTCCAACCTTGACGCCTGAACTGCCGGGTATATTCCAAACACCAACCCAATCACCGCGCATACGCCCACGGATAAAATAACCGCACCCAGGGACCACCCCACCGGCCAACCCGCAAAAATCGAAATCGCAATCGACAGCGAAAACCCGAAAACAATTCCCAATATTCCACCTATAGCGGAGACCGCAAAAGTCTCCAGCATAAACTGCCGTTTAATATCCTTCTGCCTGGCGCCCACGGCGCGGCGTAAACCGATCTCCCGGGTCCGTTCCATAACAGTGGCCAACATAATATTCATAATCCCGATTCCCCCTACCAGCAGCGAAATCCCTGCGATACAGGCCATTACGATAGTAAAAATATTCTGAGTTTTCCGGTGCTGCTCAAGTAACTCTTCCGGTACGATTATATCGTAATCATCCGTATCTTTATGCCGGCGCTTCATCAAGTTCACCAGGGTGGCGGCCGCGGTATTGGAAGGAACCCCTTTTTTCAGTTGTACGCGGAATTCATCGATTTCCGAAGCCAGGGGCTTAAAATAAAACAATTTCAAAGCCGTTTGCAAGGGGAGATAAATATTATTCTGTTCCCCTTTCAGGGAGATGCCTTCAAACTCATTTTTCGTGAGGTTCTTATCTTTCAGGACGCCCACCACCGCCATCCAGGCGTGATTAATTTTAATATGTTTACCGATGGGGTCTTCGTTTGGGAAGAGGGCCTGGGCGACGCGGCTGCCGATGGTACAAACCGGGGCGTAAACCAGGTCATCCAGGGGCAGGAGGAACCGCCCCTTTTTTACGCTCAAATTGGCCATTTGCTCATGCGTGGGCGTGACGCCGTAGACATTGGCGTCGCTGACGCCCGCGCTGCTGAACAGGGCATACACATCCACACGCTTCAACGCGGAATAAGAAGTTAGAAACGGCAGGGTTTCCCGCGCCGCATTTAAATCCTGGAGCGTAAGGCCCATGGAACTTTCCCTGACTTCCCGCAGCCGGGTGTCATCGATATTTTTTTCTTTTACGATAATATTGCGCAGCCCCATGGAATCGATCAATTGCAGGGCCTCCTGTTCGGCGCCCTTGCCGATGCTCAGCATGGCAATCACCGCGCCCACGCCGAAAATCATACCCAACAGCGTCAAAATAGTCCGCAACTTATGCTGCAGCAGCGATTCCATTGCCTGTAAAATTTCCATTTCAAACTTCAAACGCAAATTCCCATTTAATTTTAACAGCGATTTCAATTTCATTACAGCACCACCTTTTCGCCCACAGTCAAGCCTTCCGTAATCACCGTTCGCGTAAGGCTGCGGTCCCCTGTTTTTACCCCCCGTTTCTCTAACTTCGAACTCTTCATCACATTAACATACGTGTGGCCGTCGTTAAAAAACAGCGCCTGGTTCGGGACAGCCAGGGCATTTTCCAGCTTGCGCACAAAGATAGCCGTTTTCACCAGGCTGCCCGGTTTCATAATGGCGGAGTCGGTTTTTTCCAGGCTTATTTTAACTTCGAAATATTTCAGCGGGCTGTTCTCTTCCAGGGGTTTGGCGATGGTATCCATACCGATCACCTTGCCGTTAAAACTCAGCCCGGGCGACGAATCCAGGGTCAGGGTCGCAGGCAAGTCCCCTTTTAGCCCTGCCGCTTCCGATTCCAGCACAAAGACCTTTGCTTCCATACTGTTCAAATCCGGGAGTTTGGCCAGTTTCATACCCGGCCAGACCGACATGCCCAGTCGCGGCTTCTCGCCCCGCCAGTTTTTCTCATAGATCAAAATCCCGTCATGGGGGGCTTTAAGTTCCAGCGAATCCAGGGCGCTTTGAAACTGTTCCACCTTCACCTGGAGCGTTTTCTTTTTGGATTTCAGCAACTGCAATTCCGCCAGGGTCTTTTTTTCCAATTGTTTTGTCTTTTCCTGGAGATGTTGGGTTTTGATCCCCAGGAATTCCACATTGATAGAGCTTTCAATAATTTCATTCCTGGAAAAAATCGATTCATCCCTGGCGGCAAAAACTTCAGCCAGTTGCTTTTCGATTTCCGTTAGGGCCAATTGGGCCTGGATGTCTTTTTTTTCCTTATCAAGGTTTTTTTCTTTATCCTGTATTTCCAGGTCCAGCCTGGCAGCGTTGAATTTTTCCGTTCGCAAACTATCCACATAATAAGAGGCGGCCATGCGGATAACCGTTTCGCCCGCTTTAACCTGCGAGTTTTCCGGCTTCATCCAGGCGATGGTTTGCTGTCCCCGGACCTGGGGCGAAGGCAGGATGGGGGTCGATTTCACCGCTTCCAATTCCCCAAAAGCCGGGATAACGATTTCAAATGTTTCTTTTTGCATTGTTATGACGGCGGCGTCTTTTCCCGAACCGCCGCAGCCCATGGTTCCTATAATAATTATAAAGATAAGAATCAAGACCGACGCCGTTAAAAGCACTTTCACTTTCATCATTCTTCTCCATTGCCCCCGTTGAGGATAATCACCCGGTCGTTTTCTTCCAGTCCGGACAGCACTTCAACCATACCGCCGGACCTGGCGCCCAGGGCGACGGGCGCCGCTTGTTTGCCGGTGAGGCTTTTCTTCCACACGAAAACACCTTCTTCGCGGTAGATAACTGCTGTTTCCGGGATTTGGAGGACATTTGCTTTGGAAGACACGGTAATATCCACGCCGGCGGCCATACCCGGGCGCATCTTTTCAGGGTCAGGGTCCTGGATCGTAATCGAAGCGTCGAACACCATGGCCGGTTGCTCGGCCGATTTGGTCCTGAAAATGCGACCCAGGGAATCCAATTTACCGTTAAATACCCGGTCCGGGTTGGAATCCAGGCGGATTTCCACGGGTAGGCCGGTTTTCACCTTGCCGGCTTCCGGTTCGGGGATTACGGCGGCCACTTCCATGCGGGTGAGGTCCGGCAGTTCCATGACATTTTCACCCACCCAGCAGCGGTCCCCCACGGCTTTTTTCTTCCCGTCCCAATTGTTGGTGTATACGATAATTCCTGCTTTGGGCGCTTTTACACGCATCCTGTCAATCGATTCCTGGAGCTCGGCCACTTCGGTTTCCAGGCGTTTTACAATATTTTCCTGCGCGTGGATGCGGGTTTCCATACCCACCGTTTGATTCTTTACCCTGTTCTGGCTCAGCTCGCGGTTTAATATGGCCAGTTCATATTCCATCTGCATTTTTTTAACTTCGTTCAGGGAGGCAAGTTCTTCCGGTTGTTGGGATTTGAGTTTGGCGTTTTCTTCTTTTCCGCGCGCATCTTCGGATTGTAGAATAAAATTGTCTTTTTGTTCCTGCTCCACCAGGCGGATTTTTGCCAGCTCATTTTTAGCCGTTTCCAGTTCCGAACTTTTGAGCATTAAGCGTTCTTGCAATTGCCTGGCGTCGAAGCCGAGAATCGGTTCCCCGGGTTTGACTTCTTTGCCTTCGGGGGCCATGAAGGAGATGGTATAGTTCCAGAACCGGCGGATGGAGGGGCAGCCGATATAAGTAGAGGCGCTGGATTTCAATTGGCCGTTGGCGTGTACTTTGAGATGAAACGGCCCTTTGATTGCTTTCACTACCCGGTAATCCCGGGAATTGGAACAGGAAACCGAGAGGGCGCATATGGCCAGCAATAGAATGACGTGGATTTTAAACGGGCGCATTGTTTTACTCCTTAATCTTTGCAATATCCGGGGGGGGGACCGGTTCCAGTAAGGTTCCCTCTTTTATTTTTTCATTATTGTCCGGGCTTAAAGCGAGATAGAATTCATTAAATCCAAGTGGGTTAACTGTCAAGGTTTCCTTGCCTTTCGGTTTGATGCAGAAAGCCTGGCCGTCGAAGTAAACCATTTGCACGGGGATGAGGAGCGCTTTGGGGATGTTGGCGGTATGGACGATGCATTTGACGCTCATGCCCGGTTTCATAATATTAAAATCGAGGGCGTCCAGGCTGATGATGACATTAAAATAATGGGCTTTGCCCCAGCGGTTTCTTTTTTCCGCGTTGTTCAGGACATCTTTTATTGTACCGCCCAGGAGTTTATCCGGGTAGGCGTCCGGGAAAATATCCGCTTTTTGGCCCGGTTTTATCCTGTGAATGTAGGTTTCATTCACCCAGGCTTCAACCTGGAGGGAGTTATTATCAGGGATAGAGGCGACGGTCCAGGTGGAAAACACATTATCGCCCACCTGGACTTTTCTACCCAGCCATTCGTGTTCCGCATAGACGACGGCGCCGGCGGTAGTCGCCATCACGGTAAGGCTATCCATGGTTTTCTTGTTTTTTTCAAGGTTTACTCGCGCTTCCTGGATATCGATAGCCAATCGCTGCAGTTCCGATTCCAGGGTCGCCAGCGCGACTTGTTTTTCCAATTTCGCTTTTTTAAGGGCTTCCGCGCTTTTTTTCAGGTCCAATTGGTTTTGTTCGTATTTTTGGTCGGGAATGATTCCTTTGGGAATGGAGGCGTCCAGTTCTTTTTCCCGGAGCGCCACATCCGCCTGTTTTTCTTTAAGTTCCAGTTCCAATTTTTGGTTGGCGTAATCGGCGGATTTTTGTTTTTTTTGTTCCAGTTTATCCCGGAGGTTCAGTTCCATGTTTTCGATATCGGCGGTAACGGCGGAGGTATCGAAACGCACCACCGGGTCGCCCGGTTTGACATAATCGCCTTCTTTGGCCATCCATTTGATCTGGATTTGCCAATTTTCGGTCATGGGAACCACCAGTTGTTCGGCTTCCCTGGCCTGGAGGTTGCCGGTAAGGGCCGCGGTTTGAGAGAATTCCCCGGTTTTCACGCGGTATTCCGCGGGCGCCCCAGCCAGTACCGAAAAAAAGCAGCAAAGGAATGTGAGGGTTATAAAACAAAACACGGGCCCGGCGTTAAAGGGCAGGCGGTAAAATTTTTTTAAAGTTTTCATATCCAGCATTATTTTTCCCCTGGAAATATATTATAATAAATTTTATACGTAAAATAAAGGAAAAGGTTTAAAAATTCTGACCGGTGCGCAAAAGGTTAAGTCTGCTGCAAAAATTGGTTTCATGAGTAATGTTTATTTAAATGGCGGGAGTTGATAAAAAAATCTGTGAGTGCTATAATTTTATCATGAAAGAAAAGAACGAACCTTACCGCAAAGATGTCGCCTTTATCGATCGGGAAAAAGAGTTGGCTTTTTTAAAAGGGCGCCTTAATGAACGGCCCGAATCGATTCTTTTTATCCACGGCCCTAAATCGTCAGGCAAAACCACCCTGCTCTACAAATTCCTGGAAAAAATACAACGGGAACAAAAAGTGGATGTCAAATTCATGGACCTGCGCAAGACCTTCACAAATGTATACGAAGATTTCCTCAAAGCCTTTTTCCAGGTTGAGAGTAGTGGAGAGAAAAAGGAATCCCGGACCTCCAATATCAATATCGGTTTTTTCAAAATCGATGCGTCGGTGGAAAAAAAAATCATGGAAAAGCGGGCCGATCCCTTTAAAGTCATGGAAGCCGAACTCCTGGACCTTACCCACAAAGGCATTAAACCTATCCTGATAATCGATGAACTCCAGGCCCTGGATAAAATTTATCTCGATAATGACAAAGACCGCCAATTAATCACGGCATTGTTTAATTTCTTTGTGGCCATGACCAAGCAGGCCCACCTGGCGCATATTATCATCGCTTCTTCGGATGGTTATTTTATCGACCGGGTTTATACCGACAGCCGCTTAAAAAAAACCTCCACCTTTTACAAAGTGGATTACCTCGATAAACAAGATGTCATGGAATGGCTGCTGAACCTGGAAAAATATTCGAAAATAAAGGATTATACCCTGACTGAAACAGATGCGGAAAAAATCTGGGAAACCGTCGGCGGCAGTATGTGGGAAATCCAGGATATGCTGTCCCTCCTTTTCCAGCAGCCCATCGATAAGGTCGTTGCCCTTTACAAGGAAAGGATGAGGAGTATAATCGTAGATTATATTGTGCGGCCCGAACGGAAAGAAATCGAAAAATTATTACGTCTATTCATGGATAGTGATGAATTGTCCAAAGAAGATGTCACTTCAGACGAAGAGATACTGCTGCGGGATATGGTGCGGCAGAACATTCTTTATTTCGATCCTACCAAAGCAAAATATTACCCCCAGGGGAAGAGCTATCACATGGGTATCCGTGAGTATTTCAAGAAATAACAGCGGTAAAAGCAGACCCAGACCCGAAGACTATGAAAATTAGGCTAGAGAATTTAGGCGGCTGCAATTCGCGGCGCGCCAATAAATGCGCCGGGATATGGCCCGAAGGGCCTTCTTATTCCTTTGTACCGTGGGCTTAATTGAAAAAGATTTCGGGTTCCACAACCTGTCAAACGTTTTTCTTGACAGGTTGTGGGTTCCGATTTTATATCATTTCCCCGCCGGTATTTAGCATGCTATGCATAGGCTCGGCGGGTTCTCTGGGAATATTATATATGTTTTCGATGTACCTGTCAACTCATTTTCCCTGGCTATAAATCAGAGTAATTTCGAATAAGGGACCGGTGTTTGCTATCCAAATACTACCTCAACTTCCTGTGGGTCCCCGCCGGAATCAAGCCAGGATTTGATGACCTTGTCGGCATTTTTTTCATCATTCGAAAACAATTCAAGCCAGGGTTTAATGTATTGCCGAACAAGGTCTGGATTTCCACCTGCGTTTAACCATCCATAAAGCACATGACAAGCTTTCCCTTTCAGTGCAAATCTCTGCAACCACGGGAACACATATTTCGACACAACCTCTTTATCACCTCCGGCGATTAACCATGCCTTAATTATAAAACTTATATTTTCTTCCTGGGAGTATTTCTGTAACCAGGGGGATACGAATTTCGCGACACGCTCCTTTTCGCCCCCTGCATCCAACCAGGCGCATATCACATAGTCGGAATCTTTTCCAGGGGAAAATCGCTCCAACCATTGGGAAACAAATTTTGCAACAATCTCCTTTTCGCCTTTGGCTTTTAACCAGGATTTGGCTAAAACACAAGTCTCCTTTTTGAGTGGATATTTCTCCAACCATCCGGACACGAATTTTGATACCACACCCGTTTCACCTTTAGCTTTTAGCCAGGATTGAATTACATAGCTCTTCTCTTTTTCAATAGGGTATCTATCTAACCACCCGGACACAAATTTAGATACCACACCCGTTTCGCCCCCCGCATCCAACCACAAACGTAGCAAAAGCCCCGTTTCTTTTTTTATAGGGTATCTTTCTAACCATTCTAAAACGAATTTTAATACAACTCCAGGTTCGCCTCGGGCTGTTAACCAGTCTTGAAGCATAAACTTTATCTCTTCTACTAGAGAATATTTCTCTAACCATCGGGAAACGAATTTCGACACTACACCCGTTTCACCTTTAGCTTTTAGCCAGGATTGAATTACATAGCTCTTCTCTTTT
>Ga0315278_10004166_pt1 | contig 13012 bp, 12 predicted proteins | sample YL17G06_0_MG_FD_203880 | JGI IMG/M metagenome (GOLD analysis project Ga0315278, IMG submission 203880) | Sediment microbial communities from Yellowstone Lake, YNP, Wyoming, USA - YL17G06_0 | ecosystem: Environmental > Aquatic > Freshwater > Lake > Sediment | place: USA: Wyoming | collected...
ATAGACAACCAATGGAAAATAGTTTTGTTTTACAGTTTATTGGATGCATGTTATTTGTACCGAAAGCTAAATTTAGGAAGTGGAAACATGCAAGGGCTATAAAGAAACAAATAAAAAAAGACAAAGAACTAATAGAAGAACTAATAAAAGGCGATACATATCATTGGATGAGTCCAGAAATACGCAGTGAATACATAGCCACAGCGGTAAGAGCAGGATTTTTAAGAGAGGATAATGTTTATACGGGGGATTGGATGAACCCAGAACAACGCAGAGAAAATTTGAGACACTATCGTGGTGATTATTAAACACTAAAAACGCTTAAACAATAAACACTTTAATAAATTATAAAATGGACAAAATCAAATGTATCTGCGGCTCAACGATTACCAAACATGGAATGATAGCCCACAAGAAAACTGCCAAGCATCAAAGATATAAATTTTTCATCACACATAGGATTACCAAAGAAAAAACCAACTAAAATAGCCAGGAGAATAATAATTTTTTTTAATATCTTTCTTGTGTCGTTCTTTATATAGCCTCCTACGCCCAGCATCATAATGATTATATTTATAATATAGGTTTAATCCCGTAGTGTCTTTATATTGTTCATAACCACGAGCACCGAAGGGTACACGTACTTCATTGCCCGTTTTTCTATTTATTAATACTGCGTTATATTTTTTGGATGGCAAATGCGATTTCTCAAATTCCAGCAAATCATATTTTCCCATTGGATAATACATTTTAGAATAATTTTATATAATATATAGTATATAATATAAATGAATTTGCAACTCCTTACGAATGGGACACCAGACGAAAAGAAATGGCTTGATATTGTTTGTTATGATATTAAATGTAATAGTATTGTTCCTAATGTCCCTTTTGTCACAACCTCAGATAAAATTGAATCCAATGATCTATCTTCAAGTATTACATGTAATGATATTGGAATTGGTGGCGGTGGGATGTCAGCAATAGGCAATATAGATATGAATTTATCACTGCTGCGGAATGTGGCGGCAATTGATACAACAGATGCAACACTAAATATAACAACTCCAACAACACAGATTGTTAATGGTTCAAGTGAATTAGATATAAATATAAACAGTTTACCACGACTAACACAGAACGCCATTAAAACTAAATTAGAATGCGGGACATCAAGATTACAATTAGCCGCTATATCGGATTTATTAACCGACGACACATCAACATATTTTGCATCACAAAATGCAGGACTGACAAAAAATATGGCAGTTGCTATTTCTCCCGATACGTTGGTAATAAACCAAGATTATGGTGTTGTTAATAGATTAGTAGTAGACGATACAACAACCGCATTATTTAGTAAAAATGCCTTATCTGGTCCCAATGGTTCATCGCTATCATTGAATAATAACGGAACATTTACGATAGCCTCATATTTTGCGGGAAATGGACTGATAGACTGTCAGGCAAATTCAATGGCAATCGTTGGACCTCAGGCAAAATCAAGCTGCGTTTATACAGATGCTTCAATAACAACATCATTATTTAATGGAGCTTTTACGGCTGTTCGTGAAATAATGGATGCAACAAGTCAAACATTCAAAGATGGTGGAGGAGTAGAAAGATTACGAGTTGATAATTCAGGTGTATCAATAGGCAATTCTTATACATTGCCAACATCGGATGGTTTAGCCAATCAATATATATATACGAATGGTGCGGGGGTTTGTTCTTGGGCATCACCAACCGCCATAAATCCTTTCAATCAAAATTTAAATACATCCGATTCAGTCCAATTTATTAATGTAAATGTAAATGGAAATTATACATTACCGTCTACAGCTGGAACAATTACGCAAGTATTAACACGGGATAGCGGCACAACCTCAGTATGGTCTACGCCTCAAATATACGGCTTATATTCAGCAACAGGAACACCCGTAACAGTAGCAAATACAACAGTGGCATCAACTATTATACCAACAGGAACAGGAACTTTAACAGTCCCCGCAAATACCTTTACGCCTGGTATGTCATTTTTATTAAAATGTGGGGGTACCTTTAGGGATTCATCAAATGGTCAACAATTCACAATGAGATTAACAAATTCGGGAACTCTATTTTCAACAGGTTTATTATCATTGACAAGCGTGCCACTGGCAACCACAGGTTGGAATGTTGAAACACAATTTACATTTACAGGAGGAACACAAATCATATCTAATTTTACATTTAGTTATAATAACGGATCGGATGCACGTGGGTTTACCAATCAACAAGTAAATAATACCTTTAATCCTCTTGTGTCTAATACATTAGATTTTACGATGCAGTGGGCAGTAGCGAATATAAATAACACTTTAACATGTAATTATTTTACATTAACAAAACTGTTTTAAAAAAATAATATATAGTATAATATATAAAATGGAATTCTTATTACGATACAACAACAATGATAAAAATGAACTTATCACAGCAGCAGAACCAAAAGAGAGCATAAATGTATTATTAAAATATTTAGATAGAGCGGGGATTGCATTAGTTGATTTTGTACCACCAGAGAAACCAGGACTATTTTGTGTATTCGAACAAGTTGCATATCGGGTTTATCAATCGGTGTATGATAAAGAAGATAACACATTTAATAGTTATTTAATTTATTCTTTGCAGTGGTTGCCATGGACGGAGAAACATGCAGCGACGCTTGAAGCATTACCAGAAGATCCACCCGAATTAATCCGATCGTAAATATATTATATGATATTTCTAAAAATATCATCTAAAATATTTTAATTATAACACTGTCCCAGACAATGAAACATTACCATATAATGTATTAGCTAAATTGCCAGACGATAGCAACGAAAAACCAACAATATCACCCGCATTCAATTGCAGAACGCCATTGCACGACAATGTAAGTGGACCAGTTGCGGAACCTGCCGCTTTAGTCAATTGATCGAATAAATATGTACCTACTCCATTTATTGTTACAGTCATTGTGCACCCGATAGTTAAGCTTGTATTAGTATAATAAATTATAAGCGAATAATTCACTAATAAAAAGCAATTTACAGGTGCAATATAAGTATTATTTACGAGGTTTATATTTGCGTTTGGAATACCGATCGTATCGGCTGGAGATGTCAAAGGTGTTACTAATGGCACTATATTTATGCTATGCATATTATATACTTCAACGGCTGCAGGTGGAGGTGTGGGAGTAATTAATTGATTACATGTAAGAATATTACACACAGGATTTAGCCACAATTTTTCATTTGGAGAACCCGAGTTCAAAAGTTGCAAATTCATTTTTATATATTATTTCTATATATTTTTATTTTACATCAATTCGTATAAATCCTGTTTGGACATCATTTCACCGCCACGGGTTCGACGACGACGGCGACCACCGACAAGACCATGTCCAGTTAGTTTTAATGCATCGGATGCAACCTGTAAGCCAGGGGCAAATTCAGGGGCAAACGCAGGAGCTACATGTTGGGCGATGTTTAAACCAGTTCTAAGAACAGGGGCAAGGCGACCAAATAGGCTTTTAAGTTTATCTAAGAAGCCACCACCATAAAAGTTGGTTGGGTGATGATATGGTGCAACAGGTCCATTTTTAGATGCAAGAACATCGGATCGGCTAATTGGTCCAAGAGTTCTAAAACAGCGATTTTCTGAGATAGTCATCACACCTTCTTGTATCACTACACAATTTAGGGTATAAGCAGGAATTACTTGATCAGTTTGATTTCTAAATGTCACTTTCATGTTCAAGCTAAAGTTTCCTGTGACCCCTGCTGTCAAAGTAGCACCAAGGGCCAAATCAAGAGCAAAGGCAACGCAAATAACAGAACCTTGATCTTTAGAAAATTGACGCCACGATTGGATTGAACCATTGGCACGAGACATATTATACAGATCTATGGGTGTCATTGTTGCTAATAGAGACGAACGATTATCAAAAGTAATATTAATATTTTCAATTACAAAGAATGTGTCAGTTTTTGTAAAGTTGAAAAATTGATCAGACTCCTGAACTGAAATATATAACAGATTGGGAACTGACCCAAGCTGAATATTATTCATCTGTACCACAGTGCTTTGTCCTGGATTTAAAGGATTATTAACACTTGTTGGGTAGACCACTGGATCGAAATATGAGTAAGTCATGCCGGCTGCGAAATTTAGCACTTGTGTTGGGTCTGGTGTTTTGTAGTTAGATAGTAATTTTGCGTTTAGAACATTTACACTACCGCCAGTAATACTAGATGGACTGTTTGGATTGTGAGACCAGAGAGCACCTAATAGGCCAGCAGTTGGGCCAACACCACGGCCACCAAGATTAAAGATGAGATTAAATGTTTGAACACCGATAAAATGAACGCTATTGTGAGCATCTTTACCATCAGCCAACCACGGAGAAATCAGGATTGGCTCACGAACAGTCATGCGAACAACTGCAACATCTGCGGCGGTTCCAGTTGCGTCATTACGAATAACAATAGCATCAACATAGCCACCACGGGGACATTCAACACCATCATTTGCATCATAAGGCCCGTTCATGGGGTTCTGGACGGTTCCAAAAGTATTTGCATAAGACCATGACGGATCTAATTGAGAAGGTGTAGTACTTTCGTATCCAGTTCTATTTTTATTAAAGTTATGATAATGGTTAAAGTTTCTAAAGAATTGATTTATGTTTTGGGAGATTGTGGCATCCCCTATTTTAAGCTGCAGTGAATTTGTGCTATTCATCAGAGGATAGGCGCGAGGGGAATCATATGGCGATGCGCCTTTAATCACTCCTGGTGCATGTTCTAAAAATGGAGCCTGTAATAGAGGGATACCGAGAGCAGCTGAAGTACCAGTAAATGTTAATTCAAAGGTTACTTCAACTGGCGTGTATCGGTTAATGTAAGTCATGCCATTGGGCGGGTTTGCCTCAATATTGATTGTGTTGTTGCTGAACGATGTGGATATTTGCTGTTGAAAGGTGTTCTCACTTGGTCCATCGATAATTGCATATTGTTTGTTTCCAAGAGCATTGATATTGACAGCGGGGGCTATAACTTTGACAAATTTGATATCTTCGGAGGAGTTCAACATATTTTTATTATATACTATATATTAGATAAAATTTTCTATATGTTTTTATTTTTCAATCATTTCGAAAAGTATTTTAACGGATATATAATAACCAAGGTCAATAAGCAGCGGGAACGATTGTCCTTCTTTGTCGGTCCAATAACATTGTAGATCTATAGTGTTTAAATTTATATCACTTTGTAACGATACGTATCTATACGTCCCGCCTGCTGGCAAATATTGCGTCTGTCCACGATTAAATTCAGAATCAGATCCCAATATTGGCTCAAAATCTGTTATTATTGGCAGCGAGTTATTATTTACTATAACAGACTGATTGTTTGATGAGGTAATTGGTAAATTCTCATTTCTTATAGGTATTTGATAGGATGTAAAATAGAATGATGCAACGGGAGACCAGTTAGTTAATGACGAGAATTCCTGTTGTAATCCTACGAATGGTGCTGTCAATTGTGCTGCCTGTAGTGATAGAGAACCAGCCCCAAAAGGTGCCCCAATAGTATTATTGCTATTGATTATTAAATCATTATCACGACCGAAAGCCGAGAAATAGCCATTAAAAGTAGTTTGAAAGCTTTGAAAGAGATTAAAGAGTTCATAGTTCATTGATATGATTATATTATTTGTTATATATCCCTGATTAAAGAATAATGTAAACAGTTGAGTTTGTGGGTTCCACACCATAACAGGGGGATCAGGAGAAGGGACCGCTACTAATCCAGTTAAACCAATATAAGCAGCCCTAAATGCATTATTCAAATCATCAATGAATGCATTAAAATAGTAATATGCCAGTTTAATTTGGTTGTTCGTCGGTGCAGTGAAAACAACAGGAGCCACGAATGAAAATCCGCCAAAGGATAGAGTGACAGAGTAATTCGTGATATATGGTGGAGGTCCGTTTGGATTTAGTATTTTAGGAACTAATAGCGGCAATAAAGACCCATTAACACTAAAGCGGGTTATAGAACATTTATAATCGCAACAGTTCCGCAATATGGATGTTGCCCGTGTATCGTTTAATGATGCCAAAAGTGGTGCATTAGTATTATTGTATAACTTGGCGTTATAATATATGTATTCTTCACCCATGGGCTTTATTGATTTTCTATTACTCATTATATATTATTATATATATATTTTATTTTAGTAATGGTTGGGTTAATTGAACCGCTATAACATCTGGGTTGTCCCTCTTATTCAAAAATATCTTTATGAATTCTTCCAGTGCCATTTGCCTATATAAAGAACGAATAACACAAAAGCGGCCACATGTGGATATATCATCGCTTAGGCTTTGTAGTGGGTAATGATTGTATGATATTTGATGTGGGGATTTTATATATAAATCTAATAAATATTTATGGTCTTGGCCTGTCATCTTCTTAAATGCGGTTGATGCATCTTTCAATTGTTTTAGTTCATTGTCGGGCTTTATTGCGTAGCTATCAAAGTGCTCCACAATACCATCATTCACACGATTAACCGTTATATAATGCCCAATTGAGGCATCTTTGGTGCGTTGCCATTCATACAGTATTATTACGCTATCATATGGTCTGAGTAGCTGATCTATGTTTTTATATTTTTTAACATCTTCATATAGAATAAGTTTTGTTCTTGGGTTAAGTCGTCTAATGTCTTGGTCGGATAAGGCATAAGCCAAATCATATTTTAGTTTATCCATTATATATTATATGAATTATAATATATTATAAATAATTATTTTAAAACATAACACCCATTGTCAAACAATATATACTGCGGATATGATGCACTAATACAGACCCACCGTGACTTCAAAGCCATGATATTTGCTACTTGCACCTTAGATAAACCGCAGTAGATTTGTAAATAACGATTGATATGATACGATGACCCAGCATGAGGAAAAAATATAGTTCTATTGGCTTCTGCTATCTTGTGTCGTGTCGCTGGTCCATTCATCATCATGTGGGCTATAGATAAAACATAAATGCCATACTTGCGGCCATTCATTATTAAATCTTTCTCCATACTGTCCAACCATTTTTTTGCTTTTAGGTTTTGGTGGTTGTCGCAGTCGTCAAAGATTATTAAACAGTTATTCAGTCTGGTTATGTCCATGGGCTCTTCATAAAGTGATAAATCATTTAAATCCATTATAATTAGGTTCTTAACCTTTGCGTACGCTTCGTCCCGTTCATGGGGTGAAAACATGATGATTTTATTTTTTGGATATGATTTGTTGTAGCTTTCGCAATACTTACCAGCCTGCCAGCTTTTACCGCTTCCATTCGGGCCAACGATATAAACCCGTTCAGGTTTTACTGTGGGATATATCACAAATTGTTCATCTCCCTCTAAATCTATGCGTTTTTTGCTGGCTGGTGCATCTATTTTTGAACTGTCAATGAAAAGTATTTTATTATGATTGTAGCCTTCCTCGGGGTCTTGGATTATGGCTATATTATTAGTCGTTGCAGACTTTTTGAATGATAACATTATATATATTATTATATATATTTTTATTTATACAACGGGGCTATATTTTTTGTTAAACTCAACATTAAGCTTGTCTATATTTTTAACTATTTTTTGCATTGCTACTGTTTCAAAAAGTAGAGCCGTTATTTTATCAAAAATAGGCCTCATTGTTTCATTAAATGGAAACTCAAAAGCCAAAGCGGCACTAGACAAATCTTTTGAATTTGCTAATCCCTTTATTTTTGATATTTCATTTAATATTAAAGCCATAATATACACTTTGATAACTTTAGTCCGTACGTCAGGTGCCCATTTTACGAAGCTATCGTAATCAAATACTTTGCCTTCTTGTTTACTGTTGAACGTTTTAACAGATTTTAAAAAAGTTTGTATGTTTTCAATAGTCACTTTGCTTAGCTCGTTTTTTTTATTCAATTCAAAAAATCCACTTAATGTATTACCAATTAATGTTCCTTTTGCTCCTTTATTGGTGTTTATTTTTTGGGCTAATTTATATTTTTCTTTTGTCTCTTTCTCTTCTAAACTTTCCACATATTTTCTTTGCGTCTCTAGTTCTATATTTCGCCCTTGAAGCGCCAACAGTCGCTTTTCTAATTCATAAGTTGCTTTATCATTTGATAATTTTTCGGCGGCCGATACTTTATTAATTATGTCATTGGCGGCGATTGGTATTAACAATCCTTCGGGACTTTCTCCACTTTCCTGGATATCATTAATTGCTTGTAGATTTTCCTCCTCCTGCTTTAGTTTGGCTTCTTGTTCTTCTTCTTCTCTTGCTTTGGCGATTCCAAACGCGTTTAAAAGTTCCTTATATCGAGCGTCATTAATGTCTAACTCAAGTTCCGTAAATTGATCCAAGATTTGCTTAGAAGTTAGTCGTTCTGTAGGTTTTTCGGCGTCTTCTTTTGTTTCCAGTGCTGCTTGTAGTCCTCGGGCTATTGATGCTTGGATATCTACAGCTGGCCCCGCTTGCACTGGTTCTAATTTCCGTATTTCACTTTCGTATATGTCTATTTGGTTCAATAGTTCTGCTGGGTCTAATTTGCGTATAAATTCTATTGTATCAGTTATTTCATCTTCGCTCGCTTCTTGTCCTGTGGTTAGTTCATAATATTTTGGAAATAGTGATATTGCATAATCTATTAAGTTTCCCTGAGTGGCAAGGGATGGGCTCCCTTTCCTGCTGCCGGGTGGTCCCTGTCTGCCACTCGGTATTCCCTATCCTGGTGACAGTGAACTGCTACTTACTCCGGATGCAGGTATTCTTCTCTCAGATCTGCGGAAGTCATAGGTTGGAGCCTCCCAACGTTCTTCGTCATATATGTCGGCTTGTTTCTTCAATGGTGGATATGCCAGCTCAACTCTATTGGTACTATAGATTTCAAGTATTTTTGCAAGTGCAGCCTTAGTATATTTACCTAATCTTTCAGCAGAAGATTGACCAACACCAATTTTCTTTTCTATATTTCTAATTTGTCTAATTAATCGCTCCTTTGCTGATTCTGGCTGAATTCCTGCCTGCAATAATCTGATTGTCATATCATCAATTGGTTGATCATTATCAACTAATTCATCGAATATATCCTGGTTTGATTTACCACCAACTAAGCCACGACCCCGCTTCTTTCGTTTTTTAGATGCGAAAAACTCCATGACTTTGGCTGTCATCTTAGGGCGAGCAGATCCACGAGGGCGACCCACACGACGGCGACCACCCACAAGGCCAGCACCAGAAACATAGCCCTCAACATTATCAGCAGCGTCAATAACACCGCCAACAAGACCACGACCCCTGCGGCGTACTGGTGCTTTTCGTGGGCGTCCTACTCTTCGTCGTCTGCCACCTTCCATATTAGAAACTTGAGACCTGTACATGTCGATAATATCTGCTTGTGTTAATTGATCCATTATTTTTTGTTATATACTATATATAAAAGAAAATAATGCAAGAAATAAAAATTAATTCTATAGATGAATTAAATAATTTAGAAATAAAAAAGAAAGAAATAGAGATAGAGAATGAATATCTCGGATGCTGTTCCAAAACTGATAAAAGATTAATTAATTATTTAGTTCAATTTATTTTGGCATTAATAATAATAATATTTTCTATATATCAAATAATTAAGAAAGCAAATAACCCAGAAATTTATTTTTCTTTGCTCTCTTCAACATTCTCCATTTTCATTCGTGCTCCATCATTAACAGCTGATAAATGACAGTCAAAATCTATTGTTAGGCTCTTTGCCTTTCGGTTCGCATATATTGACCTCATTCCTGCATTATGACATTCTAAACATCTGCTGCGGTATTTGCTCTGCTTTGGCCCCACATCCTTTTTATAATTAAGCGGATACTCTGATAGGGTTTTTATTGCTTTGCATTTCGTACATGCTTTGGTCTTGACAAATGCGTCTGGGTCGTTTATTGGCTGTCTTGGCTTTACCATCTCTTTATTATATTAAAGTGTTTAATCTTTAAGCCATTTTAAAAACATACTTCCCTAACAAAACTTCTGGTCTCTCTTGTATGAACGCTGTTTTTAGTAAATTCAAACATTACTTTATGATCTGTTGGGTTCATTATGAATTCTATTTTGTTGCCTTCTGCCAATTGTCTATATAGTTCAATTGCTCCCACCTCATCTATTTTATAATTAATTCCTGCTTCTGTCACTCCTTTCAATCTAATATGATAATCAATGTGTTCTTTTCCTTCTTTGTCGTATCCTCTTAATTCGTCCAAGTATGCCTTTTTTCCTAAGAAACAAGAGCGTATTGATTTTACATTTTTATAATTTAAGTCGTTCCCGTCTTCATCCAAAAATTTAAAATCTGATTTAAACTGTCCTAATCCATTGCCGTGCAGTTCCTTATTATTATAATTAATTCTGTACAGCTCTTCTAATCTCGGAATATCGCTATCTTTTAGATGCATGCTGTCCGTGTCTTGGTAATATATTAATATTCCATTGTCTGACGCTAAGCCCATAACTTCATTCATGATGCGTTTTGAGAATGATAAACACTTAACACCCACCGAGGCAAAATTATAACTGTCGTCTATTGTTGCAGTTGTGATTTCATATAAGTTGTCATTAAGTTTGTGTATCATTCCAGTAATATTTGCATAATTTTTATACACAAAGTTATTAAATTTTCCCTTTGGGACATAATGTATTTTTTCAAAATTCTTTTTACTAATAGTCTTTCCATAGGTGCTATTTAGAATTAGTTTTATGATTTCTGCCATTGCTGGATTATCCTTTTTAATTCTCAAACGCTCCACATATAGTTCTTTACAAATTGGCCCAATTGAATTGTTAAATCCTCCATCATAATAAACACCTTTTAATATTTCATACTCTATCTCATGGAATTTGATATAGTCTTCTAATGTTATCTTATCAATAGTCGTAATTATTGGTTTCCCGTCTGGCAATTCATTAACATAATCACTTATATCGTCCTTGTTCTTGACCTGTATAAATGGGTTGTCTTGTTTCTTTTTTATTGCATTGATTTTGACAGTAACAATGTAATATTCTAATTTTTTCAGGTTGTCATATTGTTTGTGCTCCTCTGTTATTACTTTTGCCTTTCCTTTTGATAATCCCGTACCCTCTTCACACATTCGGTCAAATGCCGAAGGGTACAACGAATTTGCGTCGTAATCGTTCAGTGTTTCATCAATTATCATCTTTTTTATCGACTGTTGCACATTCACACGACCGCCATAAACTGCCAATGATAAATATGTTCTTAAATTACCATTGCACATGTGCACACCCTCAAAACAATCTCTTGAATTGAAAAATTCAAATGCAAGCTTTGAGATTGTTAGATAATTATATGAGTCAAGATTTGTAAGGGTTCTCATTAGTTCATTAAATTTATCAAGTCCTTCATATAGTGTCATCACATCTTGATTTAAATAGTATCGATAATATGCCAGTGCATTGAATGTTTTACCTTTGTATTCAAACATTTCTGCGTTCTTTTCATCACTCATTATTTTATCAAATATTTTTTTGTTCTTCTCGCTAAATCCCTTTTTGTATTTCTTGACATTGTTTTTCTTTCCTAGGTTCTCATAATCATAATGGGTGTAGTTGATTGCTTCTTCTTTTTTGTTCTTAAGTTGAAACATCTCCTGAAATTTGCACAATGGTTTAGATATCATTTTATAGCTATCTCTCATTTTGATTTTTCGTTCTTTACCGTCCTTCCAGTATGTGGCCCTTATCTCATAATATTGTCCATCTTTTTTGACTGAGTAATATATTTTAAGCTTCTTTAACATTATTGTTAAATCATATTTAAGATTATGAAAATATATAATAGGTTCTTGCTTTTTAACATCTTCTGAATTATCAGCAACATAATCCATCATTTTATAAAACCATCTATAGCAGTCGGGCTTTTTTGATATTGTTATCAATGGTTTCCCATATTTTACTTTATCATCTGACCTTTTGATGATACCCGACATGAACGGCTTATGGGTTCCATGTTTTACGATTGATTCAAGATCTGCAATAAAAATATCACCTCTTGGCTTTATTTTTTGTGTCTCGTTTAATTTCTGCTCATTCTCAATGTCTTCAAGTGGGATATCTAATATATTGTCAATCTTTGTCGAAACCCGATAATTTAACAACACTTTATTATTCCAATCAAACATTTTTAAATCATTCATGATTTTGACCGCTTCAAGTGAGCTTGCGCGACATCGGTCTTTGCTCCTTCTGTATGAATTCCTTTCTTTTCGGTAGATATCCTGAAAATCTCTTTCTTTATTTATTTCGTTATAGTTCTGTAGGCTGTATTTAGTGTATCGTGTATCATTATAAATAAAGTAATGATTTTTATATAATGCCATTTTAATAGGCTCTGAACCTTCCACGATATATTTTTTACATCTTATATCTCCCGCAGTGTCATAAGTATATAAATATATTGAGCGTTCAACAGCTGTCGCCAAGTTCTGCAGTTTGCTGATTGGGAAATTAAAACAGTCGTTAAACGATGTCAATATTCTTTGTATTTTTACATGTGGCACACCGCTTTGCTCTAATGTATGTATAATGCAATGCGTAATGTTTTCCTCATAAAATGGGTCTTTTGCCCTTTGCTCTTTAATCGCTTCAAAGTATTCTTGTCCGTGAATTTGATATTGTGATAAGTCAATGGTTGTTGTATTGACTGCGTTGAAATATTGACCATCGTTATTCTCTGCGGATACTTGTTGTTTTTTTGATGGTGTTAGATATTTAAATGATACTTCTTTAAAACCATCGGTCATAAAGTTATCAATAGCATCTGAGCCATAACTTGCTAATTTATTTGCTTGATAGGCTGATTTAAGATATTCTTTGATTGATTTTTTGCTATCCTCCGTT
>Ga0315278_10004167_pt1 | contig 13005 bp, 13 predicted proteins | sample YL17G06_0_MG_FD_203880 | JGI IMG/M metagenome (GOLD analysis project Ga0315278, IMG submission 203880) | Sediment microbial communities from Yellowstone Lake, YNP, Wyoming, USA - YL17G06_0 | ecosystem: Environmental > Aquatic > Freshwater > Lake > Sediment | place: USA: Wyoming | collected...
CATCTCCGGCAATAAAGGCCGCTTCCATAATGGCCGCTTTCACCTTCTTCTTAATTGTGTTAAAAGGAATGGAACGCATTTGTACTCCCTCCCATTTTATCCGATATCAACAAGAACCTGTCCAACCGCTACGGAGTCGCCAGATTTTACATGAATACTCTTCACTTCCCCGTCAACCGGAGAGGGGAGAGGATTCTGCATTTTCATGGCCTCCAGGATCACGACCGGCTGTCCTGCCTTTACCTTGTCACCTAACTTGCAGGTAACGTCAACAATAAGACCGGGCATCGGCGCTGTTACTGATCCTGCGCCTGCTTTTGCTGCTGGCGCTGCTGCGGGTTTCGGTGCTGCTGGTGCTGCTGCAGGTCTTGGCGCTGCGGGTGCTGCTGCTGGCGCTGCTGCGGGTTTCGGAGCTGCGGCGACCTGAGTTACCACAGGAGCTGCAATCATTGCCCCCCCTTCTGACTCCACTTCAACAGCATAGTAATTGTCATCGACAAAGATATTGAATTTCCGAATGCCGGCTCCCTTTTCGGGGACTACCTTCGTCGGCTTTTCCATTAGCTTCCCGGCCTTCGCTTTCTTGATCAGCTCATCCTCTTTCTTCACATCTTCTATGGACTTCGGCATGACCTCTTTGGGAATCGGCTCGAGACCGTACTTCCATTTCAAGAATCTCAATCCCGTCTGCGGATAGAGGGCGTAAATGAGGACATCGCCCGGGTTCTTCGCGATATCTTTTGTCGCTGCTCTCGCATTTTCCATTTCCGGCGCTAAAGCATCTGCGGCACGGTTTGTCATGGGCGTCTCTCCCCGCTCGTACCCCTTGAGACACATCTTCTGAACCTCTGGATCGATGGGTGCGGGCGGTTTACCGTAGAGACCGAAACAATAGTCCTTGACCTCCTTGGAGATCATTTTGTAGCGGCCCATCAGCACGTTCATAACTGCCTGGATTCCCACGATCTGACTCGTCGGAGTAACGAGTGGCGGATACCCAAGTTCTCTTCGGGTATCGGGAAGTTCCTTGTGAACCTCGCCGATCCTGTGCAGAGCATTTGCTTCTCTCAGATTGCTCACCAGATTGGTGGTCATACCGCCGGGAACCTGATGGATAAGCACGCCGACGTCGATAACTGCCTGTTTCGTCGTGTCAAGAAAATCGCGGTATACGGGTGCAATCTTCTCTAAATCCTCACCTATCTCGAATATCAATGTCAAATCCAGGCCCGTATCCCTTGGTGTACCTTCTAAGGTCACAAGGAGGGGCTCAATCGCCGGCTGAGAAGAACGCAGCGCAAAGGGAGCCAATGCCGTATCTACGACATCCACGCCAGCCTCTGCGGCTTTCAGGTAAGCCATGGAACCCTGTCCACTGGTGTAGTGTGTATGGAGCTGTACGGGTATTTTAAGCTCCTTCTTCAATGCCGTAATAAGTTCATAAGCATCATAAGGAGATATCATTCCCGCCATGTCCTTGATACAGAAGGAGTTAGCCCCCATCTTTTCGATGATCTTCGCCTTTTCAACATAGTAATCGAGGGTGTAAACCGCCCCTCCCATTCTCCTCTGGGTCAGGGAGTAGCAAAGAGAGCCCTGAATGTGCTGCCCAGCCTCTTTGATCGCCCTGAAGGGCGCTTCAAAGTTTCTCGTGTCGTTCACGGCGTCGAAGACACGGAAAACGTGAATCCCACACTCCGCTGCATAGAGAACGAATTCTCTCACCACGTCATCAGCGTAGTTCCGGTACCCAACAACATTCTGACCCCGAAGGAGCATCTGCTGGGGTGTCTTTTTTAGATATTTTTTTAGTGTCCTTATCCGATCCCATGGATCCTCGTTGAGAAACCTTGTGGGCACATCAAAAGTTGCTCCTCCCCAGGTTTCCATGGACCACCATCCCACCTGATCCATCCTCTCCGCCATTGGTTCCATATCCTTGGTTCTCATTCTGGTCGCAAGCGAAGACTGATGGCCATCTCTGAATGTGGTATCACAAATTTTTAAAGCGCTTTTTGCTTCTTTTTTCTTCTCTGCCATAATTAAACTCCCTTTCAATATATTATTCTTTGTTATTGTTTATACTCTAAAATAAATGACTTCCTGTTTTCCTAAATTGACGATTCAGCCACACCTATTAGACGATAAAAACCTTTAGTAGGTCCGCATCTGCCACATGCGGCGTGTGAACATCACATCCTGCCGCCCGGCAATTGCCCAGATATTGATGGAGGCATAAGGTGCTACGGAAGGAACTGCTTCTGCCGCTGCCGCTGCCATTGCGGCCGCCGCTTCTTCTTCCAGATAGGCACCTATTGCTGCTGATATGGCTACCATTACTTTTGAATCCATTGACTTCATGCTTATTTCCTTTTCTAAGTAATCTAATTCCTACATTGGAATGTTGCCGTGTTTCTTCGGTGGTCTTGTTTCCCTCTTTGACCTCAGCATATCAAGGGCCCGAATGATATAACGACGGGTCTCGTGGGGCCGAATAACCGCATCCACATAGCCTCTGCCCGCTGCCGCATAAGGATTACAGAAGGCATCCTCGTATTCCTTGATCTTCGCTGCCCTCATGGCTGCCGGGTCTGCGGCTGCCTTAATCTCATTCCGGAAGATGATATTGCATGCTCCTTCAGCTCCCATGACCGCCATCTCTGCCGTCGGCCAGGCGATGACCATGTCCGCACCAAGGTCACGACTGCACATGGCCAGATACGATCCGCCATAGTCTTTCCTTGTTGCCAGGGTGATCTTCGGAACAGTCGCTTCTGAATAGCACCACAAGAGCTTTGCCCCGTGACGGATGATTCCTCTCCACTCCTGATCAGTTCCAGGCAGATATCCCGGAACGTCCGCTATGGTGATCATGGGAATATTGAAGGCATCGCAGAAACGGATGAATCTGGTCGCCTTGTCGGAAGCATCGACATCAAGGCATCCGGCAAGCCAGGCTGGTTGGTTGGCGATGAACCCAACCGTATGACCTCCCATACGGCCAAATGCCACGAGCATATTCCGGGCGAAATGCATATGAGGCTCCATGAAATCGCCGTTGTCGCAGAGTGCGCCGATCAGTATCTTCATGTCATAGTTCTGTCTTGGAGAATCCGGCACGAGTGTGTCAAGGCTGTAATCAAGCCGGTTCGGGTCGTCCCCAGTATCTACATAAGGTGGATCTTCCATGTTATTCTGGGGCAGGAAACTTAGAAGCCTCTTAATCTGATTGATATTGTCTTCGTCACTCTCACAGGCAAAGTGGGCAACACCGCTCTTCGCGTTATGAGTCATCGCCCCTCCGAGACCCTCAAAATCAATGATTTCTCCGGTAACGGCCTTGATGACCTCGGGACCGGTAATAAACATGTAGCTTGTGTTCTTGGTCATGAATATCCAGTCTGTCATGGCCGGCGAATAAACGGCCCCTCCCGCGGTTGGTCCCATGATTGCGGAAATCTGGGGTATTGTCCCTGAAGCGCAGGAGTTGCGGTAGAAAATCTGGCCGTAACCGGCAAGTGAATCTACTGCTTCCTGGATTCTGGCGCCGCCTGAGTCATTAAAGCCTACGCATGGTGCGCCAGTTTTTACCGCCAGATCCATGACCTTGCAGATCTTCTTGGAGTGCATCTCTCCCAGAGTGCCGGCGCGGGCTGTAAAATCCTGGGAAAAGGCAAACACCGTCCGGCCATTGACCTTCCCGTATCCCGTGATGACGGCTTCAGCCGGTACCTCGATTTTGTCCATGCCGAAGTCTGTACACCGGTGGCGCATAAAAAGGTCCGTCTCCACAAACGTACCAGGATCAAACAGGAGACCTATCCTTTCTCTCGCTGTGAGCTTTCCGCCTTCATGCTGCTTTGCAATTGCCTTCGGCCCGCCCTGAGCCATGGCAATGGCTTCACGTCTCTCTAATTCCTGAATTTTTGGAGGTTTTTCACTCATTACTTCTCTCCCCTTTTCTTTAATAAGTTGTTATACTTTCTGGCACAGCTCCACCAGGACGCCGTATGTGTCCTTTGGATGGACGAAGGCTATCTTCTTTCCGCCAGCCCCCATACGGGGGACCTTGTCAATCAGACGGATGCCTTTGGCTTCCAATTCTTTCAAAGCTTCTTCAATGTTATCGACTAAGAATGCAACGTGCTGGACACCCTCTCCTTTCTTTTCGATAAAGCCCGCGATGGGTCCATCAGGCGCGGTAGATTGCAGAAGTTCTACTTCCGTATCGCCCACAGGCATAAAGGCAGTTGTCACCTTCTGTTCGGCAACTGTCTCCTGCCCTTCCAGTTTCAGTCCCAATGTATTGACAAAGAACTTTAGAGATGCTTCAATACTGTTTACTGCAACACCGATATGGTCTACCTTAATTATTTTCATATAATTACCTCCCTCTCAGTATTAACTGTATCGCGTATTAAATATCCTACTTTTTCTTGCCTTTTTTCTTGGCAAGAATCTCCTGAATTCTTTTTCCTATTTCAGCCGGGTTCTTCTCAACGATGACGCCAGCCGCTTCCAGAGCCTTGAATTTTTCATCAGCGGTTCCTTTTCCACCAGAGATGATCGCACCGGCATGACCCATTCTTCTTCCCGGGGGAGCGGTTCGACCAGCGATGAAAGATACAACCGGCTTGGTGAGATTGGATTTAATGAATTCAGCAGCCTCTTCCTCGGCTGTTCCACCGATTTCTCCGATCATAACGAGGGCCACTGTATCCGGATCTTTTTCATACAGCGCCAGCATGTCAACAAATCCTGAACCTGGTATGGGATCACCACCGATACCTATGGACGTGCTCTGGCCTATTCCCAGATTGGTAAGTTGCCAGATTGCTTCGTAGGTGAGGGTTCCACTTCTTGAGATTACGCCCACGTTCCCCTTTTTATGGATGAAACTCGGCATAAAGCCGATCTTACCTACGCCGGGAGTGGTAATTCCCGGGCAGTTGCATCCAATCATCCGCGCGTTAGATGTTTTGAGCACCTGTTTGACCTTGATCATGTCCGTTACAGGAATACCTTCAGTCATACATACGACGAGCCCGATCCCCGCTTCGATTGATTCAATAATCGCATCCGCAGAGAAGGCCGCAGGAGTATACAAGGCGGCGACATTCGCGCCCTGTTTTTCTACCGCATCGGCGACCCTGTTATATACGGGAATTCCATCGACGTCCATGCCCCCTTTACCCGGGGTAACCCCGGCTACCACCTTGGTTCCAAATTTAACCGATTCGCGGGTGTGAAAGGTTCCTTCCGAACCGGTAATACCCTGAACCACTACACGAGAATTTTTATCTAAAAGTATTGCCATGTTCAACTCACCCTTTCTTTAAAAATTAGTCTATCGTTATTTAAGCAATGCAACAACCTTTTCGGCGGCTTCATAGAGACCGTCAGCCACGGTGAATTTCAAACCTGATTCTTTAAGGAGTTTCTTGCCCTCGTCCACATTCGTCCCCTGGAGCCTGATAACCATGGGCAGTTTCATATCGATATTCTTGGCAGCCTGGATGATTCCATTGGCTACGCGGTCGCATCGGAGAATGCCTCCAAAGATGTTCACAAGAATTGCTTTTACATTGGGGTCGGCAGTGAGAATACGAAATGCTTTTTCGATCTGGTCAGGACTGGCGCCGCCGCCGACATCGAGGAAGTTGGCCGGTTCGCCACCCGCCATCTTGATGAGATCCATGGTCGTCATGGCAAGGCCCGCGCCATTAACCATACATGCTATATTACCGTCTAATTTGATATAATTAACCCCTGCATTCTTGGCAATAACTTCGAGGGGGTCTTCCTCATTTTCATCTCTCAGTTCCCTGATGTCCGGATTGCGGAAGAGTCCGTCATCATCAAAATTTATCTTGGCATCCACGGCGATGAGGTTGCCCTCCACTGTGAGAACGAGTGGGTTGATTTCCACGAGAGAAGCATCCTTAGCCACAAATAGTTCATATAACCCCTTGGTGATGTTTGTGAATTGGGCACTAAGAGACTTGTCAGTCCCCAATCCCAAGCCGTATGCAAGTTTCCTGGCCTCAAAGGGGCTGAATCCAACTGCAGGGGGAACGGCACACTTGATGATTTTTTCCGGAGTCGCCTTGGCTACCTCTTCGATATCCATACCGCCAGCCTCCGAGGCCATGAAAACGACACATTCCTTGTCACGCGCGCGATCCACCACCATGCCAAGATAAAGCTCTTTCTTGATATTCGATGTTTCTTCAACCAGTACCTTCTGCACCTTAATTCCTTCCGGACCGGTCTGGTGGGTAATCAGTTGCATGCCAAGGATCTTCTTCGCTGCCTCGTAAGCTTCCTCGGGTGTTTTCGCCACTTTGACACCACCGCCTTTTCCTCTTCCGCCCGCATGGATCTGGGCCTTTACAATAGACGTCTTGTTGAGGGACTTAGCGATATCTCGAGCCTTTTCAGGTGTGTCAGCGACTTCACCGTTGGGTACGGGAACATTGTATGCGCGCAAGAGACTCTTAGCCTGATATTCGTGAATCTTCATTATGTACCTCCAATCATTTTAATTAGATAGTAAATTAACTTGCTGTCAGTTCTGAAAAATATTTGGTGAGTGGGCGGATACCGGAGAAATAAAAGACCTGCATGGACAACTTAAACGCTGATGCGGGAGCCAATTTCTCTTGGAAAATCTTTGACCACTACAAAAAAATCTACTGCCTTTCTATTAAGTTTATGAAGAGTTTGATGAAAGTTCTGTGGACTACTTGATCTTGATCAGGTGCGCTTCATATCACCCAAAATCGTTTCTGTCAACTTTTTTCTGTGACTATTCTACAAATTTTTCTGGAAACTCCAGCACAGAACATGTGCAGGGGCTTGCAGGCCGGGATTGTAGATTGGAATACCTTAGAAATTAGGAAATGATATTAATAATTTATGGCCTTCACAGGGAACGCTATTCATGTTAAATGACCATGCGCATGAGACGATTTATCGCAGGACTTATCGGAGGTAAAGGCAGGTCGGCATAAACGACTGAGACCTTGGAATAAAGGCTCACTTTCCATTATCCAAAGGTCTCATCGAATAAATTTAGCTCATCCTGTTTATGCTGTCTCTATTCAATTATGGACGGTACTCATAGGTTTCGTACTCTGTTTTCTGTCCGAGCAGAGCGTCAATCTGATCCTGAATCTTTGCCCTCTCTTTACTGGACTCCCATGCCTTCCATGCGGAAAGACTATCCCATGTGCTGATAACAAGATACTCATTCTGCCTGTCCACATTTTTCAAAGACTCCCCTGATACATAACCTGGCTGTTTCATGCTAAGTGACCTGAGCTGCATGACCAGTTCCTTCAATTGAGCTGCCTTATCCGCGGCTACCTTCCTTTTAATGAGAATTTTAACTGCCATTTTCGACCTCCTACATTACTTTGTGGGTTGTCTTTCTGGGGCTTAGATCTGAATTCCACCAACCGCGTTTACCTGAATCAATGATATTCGTGTTAAGGAACACTGTCAAGTCTTTTTGTTACTAATGTTGTCAACAAATAGAATTGTCCGGTTTTGTAGCAAATGAATTGTCCGCTTTTCTGTCTTGGGAGAGTTGGTGTCGGTAGAGCACGAAGCATCTCACACGAGACAGAAGACGAGCGGCGGACCTACGCTGCCTTTTTCTTTTTTATTTCTTTCAGTTGTCCTTTTGTGGCTAACAGTCTTTTTGTCGCGTTTTGTGGCGTCGTTTCATCTGACAATAGCGTAACACGTTTATGCAACTCAATAGAAGTGAACGGTAATTGAATCTCTGCACTAATTTTTGAGCTGAGAGTGCTCATGGAAAAATTCGCTGCGTAAGATTAGGTGAGGGGCATTCAGATATTATGACGAAGAGATGCAAGAAGCTTTTCTATTTCAAGATTTATTGCGGAAGCCGGGAATAGAATTCGCTAAGCGATATGGATTCTTCAAGATTAATCCTTCTATATTTCTCGTCGTCATTATAGGCGCAGACCAGAATAGTTTCCCCTGATTTTACTTTTAGATAAACTTCTTCCGGCGATATTTGTATAGCTTCCGTCACGACATTCCTCCTATTTTTAATTCTGTTATTTGTAACCCGCCCCTGGGACATGGACCACATCCAGATAGAATCAGAGTTCTTCCGTTTGTGGGCGCGCAAATGGGATTATTCGTTTTCATCGCCTCAAGAACGATGATCTCCTTATCAAACTTAACTTCATCTCCAACGCTTGCCAAGACTTCAGATATGGTCCCCGGCATTGGAGCCGATACTTCCACGCTCATAATACCTCTTCCTGCAAATATTAGTCAGTGAGCTCAAATATTTCATCTTTTATCAGAACTTGAAGTTGCCGAAATTGGACTCCGGAATCGGCTTGAGCAGTGAAACCTCGAAGGCCAGGGCCAGCGCATCGCGGCAGTCTTTAAGCGGCAGCGTCCCGTCATTGAAGAGCCGTGCCTCCATATAGAAGGGATGTGCCTCCCGGTTATACTTGTCGATCATCATCTGCTGAAATTTCCCGGCTGCCTCTTCATCCATCTCTTCACCCCGTTTTTTCCGGTTGGTCCGCTCCAGGCTGGTGAGAATGAAGCCGGCGGTCGCTCCGGACATGACCGATGTCCTCGCCCGCATGGTGGCGAAGATGAACAGAGGATCGAAGGTTCTCCCGCACATGCCGAAGTTCGCAGCGCCGTGGTCGGGACCGATGATCCACTGAATCCTGGGAACCTCCGCACAGGCGCAGGCCCTCACCATGCCGGACCCGTACTTGCCGATGCCCGCATATTCCTCCGCAGTGCCGACCATGTAACCTGGAGAGTTCTGTATGTAAAGAATGGGGATTTTCATGGTGCAACAGCGTATCACCCACTCGATGGCCTTACGGGCTGAATCCACAAAGATGACCCCGTTATTGTTGCTCGCTATGACTCCGACAGGAAGCCCTTTCAGAAAAATCTTTCCGCAGACGATGTTGTCGCCACGGCCTATATTGTAGTGACGCTTGTACTCGCTGAAATAGCTGTCATCAGCAATGCAGGCGAGCACCTCGCGGACGTTGATCCCCTTGGAGGTCTCCCTCGGCAGAACTTGATAGAGGCGACCGCCGGGAACCTTCGGATCGAGAGGCTTTCGCCGTTCAATATGGAGGCTCTGCTTCGGATCAAAGGCCAGCAGTTCCCTGAGCTTCTCGATACCCTCGTCCTGTGATTTCACAAAATGATCGGCACCGCCTGAGATATGGGTATGGACTCTCGCGCCGCCAAGATCCTCCATGCTCACCTTTTCCCCAATCGCGGATTCCACCATGGGAGGACCGCCGAGAAAGGAGTACGACATCCCGTCGATCATGATGGATTCGCAGGCGAGATAGACTATGTAGGCACCGCCTGCCGTGTTTCCCCCGGTACTTAAAGTATATTGCTTCAGCCCCTTGGCCGACATCCTGCTCATATTGTAGAAGAAATGGCCGAACTGGTTTCTCCCGGGGAATATCCTGTCCTGCATGGGAAGAAAGGCGCCCGCCGAATCGGCGATGTATACGAAGTTAAGCCCGCACTTCTCGGCGATCTCCTGGGCCCTGAGGTGTTTCTTGCAGCTTATCGGGTAGTAGGCCCCGGCGGTCACCCGGCTGTCGTTGGCGAGGATCATTACCCAGTTGCCGTGTATCTTGCCGATCCCCGTGACCAAACCCGCGGACGGGACGTCCTTCACGAGTTCGTAATCGATCCCGAAGCCGGCGCCCCGACTCAGCTCGAAAAATTCCGTGCCCGGATCGATGAGCTGCCTGATGAGCTGGCGAGGCGGCTTTTTGCCCTGTTTGTGAAGGCGTTCGTTCTGTGCCTGTCCTCCCGGGTTGTAAGCCTTCTCCCAGAGTTCGTAAATCTTCTCCTCTTCGGAAAGCCAGTGCTTGCGGTTCTCTTCGTACTCCAGTTCCTTTTTCTGCTCGCGCGACATCTCCTTGTCCGTTTTCTCTGTCACGTTTACACCCCCTTCCTTATTTCATATATTTATTCCCAAATCTAAGCTCAGGTGGCACCGAATTGAGAGGCTCTTGAGTATTGTTTCAAGCTGATTACGGTGTCTTTCGTTAAACATCATGACTGAACGTGTCCGGTTTCATCACGTGGCGCATGTGCCGGGATTTTTTTAGGGAATCCTGACTCTGTCACATGATCCAGCCGATCTCCACTGCCTCTCAGGGGGTTTGCTTTTACACATTATTCATAGAAATCCCGGGAGTATCCCTCCTGGTTATCGTATTTTTCGCCCTGCTGTTTGAGATAGCCCCAATAGGCAAGTTCGTCGATGTGTAGCTCCGCCTCCTTCAATGCGTCAATCACATCCCTGGTGTCCGGCGGACAGCCGGTCACTTTTATCGCTTTTCTGATATGCGCATTTTCCTTGTTTGTCTTGATGATGCAATTGCCTATGAGAACGGTTTTATCATACCCCGGTCGCGCCTGCATTTTCTTGCCGTTGAGGACCTCAACCTTCGGAAGGGGCTGGCCCGTAAATGCCGACAGCACAAGGATATTGACCATGTTGGCAAGCGGGGTGCATCCGGAGCAGAGGGTTTCATCGTACTTGGGTAAGGCAACGCCTGTCACACCGAATTTCTCAAAGATGGAAGGGCCGGTGTTGTCTTTCGTCCATCCCCAGTCCCACTTGAGCGGTTTTATGTGATCTTCCAGGGCCTCACCTCTGATTGCATAATCTTTGAGGTCAAGAGACTTGCCGTGACGTTTGGCATACTCGACAAAATGGACGATATCCCCCGGGTCGTAGCCTATGGTTTTTGCCGCAACCATGTCGGCTCCAAGGATATCGCGGGACGCAATTATAATGCCTTTCCTGAATGCGTTTCCGAAATGAAGAGGACCTCGCTCCAGGGCATAGATACCATCCACAATGGTAAGCGCCGGCTTTATAGAATCAGCGACGAATGTGAAACAATATTCTAGGCCGGGACTTGCGTGATGGCAGATTTTTTTGGAGGAGGTTTTCAGGCAACCTTTAAGGTTTTTCAGACCCAGGGATACTTTCGTCTGGGCGTGAGTTTTCAGAACGGGAAAGTTGATGAGAAAGTCGCACTCCATGGCTTCTTGTGCAATATGGAGAGTGAGCCCTTTCCGGATTTTGAAATTCACGGATTTACCGTCATTAAAATCGATGAGCTTGACGCCATACTTTTTTACCAATGAGGTATATCCGAGACCTGCGAAGGCCGCCATGGTACCAATGCCTTCCTTAATTTGAACCGATCCCTCGCCGATGGATATTTCTCTGCATCCGTGATCCTTGAGCATGACGACCAGATCCTCCACGAGACGCGTCGTCGTAAACACGCCGAACGGCGCTATCTTGAACTGGTCGTCCCATGTGATGAGATTTGGTTTAATCAGCACCCTGGCATTTCTCTTCAGTTTCTCAAGGCCGCCGCAAAGTTTAACTGCCTCTTTGAGAGAATCGGGACTGCCGGTGTATTGAACCAACGATATCAGTGGTTTCATGGCGGACTTCCTTCGACAAGAACTACTCTGTTTATATGAACGCCTAATCATTAAAATATCTGCTGCGCCAATTTCAGGGGTCAGGTCATTTGAAGTTATGCTTTCATGAACGAGTTGAACCACTCCATCGCATCCTCGTCTTTGATTCCCAATTTCTTGCTGTGATCGGGTTTGAATAACGCAAAGGTGCCTATGGATTTCGCACAAAGTCCCCCGGCTTCGTTGAAGATCATTGCCTCTGCCAGGCATTCGCGATCACTTTTGCATTCGACTACTTGCCCTACGGCCTTCAATTCCTTATCAATCGTGATGGGCTTCAAGAAGTCAACCGTCATGGACTTGGTCATGCCGAGGCATCTCATTTTATGAACAACGGCCCTCCCCATGACTTCATCCAGAATAGTCGATATAACCCCTCCGTGGACTAAGTTTTTCCATCCGCAGAGATGGGCCGGCACCTTCACCCATGAAAAAATTGATTCTCCGTCAGTGAAAAATTCCAAGCGAAGCCCTGTCGGATTAACAGGGCTGCACCCAAAGCACATGCTGTCGGTCCTGCTCGGCAGATGCTTGAGATTTTCTTTCCCGTTCATAAGATAACACTCCATTGGAATCGTAGTTGGCTATACTCTTATCTGTGTCGCTACCTTTACCATATTTCAAATTATGATTCTGCGATTTTTTGAGCACGCTGGCTCGAATTTGCGTATTGATGTGCTTAAAAGGGTAATTTTTTCAGGAAGGGATGAGCAAACGCTACTACGGAATATCTACAAGATCAGACGAAGACGTGTCAATCGTTTTCGACAGAAAAGAAAAAAATTCGAACCGCCGATAATCCCAGGGCGGTTCGTCTGTGTCTTTAATATTCCGGGCGGTTTCCGTCAGACTTCTCATTCTCTTGCATCCGCAGCCCTCGGCGCCAGCCCGAGCATGAGGAGGGCACAGCAGAGGAGGATCACGATATTTGCCTGCCAGACGTGTGTATAGGATCCCGACAAGTCGTATATCAGCCCTCCTATGAAAGGACCGATTCCACCACATATGCCCATGAAAAAGGTGAGCCACCCGTAGACAGAGCCCAGGACATGCCTGCCGAAACGATCTGCAACGAGGATGGGCATCATGGGTCCCAGGGACCCGTACCCGAAACCGTAGATGAGGGCATAGAAATAGAGGCGCTGGGCTGTGGTCGCCGTTAGCAGGAGGACCATCCCCGCCGCCATGATGATCATGCCCAGGACAGCCGAATATTTGACATCCTTCACCCGGTCACTCAACCAGCCGAAAAAGAACTGGCCGCAGAAACCGCCAAAACCGAGTACCCCCAGGGAGGAAGCGGCAACGACATTCTCGATATTATTATCCAATGCATATGCCACCTGATGGACGAAGACGGCCATAAGGGTCATGACGGCCAGGGAGAAGCTGGCCACGAGGATCCAGAAACGAGAATTTCTAAAAATGACTTTAGAGGAAAGATGCGCC
>Ga0315278_10004168_pt1 | contig 13003 bp, 7 predicted proteins | sample YL17G06_0_MG_FD_203880 | JGI IMG/M metagenome (GOLD analysis project Ga0315278, IMG submission 203880) | Sediment microbial communities from Yellowstone Lake, YNP, Wyoming, USA - YL17G06_0 | ecosystem: Environmental > Aquatic > Freshwater > Lake > Sediment | place: USA: Wyoming | collected...
AAGGGTGCTGAATGGGAAATTGAGGCGCACGTCAAGGAGGCGCTCAAGGCGGTGTTTAAGCCGGAGTTTTTGAACCGGGTTGATGAGGTGATTGTGTTCCATACACTGGCCGAAGAGCACCTGCGGAAGATTGTTGATATACAGTTGCGGTACCTGGCTGAACGGATACGGGAGAGGAAAATGGAGGTCCAGTTTACCGATGCCGCGAAGAAGTTGATTACCGACGAAGGTTACGACCCGACGTTCGGGGCGAGACCCTTGAAGCGGGTGATACAGCAGCGATTAGAAAACCCATTAGCTACGGAACTGCTGGCAGGCAAATTCACCGACGGCGACACAATCAAAATCGACGCCAAACAGCACAAGTTCACTTTCGAGAAGGCATAATCAGTGCTAAAGAAAGGATTTATCGCTTGCTTTGGATGGATGTATAGTGTTTAATTATACGAAGTTTGAGGAATAACGAAGTTTTTTGGGCCAATCAAAACATTGGAGAGATGCAAGAATATGGCTGACTTAAAAGCTTTGGCTGAGGCGGTGATAAGGGGTGACCCAAACACAGCGGTGACAATCACAAAGCAGGCGATAGCGGAAAAGATGCCGGCTGGTGATGTTCTCAAGGATGGTTTGATAGCCGGTATGGATGTGGTTGGGGCGCGTTTCAAGAACAATGAGGTTTACATACCTGAGGTTCTGATTGCGGCCCGCGCGATGAAGATGGCGATGCAGGTTTTGGAGCCGGAATTAGTCAAGGCGGGCGTTAAGCCGGTCGCCAAATTTGTGGTAGGCACTGTTCAGGGAGACCTGCACGATATCGGCAAAAACCTCGTTGCGATGATGATGAAAGGCGCCGGTTTTGAGGTAATCGACCTGGGCGTTGACGTGACATCGGAAAAATTTGTAGAGAAGGCCAAAGCGACCGGGGCGCAGCTTGTTGGTATTAGCACGTTGCTGACGACGACTATGCCTAAGATGGAAAAGACGCTCAAAGAGCTCAAGAACGCCGGTCTTAAGGTGAAGGTGATGATTGGCGGAGCGCCGGTGACTCAGAATTACGCCGACAAGATAGGCGCCGATGGTTATGCGGCGGATGCGGCAACGGCGGTGGATGTGGCAAAACGGCTGATTGCCTGAGTTTTCAAAATTTGATAAACGCCGGAAACAAGCGAACAGCTCCGATTGCCGGGGCTGTTTTTTTTGCGCTTGTGATGATAAAATCAATGGTTTATGAGAAAGATAAAAGACGAAGATTTAGCCGGGTTGCTGATGCAGGTTAGATTTGCCCCTGCCAAACAAAGGCAAAAGCAGCTCGGCAGGGCGGAAGAACTTCTCGATATAATCGAGAAGGACAAGCCCTTCGACAAAGCTCAGGACAGGGAATATCCTTTCGAGTTCGTTTGCTACAAGATTACGGGATACAGACCTGAAGAGAACGCGGGGCATCGGCTTATCAGGGGTGATGAGCTGGCGGAGGACCTGCGGATTTTTATTTGGAAGCTGAGCGGCCAGGTTGCGCCGCCCGCGAAGGAGCAAAGCGAAGAAATTTACACAAAAAAACAGCTTGCGAAGGAGATGCGTATTTCGACCAAGACCATCGACAGGTGGAGAAAACGAGGCCTTAAGGTTCGCAAATATGTTTATGAGGACAAAAGGAAGCGGCTGGGGTTTTCGCAGTCGGTAGTGGATAAATTTCTTGTTGAGAATCCGGCCCTGGCTGAAAAGGCGGGACAGTTTACCCGTATGTCGGAGAGCCAAAAACAAAAGATAGCAGAACGCGCCTGCTCGCTGAGCAGCGAGACAAAAATGAGCAGGCAGCGGATAATACAACAAATAGCGACGGAGACAGGCAGGGGGCAGGAAACGATACGATATATTCTTTTGAACTATCAGAAGTCGAATCCGGATGGGGGCGCGGCAAAGTTGCGGCAAACAGCAGGACTGCTTAGTTCCGCGGAGGCGGTGGAGCTGGACCGGCTGCACAAACAGGGGGCGGGCATAAAAGAGCTGATGGGGCGGTTCGGCAGAAGCGGAAGCTCGATATACAGGATATTGAAGCATCGCAGGGCGCAGGCGCTGCTGGCAAAAAAGATTGAATATATCGCGAGCGACGATTTTTCTATGCCCGGTGCGGCGGAAAAAATTCTGGACGGCTCGCCGCAACGATGGAATTCGCCGGTGCTTAATCGGCAGGAGGAAATGGAGCTTTTCAGGAAGTATAACTTTCTCAAATATCGCGCTGGTGTTATCAGAGAGCAAATAAGAACCGGGAGTATTAACAGCGCCCGGCTTGATGAGATTGAAAAATGCCTCGCTGAGGCGGAGGCGGCCAAAAAAACGATAATCGAGGCGAATCTGCGATTAGTTGTCAGCGTCGCCAACAAGCATACTATTACAGGCGCCAATATTGGTGATTTGGTCAGCCAGGGTAATGTTTCGCTGATTAAAGCGGTTGAGAAATTCGACTACACAAAAGGTTTCAGGTTTTCGACGTATGCGAGTTGGGCAATCAGCAAGGATTTTGCGCACAGGATACCCGGTCAAAGGGCCGAGGCCGACAGGATGACGGCTGATATAAGCGAATTTCAGAAGGAATCCAAGATTGGACAGAGGGATTTGGCGGCCGTGGAAAGGGCACGGAGCGACCTTATCCAGGTCATACGGGATGAGCTTGAGAAACGCGAGCAGTATGTAATCATTAACCATTTCGGGCTTGAGGGGACGTTAGTCAAGAAGAACAAAAAGACGCTCAGGCAAATCGGCGACGATTTAGGCCTGAGTAAAGAGCGGGTGCGTCAAATCGAGCTGAACGGCCTGCAAAAGCTCAGGCAATCGCTAAGTCCGGAGCTATTTGACCTGCTTACAAGTTGACGGCGGCGTATCCGTTTTCTTGCTGTAATATCATTGTTGACAGGCACTTATGTTTTAGTCCTTGAGAAAAGCAATGATTTATGGTAACTTTAGAGCAGGCAAGCTGTACTATTGTAATTACACACCTTTTGGTTACTTACGGAAGAGAGATTGTTCTTTTGGGGATTACGGTGATGAAGTCAAAGATAAGATTTGTTGCGATTATCGTTTTTACGTTTCTTTGTTTGGCCCTGCCGGTCTATGCTGCTGATTTAACGGTAGGCGTTGATGCCTCATCGTATATCCGCGCAATTCCGGAGACAATGTATGGTACGAACACACAATGCTGGGATGGGAAACAGAACGGCGGAAACGATAACTACAATAATTTGATGGCTGCTTCAGGCAGTAGATATATTCGCTGGCCGGGCGGGTCATGGGGAGACGCATTTTTATGGAGCGATATGGAAGGACCTGCTGACGGGAATGATTATACAGGGAGAGTCAGTTACGACGAATCAATGTATATGATAAATAAAATGGGCGCGATAATGCAGCCGATTGTCAATTTCCCTGGGTATTGGTACGGCATAGACCATAATGATGCCTGCGCTATATCGGCGGCCGTTGCCTGGGTTCAGGACCAGAGCAGCAGAATTCCTACCGCTCGATACTGGGAAATAGGAAATGAAATTGGCGGCCCATGGGAAGCAGGATATTTTCCGGAAATCAGCGGCGTATATTACGGCGATAGATACGCTAATTTTTACAACGCGATGAAGGCGATTAATCTGCGAATCAAAATTGGCGCCTGCGCCGAACCGTATGATACGCCCGCGCAGTGGGGCTGGTATCAGGGGTATTGGACACGCGATTTATTAACCACGACGGATGCAAATCATGGACTTCGGCCTGATTTTCTCATTATCCATTCATATCCGGGCTCAACCAGCAATTCTACATTATTAACCAGCGATCTTTCGCTTATTGCCACTTTTACAAACAACTTGAACGCTATGGTTTCGACTTATGTAGGCCCTCAATATGTAGGCAAAATAAAATACTCAATGACCGAATGGGATGCAGGCAGCCCAAGCGGCTATAACAGGGATATAACTTATGTAAGCGCGTTGTTCAAAGCTCAGTATATTCTGGAAATGTGCAAATACGGCTGGGAAAGTTCCAATCCATGGAGCCAGAACCAGTATCATATGAGCAGTGAAGGAGGTTATCCGGATTATTACGTGTATCCGAAATGGTATTTCCCCACGCTGCTGAATTATTATTTCGGCAGGGATATGGTGACAGCATCATCGACCAACGGTTATGTCAGGGCATACGCAAGCAGAGATGACGCCAATAATCTAACCATCTTTATGGCAAATAATTATTCGAGCACAGACAGAACAGTGCGCATTAATATATCCGGTTTCGGTGCGGCATCGACGGGTCAAAGATGGCTCATTCAGCCGGCGGGCTCGATCGTTCCCGGCGGAGTAAACGGTCAGGATGTTAATGATTTGATGATAAATGGAGTGGTGCATCCGAATCCATCAACAGTTCCATCATTGAGCGGCGTGTCAATCTCAACGAGCGACTCATTTGATATTAGTTTGCCGAGAAGCAGTATTTTAATTATTAAAATTCCGCCGGCTAATCCGACAACACAACTGCCTTATAATGGGACTGCATGGCCGATTCCCGGGACAATTGAGGCGGGAAATTACGACACAGGCGGCAAGTTCGTCGCATATTACGACACTACGGCAGGAAACAGCGGCGGACAATACAGGAGTGATGATGTTGATATCGAGACGTGCAGCGATGGCGGTTATGATGTTACCGGCATCAAGACCGGCGAATGGCTTGAGTACACCGTCAATGTCGAGTCGAGCGGCATATACATAATGCGAGCAAGAGTGGCGTCGGCGGATTCAAACGGCGAGTTTCGCATCGAGTTCGATGGCCAGGACGTAACCGGCCCGGTGAGCTTCCCGGCAACGGGCGACTCGCAGACCTTTACCAACGTGGATGTCAACCATGTCTTGCTCAGTAAGGGTCAGCATACTATGCGGCTTTTGATGGACGCCAACGACTGGAACATCAACTGGATTAACTTTTCCAAAGCTGGCGGCGGCACCGGCAAGGCCCTTCTTGAATGGTGGACCGCTATTATGGGCGGGTCGGTCGCCGAACTGACTTCGAGGGTGAATTACCCGTATAATCCCACCGGCAGGGCACTGGCCAAAAGCTTGGAAGGGCCGACTAACTGGACGAACAGCTCCAACTATCAGATGGATACCTACGGGACACGTATTCGCGGGTATCTCAATCCCATAACCAGCGGCGACTATACATTCTGGATAGCCAGCAACGACGCCAGCGAGTTGTGGTTGAGCACGGACGCCGACCCGTGTCATGCGACTAAGATTGCACAAGTAACAAATTCGCCGGACTATGTGAACCCATACAAGTGGGACAAGATAGCCGAGCAGAAGTCGGCTGTGATTTCGCTCGTTGCAGGTCAGCAATACTATATCGAGGTGTTACATAAGCAATACACCGGCGGCGCCAGCATCGCGGTCGCCTGGGAGGGGCCGGGTATAATACGACAGGCCATCACTGGGGCTTACCTGGCTCCGTATGTTATTGATTTTGCGGACTTCAGCAATTTTGCGAACCAGTGGTTGAAAACCGGCTGCACATTAGGCGCCGGCTGGTGCAGCGGCGCTGACAACGACCACGACGGCAACGTCCAGCTTGATGACCTGATGCGGTTTATCGAGAACTGGTGGCTCTTCGGCGGCGAGTAAACAAAGGTAAGTTGATTGCAAATATAGGGGCCGCAAATTGTTTTGCGACCCTGCTTTAAAGTAGAGCATCGAATATTTTGAGTAAAATAATATGAAGCAGGTCATAATTTTCATCACAGTGGGAATTATTTTTGTTTTCAGTTCCTCTGCTGGTGCGGCTAATATAAATGTTACGTATAACATCAATACCAACTCAACTCGAACACCCATCAGCAAATACATATACGGCACAAACTTTTACATGAACACGGATTACACCATTCAAAGAATCGGCGGAAACCGCTGCACCGCCTATAACTGGGAAAACAACTGGTCCAATGCCGGTTCTGATTATCTTTTTGAAAACGACACGATGTGGGATTCATCGAATCCCCCGGTACCCGGCTTGGGCTATACTAAACTCATCGACCAATCTAATTTAATTAACCAGGACTCTATAGTAACCCTGCAATTGGCAGGTTATGTTTCCGCTCCAATCTTTGGGCAAAATCTGGATCAATATCCGGCGCCATCGCAGTATTTTTATCCTGTTCAATTCGCCAAAGGCGCTCCATTCTGCAGTCCGCCGAACAATCCAAACACTTCCGACAACGTTGTTTATATGGATGAATTTGTGAATTTCCTTGTTTGGAAATATGGTTATGCAGGCACAGCAACCGGAGTGAAATTTTACTCTTTGGATAATGAGGTTGACATTTGGGATTCAACTCATAAAGAAGTTCACCCAGCAGATCCCTTATGCCAGGAAATTAGAGACAAAAGCATTGCTTGTGCGACAGCAGTCAAAAATGTTGACCCTAATGCCCAGATAATGGGACCTGTCCTTTGCGTGTTCACGGGGTTCCTAAATTTCTGCGATGCTCCCGATTGGTCAAGCGTTAAAGGAACCAGACCATGGTTCATAAGTTATTATCTTGATGAAATGAAAAAGGCGTCGGATGCCAACGGTAGACGTCTCCTCGATGTCCTCGATATTCACTGGTATCCCCCCGAGAATGATGGCAACGGCCATGGTATTTGTGACAACAGAGAGGACCCTCAAACATTTAACGCCAGAATGCAGGCGCCGAGAACCCTGTGGGATACAGATTACGTTTCTCCGCATGAAACATATCCTGATGGCGGCTCGAGCTGGGTAAATAAATGGTATTGGGCGCAATATTTACCAATTCTCACAAGATTTAAAGCCGACATAGCCACTTATTTCCCTGATACTAATATCGCAATCACTGAATATACCTGGGGCCCTTCTACGCAATGGGCAACCGGTATTACCACTGCGGATTTCTTAGGTGTTTGCGGTAAGTATGGCGTATATATGACTAATTACTGGGGAAGTGGCGGCTATATTGACACAGCGATACAAATGTACAGAAATTACGACGGTCTCCATTCGACTTTCGGTGATACTAACGTTGCTGCGACTATGTCAGATAAGGTGAACAGCTCTATTTACGCCTCTGTATTCGCAAACAATGACTATGAGCTTCATCTTATGGTTATCAATAAAAACCAAACTAACGATATTACCGGGACATTCAATATCAACAGTCCGCAAAACTTCCTTTCCGGCAGGGTCTGGAAATTCGATAATACCAGTTCAACCATTTCGGAAACCACCGGAATCTACACAATTACAAATAACTCGTTCACCTATACTATTCCCAAAACAACTGTCTGCCATATTGTGCTTCGGGTAACCCCGGTAAACGTTTCCATAACTTCGCCTCTCGACGGCGATATGTTTAAATTGGGAGACGACATTGTCATTGAGGCAAATGCTTCCGCTGTTAACGGCTTCGTAACAAAAGTGGAATTTTTTCAAGGTTCGACAAAACTGGGTGAAGATACAGATCCCCCATATTCTTATACGTTGAACGATGTCAACCTGGGCCGATACAGTTTGACCGCACGAGCAACGGATAATCATAACGGGACGACTAACTCAACGGCAGTAAATATCAATGTTTTCAGCGGCGACGCCACCGGCTTTATTCTTCGTGAATGGTGGACTGGAATTTCGGGAACCTCAGTCAGCAGTCTGACCTCTGATATAAATTACCCGACTAACCCGAATGGGCGGGCATTGCTCACCTCGCTGGAGGCCCCGACGGACTGGGCGGAAAATTACGGGACGCGGATTCGCGGGTATCTGTATCCGCCGGCTGATGGCAATTATACCTTCTGGTTTGCCAGCGACGACAATGGTCAGTTATGGCTCAGCACCGATGACAACCCCAGTAATGCCATCCTGATAGCTTATGTAAACGACTGGACCAATTCACACGAGTGGACTAAATATACTTCGCAGACATCGTCGCCAAAACCACTTCTTGCCGGGCACAAATATTACATCGAGGCATTACAAAAAGAAGGCGGCGGCGGCGACAATATCGCGGTCGCGTGGCAGGGACCGGGTATAGCGACTCAACAGGTAATTGACGGGGCATATCTGTCGCCCTGGTTGTATAATTTCAAGGATTACGCGACTTTTGCTCCCCAGTGGTTAAAAACCAACTGCTCCCGGTCAAACGCATGGTGCAGCGGGGCCGACCGTGACCGTGACGGCAATGTACAAATAGATGACCTGATGCAGTTTGCAAACTGGTGGCTGAACGGCGGCGAGTAAGCCGGTTACGGTTAAGACAAGTTGATAGCAAATGTAAGGGCTGCAAATTGTTGCGGCCCTTTTTGTTTTGGTATTTACTCGTGGCGGAGGGATTCGATTGGGTCCATATTTGCGGCCCGATAAGCCGGGTACATGCCGAAAGCGATTCCGACCGCGCCCGATATACCGAATGATAGTAATAAAGAAGTGCCTGTAATTACGGTTGGCATATTGCCGAAGCGGGTTACGAAGAAAGGTATAGTGCAGCCGAAGAATATACCGAGTATCCCGCCGGCAAAGGTCAAAAGCAGGGTCTCAGAGAGGAACTGGAAGATGATGTCTTTCTTTCTTGCGCCCAGCGCCCTGCGAATGCCGATTTCACGTGTTCGCTCGCTGACGGTGGCGAGCATTATGTTCATAATGCCGATACCGCCGACGAGAAGCGAGATTGCGGCGATGGAGCCAAGAACAATACTGAAGATTCGCTGTGTGCGTTTTGCCTGTTGCAAAAGCTCAAGCGGGACGATTAACTGGTAGTCGGCTTTTTTATGGAATCGTTCGAGGATGGTCTGGAGAATATCGCGGGTTGGCAAAACAAGGTCGGCGTTGGCGACTTTGATGATGATTTCCTGCAGCTCAACTTTTTCGACGTTTGCGCCGCTTTGTCCCGATATCTTGACGGACATCTCGCCGAAGCGGTTTTTGACGGTTGTCAGCGGTATGTAAACATTTCCCGCGTTTGCGCCTGATTGTTTTTTGGATGCCTCGACGTCTTTGGCTTGCTGTTGCTCTGCAGAGGTCGCGATGGGTTGTGCGCTGACGATGCCGACAACAGAGTAATAGTCGCTTCCTATTTTGATAAACTGTCCGCGCGGGTCGTCGAACGCGAACAGTTCGTTCATAACCCTTTCATCGATGATACAAATATCCTGTTTGTAATCCATATCGTAACTGGAGAGGAATCTTCCCATTACCAGCCGGATTGGCGAGGTTTCGAGATGCCAGGGGACGGTGCCTATGACTTCGACGGGGATTTTGCGGTTTCGATACCAGGCCTGATGCGCGACGCGCCGGATGGGGACGATAACCTGGATACCGGGAATGCTGTTTCGGAAACGTTCGGCGTCATCGTAAGTAAGGCCGTATTCCTGCAAGCTTTGCTGCTGGCCGGTGGCGTGCTGGTCTTCGGGGGGCTGAATAGTTTTGACGATGATATTGAGCGAGCCGAGTCGCGCGATTTGTGCCATTGCGTCTTTGCTTGCGCCTTCGCCGATGGCGAGCATCGCGATGACTGATGCGACGCCGAAGATGATGCCAAGCGCAGTAAGCGTAGAGCGGAGGCGATGAAGCCATAAGCTCTTAATGCCAAGTTTCAGCGTTCGTTTGGTCCTGTATAAGAACATATATCAGCGGTTATACCATTGTTTGTCTATTTGCCCGTCGAACAGGCGTATTTCTCTTTGTGAATGTTTGGCGATATCCTCGTCGTGCGTGATAACGATGAGAGTTTTCCCCTGCTGGTAAAGAAGGTCGAGTATATTGAGGATATCTTTGCCGCTCTGGCTGTCGAGGTTTCCGGTGGGTTCATCCGCGAGAATAATCAAGGGGTCGTTGGCCAGCGACCTTGCGATAGCGACTCGCTGCTGCTGGCCGCCGCTTAGCTCTGACGGTCTGTGGTTGACGCGGTCGCCCAGTCCCACCATATCGGCCAGCTCTCTTGCCCTGACTTCGCTTTGATGTTCTGATATACCCTGATAGAACATCGGGACTTCGATATTTTCCAGAACGTTCAGTTGCGAAATCAGGTTGAATGACTGGAAGACGAAACCGATGTGCCTGCCGCGTATTGCGGAAAGCTCGTTGTCGTCGAGGGTGGAGACATCGTGGCCGCCGAGGTAGTATTTCCCGCTCGAAGGTCTGTCTAAGCATCCAATAAGATTGAGCAGGGTTGATTTGCCTGAGCCGCTGGGACCCATCACGGCAAGGTAGTCGCCTTTCTTTACGACAAGGTCGATTTCTCGCAGGACTTTAAGCTCGACGGCGCCAAGCTGGTAGTTTTTGCAGAGTTTGTCAAAAACGAGGATGGAGCCGTCGGCGGTAAAATCAAGGTTCCTGGCTGGAGGATTGTCCATCGTTTTGCTGCCTCATACGATTCCTGGGTTGTCTTGGTCTTTCGCGGGACTGTTCGTCCATCTGGTTAGGGTCGAAGGGCATTTCGCCTCTGGCGGCCCTTTCTCGGAATTGTTTGATTTTTTCTTTAGTCGCATCATCGAGCTGGTTGAAGTCAGGCGGCATACCCGGCGGCCCGGACATACCCTCTGGTCCCGTCATACCCATTGGCATGCCCTGTTTTTTTCGGCCGGCCCTGTTCGGGTCCGGCATTTGCGGCTGGTCGTCATCTGCCCGTGCCACCATCGGCTGATTCTGCTGCTGTGGCTTTTGGAATTTGTCGGCTAATTGTTTGTCCGACTCTTTTTTTGTCTCGGTGATTCTGGGCGGGTTAAGCATAACTTCTTCGCCTTCGTTGATGCCTTCGAGAATCTGGACCCAGGTATCGTTGAACAAACCTGTTTTAACCTCTTTTTCGACGCTTTTGCCGGAGTTTACGGCGAAACACACTTTTTTGCCGCTTCTGTTGGCGACGACCTGAACGGGCACAACCAGGGCGTTCGGTGCGTAATCGACGTAAACTTCAACACGAGCCGACATCCCCGGCTTGAGGAAGCTGTGAGTGCCTTCGATGCTGACCTGTGTTGTATAGACCTTAATGTCGGGACTGAGCCAGTTTCTCTGCTGGTCCGGCAGTGAGGCAATTTTGATTACTTCTCCGCCGAAGTTCTGGTCGGGGAAGGCGTCCATAACGATATTGGCTTTCTGGCCCGGCTTGATTTTATCGACGGATGACTCGTGGACGGCTATTTCGGCCATCATTGAAGAGGTATCGGGTAGCGTGATGATTGTTTGTCGCTGGAAAACCTGCTCGCCCAGCGCTATTAGTCCTGTGCCTCTGAATCTGCTCATATTATCCTGGCTTGAGCCATATACGACTAAGCCCGGGGCGGGCGCTTTCATAGTGCATGCGGCAAATTGCTTTTTGCTTTTGTCGAGCCGGTCCTTCTGGAGGTCGAGCCGGGCCTTTGCGCTTTCAAGCGTCGCACTGGCCTGAACTAACTGCGAACGCGCCTTGGCATAAGTCCTTTCAAGGTTACGTTTTGACTCAAAGTAGTCGCTTAAAAGTTTCTGTACCTGTTTTGGGAATTCGTAAAGCTTGCACAGGTTCAGTGAGACAAGCGCCTGTTTTTCCTGTATCTCGTAGCTGTCCCTCTCAAGCGCGTCGCGGTCCAGCTCTATTTTGGCTACGTAATTTGCGTCGAAAAGTTCCTGCGTGCCTTCGAGTTTGTATTTCGCGTTTGCCAGATTCGCGGACGCCAGCTTGATTTTGTCTTTCCAGTTATCAATATCCTGCGAGCCCTGGCCGCCGAGATTGTTTGTGTCCCGGATTATTTCATCGATATTGATCAGGTCCGCAATATCGGCGTTGGGGTCGTTTGCTTCTTTAATGGTGTTGATAATATGATTCGCGAGCGTTTCGCCGAGATACTTCTGGAAATCCATCAGGGCGAATTTGACCTTGAGTTCCGCAGCCGATATGTCGCTTTCATTTTGTTTGACCTGTATATCGTAGGACTCTTTTGCCTGTGCGTAGCTTGCTTCGGCGCTTGTGAAGTCGATTTGTCGCTGGGTGAGCTGTTCTTTGAGGTCGCCCGAATCAAGCTCGACAAGGATTTTGCCGTTGCATACGTCTTCGGGAGTGACATACGAACCTTCCGGGACGATATTGATGATTGTTGCCCGGCCTTCAACTTCGGATTTGAGGTCGATGGATTTTTTCGCCTTTATGCTGCCGCTTTCGGTGACGGTAACAGTAATGTTGTCTCGGCGCGCTACGAAGGTGCTGAGAGTTTTGGACTGTGCCGGCGTGGAGGTTTTGCTCGCGGCCAGCGTCATAATCAGCACCGCTATAATAACGATGACTAAACCGGCGGCGATAAACCATTTGCTCCGCCACCAGGCCGGTTTAGAGGTTGTCTTCGGAAGATTGTTTGCCTTGTTCTCGTTCATTTGTCTGATCCTTGGATACTGTGACTGATTGTGTCCACATACCATCCGGCTTGACCTGCAAAATGCCGACGTCTCGGAAGAAGTTTAATTTTGCCATTGTATGACCTATAAGCGCGGAAGTGAGGCTGTTTTGTGCCTGTAGCAGGGAGTCCTGCGCATCGAGCAGGTCTCTGGTTTGTGCCCTGCCTGATTTCAGAAGCATCGGCATATTTTTGATTCTTTCCTCGGCCAAAGCCAAACTCTTTTTCTGAGTTACGTATTGTTCCGCCGTTGCCATGTATTGTCGATATGCCTGGCGGACGCCCAGCATAACAAAATCCATATTATTACTGTATTCGCGCTGCTGTTGTTCCAGTGATATCAATGCCCTTCGGTAGGCATTTCTCTGATTTTTTCTGTCGAACGGCAAATCAGCGGAAACACCGAATCTGTAGATTCCCTTGTCTAATTGGAGATTATCGTAGTTTTTGTCGGGTTCTGAGTTGACGTTAGCTCTGCCGGAGAGGTCTAATTGAACTCCGAGCCCTTCGGAAGCAAGTTTGACTTTGCGTTGTGCGTCTTCGATGCTGTCGTAAGAATTGGCTAAATCCAGCCTGCAGAGAAGCGCTGCGTC
>Ga0315278_10004169_pt1 | contig 13002 bp, 13 predicted proteins | sample YL17G06_0_MG_FD_203880 | JGI IMG/M metagenome (GOLD analysis project Ga0315278, IMG submission 203880) | Sediment microbial communities from Yellowstone Lake, YNP, Wyoming, USA - YL17G06_0 | ecosystem: Environmental > Aquatic > Freshwater > Lake > Sediment | place: USA: Wyoming | collected...
GGTGACCGCGCCAACGACGAGGTGCTGGGGATCTTCGAGGATATCGTGCGCACGAACCCGCCGTGGGACCGCCGGTTCCGGATCGAACATGCCCAGCATGTGCGCAGGTCCGACGTTGCACGTTTTGCCGCTCTGGGCGTGATTGTGTCGGCTCAACCATACCATTGCATCGATGACGGCGTATGGGCGGAAACCCGTATTGGAGCGGAGCGGGCTCGAACCACGTATGCCTTTAGAACGTTTCTTGACGCCGGTGTGCGGGTCTGTTTCGGCAGCGACTGGACCGTTGCTCCGCTGAACCCGATTCTGGGCATCCATGCCGCGGTTACCCGTGCCACGCTCGACGGAAAGCGCCCGGGGGGATGGATTCCGGCGGAACGGTTGACTGTGGAAGAGGCGGTGCGGTGTTACACGATCAACAATGCCTACGCTTCTTTTGAAGAACAGCTCAAAGGGAGCATTGAGGCGGGCAAACTCGCGGATATGGTGGTGCTCTCGGAAAACATTTTCACGATCCCGGCCGAGGCGATCAAAGATGTGCGTGTGGAGATGACGGTGGTGGGAGGAGAACGGTACGATGTGTAGGCATTCAACCCGCTCTTGCCAGAAGCCGTTCGAGATAGCGTGATTTCATCTGCTTGCTTGCCATAACCTGTTTCAACGGGGGCAGAGACAGGATCACGCCGAGTATGGCCGCCATGGCGCGGTGATTCCACAGGGCCTGATTGTCGAAGATCAGATTTTGCAGTTTTCCCCGTTCGATGGCCATCAATACCACTTTGTGGACGGAATTCACAGGCGTAACCGCACGTTCGGGCCGTTCCGTCAGCCGGATTCCTTCATTTTGTGTGGGGTCCGGAGTATATCGGTCAACGGTTCCCTGTGCCGGTCCACAACATAGGCCCATAAGACAAACAGCCAGGCGGCGTTGCCGGCTAGTGCGATGGCGGCTTCACTGGGAGGTGGCGGACCGAAGATGTTCCCCGTATAGATCAGCACGAGAATGACCAGGAGCGACCATAAGCCGTATGAACCGTAACGATCCCGCACCCTTGTACATCTCAGGTACAGGACAAGTCCGGCCAGGAACAGGCCGAGTTCGAGCAGAAGGGTTCCCCAGAGCGAGTTCCAGAGTCCGAGACCGACGTACACCGTACTGCCGAACCCGAGCGGGAGGTCCGGACGGTGCGTCAGCAGGTCGAGGATCCAGTGGCTGAACACCGTGCCGGCGACCACGAGGGCGTTCCGCACCTTGCTCCGGAACCCGTAGTACACGAGTCCGGTGAGCAGCGACCAGGCAAGAGCACCGGGCAGACTATGAGTAAACGGATAGTCGTAGAAGTCCAGTGGGGTCATGACGGTATTGCCCGGATCAATCCGCACGTGCTCGAATCCCAGGAGCAGGAACAGCGGCCAGAGGAGGTCGACCAGCTGGGTGGCAAGAAAGAGCGTACCGAGGGAAACGTCAGGCGCGGCTCTTTTTGCGCCGAGAGCCACGGCGTAATGACCGATAAACATGGATGCCTCCTCTCGCGATCGTCCGGCCGGGGCCGGCGCTGTGTCAGGCGAGTCCAAACAGTGTGAGCAGCCCTTCGCCGACCCACCGGATGGCTTTGCCGATAGGCAGAATATCGATGTTCAGACCCCGTTCGGCGATGATAATACCGAGCAGAAGAAACGTTCCGTATTTATAGAAAGCCCGGACATTCATCTCGTCTTTGATGTTGAGGGCCTGCAGCAGTACGTGCGATCCGTCAAGGGGCGGGATGGGTAAGAGGTTAAAGACGAAGAGTCCGAGGTTGACATACACTCCGGCGATCAGTGCGTTGAGGATCCAGGTGTACACGACATTTTCTTCATACGGGGCCGTGAGCAGGACAATCTTGATGATCCCCGCGATCAGGAAACTGAGGCCGAGGTTGGAGAGAGGCCCGGCGACGGCGATCAGGGCATCGTCGCGGCGCGGGTTGGCCAGCTTGGACCTGTCGATTATGACGGGTTTGGCCCAGCCAAAGCCCGCGATGATGAGGAGGAGAAAGCCGAACGGATCGATGTGTTTCACCGGGTTGAGGGAGTAGCGTCCCATACGCCGGGCCGTATCGTCACCCAGGTGGAAGGCAACAAAGGCGTGTGCGAACTCATGCACGGTGAATCCGAGAATAATACCCGGAAGGACCTGGAGGATATAGCCGATGTCGAGGTTGGTCATGGAGGAGAGTCAATCATTCTTCTTGTGTAGTCTGTATCCGCTTCCGGGGCCGCGCGGTCTCTAACTGCCTCCTCAATGATAGGGAGGTGCGTGGTGTGATGCAACACCCGGTCGGCGGCGGCGTTGCTTTTCAGACGGTATGTTTGTAAACTACCCATTCAGGCGGCTTTCCGGGACTCCGGTCTCAGACCCAATTCGTATCACACGGAGTTGCCATAGATGAAGGGACGGACGGTCCTGGTGACCGGAGGGACAGACGGCATCGGCAAACAGACTGCCCTCACACTTGCCCTCATGGGCGCTTCTGTTATCATCCACGGCAGGGATCCGGCCAGGACCGCCATTGCCGCGGCCGAAATCCGCGCAAAGACCAACAGCGGGGCTATCGAAACCACCGTTGCCGACTTTTCTTCTCTCGCCCAGGTCCGCCAGTGTGCCGCAGACATCAAACTCCGGTTCCCGGAACTTCACGTTCTCATTCATAATGCCGGTGTGTTCATGAATGAGCGCGTGGTGACCGTTGACGGCCTTGAGGCTACGCTCGCGATCAATCACGTTGCTCCGTTTCTCCTGACGCACCTCCTCCTCGATCTGTTGAAAAAGAGCGCACCTGCGCGTGTGATCTCCGTGAGTTCGATTGCTCACACACGTGCCAAACTGGATTTCGGGAATCTGCAGTGGGAAAAGGCGTTCGAAGGGTATGGTGCGTATGCTCTCTCCAAGCTTGCGAACGTTCTTTTCACCGTGGAACTGGCCAGACGCCTGAAGGGAACCGGCGTGACCGCCAATTGTCTTCATCCGGGAGTTATAGCAACCAAACTGTTACAGACGGGCTTCGGCAATGTGAAAGCCAGCCCCGTGGGGAGGGGCGCTGGAACCTCAGTCTATCTTGCTTCCTCACCGGACGTGGAAGGGGTGACCGGAAAATATTTCGTACATTCCCAGGAAGCGCACGCCTCTCCGGTGGCAGAAGACGCCATTCTGTGCTGGACCTTCTGGGAAACAAGCGAACAGCTGGCAGGTATTGCCCCTTCATGAGTAAGATCATCTGGCAATGGCATACATATCAACAGCTCTCCACGGACCTTCTGTATGCCATTCTCCGTTTGCGCCAGGAAGTTTTTGGTGTTGAACAGTCGTGCGCGTATCTGGATCTGGATGGGCGCGATCGGTATTCGCTGCATCTCACCGGCCACGATGCCGATGGGGAACTGGTGGCGTACCTTCGCCTTGTGGAACCCGGGAAACGTTTTCCCGAACCATCCATCGGCCGCGTGGTCACAAGTCAGAAAGTCCGCCGGTCCGGCGTGGGGAAGGTGCTGATGGCAGAGGGGGTAAGGAAAGCGGCCGGAATGTATCCGGGGCAGCCCAACCGTATCTCCGCCCAGCAGTATCTTGAGCGATTCTACAACGGTTTCGGTTATGTGCGGGCGGGGGAGGTGTATGATGAGGACGGTATTCCGCACGTCGACATGGTGAGGCCGTAGCCCGGTAGTGTTTTCGGAGTTCTGCAGGAGGTCCGGAAGGCGCCCTCAGGGTGCGGAGAGCTTCACATGGGAGCACACAGCGGCAGGACATATCGCGCAACGACCATCATCACCGGCGCATCGTCGGGCATCGGGCGTGCTGCGGTGCTGGCTTTTGCCCGGGAGGGTGCACGGCTGGTTCTTGCCGCGCGCAGTCCGGAGCCGCTTCGCCGCACGGAGACCGATGCACGTGCCGCGGGTGCCGAGGTGCTGGTGGTTCCGACCGATGTGACGGACGAAGCGAGTGTGGCACAGCTCGTCCGGGACACGCTTGACCGCTTCGGCCGGATCGATATTGTTGTGTGTAACGCCGGCGTGTATCATCGCTGTGCGGTCCGTGATCTGGCCCTTGCCGACATTGAACGGTGTATGGCGGTCAATTATTATGGAACGGTTCATCTGATCCGCGCCGTGCTTCCACACCTGCTGGCGCAACGATCGGGACATATTGTGGCGGTCACCTCTGTTGACGGGAAAAAAGGCTTGCCGCCCGATGCCGCGTACGTGGCCTCCAAGTTTGCGACAACGGGTTTTATGGACGTGCTGCGGCAGGAGCTGCACGGCACCGGAGTCTATGCGTCGACGGTTCTTCCCGGACGTGTGGACACGCCGATGATCGAAACCCTGGATGTTCCGCTCGTATCGGCCAAAATTTCCAGCGAGCGGGTTGCGCGCGCCATCGTGCGCGCGGTACGTCAACGCCGGCGTGAAATCGTTATTCCCTTCAGCGGCCCGAAGGCGCTGATTGTGCTCAGCAGCATCTGGGCGGGAGTGGGAGACTGGCTTGTCAGGGTGTTCAAACTTGAGGGAAGAGAAACTGGCGCAGAGAAACGTGTATGAGTGACCCACGAAAAACAGACGTGTTGAGCGTCGATGCCGTTTCCGCGATACTCGGCGTACCGGGCGCAGTGCCCCTGTCCCCGGTGGCGATGGCAAAAAGTCTGCACGTGACCTTTTCCCCGGGCCGCACGGTGAGCGAACGGGTGGCTGCCTTCAGCGAGCAGCTGCGCGATGCTCTTGTGGCCTGCGGCGTCACCGTGCTGGGACACGAGCAGGCGCTGGCAGATCCTGTGACGGGCAAGCTGCAGGAAGGGATCGTCGTGATTGCCCCCGGAGAGCTGGAATCGGGCAATCTGCCGGTGGATCATGTGACCAATCTCCGGCGCGCCACGATTGTCGGGATCGTGGATGGGCCTTGCCCCGCCGATCTCGCGACGGCTTCTCAGGAAAAGCTGAACAGCATCGTGAAGATGCTGGCATGGAATATCGTGCAGGTGGTGATCTATGTCGATGACACGGCGTGGACCGTCTGCACGATGAACGGCGCGATCATACGGTGCAGCATGAAGACGCTTCGCGAAGAGGCGTTCAGCGTGCTCGTGCCTAAACTTGCCGCACCGGTTGTTCCGCCTCATGCAAGCGACTTCGACGTTCGCGAAGGCGGACTGAATCTTCACGATCCGCGGTATCGTCCCTATGTGCAGGACTTCCAGGAGAGCGGCAAGCTCTGGTCCGACACCGGACTGATGCTTTTCCACACTTCCCTCGAGTCCTTGGCCTTCCGCAACCGGTACTACAAACGTCTCGCCGCGGCGTATCTGGATCACCGTTCGGGGATGAGCTATGGTTTCCTCGCGCGGCAGCTTGCCGTAGACCCGCCCGTCGTGTTGACGGCGCAGGAAGCATGGGAGGAACATCATGCGGACATAGGGAGCGGTCCGGGGGTGTTTCATATCGACGGCGCACTGCACGTCACGGTGAACATGCCGCAGGGCCCCATGCTTCTCCGGGTGCCGGACATCTGGGTGCTGACGACCCGGTCGGGGTGCGACAAATCGAACATTGACCCGCAGCGTGATCTGGTGATGCTCGGACTCTCGCAGGGCCGGATTATTTTCTCCACACCGCGAGGCGTGGGCAGGAGCACCGATTACAAACCTTCCTACGACACGCTGACCATTCTTTCCCACGCCATGGCCAACGCGTTGGTGGCGGGATTGTTATACCGGAACCATCCGGATGCCTGGTTCACGTCCACCTTACGGACCTCGGGGATGGCGCTGGCGCACTGGCATGGGTATCTGCAGAGCGCGACATTACCTGAAGGGTATCTCGTCCACGGGAATGACAACCCCCCGGTCTCCTGTTCCACGTTCCAGGCGGCGATCTACGCGCTGCGCGGGAAGATCGAGGCGTATTCGCGAAGTCTGTCAGTTCACAAATCCTTTACCGGGGACGCGCATGTGGAGCCCCATCACGGGATCAACCTGACGGGACCCACCCTCCTCTGGTTGGCCCAGTGGGCGCTGGAGAGGCTGGAGGTGTTGACGGAGCTTCAGGCGCAGGGGACGATGGCCGGGGAGAGGATGATTGCGGTGGGGAGGTAGACAGCGGTCAGGGTTTCAGAAATGTCCGCACGGCATCAAAACTCGGGAAAATCCGCGTCGCGCACCCCAGCACCCAGCCAGGGATATCCGTTTCGGGGATGGAGGTGACGAGGTAGACCGGTTTGTTGAAGTATCGTGCAATCGTGATTTCCCCTTTTGTTCCCGCCCCGCGTTTTGCGGATTCGTCCCAGTAACAAATCATCATGTCAGAGTGTTCGGCGACGGCGCGGCAGTCCAGTTCGACGATCTGGCGCACGAGTTCGCGAAAGCGTTTCGGGTTGCTGGATTTCAGGTCGCGAAAGTCCGCTCCGGGCGATTGCACCTGCAGGAACCGTTCACTTTCGCGGTTGGGATTGAAGGATGTCCAGCCGAGCTCCGTTTGCAGCCACTCTTCCATTTCTTCCCGCCAACGGCGTCCTTCGTCGGACGCATACTCCATGCCGCCGGAAAGGTAGACGTTCATCCGGGGATCAGGTCGAGTGCATAGACGTTGAGGGCGGGCAGGAGCAGGAGATAGAGTCCCCACATGGCCAGACTGATCGCAATCGGTATAGAGAGGTTGTCGTCAATGAGATCACGGGAGAGGGCTTCCACGACAGCGCCGAGTGCTGTTGCCAGGACGCCGATGAGGTATTCGGCGGGCAGGTAGGCGATCTTTGGCGCGAGAGCCACCACCAGAAGGCCGCTTACAAAAAAGGCGGTTGTGCCTTCCAGGGATTTTCCGAGGAACGGATGACGGCCGAACTTCCGGCCGATCAGCGCGGCGGATGTGTCGGAGATGATAAGGATGGCAAACGCGGTGATGACGATGATCTTTGGAAAGAACCAGACACAGAGCGTTGCGGAAAGGAGGACGTAGGTGGCTCCGTTCAGACGCCTGCGCCGCGCATTCAGTTCATGGCGGCGCAGAAGAAATCCGAAAAACTTCCTGTAGAGTTCCCCGAAGGCCGGCACGAACAACCGTGCCAGATCCGAAAGACCGAACAGCAGCGTCAGCGGAATCAGAATCGTGAGCGCGGTGGGGCGTGAGATGAAGAAATAGACGACCGGGATGGAGAGCGAGCTCAGATGAATGCCCTTGCGGATGAGCTCGGTTGAATAACTCACCTCGACGCTCTTGAGCTCGGTCATGTTTTCGCGGGCGCGCTGCCGCCGTCCGGCGCGGGCGTCTGGGCTTTGCCGTCGGAGTCCTTGCCGTTGACGCGCCGTTCCATCGGGGGAAGCGTTTCACCGCGAATCACGGCGTCAATCTCCACGGAGTCGAGGATTTCGCGTTCGAGCAGTGCTGCTGCGAGGCGGTGGAGCGTCTCGACATTATCCGTGAGGATTTTCTCCGCGCGCTTCATACACGAATTAACGATCTTCTTGATCTCGTCGTCGATAGCGATCGCGGATTGCTCGCTGTAGTTCTTGTGACGCGCGATCTGCCGGCCCAGGAATATTTCCTCCTCCTTTTGTCCGTATGCAAGCGGTCCAAGTTTATCGCTCATACCCCACTCACACACCATTTTCCGGGCGATATCCGTGGAACGTTCGATGTCGTTCCCGGCGCCTGTTGTCAGCTGACCGAAGATCAGTTTTTCCGCGGCGCGGCCGCCCAGGGCGTACGTGATCATCGTTTCGAGGTACAGTTTCGAGTAGGTATGCTTCTCGTCGATGGGGATGTAGGTGGTCAACCCGAGGGCGCGTCCGCGCGGAATGATGGTGACCTTGTGGACCGGGTCCGCCTCGGGGAGTTTACGGGCCACGAGTACGTGTCCGATCTCATGGTAGGAGGTGATGTTCCGTTCCTTTTCGGTGATGATCAGGCTCTTCCGCTCCATGCCCATCATCACCTTGTCCTTGGATTCTTCGAAGTGGCGCATGTTCACCGCGCGGGCATTCTGCCGGGCGGCAAGCAGGGCTGCTTCGTTCACCAGGTTGGCAAGCTCGGCACCCGCCAGTCCGGGTGTCCCCTTGGCCAGGACGTCCAGATGCACATCGTCGGCCAGCGGGATGTTCTTTGTGTGAACCCGGAGAATACCCTCGCGGCCTTTCACGTCGGGGCGGTCCACCACCACCTGCCGGTCAAACCGGCCGGGGCGCATGAGTGCGGGGTCGAGCACGTCGGGGCGATTGGTGGCGGCGATGATGATGACGCCGCTGTTCTGTTCGAACCCGTCCATTTCAACGAGCAGCTGGTTGAGTGTCTGTTCGCGTTCATCGTGACCGCCGCCCAGCCCGGCGCCGCGGTGACGGCCGACGGCATCAATCTCGTCGATAAAGATGATACAGGGGGCGCTCTTCTTCCCCTGTTCGAACAGGTCTCGCACGCGGCTGGCGCCGACGCCGACGAACATCTCGACGAAATCGGCTCCCGAAATGGAGAAGAACGGCACGCCGGCCTCCCCTGCAACCGCGCGGGCGAGAAGTGTTTTGCCCGTGCCCGGAGGCCCCAGCAAGAGCACGCCGCGGGGGATCTTGCCTCCCAGCTTCTGGAACTTGGTGGGTTCTTTGAGGAACTCGATGATTTCCATGAGTTCCATCTTGGCTTCATCCGCGCCGGCAACATCAAGAAACGTCACCTTTGGCGCTCCCTCGTTCAACATTTTCGCCCGGCTTTTGCCGAAAGAGAAAATGCCCTTCGGCCCCGCCCCCTGCATTCTGCGCATGATAATCAGCCACACGACAAGCAGCAGCACCCAGGGGAGGGCGCTGATGAGGGCGCTCGTCCAGGTGTTGTCTTCCCGTTCGATCGAAAACTCGATCCCCCGGTCGCCCCACTCCTTGATCACCGCGCTGTCCAGGAGCGGAAGCGTGAGCACAAATTTTGTCACTGGTACTTCACGTCCGGCACGGCTGACACGTCCGGGTGACTTCAGCTCGCCGTGAAAATCGAAGTTGGTGAGTTCCGACTTCTTCACCGTTGCGCGGCGGATCAGGTTCGTCTGCAGGAATTCCTGGTATTCGCTGTACGTCACTTCGGTCTCGCTTGGCTCCGTCCCCTTGAACAGGGTCATGACCAGGAACACGAGCAGGATAATGGCGGACCAGCTGAGAACGACCTTCAGGACTTTGTTCCAATTGAAGTCGTCGTCAGGGCGGGACTGGGGTCCCGATTTTTTCTGGCGGAAGGGGCGCTGTGTGGTGCGGCGGCGGTCCAGGTCCCCGCCTTTACGCGAACCGTTGTCGGTATTCTTCTGTTCGTCCATGTGAAAACTCTAGGCTTTCAGTCTATAGATCGATTTCAGGTTACGTTCCCGCTGTGCGTAATCCAGACCATACCCGATGACAAATGCGGAGGGGATAGTAAACCCCACGTAATCCAGCTGTATGTCCGTTTTTACGGATGCGGGCTTATATAAGAGTGTAACAACCTTAAACGATGCGGGGTTCTGCCGCATAATAAGATCGCGGATATACTGCATGGAGAGCCCGGAGTCCACAATGTCCTCAACGATAATAATGTCCCGGCCGGGAACCTGGCAATTGAGATCCTTCAAGAGCCGCACATTGCCGGAGCTGATCTTGGCGTCGCCGTAACTGGAGAGTTTGAGAAAGTCCATCTCGCAGTCAATCGTGATCTCACGGATCAGGTCGGCAAAAAAAATGAACGAGCCATTGAGGATCCCAATGAAGACGGGAACTTTTCCCCGGTAGTCCTTGCTGATCGTGCGGGCCAGGGCGCGGACGCGGGTCTTGATGCGGCGCTCACTGATCATGACGTTAAACGAGTCGCCGTTAACTTTGAGGGCTTTCGCCATGCAGTCCTTCCGCGTGCCGTTGAAACCGGAGCCGCAGTGTCTGCCGTGTGCGGCCGGTGATTTTGAACCGTTCGTCGATCCGGAGCCCGCACAGCCAGATGATTTCTCCGCCGGGTGTAACGAGCACCGGGTGACGGTGTTTTTCGCGGAGCGGGATGCCCGCATCCACGAGAAAGTCGCTGATTTTTTTTGTGCCGGCCATGCCCAGCGGGGTGAACCGGTCCCCCGGCTGCCACGACCGCAGGACCAGCGGCATTATGCCGGTCCGCTCCGCATCCACCTGTTCCTCATCACCACCGCTCCGACCTTCACGTTCACGGCGTTGTTCAATGGTGAACGAAAACCGTGCATCGCCCACCGCGTACTCTGTTTCCGGCGACACCTGCACGGCGAAGGGTCCCGCGCGCCGGGTCGCCAGCAGGCAGAGGGTGTCCCGTTCCCGGATCATTTCCCACCCGCGGCCGAGGTCAATCCGCCGGCCGGGCTGCTGGGAGGCCATTGCCAGAACGGCGTCCACACGGTCAGAACGCAACCGCAGACCGGTCGTGGCTTCGGTGACACGCATGACCAGGTATTGCCGGATCGCACTTGGAAAACTGAGCAGGATGGGGAGCGACAGATGCACCTCCTCGCCCGTGCGACGTACGATAACCTGGTCGAGGCCGGTGCGCGCTACTTGCGCAAGATAGGAATCCAGCTCGCGGAACACCTCGGCCGTCCGCAGCAGTGTGCGGACAACGCCCGGCTGGACTCGTGAACGGACCACCGGGAGGATATGGTGCCGTATCACATTCCGCGCATGATCATCTTCGGCGTTGGTTGCATCTTCGCGGAAGCTGATTTCCTGTTCAATCGCGTATGCCGCGATCTCATCCCGTGTTGCGAACAGGAGTGGACGGATTATCACGCCCTCGTTTCGCTGGACCGGGATGCCTGCCAATCCCCGGACACCGGCGCCGCGAAACAGATGCAGCAGCATAGTTTCTGCGTTATCATCGGCATTATGTCCGGTGGCGATCCGCCCGGCCCCCGTTTCCTCGCGTACCTTGTGCAGGAATGCATAGCGAAGTTCACGGGCTGTTTCTTCGATGCCCATCCGCTGTTCCCGCGCCCGGCTTTGCACGTCGGCGCGGCCCGCCCGGAAGTTCAGACCGAGTTTCCCGGCAAGTGCGCCGACAAAACGTTCGTCAGCATCGGCTTCCGGGCCCCGCAGTTGGTGGTTGAAATGCGCCACCACAAGCTCGAGCCGCAGACGCGTACGATCGCCGGCAAGCAGGTGCAAAAGAACAACCGAATCCACTCCTCCGCTCACCGCCGCGACCACACGGTCGCCCGGGCGGAGCAACGCATGCTCCTGCACAAACGCCCGGAATCGGGACGGAAAAAAAGTCGATTCAGACATGTTGTCAGTAGCGGGAGAGGGATTCGAACCCCCGACACGTGGATTATGATTCCACTGCTCTGACCTGCTGAGCTATCCCGCCGGGAATGAACTAATAATATACGCGATATTAGGCAAAAGAGCAAGAATCGTTGAAGTTGACCCCCGGAGTGGATATCTTGTCAACCATGACCCAGAGCACCCGGCAAGGTATCGACGAGGCATTTGCGTACTGCCAGAACATGGCCCGGTCGCACTACGAGAACTTCCCCGTGGCTTCCATGGTCATTCCGCGTGAGAGGCGCCCTTATGTCGCGGCCATTTACGCCTTTGCCCGGACGGCCGACGATTTTGCCGATGAAGGAGACCTTCCCCCCCACGAACGGCTGCGGCGGCTGGAGGAGTGGGGTGAACAACTCAGGCGTTGTTATGAGGGAGAAACAACCGGCCCGATTTTTGTTGCCCTGGGTGAAACCGCCTCACGAACCGGTCTCCCGCGCGAGCCGCTGGACGCACTCCTGCAGGCGTTTCGCATGGACGTCACCACCCGGCGTTTTAGCCGATTTGAGGATGTTTTGTACTATTGCCGTCATTCTGCCAATCCCATCGGCTATCTTGTGCTGCATCTTTTTGGGGAGGTGTCCGGACGGACTGTTCCTTTGTCCGATGCCATCTGTACGGGGCTGCAGTTAACCAATTTCTGGCAGGATCTGTCGGTGGATTGGCGAAAAGGCCGGCTCTATGTGCCGCTTGAAGATCTTGACCGATTTGGTTATACTGAAAGCGAGCTGGCACAGGGCATCGTCGATGAGCGTTTCCGGCGAATGCTGGCGTTTGAGGTGGAACGCGCCAGGGAGTATTTGCTCAATGGTATCCCGTTGCTGGATCTGGTTTCCTCCGCCCGGCTCCGGTTTGAGCTTTCCCTCACGATACGGGGCGGGCTTGCGATCCTGGAAGCGGTCCGTGCTATCGGCTATGACGTCATCCACCGGCGTCCATCACTTTCAACAATGCATAAGGCAGGCATCCTCCTCCGGACGCTTCTCCGGCGATCGCCATGAACGCAACAGCAACCGCCATAACGCGAAGCAGCAACACCAGCTTTTACTACTCATTCTCGCTTCTGCCCAAGCAGAAACGTGAGGCTATCCACACGGTGTACGCGTTCTGCCGGACGACCGACGATATTGTCGACGAAGACCGTGACGAACGGCACAAAGGTGTGCTCCTGCGCAAGTGGCGTATGGAACTGAACCGCAGTTTGCGGGGGACCTCCACGTTTCCACTGCTGAACCAGCTGAGTTTCACCGCACAGCGCTTCAATATCCCCGTTGAGCATTTTTATGAGTTGATCCGGGGAATGGAAATGGACCTCCGCACAACGCGCTACCGGACGTTCGACGAGCTGAGGGAGTACTGCTATCTGGTTGCGTCGTCGGTCGGGTTGATGTGCAGGAAAATTTTCGGGTACAAAAACGAGTCCACGCGGGAATACGCGATTTACCTCGGGATCGCGCTTCAGCTGACGAATATCCTCCGCGACATCAAAGACGACGCGAAGCGCGGGCGCATTTACCTCCCGCTGGAAGACCTGGAGCGGTTCGGGTATTCTGAGGACGACCTCCTGCATAACCGCTACACCCCCCAGTTCGTGGAGTTGATGCGATTTGAGTGCAAGCGGGCAAGCGAGTATTTTGATCTGGCGCGTGCCGCATTGCTGGATGAAGACAAGCGGTTTTTCTTTGCCGCGCGCATC
>Ga0315278_10004170_pt1 | contig 13001 bp, 11 predicted proteins | sample YL17G06_0_MG_FD_203880 | JGI IMG/M metagenome (GOLD analysis project Ga0315278, IMG submission 203880) | Sediment microbial communities from Yellowstone Lake, YNP, Wyoming, USA - YL17G06_0 | ecosystem: Environmental > Aquatic > Freshwater > Lake > Sediment | place: USA: Wyoming | collected...
CTTGCCGTGAGCTCCTCGTCACTTCGCCGGCGGAACTGTGTCAGGATCTGGTGCAGAACCCGGTCACGCCGCTGCCCGTCTCAATGCGAATTGGTTCCATCCTGGGACTGGTCTGGGGAACATTGACCAGCGCTCCTCCTCGACTCATCCCGCTCCCAATGGCCTTAGAGTGGGCTGAGCGACACGAAGAGGAATCCCGACAGACCTGGCCTGGCTCATCCCTCTTGGACCAGGTCCTCGACACCATGTGGCGATTTCTGAGCCACGCGTTTCAGAGGAAGTGAGGAGGGATAGGTGATCAGTGATGCACCATCACGCTGGCCCCCTATTGCCTTCCACTCATTACCCATCACATTGTCAATGCACATGACATCAAAGGAGAACCTCGAATGCAAAAACCTGTCATCGTCTGTTTAGACTTGGAAGGGGTGTTGGTGCCGGAGATCTGGGTCAACGTTGCGCTCAAGACCGGCCTCGACGAACTAAAAATTACCACCCGCGAGATGCCGGATTACGATGCCTTGATGAAACGGCGCCTGGCTATTCTGGATCAGCACAAGCTCACCATTCACGATATCCAAAGCGTCATCGACAAGATGGGCCCGCTGGAAGGGGCCGTCGACTTTGTCGCCTGGATTCGCGAGCGGTGCCAGGTGATCATCCTATCCGATACGTTCTATCAGTTCGCCCAACCGCTGATGCGCCAGCTAGGATTTCCGACGCTCTTTTGCAACCAGCTGGAGATCGATCAAACCGGCCGCATCGTCAACTACCACATGCGGATGCAGAATCAGAAGAAACATTCGGTGGCTGCGTTCAAGTCCCTTAACTTTCACGTCCTGGCAGCAGGCGATGCTTACAACGACACCGCCATGCTAGGAGAGGCCCACGCGGGGTTCTTTTTCTGTCCGCCGGATCATCTTCCCACGGAGTTCCCGCAGTTTCCTGTGACCACGACGTACGCAGAACTGCAAGCGCGCTTCGCACTGGCAGGGAATTTCAGATAGCTGTCAGCTTCTAGCAAATTCCTCCCCTTTATAAGGGGAGGCTAGGAGGGGTGAAGAAGCTGAAGACTGATTGCTACTTCTCCCCATTCACTACTTCCAGCACGCGGCGGCCGTACCGTTCCGCCTTCAAATCGCCGATGCCGGGAACCTCCAACAGGGCAGCGGGCGTCGCAGGCTTGTGGCTGGCAATGGCCTTCAACGTCTTGTCGTGAAAAATCACGAAGGGCGCGACATTCTCTTCCTCGGCAAGCTCCGTGCGGAGTTGCCGGAGCCGTTCAAAGATCTGCTGGTCCACCGGCGATGCTCGCGGGGCCACCACGGGCGCGGCCCTCTCACGGGATGGTTTCTTCAGCGGTGAATCAAGCTGATACTTCTCTGCCTCCTTCAACACCACTTCGCTGACCCCTTGCAGGACCTCCTGTCCTTTGCTCGTCACATCGAGCGTGGGATACTCCGCGCCTTCGACCTGAAGATATCCCGAGTCGATCAGGCCCTTCACGAGACCAGTCACGGATGGCTTCGAGAGTGCACGACAGGTCCCGTAAGTCGGACAGTTTTCCCCGCCAAAGGCCAACAGCGCTTTCGAACGGCTTCCGCGGAGAATCTCGACGATGCGACTCACACCGAACCGCCCCCCGCACCAGGACACAGTCTCCAGGACCGCCTTCGCGGAAGCCACGTCATCGCAGGGAACCTCCCTGCTCGCCTGCTGCCGCGGAGCGACACAGCGGTCGCAGAGGCCGCAGGGGCCCAAGGCCCGCTCGGCTTCATCGCTGAAGTAGTCAAGAATCGCGAGCTGCCGACAGGTGGATACTGACACGTACCCCAGCATTTCTTGAAGTAGCGTTCTCATCCGCGCAGCGCGATCTGAGCCTTCTGGATCTTGTGACGCCAACTGAATGAAGTATTCCTGTGTGGCCAGATCCCGTTCATGGAACAACAACACGCCGGCAGCGGGCTGTCCGTCGCGACCGGCCCGCCCGACCTCCTGATAATAGGCCTCCACACTTCCCGGAATGTCGAAATGGACAACCAGCCGGACATCCGACTTATCGATACCCATGCCGAAGGCATTCGTCGCAGCCAGAATCCTCACAGTCCCCCGACGAAAGTCGTTATGCACGAGTCGCCGTTCCTCGTCCGAGAGACCGGCATGGTAGTAGCCAACCGACTGGTGAGACTGGCCCAGCCAATCCGCCACCTCTTCGACCGCCCGGCGCGTAGCGCAATAGACCAGGATGGTGCCTCTCTCCGTCTCGCGAACCAGACGCGCCAACGTCGCCAGTTTCTCCTGGCGGGCCTGACCGTGACGAACAGACAAGGCGAGATTGGGCCGACGGAAGCCCGAGACCAATCGGAAGGGATCCCGGAGCGACAACCGTTTGCACAGATCAATTTGAACGCGGGTGGTGGCCGTGGCGGTCAGGGCAAGACAGGGAGGATTCGTGAGTTCCTGGCGCAGGCGACCAATCTTGAGATAGTCGGGCCTGAAATCGTGGCCCCACTGGGAGATGCAATGCGCTTCGTCAACCACCAGCAACGAAACCCAGAGGGTGCGCAAGAGCTGCAGAAACCCCTCATGCTGCATCCGTTCCGGCGCCAGATAGAGCAACTGCAGCCGCTTCTGATTGAGATCCTGAATCACGCGGTGCTTTTCAGAGCCGGTGAGGCCCGAGTGAAACGCCGCCGCTTTGATGTTGCGCTGCTTCAACCCAGCCACCTGATCTTGCATCAAGGCAATGAGGGGGGAAATGACCAGGGTCAACCCAGGCAAGAGGGTCGCAGGTAATTGATAGCAGAGCGATTTGCCCTGCCCGGTCGGCATGACTGTCATCGCGTCACGCCCAGCCAGCACCGCGCGAATGACCTCCTCCTGGCCAGGCCGGAACTTCGCAAAGCCGAACTGTTCGCTGAGCTGTCGAGTCAGATCATCCACGGTGAGGTTAATCAGAACGAAGGATGGTGGTGAAGCGTGAGAGCGATCAGAGTATAGACGACCGACCCACTGCGGGCAAGTCGGATGAGCGGATTTGTTGCCATCAGCTCTCAGCCTTCAGCGATCCACTCCTGAAGGAGTGGGTCTCGGAAGGTGAGCGCTCAATACTGAGGGCTGACAGCTAGGAGCTTTGAGAAATTCATCCTGAGCTGAAGAGGCATGCTGAGAGAGAACCACTCACCATACAGTCGTCGCTACGTCCTGGCAGACAACAGACAACGGAGCAAAAAGCAGCCCCGCTGGGGATCTCCCAGCGGGGCTTTCTTTCTTCGCAGGGCCGAGAGATCCTCTCGCCCGTTGCCTTATGCTTCGTGCCTTCTTCCTAGAAGTTCATCCAAAGCTGGGCATAGGCCCAATCCTGGTTGCTGCTTGTGCCCAGGTTCTCCTGGATGTAGCCGCCGGCGAACAGGTGACCGTAGGTCGCCTGGAAGGCCAACTTGCCATCCATGAACATGTGCGTATAGGAGAGGTCCAACTCGTCGCCGATGTGCTTTTTGGTGTTGTTCGTCTTCGAAAAGACATAGACGCCCTGGCCCCCGCGGTACCAATTGTCCTTCGAATTGGCCAGGTTCAAGCTGGTGAACCAGATTTCGATGTGGTCATCCTTGGTCGGCCTGGCTTGGAAGTTAATCGAAGGGCTCATCATGTTCTTCCAGGCCTGGACATCCATGTAGCCCATGTGGATGTGGTTGGTCGGGAACATGTTTTCAAAGGTATTGGACGTTCTGCAGCCCGTCGCGGCGCCAGCTGTAGTGGTGCAATTCGCCCGGCCGTCACCGGTGGCATAGTCGAAGTTGAAGGCCAACCGCGGCTTCCAGGTTGACTGGTAGTGCGTATAGCCGATCCAGTTTCTGGTGGCAAAGGCGTTGATGTGAATATCCTTTTGGTTGCCCGCCGCGGCTGAGTTCGCATTTGCACCAGTAGGACTCCCGCCCATGGAACCGAACTGGTAGGTCACTTCGTTAATCGCGTCGAAGTTGCCCTTGCGCATCTCGATCCGGTTTCCGATGTTGTGGCGGTTCTGGTTCTGGGACTTTGGCGTCCCGAGCGTTTGAGCTCCCAAGGTATTACTAGGAGTTTGGTTATGGTAGAGGAAATAGTAGGGCTCGATCAAGAAGCCCGGCACCGACTTGATCTGGTTGTAGAAAATAAACATGTCGGCATCAGCCGTGGCACCCGGTTGCCCAACTCCACCGCCCACCACGTTCCCCTGAACGCTGCCGGTCGGAGAAGCCTGCCCGAGGTCACCCTCTGACGTCCGGAACCAGCCGAGGTAGCTTTCCACCGCCTTCGTGCTGTATTGCAGCATCACACCGTCATGGGAAAATCCCGTATTGGCCCAATCGAAGTGGCCGAACAGAGAGTGGTTACCGAACACAATATATTGACGACCGGCCTTCACGCTCAATCCTTGGACCCCAGCGAAATTACGGACCAACATGTAGGCAGCCCGGACGCCCAAGCGGCCTCCGTTGCCATTTGCGCTGCCCGTTTGACCATTGTGGTTCAGTGCATCGATGTTGGCTCCAGTGCTGCCGGCAGCTCCATTGGCGCCCCACACCGCCGAGTCGATGATTTCCATGTAGAAATTCACGTCCGGCGAGAGGTCGTAGCCGATGCCCAACCGCGCCCACTGTTGGACATAGAAGTCATTGGCAGATTTACCTCCAGCAACCGCGGCGTTGGGAGCCGAGTTACAGGCGCCGCCCGTTGGGTTGCCTCCACCGAAGCAGACCCCATTCCGCATTTCTGGCCGCACGCGAAGATCGGCACGCATCCAGAAGTTCTTGATGTCGAAGTTCCTTCCGATCTTCGGATCGTAGAGTTCGTACGCTTCCTTCTGCGGAATCGCGCGAGGAATGGCCGGGACGTTGGTGATCCTCTCACCTTCCGGCAATTCAAATGCGGCTTGCGCCGGGGTCGTCACGAATGACATCCCTGCTGCCATGACGGCCGCACTAAAGAAGGTGGCTATACTGACCCACCCTGTCTGTCTCATGTTTCTCATATAGATCCTCCTGTGAATTGGGTAACGGCCTTGGGTCGGCCTGGGACTAGGGGTTCGTGGCTCGAGGATCTCGTCCCCTTGCCGCGTGCCTCCAGCCTCTCACCTTCCGTCCGGCTACCGGCTTGACATCCAACCGCCCACACAATCATTGACCCATCCTCTTTTTCTTGCCGCTGACCTGAGGCCGCTGTACTAGGCCCCATCCTTCCTCAACATACCGTTTCTGACAAGCTTTTCTTCGATATTTGACAGACGGCCCACTGATCCAGGGTTGCTCGTCTCGTCGCACCTTCACGCCTGATTGGCTGATCCCTTGGAATCAGCCTGTTTCTCACTCGGTGTCGTCGCAGCGTTGATCTGCTCCTCTGCGTCTTTGATCGAGGCTTGAAAGTCCTGCTCGACCATCTTCACTTCCTGCTGGATCATGTTGATTTCCGGCTCTACCGACTTTCTGAGATCCTCTGCCGTTTCCTTGAATCCCTTAACCGCTTTTCCAATCTGGCGACCGACTTCAGGCAACTGCTTGGGGCCGAACAGCAGGAACCCAATCACCAATATAATGAGAATTTCGCCGGCGCCCAATCCGAACATAGTTCAGAACCAGTGATACATGATCAGTGATGCGTGATCGGTTCGGGCTGCGTTGGCTCATCACTCGTCACCCATGACCCATCACGGCACTTTCAGCCTTGCTTGACCTGCTGCGCTGATTCAACCGGTGCCGTGGCCTGCGGGGCGGCCTGCGCTTGCGCAATCTGAGTGGGCGGCGCTTCATGCGCATCCGACGGAGGAGGCGTCACGTCGATGGCATCGGCCTCGTTGACGCTCTTCTTGAATCCTTTAATGGCCTTCCCGAGCCCCTCACCTAACTGCGGAATCTTGCCAGCGCCAAAAATGATCAGGACAATGATCAGAATCAGCACTAATTCCATCCAGCCGAATGATCCAAACATCAATAGCTCGCTTTCCTTTTTTGTCCCACCAAGGCCCACTCGCCCTAGGGCGTTGACCCCCTCGAAAGAGGGGGGTCGCCCCTCAAACGGGGGGAAGGCTATAGAAAAACAAGGAATTAGTCAAGCAGAAATTCCGGGATCGAGCGGTTGAACCCTGGAAAAATCAGTGAGGTTGGACAAAGGCGTGAAAGTAATCCACAGGGCTCGGTGGTGCAGTCAAGGCAATCATAAACGACTGAGGATCGTAGCCGATATCTTCGAGGTCCTTCGAGGCTAGCGTCAACTCTTCCTCTGTGAGATAGGCAACAGTATCCGGAATGCCTGTCGGTTTCAGAGCATGCACGAGGGCCTGGAGCGATTCACGCGCCTCCGGCGGCATCTCCAACGAAATGGGGAAGTCCAGATGGCGCGCATAGGGGCTCCGATAGGTCTCGTTCAATGCGCGGAGGGTTTTGAGCATCAGACGGTCCTGTTCCCATGGCGCCATTCTCGTACCGGCGGAGGGATGGGTGGCGATGAGATCCATCAAGGTCAAGACGTTGGTGCCTAAGCTGCGCCCCACGAACTCACGCTGGCTTTCTAGGGTCATCGTGCCGGCCTCCAATTGCTTGGCGACCGCTTCAGCCAACGCGAAGTTGACCATGAAACTCTGTTGCCCCCCGAATTGGCCGTAGCAGGGCTTCTCCGGATCGTTCAGCACCTTCATATCCGCCGTGCCCGCGTCGAAACTGCTGAACCCGATTGCCTCGGGAGCCAGTAGGCGCTTGGCTTCCTTGATCGTGGCATAGGCCCCCAGATTGACGGGAACCACCACTTGCTCATCGATACGTTTGAGGAACTCCGTGATCGTCTTCCGGTAGGGGACCTCTTTCCATTCGACCGTCCGATATTCACGCTCCCACACCAGGTCGTCGAGGAACGGGGGAAAGCCCTTGAGCGCCTCCATATCCATGGCGTCGAACGCCCGGACAAAGGCCGCCCAGTCGGAAATTTTGGCATGCAAGGCTTCGCTCAAGTTCGGTCGCAGGAACTCTTCTTCAATCTCGTTCGCCTGGCGCGACATCAGTTTCGTCGGGAGGTCGTTCCACAGTTCGTTACAGATAATGCGATCCACGCTGCCATCCGCGACACCGTCGAGCCGATCCACGGTCCCTCGATGCGTCTCGACCCGGTCTCGGTGGGCCGCGAGCTCCGGGTGAGCCAAGGCTGCATTGAGCACCGATTGCTCCCCATCGACCAGTACATATCGAATGTGGGGATAGATCACTCCGTCTGTATCGAGCACCTTGAGATGGCTTAGAAAGCAGGCAGCGAGATTACCATTGCCGGGGCCCCATTCGTGGATGACCAAGGGGCGCGACTCGCGGGAAACGCGCGAGTCGCGAGACGCGCCCGTCTGACCCGTCTCGCCTTTCGCGCTCTTCTCGCGCTTCCCCACCCGTTCATAGTAATCGGCGGCCAAGGCATGGGCGAGCCGATGGTCGGCTGAGGCAAACGTTTGGTAGAAGCTGCGGATCTGATCGCCTCGGAAGCGGTAGAAGAGCGTATTGATGTGGACTTGCCACTGATCGACCGGCTTATAGTCGCCGATGAGCTGAGGTAAGGCGTCCGCGTCCTGCAACATAACAACATCCTAGTTGGAGCCAGCGAGCTAGCGTGACGTGCGAGACAGGCGAGGCTCGTCCCGCTCTTCTCGCTTCCTGTCTTCAAGGGACGCGAATTCTAGCAGATGACGGGAAACAGCCGCAACGGGCAAGCTGAGCGCTGTCTAGGTGTAAGCTTTCCGCCATCAGCGCTAGAACAGAACGCTACTAACCCTTCCCTTGACTCACTACTGACGCCTGATCGCTGACGGCTTACCCCGCTTCTTGACACCTCCCATCGACCAGTGTACGAACACAACCATGCCCACACATTTCATCGCACTATACATAGTCTTTTTCAGCCTTGCGGGAACCTTGGCCCAGGCGGCGGAGCTGCCGATCACCAAGAATCCCCCCATTCCTGATTTTCAGAACCGCCCCCAAGACGTCATTCCTTACGACTTCGACGCCCCCCCACAAGGCTTGTTCCTCACCATTACGACAGCGGAAGGATTCGACGAGGAACTCGGCTTTCGCCGCACACACGAGATTGTGCCGGTGAAACCGACTGACCGGTTCCGTCCCGATACCCCGGCCGTCTTCATCATCTTCCATCTGCACCAGCATTATCAGGGGTTCCAGGTGTTCGGACGCTGCTTCCCGGAAGCGGTAACCGGCCTTGATCCCACCGTGATGATCGGACAAGATGCCATGCATATTGCGCTCGAAGACGAAAGCGGCTACCTCACGTTCTCCCCTCCACAGGGCCCATGGAAACCCGGCCGATATAGGGTGGAAATTCACGTGGGAGAACAGGTTAACGAGATGAGCCTGATGGGCACAATGCGGTTCACGATCGCCGAGGCAGGGAGGTGATGGGCGATCGGTGATGCATGACGAGAAAGACCGAATCCCTCTTATCACTGTTCACCCATCACTCATCACCGATCACTTCCGTCGTTTGACGCTCCCTTCGGCATTCTGTAGAATGCCCCCGTGATTGTGTGGCGCCCCTTCTTCGTCAGGAATATCTACCCCGCATGACCGTGCCATCCCATCCATGGGCTTCGGTCCTCGTCCCCATCAAGGACGAACGAGACAATCTCGTTCCACTGCTTGAGGGGCTGCTGACCGTCATGAGTTCACATGCGGCCTCGCAGACTCGGCCGTTCGAAATCATCTTCGTGGACGATGGGAGCACCGACGGCAGTAGTGAGGAGTTGGATCGCCTGGCAACGCAGCACCGGCAGGTGCGGGTCTACCACCTCGACCGAAACTACGGCAAGACCTGCGCGCTCGATGCGGGTTTCAAGCTGTCTTCCGGTGACCTCATCATCGAAATCGACGGCGACCTTCAACAGGACAGTGAAGACATTTTGCAACTCCTCCCCTATACCGCCACCTACGATCTCGTGTGTGGATGGAGACAGGAGCGGCAGGATGGCCTGGTTAAAAAAATGTCCTCCCGCATCGCCAACCGTGTGCGAAACCTCTTTACCCACGACGGCGTTCACGACACGGGATGCCCGCTCAAGATATTCCGACGGCCCGTGCTGGAGCGACTGTACCTCTTCGAGGGCATGCACCGATTCTTTCCTGCGCTCGCGCTCATGCATGGGTTCACGGTCACGGAGGTGCCGGTCCGGCATTACCCGCGCATTCACGGCGTCTCCAAGTACGGCATGGGCAATCGATTATTCAAATCGCTCTATGATTTGATTGCCGTGCGGTGGATGCAGGATCGGGTGTTGCGGTACAAGCTCCGTGATGGGTGATGAGTGGATGGGAAGACCGTACGCACGCACAAGGACTTAGAGGCCTGGAAGAATCTATGGATTTGGCTGCAGATATATACTCGCTTACGCTGCAATTCCCTAAAGAAGAGCTCTACGGGTTAACCTCGCAGGTGAGGCGCTCCGCTGTTTCGACACCAAGTAATATAGCGGAAGGCGCAGCAAGACATTCCAGAAAGGAATTTATCCAGTTTCTTCACATCGCTTTGGGTTCGGTCGCTGAATTAGAGACGCCGCTTCTTTTGGCTATACGAATGGGGTTCATTTCCAGTAACAGCGTTATTTCCAATATCGAGGAGGTCAGAAAGCTACTCCTTGGCCTACTCCGTTCTTTGAAAAAGAAACCCATCACTCATCACTCACCACTCGTCATATCTCCATCATGAGCACCGAAACCATCTGGCTCGCGATCGGATTTCTCGGCCAAGGGCTGTTTTTCGGCCGCTGGGTAATCCAATGGATTGCCTCTGAACGGAAAGCGGAGAGTCAGGTCCCAATCGCGTTTTGGTACATGAGCCTGATCGGCGGACTCATCACGCTCGCCTATGCCATCTATCGGAAAGACCCGGTCTTTATTTCTGGACAAGGCATCGGCACGTTCGTCTACCTTCGCAATCTGGTACTCATCTCCCGTGCCAACCAGGCGAAACATCTCGCCAGCCCATCTTCTCCACCATCATGACTCCCTGGAGTCCGGCACATTCATCTGATTCAGTCATCACACGATCCTAACGTCTGTATGACCACTACTGGCCGCTCGCACCACGCAATGATCCTCCTGGCCCTCCTCGCACTGTCGGGACTGTTGTTCTTTCTGGGACTCGGTGACATGGGGCTGACCGACCGTGACGAGGGACGAAACGCCGAAGCCGGACGGGAAATGTTCGAATCGGGGGATCGCCTGACGCCGACGTTCAACGGTGAGCTGCGCGTCGCGAAACCGGTCTTTCTCTATTGGTTGATGGATCAGTCGTATCGCCTGTTCGGCGTCAACGAGTTCGCCGCGCGATTCCCCTCAGCCCTCTTTGGCGTGGGCTTGATCCTCATCCACTACCTCTTCCTCGTGCACCAGCGCGATCGAACCGTCGCACTCTTCGGCGGCTTAATGCTTTTGCTCAATCTTGAAATCCTTGGGCTCGGGCGCATGGCGCTGACCGACAGTGTCTTAATTTTTTTCACCACGGCATCACTGTACGGATTCTGGCTGGGACTGCATGGAGAAGGCGGCGTACGCCGATGGATCTGGGGGTTCTATATCGGTATGGCTCTCGCCACGCTGACGAAGGGACCAGTCGGGTTCGCCGTGCCCCTCATCGCGGCCGCGCTCTACCTCACCTGGACGCGCCGATGGCGGGACTATTGGCAAAAGGGGGCTCCTCTTGCAGGCATGCTGTTGTTCATTCTGCTCGCCGCCCCCTGGTATGCGGCCATGTTCCTCCTGCATGGCGACGCCTATGCCGCAGGCGCGAAGGCCCATACGATCGGGCGATTCTTGAGTCCGATGGAAGGACACCACGGGTCCATCTTCTTCTATCTCCCGGTCCTGCTCTTGGGCTTCTTTCCTTGGAGCGCGCTCCTTCCTGTCCCGCTCTACCACGCGTTCAAAGAGTGGCGGAGCAGCGGGGTAGCGGTACGGAAGGAACGCGAGATATCTCCTGACCCCGATCTCGCTCATCCCTCTACCCCTGGTCGAGAACTCGAACTATTCGCGGCGCTGTGGGTCGTGGGCGTCTTCATATTCTTCACGGCTTCTTCGACCCGCCTACCCCACTACATCGGCCCCTTATTTCCCGCTGCCGCCCTGTTGACCGCCTCATACTGGTCGCGGTGCCTGCAAGATCCGACCACGAAAGGGATTCGAGGCTCCATTCACCTCATGATGGGACTGGGGTATCTCTTGGCGATCGGCTTTGCCTGCCTCCCCACGCTCTACGCAACCTACGCCTCCAAGATGGTGCGGGAGTTCCCCTTAGCCGGACAGGTGGGTCTCGGCAGCGGTCCCTATCTGGCGACGGCCCTGTTGTTACTCGGGATGGCCTTAGTGGGATATCTTGGTTTGAACGAGGAACGGCGCGGAGGAGCGTTCTGGGCGGCTGGAGCGACCTTGGCCGGTCTGGTTCTGATCGTCATCGTGATCGTGACCCCACAGATCAATCGATATGTGATCGCGCCCCCGCAGGAACTCGCCTATGCCGCGGGACTGAACCTGGATCCCCAGGATCAATTCATTGCCTATGGAACCACGAGGCCGTCGTCCGTTTTTTACGCGAAACGCCGGACGCTCTTCGTGCCCATTGGGGAAGAGGACAAGATACGGGCAGCTCTGAAAGAGCCAGAGAGAGTGATCATCCTGCTACCGGAGAGTGCGCAGTCGAAGTTGCCGACGGAGGCGAATGAGCTGGTCCCCATTCTCAAACGCTACGGCTACGTGCTGCTGGCCAACAAGCCGATGGTGACGATTCCGGAAGGCGCAACCCCACCCCCTCCGCCTACCATTCTCGGCCATTAAGCAGGTAACCGAACGAGGGTTCGAGACCCGAAGTTCAAGGTTTTCGGAACGTCGAACTTCTGGTCGCGCTCTTCTCGCACATCTCGCGCGTCATGCTTACATCGGCACGATGCCTTTCAGGGCATAGCTCGCCACCAGCACCAGCAGCATAGCCACGACGAATAGCCCCTCCGCCATGATCGCCCGTAACCCCACGTGACCATCCGCCATGGACTCCGGCTGACCATGGAGACCATCCACCCAATGTGCAGTACAGACGAGCAGCACGACGGTCGTGACAAACAGAGAGCCGGTCGTCATCCCGAGCCCCAGTCCCACGAGACCGCGAGTCAGCGGTCCGGACAGCCAGAACGGGCACCATGACAACTGCGCCGTCCACAAGACATGGCCCACGAGTCCAGCCAGGGTGAGCAACAGGCCGCCCCACAAGAGTTGTTGAAACGGCCAGGCCTCCGACGGGAGATGTACGATCGTCCAGACGAGCGCGAGCGTCGCCACAAAGAAGGGCGTCATCCGACAGACAGCCCTTCCAGCCGATGAGCGCCATTCGCGCCAGGGATGGGCTGCAATCACTCCCATGACGCAACCGAGGGCCGCTCCTCCAGCCACGTCGGTCAGATAATGAGACCCGCGGAAAATCCGACTGGCGGCAATGGCAACTGCCGCAGCGAGAATGGGCCATCGCGCTCGCGGGAACTTTGCGGCCAGTACGGTTGCGACTGCCATCGCTGCCGCCGCATGCCCGGACGGAAACGAGTCCCATCCGCTCCCACCGGCTGGGGAGAACTCGCGGTTGCCGACATGCATGAACTTGGGGCGGGGGCGGCCAATGGCATGTTTCAAAATATTGGCGCTCAACCCGGCGAGACCGTGCGCGATAAGACTCTGCCAGCCAGCGTCTTTCCACTGCGGATGTTTCAATCCATACCCGACCGCCAGCAACACGAGGCTCAGGATCACCAGCGACTCCCCCTTGCCGAGGCGGTCGCCGATATCGCTGGACTGAACCAGCCAGGGATTGGGTACAGAGCCGACCGGGGGATAGAGGGAACGAACAAACCTGGTCAGCGGCACATCCCACTCAAATAACCCCACGAATACAAGGATGAGGGCAGCGCATGAACAGGCAAGAGGCAAGAGGCTATACAACCG
>Ga0315278_10004172_pt1 | contig 12998 bp, 11 predicted proteins | sample YL17G06_0_MG_FD_203880 | JGI IMG/M metagenome (GOLD analysis project Ga0315278, IMG submission 203880) | Sediment microbial communities from Yellowstone Lake, YNP, Wyoming, USA - YL17G06_0 | ecosystem: Environmental > Aquatic > Freshwater > Lake > Sediment | place: USA: Wyoming | collected...
CAATACCCCGCAGGGATTAAGTATCCACCCAACTGCCCTGGGTAACCTTTATAAGAACCTGTTCTTCCCCGAGGTGGCCACAAAAGCGGCAGAAACCTCGGCCGGTCGACAGGTCAGTTTCCAGGTATGGAAGAGCTTACCAATGGTGCCATCCGGCATGAGCCAGGAGATTGGCGTGTTGATCCAGGAAGATAGCGCGCCGCTGGCAAATGTCGAGCCTTACCTGATGCTGACCTTTCCGGACGGGAAGCAGAAGACATATTCTTTGCCCCCTACCGGCGCAGATGGGCAGTCGCACCTGACGCTGCCGCCAGTTACTGGTTCCAATGGTACGATAGTGCCGTTCCAGGTATGCATCGCCCGATTAACCGGTGAGAAATTCTGTGTGAAAGATAGTTTTATAATCTGGAATAATCCGTAATTTATTTATCTTGCCCGGACATTTCAGAGGGCAATTGGGGGAGATCGATCGAAGCTTCGTCACAAAAGAGCATGGCGCGCTCGATAATGTTTTTCAGCTCGCGGATGTTGCCAGGCCAGGTGTGAGCCATTAAGGCTTGCATGGCGCGCGGGGTCACGTCGGTGATGTTGAGACCCATGCGTGGGTTGTTCTTGCGGATGAAAAGCCCTACCAACTCAGGGATCTCTTCGCGGCGTTCGCGTAACGGAGGCAGGTGCAGGTCTACCACTTTAAGGCGATAATACAAGTCTTCACGGAATTTGCTTTCCTCAATCAAGGAAGGCAAATTGCGGTTAGAGGCAGCCAGGATCTGTACGTCTACGTGGATCATATTGGTGCCGCCCACACGCCGAAAACTGCGCTCTTCCAGAGCGCGTAACAGCTTGGCCTGCATATCTACTGGCATGGATGAGATTTCATCCAGGAACAAAATGCCTTCGTCAGCGACTTCCATTAAACCGTGCTTGCGTTTCTCGGCGCCGGTAAAAGCGCCCACTTCATAGCCAAACAATTCGGATTCCAGGACGGTGGATTGGATAGCAGCGCAGTTGATAGCAATGAAAGGTTTATTGGCGCGCGGCCCCATGCTATGGATGGCGCTGGCTAGCACTTCTTTGCCGGTGCCAGTCTCACCCGTGACCAGGACCGAGACGGACGCAGCAGCAGCGCGGCGGGCCTGATCGAGCAAAGCTCTTATTTTAGGGCTTTTCCCGACCACGAAGTCAAATTGCTCGTGCTGAGAATGGCGCAGATGGGCCAGCTCTCTGCGCATAGCCACAATTTCCCAGGCGCGCTGGATGGACTTTTCCAGCTCGGCCAGCCGGATGGGCTTTTGCAAGAAATCATGGGCGCCTTTCTTCATAGCTTCAACCGCCATCTCGATATCACCATAGGCGGTGATCAAGATTATGGGCGGCCGGTTAGGCCAATAGGCGGTCTCTTCCAGCACGGTGGGACCATAGCCATCCGGGAGGTTTACATCCAACAGGACGATATCGGCATTGCCGCGGCTGATCACATCCCGTGCTTCCGCCAGGGTGGCTGCCCCGACTATCTCGTAGCCACGCGAGGTCAGGAAGGTACCGATGTTCAGGCGCGCATTTTCTTCATCATCTACGATCAGGATGGTTGCACCCATGCTTAACTCTCACTTACTGGGATTTGAACGTGGAAAATCGTGCCACCCGGAAAGCTGGTGACTAGGATATTGCCTTTATGGGCAGTGATGATGCGTTTGGCAATGGCCAGACCCAGACCGGTGCCATTGCGGTTGGTCGTGAAAAACGCCTGGAAGATTCGTTCTTGCTGTTCCTTGGGGATGCCTGGGCCTGTATCGGCCACAGAAACTTCGACGTAACTACGGCCTTCGGGACCGTCCATGCGTTGGACTTTTAGTGCAAGATGGCCGCCCGTCTCGCTCATCGCATGGATGGCATTGGTAATCAGGTTATTAAAAACCTGTTCCAGGGCGCGTGGGTTGCCCAGGATACATGGCAGTCTTGGATCGGATTGCAGGTGATATTTAACGTTGGTGCGCTCCATGCGCAATTGCGTGCGCTCGAGCAGGCGCTGGATTAGCTGCCCCATGTCTACGTTCTCCATCTCGTATTCGGCTGGTTTTGAGAAGGAGAGGATGGACTTCATCAGCTCCGCCAGGCGGTCGCAGTCTTGCTGAAGGCGGGATATCAACTGCTGGTTTGGATCACCTTCAGGAAGGTTCAGAGCCAGGAGCTGCATCCCGGTGCTGATGTTGTTAATCGGGTTGCGCACCTCATGGGCGAAGATGGCAGTGATTTCTCCGAGGATGGCGTGCTGCTCCAATTGCTGGGTGTGCTCCCGGATTTGCTCCTGTTCGCTGAGGTCTTTGATCAGGATGACGATCCCTTCCAGCTCGGTATCTTTCAGTATTGGTAAAGTGCGCACCTGTGCGAGGAAGGCTTCGCCTTGCCGGCGATAGATGCGCAGGTTTTCCAATGTATTGGCGGCGCTGCCCTGCTGCGCGGCTGTCAAAGCTGGCAAAAGCGTTTCAGTGCCGATCAATATGTGATTGACCGGCTGACCAAACACTTCCTGGGCTGAGTAGCCGAGCATGGCTTCGGCGGCAGGGTTGATACGCAGAGCGTGCAAATCGGGCATGAGCACAATTAGCCCTTCGTGAGCCGTCTCTTCAACGGTCGCGCTGATTCGCAAACCGCGCGCCTGATCGGAGATAATTTCTTGTAATTGGGAGATCAAAACAGCTTGCTGGACGATGGCGGTGAAGGTGTCAGCCAGTAGCCGCAGGATTTGGAAAAGGTGGTCCGGCGGCGGCGCCTGGGCATCGGCGACGACGAGCAGGCCGATGGAAGCCTTAGGCTTGCCTAAGGGAATGGTGGCCATATAAGAGAGCTTGTGGGAGTGGCCCGACCGGTGCAGGTCGGAAAGATTGCGTTTGCCGGGCATCCAGAGATGGGGTTTGGGGAGGGCAGCCAGATCTTGCGGCGGCAGCGTTTCTGGGAGCAGTGAGCTGTCGCCCAGGCCGGCAAAACGTTCTAGATCGGGTCTATGGTCGTTGGCGCGGTACAGGGACAACAAGGCCGCGCCGGTCAGCTCGCGCGAGGCGAGCAAGGCGACATTAATGGAGGTTTCAAAGTCGGGCTGTTGTGGGGCGCTGGCCAGGAGCTGCAGGTTTTCCCATAGCTCCTGTGAGCGGCGTTGCTCAGACTGCTGGCGCTTTAGCAGGGTTTCTTCTTCCATGGACAAGATGACCCATTTCCCTTTTGTAGGCAGGGTGGCAGGGGAAAGGCGCACGAGCACTTTTGAACCACCCCTGCGGTTAAGAGTCACAGTGCGAGGGTCGAAGACTTCGGACTTCTTCAGGGAGGTATCGTCCGGGTGGGTGAACAAAACCCGGAGATCGAAGTCTGCCAGCTCTGCCCTGGTAAAGGTGGTCAGTTCGCTGGCAAGCGCGTTGGCAGAATGGATGCGCAAGGTCTGGGCATCTACAAGGATGGCGGCTCTGGAAAGTAAGTCCAGGATTGCTTCGAATTCGGGCAGGCCAGGAGCACGCCGGCGGCCCAGGGCGGAGAGAGAGAATTGGGAAGGCTCGCTCATTTTGCGGTGAAGACCGGGCGCGGCTGGCGAAAGCGGGCAGGCAGGATGCCTTCCATGGCGCGATACTTGGCCACTGTACGACGAGCGACCGGAAATCCTCGCTTATCCAGCAGGTCGGCGATATGGGTATCGCTCAATGGCTGGGTTTCTTGCGAGATGATCTGGATTAGAGCAGTGCGGATGTGCAGGCTACGGTCGAACAATTTGGATAATGGCACAATCCGGCCGTTCGGCAGCTGCACGGCTTTGCTGGACACGGCGCGTGAGACGGTCGACTCGTGGACTTCAAGTTCATCCGCCAGGCTGGCGCGCGTAACCGGGGAGAGATGGGCGTCGCCGAAAAGGATAAACTCCCGTTGCAAAACCACCAGGCGCTGCATCAGGCGCACGATGGTATGGTTGCGCTGCTGGATACACTTGATCAACAAGCCAGCCTGCTCGAGGTGGGCTTGCCACTGATCGGCTTTTTCTGCCGGAGCCTGGGCTAACGCTTCCCGGAAGAGCGGGTTAATGCGCAAGGCGCCGGCGTATGGCGCTACAATCTCCACTACGAGCTGTGTTTCAGGAGATTGGCTCAAGCAGGAGATGATTACGTCGGGGTTATGGTAAGTGGGGTTTGAGTCGGGACTGTCGTGGCTCTCTCCCCAATGGGCGCGGCCTGGAAAAGGGTTCAGGTTATTGCTGATAAAGCGGGCTATATAGGCTGCCTGGGCAGTGGTCACACCCAGCAGGCGGCCTAATTCTGGGTAGGCGCGCCGGCTGAGCAGGTCCATGGCTTCCCGAACGGCACGTAAGGCCAGTGGAGGCACGGGGCGAGTCTCCGCCAGGACTTCCAATTGCACCAGTAAGGCTTGTTGAGGGGTCTCCGAGCCGACGCCGACCGGCTCACACCGCTGGATCATATGCAGCACATTTTCTACCCGGGAGAGAGGCACATGGTAGAAATGGGCGATTTCGAACAGAGTGACGGTCAGCAGGCCGTCTTCGTCCAGGCTGGTGAGGATGTGCGCAGCCAGGGGGCGGTCTTCGGCGGCCAGCTCGGTGGCGATCTGTCGCAAGACGTAAGCGGGCAGGTCTTCTTCGGCCACCATCAGGTTGTCGTCGGGCAAGTCTTCGCCGGTGAGGCGGTCGCTGAAGGTACGGAAATCCTCGCGTGGAGAGAGGAATACGATCGGCTGCTCGGCGGCAACGTTTGGCGGCCGGCTGCACACCGGGCAGAGTCCAGTTTGTGCCAGCCGGCGGTGACAATGCCGGCAGCGGATCTGGTCGGCCAGCTCGAGAGCGGGATTGGAAGACAGCTCAGCTTCGATTTTCTGGCACAGCTCGGCCGATGTCAGCTCCAGCAGGGTCATAGTCTGGGCCAGGTGGGCAGTGGTGAGCGGGCGGAGCGAGTGGGTTTGGGATTGGAGAAGCATGGTCACATCCTATGGGATTATCCAATTATAACAAGTTGCAAGAAATGTGCCACGCCAATTTTGGTTAAAATGGAGACCGAAATCTCCCGATTTCAATCTCCGAGCCCAGCTGCGCGGGTAGGATTTGGCTACCGGTTGGAGTGGAGGGGTTGGTGGGAATATTGGCGGTTGGGTTTATGTGTTAAAATTAAAAACAATAAGATCTGGTTGGCATGCTAAAGGCAGACCCATGTTCCGTTCTTTCCTGATCTACCTGTCTAAAGCCGCCTGGGCGCGGCACATCGTCACCCGTTGGGCTTTCGCCTGGCGGGCGGCTTCTCGTTTCGTGGCGGGTGAGAAGCTGGAAGACGCTATCGCTGCGGTTAAGGCTCTGAATTCAAAGGGCATTTTCGCCACGCTCGACCTGCTGGGCGAGCATACCACCACGCCCGACGAAGCGCGCCGCGCTGCTCAGGATATCCAAAAAATGATGGACGCCATCCAGGAAGCAGGCGTCAAAGCCAACGTATCGATCAAGCTGACCCAGATCGGACTGGCATTGGGCAGGGATCTGTGCGCGGAAAACCTGTGCCAGATCTTGGCCCATGCCAGGGAACTTGATATGTTCGTCCGAATGGACATGGAAGATGCGCCGTGGGTGGACGCTACTCTGGAACTGTATGCCAGGATGCGCCAGCAATACAACCTGACCAACACCGGCGTGGTGATCCAAGCCTATTTATACCGTAGCGAAGCGGATGTGCGCACGCTGGCAGGCGCGGGCACGCGCATCCGGCTGTGCAAAGGGGCCTACAAAGAGCCGCCCGAGATCGCCTTCCCGAAGAAGAGCGATGTGGATGCCCAGTTTGATCGCCTGGCTGAGATCTTGTTGGATGGAGCGATCGCCAACGGCGCGCCGTTTGATAACCCGGATGGAAAAATTCCGCCCATTCCGGCTATTGCCTCGCACGACCCCGAGAGGATTGAATTCGCCAAGGGGTATGCTGAAAAAGCTGGCCTGCCGAAACAAGCGATTGAATTCCAGATGCTATACGGCATCCGTCGTGACCTTCAGGAGCGACTGGTTCGCGATGCTTACCCGGTGAGGGTATATGTGCCATTTGGCACGGAATGGTACCCGTATTTTGTACGCCGTTTGGCGGAGCGGCCGGCCAACCTGTGGTTCTTTATCTCGAATTTCTTTAGAAAATGAAAAGAGAACCTTATCTATGAACCGTTCTAGTAGATCCATCTTACCATTTGTAATTATTGCCGCCGGTCTGATCGTGCTGCTGGGAGCGGGATTATGGCTGCTCAACCCGATGAAATCCCTGGCGCCCCGCACACCAACTTCCCCGGCGGGGCCAATCCCATTTGCAGAAATTCCACGCGTGAGGCCACCGGATGCTAAAGCGGCCTCTGAACTCAAGAATGCGGTATTTGTGGATGTACGTGGCGAGCCTTTCTATTCGGATGGCCACATCCCCGGGGCACTCTCGGTCCCTTTGGCAGATATATTGAACCGCCTGGGCGAGCTGAAACCATCGGATTGGATTATCCTCTATTGTACCTGACCGAACGAGGAATCCAGCGCTCGTGCGGCGCGCATCTTGTTAGACAACGGCTTTACCAAAGTCACTCCAATCCTGGGCGGTTTCGAAGCCTGGGTGAACGCCGGTTACCCGGTTGAGAAATCTTCTGGAGGAAACTAATGGCTGATACCTCCGAACACCTGGCCGATCGATTACGGAATGAAGGTCAAAAAACCCTTGAATTCTTTGGCGACCTGACTCCTGAGCAGTGGGCCCTGACCGTTTACACCGAGGGGACAAACTGGGGTGTTCGCCAGGTGCTGGCGCATTTCGTGGCGACTGAAGTCGGAATTGCGCTTTTGGTAAAGAATATCCTGGCAGGAGGACCTGGCTCGCCGGCGGATTTTAACCTTAACGAATATAATGAGCGCCGTGTGGCCAAACTGACTGATTTATCCGCCGTTGAGTTGATGCGCCAGTATGCAGAAAATCGGGAAGCCAGCGCCAAACTGGTGGCTGGAATGACCCAGGCAGATCTGCAGCGCACCGGACAGCATCCTTTCCTGGGCGTAGCTCCGCTGGAGGACATCATTAAGATGATATACCGCCACAACCAGATCCACCAGCGCGAAATCCGAAAAGTTTTGGGTTAGAACCAGTTTATGGGCGAACCAGCTCCAAACCCATTTGTGCTGTTTGTCCGCCTGGCGCGCCCGTGGTTTTTGATGGGGGCGGCGCTCTTGTATGCTATGGGGGTGGGAATTGTCCGCTACCTGGGCACTCCTATCGATTGGAGATTGTATATCCTGGGACAGGCTTGGGTGACCAGCCTCCAGCTGAGCACACATTTCCTGAATGAGTATTTCAACACCCAGGCCGACCGGGAAAATCCAAACCGGACGCCGTTCTCAGGAGGCAGCGGGATGCTCGGTCCAGGAAAACTGCCGCGCAGGACGGCATTAATGGCGGCTTTTACCTGCCTGGCAGTGTTGGCTTCGCTGACCGTATTAATGATTGCCAACTCGAACTTCGCCCCAGAAGTCTATTTGATTATGGGTGTGGCCTTCCTGGGTTCGTTTTTTTACTCCACGCCGCCTGTGCGCCTGGAAAGCAGCGGATACGGTGAGCTGACTACTTCGATCCTGGTGGCTTATTTAGTTCCTGTATATGCCTTCATCTTGCAGACCGGGCAAATCCACCGCCTGCTGACGATCGTAGCTTTCCCGTTAACCCTGATCCACCTAGCAATGCTGCTGACTTTTGAGCTGCCGGATTATGCGACGGATCTGAAATTTGGGAAGCGTACCTTGTTGGTGCGCCTTGGCTGGCAACGCGGGATGGCTCTGCACGATTTGCTAATCATAAGCGCTTATCTGGTCTTAGGCGTGGCGGCGATTTTAGGGTTGCCCCGGTTCATAGTGATAGCCGCATTCTTGACCTTGCCCCTGGGGGCGCTGCAGGTTTGGCAGATACGGCGTATTGCTGGCGGCGCTAAACCCAACTGGCTGGGGTTAACCCTGAATGCGACGGCAATTTTCGGTGGAATGGCGTATTTAATCACATTCGCATTTTGGACGCACTGAGGCTTATTTTTATAGCGGTAAATATCGATGCCTGAATTTCTAAAATTGCTACCTCCAGAAAGGGCTTTAACCCGGCTGTTGGGACATTTTTCAGTAAGACCTGAGCCAGAAGAGGTTGACACGGCTTTTGCTTTAGGGCGGGTGACTACTGGTCCGGTCTTCGCCCCGCACCCGCTGCCCAGCTTCTCGCGCTCGACCGTGGATGGCTTCGCAGTACGCGCTGCGGATACCTATGGAGCAAGCGAGTCGCTACCTGCCTACCTGAAGCTGTCAGGGGAGATCCCGATGGGAGCAGCGCCAGGCTTTTCAATTGAGAGAGCCCATTGTGCTTTGATCCATACTGGCGGGATGCTGCCGGATGGGGCTGATGGGGTGGCGATGGTCGAGCACACGCAGACTACTGGCGAAGGGGAAGTAGAATTGTTGCGGGCTGTGGCTGTGGGTGAAAACATTTTGAAAGAAGGCGAGGATGTCCAGACGGGCCAGGAGGTGATCGCGGCTGGAACGCGCTTGCGTCCGGCAGAGATTGGCGGTCTGATGGCGCTGGGGATCACGCGCATACCTGTAGCCCGCAAACCCCGGGTTGGCGTCCTTTCCAGTGGGGATGAGGTGGTGCCGCCTGGGACCAACCTGGCGCCAGGCCAGGTGCGTGACGTGAATGCCTACACCTTAAGCGCCCTGGTGGAGTCGGGGGGAGGCGTCCCGAGGCGCTACGGTATCCTCCCTGACCAGGCCCAGCCAATGCATTCAGCGGCGGAGCGAGCGCTGAGTGAAAGCGACCTGGTGGTGATCACAGCCGGATCTTCGGCCAGCGCACGCGACCTGACCGCTCAGGTGATCAACCAGTTAGGACCCCCGGGAGTATTGGTACACGGGGTGGACGTCCGCCCCGGTAAGCCGACCATCCTGGCAGTCTGCAACGGAAAACCAGTCATTGGATTGCCGGGTAACCCGGTCAGCGCATTGGTGATCGCCTGGTTGTTTGTGACGCCTGTTTTGGAAGCATTGCAGGGGTTGCGGCGGGGATTGCCGCGCCCGGCTGTGGCAGCCCGTCTGACTGTCAACTTGCCATCCCAGGCGGGTCGTGAGGACTGGGTGGCGGTGCGTTTGCTGCCGGATGCAGAGGGTTTCCTGGCTGAACCGGTGTTCGGAAAAAGCAACCTGATTTTCACCCTGGCGCGCGCGGATGGCCTGGTACGTATCCCGCCGGATGCTACCGGGTTGGCCGCCGGCGAGCTGGTAGATGTGGTTTTCTTATGACGCCTACTCGAGGCGAGGCAGTAAATCTAAGGCTGACTTTGCAGCCAGCTCGACTGGCGGTTTGCCGCCTGCCGGCTGATTCGGATTTCCCTGGTTGGGCGCGGCCAGGAGGGCTATTAGCGCTTGTCCGCACGGCGGATGAGCTGAGTGTGGTGTGTGAAGAGTGCGACGTCCCGCCTGGGACAAAAATAGAACGCGGTTGGCGGGCTTTCCAGGTGGAAGGCCCACTAGACTTCGCTCTGACCGGTATTCTGGCATCCATTGCTTTGCCTCTGGCTGAGGCTGGCGTGACAATTTTCGCCCTTTCTACGTTCAACACCGATTACGTGCTGGTGAAGGAAAGCGATCTGCCCATTGCTCTACGGGCTTTGCACCAGGCTGGTCACCAGGTTAACGAGCATTCAGCATGAAACACAAGCTTAGCCTGCTTTTTCTGCTGTGGGTGGCCATAGGGATCATTTCGGCCGGTCTGCCCCAGGCGCAAGCCCATCCATTGGAGGCGGAAAGCCGTGTGAGGGACCAACCTGCAGCAACGTTCATCAACACAACACCTACCAATTTCAGAACGCCTGAGCCCCTGCAAATAGCCTCTCCGACGGTGACCCCAGACAATTTTCCAACAGTTGGCCCTACCATCCAGCCAAAATTTCTGATATCTTCAGAGCAGGCTTGGCTTTGGAACCCGCCGGGAAAAGTGGTTACACCGATCCTGCTTTACCACCACGTGGCCGAATCCAGCCATCCAGTCCGTTATATTGTCTCTCCGGCAGACTTCGAAAACCAGATGCGCAGCCTGATTGCCTGGGGATATACCCCGATCCCACTTTCCCAGTTGGTACAGGCCCTGGTAAATGGGGCTGAGCTGCCCGAACGACCGGTAGTGATCACTTTTGATGATGGGAACCTGGATGTGTACCAGAATGCATTTCCGATCCTGCGCCGGTACGGATTTACCGCCACTTTCTTTGTGATCGTGAATCAGATCGGGATCAAAGGTTACTCACATTTAGACCAATTGCAGGATTTGCTGGCGGCTGGATGGGAGATCGGCAGTCACACCAAAACACATGCCGATTTGAACCAGGCTGAGGTAAACTTAAATAGCGAAATCGTCCAATCGCGCCAGGAGCTGGAAGCTCTGCTGGGTACGAAGGTTTCGAGCTTTTCCTTCCCGTATGGGCTAACCAATCCCTATGCGACGAAGACGGTGCGTGAGGCAGGTTACCAGTCAGCGGTTGGATTGGGTGGGTTGGTCACTCATACGCTGAAGACACAGTTCTATCTCAGCCGAATTGAGGTAAGAGGCGACGCCGACCTGGTTGCATTTGCGAGTTTACTCCCCTGGTCAGGGGAGGTGGCCACGGCGGATGGACGGCGCTCTGGGCAATGACGGCTGGTAGGATAATTGAAATGGAATATTGTCGATGACAGAATCAGTTTACCTTCACGATATCCCTTTACCAGACGCCCAGGCCAGGTTCGAGCAGGCGCTTAAAGCTGCCGGGTTATGGAGCGTTTTGGGGGTGGAAGAAATCCCTCTAGACGAGGGCGCCTTGGATCGGGTCCTGGCCAGGCCGGTCTGGGCGCGGATCTCCTCGCCCCATTACCATGCTTCGGCCATGGATGGATTTGCAGTTCGCAGCGCCGACACATTTGGAGCTATGCTTTCACAGCCATTAACGTTGAAATGCGCCGGGAGCGCGACCGAGCTACAGGCCGCCTATCTCGATACTGGTGATCCTCTTCCGGGTTGGGCAGATGCAGTGATCCCGATCGAAAACATTGAGCCGCTGAATGAAGCTGGACAGCCCGCTTTTTATCCACGCAAGCCATATGCTATCCGGATCCGGGCTGCGGTGACTCCCTGGAGCGATATCCGGCCACTGGGGGAAGATATCGTCGCGACCCAGTTGGTGCTGCCAGCCGGCCACAGCCTGCGCCCGGTAGACCTGGGTGCGATTGCTGCCTGCGGGCATACATCCGTGCAGGTAGCGCGGCGACCACGCGTGGCGATCTTGCCTACTGGCAGCGAGCTGGCCCCGATCGGCAAACCGGTCAGGGTTGGCGATATCATTGAGTTCAATTCAGTAATGCTGGCGGCCCAGGTGAACGGTTGGGGTGGTGAAGCCAGGCGCTACCCAATCACGCCGGATGACCTGGAGCAAATCTGCGACCGGGTACGTGAAGCTGCTCAGGAATCCGATCTGGTGTTGCTCAACGCCGGTTCTTCGGCTGGAAGTGAGGATTTTTCGGCGCGGGTGGTGCAGGATCTGGGCGAGTTACTGGTGCATGGCGTGGCGGTGCGGCCGGGTCATCCCGTAATCCTGGGAATGGTACGAAAAAAGAATAAAAATGGAGTGAATAGAGATTCGAGATTAGAGATTGGACAGGTTCCTATCATTGGAGTGCCTGGTTATCCCGTTTCAGCGGCGTTGACGGGAGAGATCTTTGTGGAGCCGCTACTGGCGCACTGGCTGGGCCGCCCGGCAAGGGCGCCCGATGAAGTGGAAGCGACCATGACACGCAAGGTGACATCGCCGCCCGGCGATGATGACTATATACGAGTCGTATGCGGGCGGGTGGGCGACAAGCTGCTGGCTGCGCCGCTAGCGCGCGGCTCGGGAGTGATCACATCGCTGGTGAGGGCGGATGGGATCGCGATCCTGCCACGTGGCACGCAAGGGCTGCCAGCTGGGGCGCCCGTCAGGGTGCGCCTGTACCGCACCCGCGCTGAGCTGGAAAAAGCCATTTTCGCGATCGGCTCGCATGACATCACACTGGACATCCTGGCACAGCACCTGGCTGATCATGAGCGTCGCCTGACTTCTGCCAATGTAGGCAGCCAGGGTGGGCTGGTGGCGTTGCGGAGAGGCGAAGCCCACCTGGCTGGCTCGCATTTGTTAGACCCCTCCACGGGTGAGTACAACCTGTCCTATATCCGCCAATATTTGCCCGGGGTTCCGGTAAAAGTAATCACCCTGGTTGGGCGGCAGCAGGGGTTATTGGTGCAATTCGGAAACCCCAAGGATATCCACGGCCTGGAAGACCTGGCCCGACCGGAGGTTACATTCGTCAACCGGCAACGAGGGGCAGGGACGCGCGTCCTCCTGGATTATCACCTCGAGCTTTTAGGGATTGCGCCGGAGGCTATCCAGGGCTACAATCAAGAAGAGTACACCCATTTAGCCGTGGCGGCGGCGGTCTCCTCTGGCAGGGCGGACTGTGGTCTTGGGATCGCAGCGGCGGCTCAAGCCCTGGAATTGGACTTTATCCCCCTGTTCCAGGAACGTTATGACCTGGTGGTGCCAAAGGAATACGCGAATGGGGAGCTTTTAGCCCCGCTTTGGGATGTGCTGGAGTCGCCAGAATTTCGCCAGGAAGTGGCTGCGCTGCCTGGGTATGACATCTCCAAAATGGGAACCCAGGTTGCGGAGGTTGGATAAACATGCCTGTTGCCCTGGTTGTGGATGATAACCGGATTATGTGCGATAGTCTGGTGCAGATGGTGTCCTTCCTGGGGGTGGATGCTTACCCTGCCTATGGACCGCGCGCCGGCATCCTGGCCCTGATTAAAACGATCCCCGATGTGGTATTTTTGGACATCAATATGCCGGGCGTTAGTGGTTTGGAAGTGCTGGCCTATCTACGGCGAGAGCCGCGATTGGAGAAAGTGCCG
>Ga0315278_10004174_pt1 | contig 12995 bp, 12 predicted proteins | sample YL17G06_0_MG_FD_203880 | JGI IMG/M metagenome (GOLD analysis project Ga0315278, IMG submission 203880) | Sediment microbial communities from Yellowstone Lake, YNP, Wyoming, USA - YL17G06_0 | ecosystem: Environmental > Aquatic > Freshwater > Lake > Sediment | place: USA: Wyoming | collected...
GACGATGTTACGCGGCGCGTTGAACCGGGGGATTGGCGGCAGAATCCACCGGGGCATTTGCTAATCGGATAGACTCCCTCCCGAATAACTTCATGGCATTCCACTCTTTTCCTGTTTCCCGGCATTCTCAGGCAGTCCCGTCATTCCCTTCCCGATCATCTCTATAGGGTGGGAAGGGAACGGAACGATTCACAACGACATCTGGACTGGCAGATTGGTTTGGGGTGAGATGGCGAAACCGCGCGCCTGGCGATGAACCGTCCCTTGTTCGACAAGATCGCGCAGAGTCGCAACCACGCGTTGATTTCGCACCTGCAGACGGGATCTCAAAGCATCGACGGTGAGGGGCTCCGATGCCGTGGACAGAAGCTCCAGGATTCGGGATTTCAAGGCATCCAGAGGCGGTGCCGGTTGAGCCTCGTTTGCAGCGGTGACCTTTAGATGCGGCCCGATGGGATCGGACTGCACAAGTTCAAGGGTAATCGGACCGAATGCGGGTGCGGAGCGGTGTTCCACTGAAAGGGTTCTCTGTCCTTGATGCATGCGGAGATACAGGAAAGAATCGAGCCAGGCGTAAAGATCGCCCGACCCTCGCAGGCTGTTTCCGGCGGCACCCGCCGGTGAGGCATTTTTGCGAAAATGATGAATAACAGCAATTGCGGTGCCGTTTTTGCGCTGCAGGGAGCGGAGGTATCCAAGGAGGGCCGCAACCTGCCCGGCAACGTTTTCATCGATGGCATGCACGCGCACCAGAGGATCGAGCAGGAGCAGTGCAGGTTTGTAAGCGTGCAGGGTAGATTCGAGCCTGTCCTGATGGTCGCGGCGATCCAGGCGGAGCGAATCGACAGTAATAATGTGAACATCGAGCCGGTCGAAGTTTACTTTGTGCAACCGGGCGAGAGTCTCTACACGGCTGCGCAGGGTTGCGGCCGAATCTTCCGCGGCATAGAGCAGGACAGGTCCCGGTGAGAAGACAGGAAAGGTGCCGAAACACGGGCTGCCTGAAGCCACGGAGACAGCCATTTCCAGGGCCAGCCATGTCTTGCCGCTTTTCGGACTGCCTCCGATGATGCCCACGGCTTGATGCGTCCAGAGCCGCTCGATCAGCCAGGATTGTTGACAGGCGGGAGTTTCCAGTTCGGAAGCGCGCACGACAGGCAGGGGCTGCACCTTTCTGTCATTCTCACAACCCTCACCGTTTGGTGGTTCCGGTTCAGGGATTGCGAGCCGAAGCTCTATACCGGTGCCGGCAGCCTCCACTGCAGCCTCGCGTAAGAGATCCAGGTAGTTCTCCACGAAAACCTCCCGGAACGTTTTAGTTGGAACCGTCAACTGCAGCACGGAACCATTGAAACTCCGAGTTCGCAGTGGTTGGAACCAGGTGTCGAAGCACCCCGGCTGTACTTTTTGGGCAATGACAGCCAGAATCCGATTCCACAGATCTCCGACATCCTGGTTCCCCGTACTCATTGAAGGGCCTCCCCGCAGACCTGGATTGCCTTCTGCACGACGGCGGCATCGACAAGGTTCGATTTGGCCTTCAACGCGGTGACCAGGCATTGATCCCCGAGCACATCCAGCCGGCGCATGATGCCGCCGGTGGCCTTCGACATCAGCAGCAGCGCATCGTCACTGAAAACATCGCGCCGACACCCGGCCGTGGTCATGCGATGCCGGATGTAGAGCCTGACCTGATCGGCATCGAACGGCTGGAGGTGAATCCGCATAGGGATTCGCGCCGTCAATGAAGTCAGCACATTGCGCTTGAGGGTTTCGCGCAGATCCGGAAGCCCGATAAGAATGAGAGACAACCAGGGCTTTGAATCTTTTTCAAAATTGAGGAGGATATGGAGCTGCTCAAGTACCTGGACGGCAAGCAGTTGCGCCTCGTCGAGCACGATGATTACGCGGAGTTTGTGCTGACTGGCCAGTTCCTGGATGTGCTGGCTGACGCTCTGATGAAGCGCAGCAAAGCTGGAATGAGGTTCCAGTCCCATGCCGATCGAGAGCTGACGATAAAAGTCACGACGGTTGACCGTGGAGTTATACGCATAGTGCAGCCGGTAGCGCCCCTGCGGGAGATCCTCTTCCAAAGCACGCAATAGACAGGTTTTGCCGCAACCTGAGTCTCCCGTAATGACGGCGGATGTCCGGCCTTCGACAGCCGCTTTGAGCGATTGCAGCGCTTCCTGCAACGGTTCCGTCTGCAGCATCTCCGCGGGAGCGATGTCCTTGGTGAAAGGCTCCCGGGCAAGGCCGTAAGTGGAAAGTATCTTATTCATGGCTGCCTCCTTCCGGATCCTTGCGCTCGGGCTCATCACTTACGGGTGGATCCCCTTCCTGATCCGGATTGGGCCGGATCATGTTCTCCAGGATGAGATCCGGCGCGTTGAGGCCGGTCCTGGGTTTGTCACCGATGACAGGGGGTGCGGAAACATTCCTGCTCCGGTGGGCGTTGGCCACTGGGTTGACGGCGCGAAGAGAAATCTCGACGTTACCGTCCAGGAGACTGACACGGCTGGTATCAATCAAGGAATAACGTAGCCGAACCTTGCAGCGTCTCAGATAAGGAGGCACTTCATAGAAAACGCCGCGCCACTGAATAGTGGAGTCATTACGCGCCTGACGTTCAACCTCGCCGATGAAAGCCTGTTCAAGACGGCTGTGGTCCGTCACCCAGCGGATGTCGTCGCTGCCGCTCTCCCAGACATCGAGCGGTGTTTTGCCGGAAAGAGAAGAGTGCGGCCGGCCGTGGTACTCGGCTTCCACGTAACTCCAGATGCGCAGGTTGAGTTCGTCGATAGTCGTGACCTTGTTCAGATCCAGACGGCTCAGGATGCTTGCGCGGAACGATCTCCAGAATCGCTCGATTTTTCCTTTCGATGGGGCATCCCCCGGACGGCTGTGCACCAGATGGATATCGAGCCTGGCACACAAGAAACGGAGATCATAGCCGCTGAAACTGGCATGATTGTCCAGCAGGAGCCGGCGTGGAACCCCTCTACGGGCAATAGCACTGTGCAGCACGGTGAGAAAACGATGCTCGGTTTCGCCGAAACCGGCTTCCAGATAGGGGATGATCCGGCTTCGATCATCCAGAAGGCCGAAGATGATGGCCTTCTGGGTGCGCCCCGTAGCCGGATTGATGAACGCGGGCCCGTGCAGGGCATCAGCTTGCCACAGTTCTCCACACATCGAGGCCTGCCAGCGAAAGCGTGCAGGTACGTCGATCTCCATCTTGGGACCAGATAAACCATGATGACGGAGCAACCGCTGGATGGGGTAGACACTCAGCTCACCGCGGTTGATGCGGCCGGCAAGTTCCAGTTCACGCAGGATAAGCGAGGCAGAGCGCCCCGGATCCTCGCGTTTGAGATCGATCACCAGTTGTTCGAGCTCGGGCGACAGGCGCCGGCTGCAACCCTGATCGGAGCGGGGTAATGGCTTCAAGCTCTCGAATCCATTCTGTCGGTGCTTGTAATACCATTCCTCCAGAGTGCCGTATGCCATCCGGCGGGGGCGGCCAAGGTGGTCTTCAAAGGTTTTTTCGGACAGTTCGGTCAATAACGGGCGCAGTTCTCCCCACCGGAGTTTGCGGCTGAGTATGTCACCGAGCACTGCGTGCCGGAATAGCGCCTCTTTTATGCGGTCATCATCATTCATGAGTTCCTCCTGAGATGGTTTTTGATGATGCCGCACAGCATCTCCATCAAGGAGGGTCCGGGCCAGAGTCTTTCTCTGTGGGAGAAGCCAGGCGCAATCGGGCAGAGGAATCGGATGACAAAAAACCTGGCAGGAATGACTTCAAAGACCATGCCCTTTTGCGATCGTGGACCAGATCCCGGAGGGTTTTGCGCACAGCGCCGGATACTTCTTCCAGCGCCAGGATGCCGGATCGAGCAATGCAGCCTCCTTCGGCAAGGAGGCGCTCCAGGCGGGTTTTCCCTTCATTTCTATTGGCGGCAGGCGTTGTGACACCCAACCGGGGACCCAGCCAGCCCCATAAAGTCGGAGAAATCAGAAGCTGTCCTCGCCAGCGTCTGAGGCTTTTCCATTCCACGGCATCTTCAGGTCGGCCAAAGCGCGCGCCGATCGCGACCGCTGATTCCAGGAGAATGCAGTGACGAAATAGAGCCTCGATAATGACCGTGCCTGCATACCAGCGCCAGGGGTGCAGCCAGTCCGGCAACAGGCTCATCGTGTGGCCGCAAGCCAGGCAGAGAAACCGCCTGATCCATATGATGATCCAACCCGTTTCAACCAGACCGCAGACCTGGCGGGAGTACATGCCGTGGCCGACCACCTGCAGAACCCCTTCGGGATTCCGGGCGGCCTGGCCACAGGTGACACAATGAGTGGGACGAACATTTTCAAGGGAGGGAGCATCCGCGCTTTTGGCGCAGAGTTGCTCGACAGTGCCGGCAAGGCTATGTAAAATGACCAGTAGTTTTTTGGGGGTGGTGGTTTAGGCGCAATCCGGCAAAGAGAGGCCTGGCCACCGCCCATACTCCTTTCCTACGGTCGACCATCCTATTCAATTGTTGAGGGAACCAACAAGCGCGCAGTGAATCATGCGGCGCTATATGGCGGGATTTTGCGGAATCAACTGCGACAGTTCCCTTGGATCGGGAATGTGCGGAACCGTTTCATCACCACGATTCAATTCATTGCGTAACACCCCCTCCTGTCACCGTTAGAATCTAATCGCCGTCAGGCACAACAAGATATGATAATCTCGCTCTTGGTTAAACACCCGTTTTTAACCCCTTGTCTCGCCACTTAATGAAGCGACATGAACAAAGATGTAATTGTCATCGGCGGCGGCGCTGCCGGAGTATTCTGTGCGATCCAGGCCGGAAAGCGTGGGCGCTCAGCGCTTGTGCTCGAACATAGGGAAAGGATCGGCAAGAAGATACTCATCAGCGGCGGCGGGCGCTGCAATTTCACCAACCTTCATACCAGTCCGGCTAACTTCATTTGCGGGAATCCCCACTTTCACAAATCAGCACTCGCCCGTTTCACTCCGCACAATTTTCTCGAGCTGGTGGAGCGTCACGGCATCGGTTATCACGAGAAGAAGGCCGGCCAGATGTTCTGTAACGGGAGTGCGCAGGAGATCATCTCGATGCTGGAAGGTGAAAGTGTCGACGCTCCCGTTGAGTTCCGCGTCAATTGCACAGTGCACAAGATCGAGAAGAGAGACCGGTATCTTCTGGAGACTGACCAGGGCAGATTTGAATGTCATTCGCTGGTCGTGGCCACGGGGGGGCTTTCGCTTTCCAAGATCGGCGCGACCGATTTCGGCTATCGTATCGCACGTCAATTCGGTTTGTGCGTGACGCCGACAAAGCCAGCTCTCGTTCCCCTCACGCTATCAGCGCAGGAACGCTCCGTCTTCAGCCCACTGAGCGGCATTGCCGTCGATGCTCTCGTCCGTCTGGGTGATCGGCAGTTCCGCGAGAACATCCTCGTTACCCACCAGGGTCTGAGCGGTCCCGCCATTCTCCAAATCTCGTCGTATTGGAATCCACAAGAGAGAATCGAAATCGATCTTTTGCCCGATCTCGACGCGGACGATCTGCTGAGGACAGAACTCGACAGTGCGAAAGAACTGAAAACAATACTCAGCCGGCACTGGCCCCAGAGATTTGCCAAGGCCTGGGTCGAGGCCTATGCAGATTCGAGGCCATTGCGGCAGTATTCCAACTGGGAACTGAGGGAAATTGCCGCGCGCTTGCATCATTGGGAGATCATGCCCGACGGAACCGCCGGCTATAGCAAGGCTGAAGTGACGGCCGGTGGAGTGGACACCGATGAGTTGCACTCGAAGACTATGGAAGCGCGCCGTGTGCCGGGTTTGTATTTTATAGGCGAGGTTATGGATGTAACAGGCCAGCTCGGAGGGTTCAACCTGCAATGGGCTTGGGCGTCCGGCTATGCGGCAGGACAAGCGGTCTGAATTGCCGAGCTCACGACATAGAACAAATACTCTCCTTCGCTGCGCCGCTTGACAACCTTCCAATCGCCATATGCGAGGCTGGATGCGGTGAATCGCCATAAGCCCTCGCCCGTCCTGCGCCCAAATCAGGCAAGATGCATCCGCGATACTGCGATAAGAAGTTCCATTAGGCACAGGCGCGGCGGATGGTTCACTCGTTACTCCTTTGAATTGTCCCGCCATACGCCTATTTGATACTATAATCATCCTGTTCATCTGCAACATTGAGTTTTGCGTTTCGCCATCATCTGAAAAGGAGAACAATCATGGGATGAGCGTGAGCACGATTTTTGATAGTGCTTTGTTCAAGGTACTTGATGGATTGACGAAAAGGGTATGCTGCCGCAGCCGGCCTCGTTCCCAGTTCCGTTCCCCTGCTTGCCTGGGAAACTGGGACCGGAACGGTGGCGGGCTTTCGTTTCAGCCGCTTTGCAGTAAGGACGACAGGACGTAACCGTTTTCTGCGCGCACAATCAAGCCTTCAGTGCACAAACCACGTAACGCCTCAACCACACGCTGTTTCCTGATCTGGAGACTCGACCGTAGAGCGTCAGTAGTGACTGGGGCTGCGGCGGCTGCCAGCAGCTCAAGGATGCGATCCGGCAGGGCCGTATGCTTCGACGCATCATCCTCCAGGGAAGTACGCAGGCGCAAATAGGGAGTTTGATTCGGGTCGGCTGCGGAAACGAGTTCGAGGGGCAAGGGTCCAAGACCCGGGGCCGATCGATGTTCAGCGGAGAGCGTTATCTGGTCACGCCTGCGCTCGAGTGACACGAGAGAATCGACAAAAGCATAAAGGTCGGAGCTGCCGCGCAAACTCTGACCGGGCGCGGCCGACGAGGCGGCATGCTTGCGGGAGTGGTGGATGATGGCTATAGCGGTGCCGGTGCTGCGTTGCAGGGAGCGGAAGTAGCCGAGCAACTCGGCCATGGGGCCGGATTGATTCTCATCCAGACCGTGAAGTCGAATCAATGGATCGAGAATGAGAAGGACGGGGCGATGAAACTTGACTGTGGCCGTGAGTTTTTCGCGATCCTCACCGCGATCGAGGCGTAGAGAATCGGCGGCGATGACCCGGATATCCACCTGATCGAGATCCAGCGCATGGTTGCGCGCCAGGGCGTGCAGGCGCGAGTGCAACGCCGGCATGGGCTCTTCGGCCGCATACAGCAGAACCGGACCCGAGCGGTGCACGGGGAAAGTTGCAAGACAAGGAAGCCCCGTGGCAACCGAGATGGCCATCTCGAGAGCCGTCCAGGTCTTCAGCGCCTTGGGCGGGCCTGAAACGATTCCCACGGCGCCGGCCGACCAGAGCCGCTCGATCAACCATGGTTTCTGTTCTTCGGCCGATTCAAGCGCCGAGGCGCGCACGACCGGCAATAGAGATGGCGCGGCCGTCGAGGCATCCTCGGGCTTGACGGACACAAGGAGCTGGAGGCTCCTTCCCGCCGCATCGACGAGAGCTTCCTGGAGGAGATCGACATAGTTGTCCAGGAGTCCCTGCCGGAAAACATCGTTGGGAACGATCAACGTGCATATCTTGTCGTCACAGCCGGCAAAGACGATCGGCCGGAACCAGGTATCCAAACAATGCCGGCCGACTTTCTTCGAGACGACTGCGAGCATCCGTTCCCAGAGGCGGCCGGCTGCGGTGTCATGTTCATCCGGGTCTTTAGCCTGTTCTGCGAGCATCGGTTCGACTCCGTGCCTTGGAAGTAGGCCCGAAAAACTCGAGGTAGAGTTTTTCGTCCAGTTGAGTGACTTCTCGCCGGAGGCCTTCGGCGAGCAAGTCCGCGGCCATGTTGCACAGCATGCGGTAGTTTCCGGCCGAGTGTTCACACAAGGCGCCCATCAGCCCCGGCGTCATGAGACGCGGGTTGCCGGCCTGGGCCAGCAGGTGACCGAGCAACTCGGCGAGCTGTTTGGGAGTGGCATACTCGAACGAAAGGCGAGCCCGGATGCGCGAGCCCAGAGGAATCAGCTTCGGCAGGCGGAGCAACTCGATGAGTTGGCTGTCGCCGGCCAGAACCACCGTCAGGATGGAGCGGGAATCGAAGTTTGTGCTGGCGAGCAGCCGCAACTCCGAAAGGACTTCCGGCTCCATTTCCTGCGCCTCGTCAATGAGCAGAACCGGCCGCCAGAGTGTGGCGGCCAAATGGGACTCCCACTTCTCGCGCAGGCCACTGAAGCTGGTCCAGCGGTTATGCACCCTGAGGGAGACGCCGAAGATGGCGCCAAGCTCCCGGTAGAAATCGCCTAAACGGCTCTGAGGACGATTCAGCGTGCCGACGACGATTTCAGGAAGCCCTCTAAGATGGCGCGCGAGCAAGCGCAGGGTGATCGATTTACCGGTTCCGGAGTCGCCGGTGACCAGGGCGAAACCGCCGTCACGCACCTGCTGTTCGACACGCCAGCAGAAGTGCTCGGCCTCAGGGGTGCGCCACAGTGCGTCGTCCGGGATGTCGGGTGTGAATGGGTTCCATTTCAGGCCGTACACGGCCAAAAGCTTGCGGGTCATGAATCCTCCTTGGAAGTAATTTTGGGCAGATAGGCCGGTGGCAGCCCGGTCGCGGCATACTCCTCGAGGAGCTTGCGCAACAGCGGCGCCACTTCGTTTTTTGAAGTAACATCGGTTTCCTCGTTGCCATGGTTGTCGATGGGCTCCAGCACGCGCCGGAGGCCATCGGAGTTGCGCGCGCGATCCAGCGGATACAACCGTGACAACACCTTCTCGCTGCGCGGGTCGGCCAGGTAAACATGACCGAGATCCCATGATGCATAACGGACTGCAATGCGGCGAAAGGTGCGGAAGCGGGAGGGAATCTCGAAACGGGTTCCTTTCAGAGATATGGTTCCATCGCTCCGCCGCTGCCTGCGGGAAACCTCCTGACAGAAAGCAAGGCGCAAATCATCGATAGAAGGACATTCGCGGCCGACATTCGGCGATTCGAGAAAACGCCGCAAAGGAGGCACGCCGGTCTCGGAATGGATCGCGCGCTGATACTCCATCTCAACCCAGGCTTGAGTGGCCTCATTCAGAAAGGGGAGATAGAGATCCTCGTAGTTGTCCAGCATCGCGATCAATCGCCCTTCGAACTGTCCCCAAAGCGACTCCTGTTTGCCATTCTGATATGGCGAATATGGCAGCGTGGTGGCATGAACGATGCCGAGACGTTCCAGTCCCTGAACGGTCTCGGCCGCGGTCATGGCCGCGCCGTTATCGGTGAGAAGAGAACGCGGCAGGCCGCGTTTCAAAAAGGCCTGGCAGAGCCCGTGCACCAGATCCTCGGCCGTTTCGCCGAGATACCACTGTGCGTGGCAAATCAGACGCGAGTGATCGTCCATGATGCCCAGCAGCAGCGGCTTGACCCATTCCCCTTCGGGCGTGAGGATCTTATGGGAGCCATGATGGAAATCAAGATGCCAGAGTGCGTTTACGTGCTCAGACTCGAAACTGCGAACTTCGCGCGTCTCGATCCGCGCCTGGGCCCGCACAAGGCCCGGCGTCTTCGGTCCGCTCCTCAAAAGACTGCGAAACAAACCGTGGCTTTTCATGTAGCGCAGAACGCTCGAGTAGGAAGGCATCCGGCCGTAACGCGGATCTTTCGCGACGACCACGCCCAGATTATCGAAGTGAAGCTGATGGCTCCAGCGCTTGTGCGCGCCATACTGCGATTCCAGCAGGCGACGAACCTCGTCACCCATGGACGGTTGTTGTCCCGCGTCTTTGCGCACCTTTCGGCGCAGCACGCCTACCGGATCGCTCTTCCCTGCGCGCGCGGCGTAGTACCAGCGCTGGATCGTAGAGACGCCAAAACGCGTCGGTCGTCCCGTAATCGGATGAAGCCATGATTTGGCGGCCAGGCGTTCAAGTTCGATCTGCAACTCCCCGGGCGCCGGTGGCGCCGCCAGCAACGGCCCCACGATCGAGAAGCGCAGATGAGCCCAACGCTTATGCGTTCCGGCTTTTTCGTCGCCTGACATTGGCGCCCGATCCTTTCCGGCCCCCTCGCACGGCAGGGCCGTTATCGGTCAAAAGCAGCGTGGGTAAAGCACGTTTCAAGAGTCCCTGATAAAGCTCATGAACCTGGTCTTCCGCCGTTGCGCTAAAGCACCACTGGACGTAGCGAACCAAGCGGGAGTGAGCGTCCAGAATGATCCAGAGATCAAACGACGGTTTTGCGGCCGACCGATCGAGTGGGGCTTGGGTGTCACACTGCACAGCCGGCGCCGGCTGAAGGGAGTCCACCACATAAAAACACGGGCGCACCCTGCGTTCGAACCGCGGGGCTTTTGGTTTGTCTGTCATTGCTGTTCGCTCCTTTTGGGCGGCTTACTTACGCCTTTCCGCCAACAAGAACGAACCTTATCAGGGCCGCAGTCCGGGGGCGACCGGCGTCCTCTGCGGGTCGGGAACGACCCTCACGTTTCTTGCGCCTTGGAAGCAGTCGTTAGAGGCAGGAGGAAGCGGAGCAGATCAACCATGCGGTCCTTCTCGGTCCGCGCACAAAATGCATCGAGCAACGACAGCGGCAGTCTCGATGGATCCAGGGGAGCGCGCAGGCGGCCTCGTGCCGCTTTCCAAAACGCGCTCGGCACAAAATCTCTTTGCCACCACTCGCGCCACCGTTCAATGGTCCGCCGGCTCACGCCAACAAGTTCGCGAAGCGTAGCCATGCGCGCCGGAGTCGCGCCGTGTCGCAGCACCGTGACGAGAACGACCACTGCGCCGACAAAAACCTTTCGTCCCAGAAACCGGAACGATGGCGGTGTCGTTCTTTTCCGGCAGCCCTCTTTCGCACAACAAAAGCTGTGGCGGCGGGAATAGAGATCTTCCAGTTCTTTGGGCACTCCCCGAGGTTTGCGCGGGTAACAGGCGCTGTCAAGGCGGTCGCCGCACGCGCACCCTCGTCTCCGTGCCTCGGCGGCGAGATCGTCATCCAGTCGTAATAGAAGTCGATAAAAGCTGGCGTTGCAAAGCAGGTTTTGGTACAAGAAAGTGTCTCCCATACATTGGCGTGTAAAAAGAGACAAAAAAACCCCCTCAGAAGGCTTGAGTCAAGCTTTTTGAGGGGGTTCCCTTTCTTTCTATCAATTTACCTGATTAAAATCCCACTATTTTACCTCAGATATCGTGGCGATGCTCACAGGCATCACCACAGAGACGACAGTTGGAGCACAGTGCCGCATCGAAGCGCAGGACTTTAAAGCCGGCCTCCTCCTTCCCGATCATTGCATCCGCAGGACAGACCGCAGTGCAGATGCCGCACCAGGAGCATCGGGTCTCGTCGACGGAGACCTTGGCCCAAGGCAATCGCGGGTGGTATTGGATCCGCGGAAGACCCGCAAGGGGGGTCTTCCCGAGCAGGTGATGGAGGAACTTCCTTCCGGACAGGTAGAAAGAGTCTTGCGCCTCCCCCTGCGTGCTCGCAGCCTGCTGAGCGTTGCGGATCGCCAAGGAGAGCGGCGAAAAGAGATTCCTTCGGTTGAACGACGGTCCCTTCGCACCCTCGTCTTCTTCAAGCCGGACAGTAAATGCGGCCCGCCCCGTGGCCTTCAGCAGCATTCGGGCAAGGTCAATCGACTCGAATATGAGGGTCTCGGCATGCTTGAGCCGACACGCAGTACACTTCCCTCTTGCCAATGTAACCTCGTCAAAACCAAGCAGCGCCAAAGCGGCAATCGAGCATCCCGATATTTGACCGAGGCACGAGGCCGAGAGGGAGTCTTTCTTGTCCGGCGTCGCCTTCTGACAGCGGATTGAGAGGCACCTCTTTCTGCCCGGCGGGATCGGCGGCAGCTTCACGGCCTGCCTCAGCAGGCCCTGCTCGGTTTGCCGTTCGGCCCTGAACACTCCTGTTGGGCAGGCGGTCACGCAAAGTCCGCATTCACTGCACGCACTGTTTATGACCGGGCCGGGATGGAATGAGATGGCGTTCTCAGGGCAGACTTCAAAGCATCGCCGGCAGTCATTTTTGCTGTAGCGCAGGCGCATGCAGCAAGGCGTGCGCACACTGATGCTCTTGAAGCGCATCGGGCTGCAATTGGATCCGTGCGCCACACCCTCGGCTGCCTGCTCCACCCGGAAAGCCATGATGTCACGCTCCACCCGGAGATTCGTTATCCAGCAGGTCCTCCGTGTCCCAGGACAGAAACTGCTCAGTGAACAAAGCCAGGGTCGGATAGAACTTGCTTGTGGCGTTCGCCTGGATCGAGCGGCTGAGGTCAGGGAACCATTCGTTCAAATGCTCGGTCAGGAACCTGAGCTGGAGTTCTCGAAGCCAGCCCGGCTTGTCATTCCCGTCCGTCGGGCGAGGCTGGGGCGCGTTCGCAAGCGTCTCGAGATGCGTCTCAGCCTCCATCTGACAGAGGAAGCTCATAAATGAAAGTTCGATGCCAATGTGCGTGGGGAGCTCCGTGCAGGCCGGATCGATCTGTGCACCGGCCTGCCGGTAGAGCCGTTTGACGGAGACCGCACATTGCCCCAGTAATGGACCCTTTTTTGCGGTTTCCTCCGCGGGGGTTCCCCGGTAGACATCCTCAAACGGAAAAACATAGCGTCCCGTCGGAACCGCGAACAGATCCATGTATTCCTGCTCGAGGGGCGCCGGGTCGTCACGATCAGGGGCGCAGGACCGAAGGGATTCCAAATGGGCGTCTCCTCCACTGCCCAAGAGCCGTGAGAGCTGCTCCAGCAAATCCCCTTCGGTCATGCACCGCAGCAGCTCCGGCTGAGGCGGCCGAAGGTAGACTGCGGACAGGAAGCGATACATGTCGGCTCTTGCTCCTGCGTCTTCCGGCCGCAGGCTCAGTGGTCTTGTCTTCGTTTCGAGCGCTCTCATGGCGTGCGAAACCTCATGAGCTTCTCTGGTAGATAACCCGGGATGGATATTTGGCTCGTACATCATGGTTTTCCATTCGCAAACTTCACTGACGGGCGTGTGAGGTTCGGATCGGCAAATCCGTCCGGCTTATTCATCCCGGATTCAGACATCGA
>Ga0315278_10004175_pt1 | contig 12994 bp, 11 predicted proteins | sample YL17G06_0_MG_FD_203880 | JGI IMG/M metagenome (GOLD analysis project Ga0315278, IMG submission 203880) | Sediment microbial communities from Yellowstone Lake, YNP, Wyoming, USA - YL17G06_0 | ecosystem: Environmental > Aquatic > Freshwater > Lake > Sediment | place: USA: Wyoming | collected...
GGTACGCCGTTCTCGCTCGATGCCGTCTTCCTCGATCCCGATGTTCCCGGCACCCCGTTCTCGCTCGACTACGAGTGGGGACCGGGAGGCTGGTTCGGTCTCGATGCCATCCCGCTGGCGACCATCGACTACAGCTCGTCGTGGATCAATCCGGGGTGGGCCGACCCCAGCCTCTTCCGCCAGACAGCCTTCGGCGTTGGTGCGTGGATCAGCGGCATCTTCACCGCGAACGCGGAGATCTGGCCGCTCCATTTCTGGGCCAGTGCCTCGATCGGCCTCTGGTTCTGGGTCGATGCGGAGATCGCCCCGCGTCATTTCGGTGCGGACGCGATCACCAGGAAGACCTTCACCGGCACCCCGTTCACCGCCAACGCCAGGATCGTCGGCACGGTCTACGGCAGCTTCCTGGTCAGGTCCGTCAAGCGCGAGACCTTCACCGGCACCCCGTTCACGATCGACGCCGACAAATCCGGGCGCATCGATCTCTTCGCCGTCAAGATGCGGGACACCTGGGGCGCCTACGACCTGCGCCTGTATGCCAACATCAAACGGACCTGGGGCCCCGATGACGGCAAGGTCGTCCCGGTCGAGTACGAGTGGGGACCCGGTGGCTGGTACACCCTCGACTCCTACACCCAACCGTGCTTCTTCGTCGACGCTGATCTGTGCCTGGCGTTCACGGTCAACGCCACGATCCTCGCCTACATGGGGCCGGCGTTCCTGCCCCTGTCCTACCCGGGCACGAACCAGGAACTCCTGGGGCAGACGGCCAACGTCCTGACGCCGCAGTTCTCCGTCGGCCCGGACGAGCTGATGAACGTGATCGTCACGGTTCCACCCAGCGACGGTGGGAGCCTTGGCGCGTTCCGGCTGGGGTCCATCTACAACTACGACATCACGCCGGTCGCGGGCCAGTACAACTTCCCTGTCCTGGCAGGCGAATACGTCATCTACTCCGCCCAGGGGAATGTCTTCCGCCCGGCGCTGACGGGCTCGGGCATCTACCGCAACTGGGGCATCTCAACGCTCCACATCCACGTCGATGCCTTCATCCTGCCCACCTTCCGGGTCGACGCGAAGATCGTCTGGCTGTTCACGACCGCCAATCCACCCCCGGACCCCTTCACGCTGGGTGCCTGGCTCAAGCGGATCTGGCTGAGGTCATTCCCGGCGTCGGCATTCGTCCAGCCCTGGTTCTGGGTCAACGCCTACTCCGTCCCGCGCCACTTCCATGCCTCTGCGTGGATCATCCGATACAGATCCGGGTCGTTCACCGCAAACGCTTTCCTCGAGTGGCGTCACTTCCACGCCAGCGCGACCAAGAAGCAGACATGGACCAAGGGCTTCACGATCGCGGCGTTCAAGGACCACCCGATCTACGGCTTCTTCAACGTCGACGCCAGGATCAACTGGTACTTCATCGCCCAGGCATCGATCACGGTGGTCAAGTACCGACGCTTCACGGTGTCGGCGGTCAAGCGCTGGCTGGTCTCTCCGCCGGTCACGGACTGGAACTACTGGTGGGCGTCTCCCCCCGTCCAGCCCACCGTCAACGCATTTGTCCAGCCCTACTTCAGGGTCGATGCACGCATCTTCCGCATGGAGTTCTTCCTCAGCGCGGTGGTCCTGGACGAGAGAGACAGGAGCTTCGCGGCCGGTGCCAACTTCGTCTGGACCTTCACCGGATCGACCACCGCGAACGCGTTCGTGCAGCCCTGGTTCACCCTTCGGGCTGTTCGCCGCGAGGAGCTGGACCGGTCACTGGTTGTCCGGTCCTGGCTCGTTCGGCTCGTGGTCGTACCGTTCACGATCAACGCGGAGCTGCGTGGCACCTGGGCCAAGGCCGTCATCTTCCACCCTGACATGCGTGGCGTGTTCACCTTCTACGCCTGGAAGGGTGCAGCCACCCGCACGCGGACGTTCCTGGCACAGGCCGAGATGTCAGACCCGGGAGCGTACTGGGACCCCTACACCGAGACCTGGCTCCACCTGCACTTCCTCGCGGACGCCGCAATCGTGATCCACCGCGAGCCCACCGCGACCGTCGATGCGTCTATCGCTGTCGAGAACCTGTCCCTGCTCAGTTTCCTTGCTGACGCGCTGATCTACGGGGAGCCCGTCGACCTGTTCTGGATCGAGGCCTGGATCGACGCCCAGAAGACCATCGTCTACGAGGGTGACGGGTACACGGAGCAGGTACTCACCACATTCACCGAGCGGCTGACGTTCCCTGGCTGGAATGACTCCATCGGTGGTGGATCGAACCGCCTCTCGAGCATCATCGACACCACGGCCGAGGGCGAGCGGGTCTCGTTCACGGTCTGGGACTGGAGCTGGAACCCTGTTGGTGGGTCCAGCAGCCTCGGGTTCGTTTCCGTCCACGAGAACCTCTGGACCAACGGGCCCACCGGAGGGGGGCATTCACCCCAGGGCGTGTACCAGGCTGACGGGAACACCTACAGCTTCATCCCCCAGTACTCGTTCGAGCCGCACCACGCCTATGCCTGGACATCGCTGGGTGGCTACCAGTCATGGCTGTCGGGCGACGTGATGATGGCCTACAAGCGGTGGATCCCGGTCACCAGGACGCGGCCGGCGCCGACCCTCGACGCCTACCTCGTGGGCACCAACGGTGACCCGTTCACCCTCGACGCGGAGATCGTCGACTCCCTCAAGCTGCGTTCGTTCCTCCTCTACGCGGAGTCGTCGGCGATCGGCGAGCAGCGCGGCCAGGTCGGTATCGACGCTGAGGTCTTGGCCTCCGTCTCGATGTTCTGGTGGCTGGACGCCATCCTCGAGGGCCTGCACTTCCACGCGGACGCCGTGATCCACCAGCCCAACATCGCGGTCGATGCCTGGGTCCAGCCCTACTTCCCGGTCGACGCGATCGTGCTCTACACCAGGAGCTGGGTCTCGGGCCTGCCCACCATCAACGCGGTCATCGTGCGCCCGACGAGGACTGGGTCCTTCATGGTCGGTGCCGACATCAACGTGGTCGACCAGCCCCGTGGCCTGATCAGGGTAGATGCTCTCGTCCTCGCGGCTCGTGGCTGGAGGATCTACCTCGCGGCTTGTGTCGAGGGGCCGGACTGGACGTTCAGCGTGGACGCCATCGTGGCTCCCCGCTTCACGGTCAACGCCTGCATCCAGCCGTACTTCACCGTCTCGGCCCATGTCCGGGGCGACTCGTACATCATCTTCCCCGAGGATGGCGGGGATCCGACCGACCCTCACGGCAACCCGCCGCAGATCGGGCGCAGCTTCAAGGTCAAGATCGAGGCGTTCATTCCCGACGAGGTGCCGGTCGGCAACGATGCCGAGATCGAGCGCCTGATCTGGCTGATCCTCGAGGCGGAGCAGGAGCTGGAGGCGATGTACTGCGCCTACACCCACTACTCGTCCCAGGACCAGACTGCCGTCACGCGTGGTGGCGGGAGCAACCCCAACCAGTCGGGCACGGGCAGGACCAGCACGCTGCCCGGGGCCCTGTCCCAGGTCGGCTACCCGGGTGCCGGCGACATCGACGACTGCTGGGCGGTGGCGACCATCTGGGCAGCCAACGCAGCCGGGTATTCGTACCGGCCCAACATGAGCGTCTTCCGCGCTGCCGCGCACAACCCAGACCGACCGGGACCGACTGGCGGGACACTCGACGATGTCATGCGCGGTGCCCGGGGCTGCTACCCGGGTGCCCACATCCGTCGCTATCACTCCTCGAGCTGGGATGGGTTCATCTCCCTGCTCAAGGCCGGCTGGGTCGGATCGCTCGCGGTGCTCTCCTCCGCCCTGCCCAGCAACCTTCACTATGGCTTCCACGGCCGGCACCAGATCGGGGTCGCCTACCAGAACGGCTCCTACTTCGTCATGAACCCGCTCCAGCGCAACGGTGCCAGGCCGGATGCCATCTCGGGTGCCGATCTTCGCCGGGCGGCTCGTGGCTTCACGGGCGGCACCATCAGCGCCTGCCTGTTCTCGTAGGGGAGACGATGTCGTACACCGAGCGCGCCTTCGCCACCACCGATGAGGCAGAGATCAAGCGGATCCGCGAGTACATCGCGGCGCTCAAGGCCGAGCTAGCCCGCGTCCGTGGACTGGACCCGGTGGAGTTCTGGTGGGACGAGATCGGACGCGTACAGAGGAAGATCGACGCCATCCTCAACTTCCCCAAGACCGTCCGGCCACCCGAGCAGATGGCCCAGCTTGCGACCCTCGAGGGAGAGTTGAATGGCGTTCTCGACAGTCTCGATGCCCTGACCGCACAGCGCACCGCGATGATGGAGGCCTGGTATCGCGACCTGGCGGACGTGCGGTACACCCTGACCAACTACACCCGGTACCTCACGTATCGTCTCAGGGTCATAAACGTGACCCTCAACAACTACCTGATCCCTGAGTTCGAGTACTACTACAACAGGTCCTGGCCGTCCTGGCCCCTCCCTCCGGGCCCGTCTGTCGACTACCACAAGCAGTACGGCGACTATGAGTCCTGGAACCAGTACTGGTCCTATTTCTGGGGGCACATCGCCAAGTTCGATGACGGGGTGTTCGACCCCGTCAACCATGCCGATTACACGGGAATGTCGGACGGTGGAGGCGTCAATGCGACGTGGGATTTCGCGCAGTCGCTGGGGTTCCAAGGCGATAACAACCCCAACAACGGATCGCCGTGGCCCCCGCCCACGGCGATAGGCGTCTACAGCAATCCCCCTGATCCGCAACCATGCGTCCCTGCGCTGTACGCGATGGGAGCCGATTACGCGACCCGGGTTCCCGACATGTCGTACTGGGAGGCGCAGGTTGACGCCATCGCCAACAACCCTCCCGACACCAGCGCGGTCGACGCACAGATCGTGACAGCGCAACAGGAGATCAATCGTATCGAGGCGGAGATTGATGCCGTGCTCGCCCTTCCGATCACCTCGGGCCTGACCGAGGCCCAGAAGGACGAGTTGACACGGCTCTTTGCTGAACGCGCTGACTGCATCCTTCGCTACCGCCTGGCCCGGGAGCCCAAGCGTGGCGGGAAGATGCATACCGATCCCACGGCCTGGGAGGACATCACGGGAGACGTGATCTGGGGCCAGACAGACTTCACCCAGATGGCCCGCACCGGCCCCGGCAACTTCACCGTCACCCTCAAGGGCTCTCACCCGGAGTTCCGTGCGGGGGAGGAGATCAGGCTCGAGGTCGATGGGCTGCGCAGCTTCGGGGGCTGGGTCACCAGCGTCGAGCGCGGGTACTTCTTCCCGGATGCGACGGCCCCCAAGACCGTGCTCATCGGCACCGACTACAACATCCTGTTCGACCGCCTGGCCGTCCGCAACTACCCCTTTGAGTACTCGGCCAGCCTGACCAGGAGCCGGATGATGATGGGTGCCTACCGCAACTGGCCGGACTTTCCCCAGGGCACCCTCGATGCGGACATGATCGACACGGTGTTCGGCGAGTACCTCTTGCCAGACCTGCCGATCGGCTTCGACTACACCGGGGGCGTGGATGCGGTCACCACCCCCGCGCCGGTCTCACCCTGGGCAATGCCGACAGCCGGCTCCGCCCTGCGGGTGTTCATGCAGTCCGTGTCCCAGATCACCTCGGCCGTGTGGTGCATCGACGCCACGATGCAGCTCCAGTACCACGACCGCGAGGAGATCTCGGCCCCTTACCCGCTGACCGACGGCCTGGGTGGCATCAGCAGCCGCAACCTCAAGATCACGAGCGACATCAGCAACATGAGCAACGACGTGATCGTCTGGGGGACCCTGGGCAAGACCGTCGAGGGCGAGATCATGGTCTGGCACGAGCAGGGTGACCTCGGTTTCTGGGAGCGGTACTGGCTGGGCAAGATCAGGACGGCCCAGCTCGCGCTCAACAAGCTCCTCGCCATCCCTGTCTCGAGACGCACGGCCAAGCAGAAGAAGGCGATCACCACCTATCGCAACAGGATCACGACCTACAAGGCGAGGCTCGAGGATGCCCGGGCCCGGAGCTGGGATCCGCTCTCGGGCCTGCCCCGCCCAGCGAATGCCATCGTCAACTCGATCGACACCTGGGGCAGGTGGCAGCGGGTGGAGTTCCGCGAGGACATCCACCACCAGGAGTGGCTCGAGATGCGCGGCCATTCGATCCTGACCCGGTACGACGAGCCGATCATCCGTGCCTCGGCCACGATCTGGGACCCGGGCTACCAGGCCGGGCAGGTGGTGAACGTGAAGTCATCGGAACATGGAGTCGATGTCGACCTCGTGATCCGTCAGCTCCGCATCACCTTCACCGTGGCGAAGGAGCCGCACGACGGCTTCTTCTACGCCCTGCCCCAGTACGATCTGGAGATGGGCCTCGATCCCGAGGCTCCCTGGAACATCTACGACTACCTGCCCTACCCGGGCGAAGGAACCCCGGGCGTGGGCGGGGACGTGAGCGGAGGGTAACGATGCGACCGCCTTCTGAGGTAGGCCAGAGGCGCTTCTGGAACATGCTTCGCGACGTGCCCGGGATCATGTACGTCGCAGGCGGGGCAGCGGAGGGAGCCAGGCTGCGCTCGGACACCGGGTTCGACGAGTCGCTGTCGATCTTCGACAACGGCCCCATCACGTTCCCTCCCGAGCACAAGCTTGCCCGGACCTGGACATTCTCCCTCCACCGCTGGACGCCCACGCTTGGTGGCGTCGACTACGACGGACCGGGCGCCGTCTTCCTCAAGCCCTACTCCACCAAGTTCAACCTGGTGGGTGGCAACAGGTGGATGTACGGGGACGACTGGAACACGGCCAATCTGTTCTACGACACCTGCCCGTTCGCCATGCCGACCACGCTCAAGTACCACGCCTACGGGGACACGCCGGCCGGCACGCGTGATCCCATTGCCCCGATTTGGGCCTACAACCCGGGAACAGGTGCGCAGGGATGGGGGGCCGGAGGCAGGCTGTACGGATACAACAACGACGTGTACTTCGGCAACAACGAGATGGGCATGAACAAGCCCAACGTCGGGGTGGGTCCCCAGACCCAGGCAGTCGGGGACATGTCCAAGACGTTTGCTGGCCTGTGGGGTGGCTTCGGCCTCAGCCATGGCGTCTGCATCAACGCCATGCCGTGGGCATGCCAGAGCGATGCCGAGTGGGCGTTCGACCTCTGCTACCGGCCGCAGATGATGTTCCTGTCGTCGTTCAACAACCAGGTCTTCCATCTCAACGAGGACACCACCCCGACCGAGGGCTGGGGCACGGACGTGGTGGCGCTTCATGACGCCACCGTCGAGTTCGACAACGGCAGCCACGAGACGTACCGGCAGTTCACCCTGGACGTGAGCCCGGCACGGTCCACGATGAACGTCTACACGGTGCAGGGCAAGCAGCTCACCTACGGGGTGGACTACGCCGAGGACGACTGCGACAAGAGCGGTCGCTCGTACCGGCTGATCGACTTCTGGGAGGAGCGCGACGAGAACGGCAAGCTGCTGTGGATCAGGCGCAACCCGAACACCAACCCGGAGGACATCTGTCTCACCCTGTTCGTCCTGGTGGTGACCTACCTCGTGAACGCCGCGACCCTGCGATCCCCGACCCATGATGGACGGACGGTCGACACCAACGTGGGCCACAACCGCCTGGGCAAGACCGGCGACATCAGGGGGCTGTGATGATCTTCGACCACGGGGTCAACGAGCTGTCCGATTTCGCGGACTACCTCGAGGAGACGCGGGGCACGGGCTGCGAGCTGGCGATCGCGTGGGCACGCGGCCACACTTGGGAGGACGTGGACGTGGACGCTCCGCTCGAGCTGGGCTACTACCTGCTGCTCGAGTACCTCGACGTGCTCGGCCCCCACTTCCGGGCCGGCACCATCCTGTCCATCGGGCGTGATCCGTTCTGGGCTGCGCGCACCTGGCTGGCGGTGCCCAACCTGACCGAGGAGGAGTACCAGTACCTGTTCGCCCGGGCCTATCCCAGGTACGGCGAGCGGATGCTGGGCTGGCTCGAGAAGGGCACGGTTCCTGCCAGCCGGCCGCTTCCGACGTAGGTCGCGGCGTGGTATAAGGGTTCGGGCAGCCAGGAGGGCGCTTCTATCGAGGTGACCCCGATGCCCGCAGACGAGACCTTCACCCTGGCGCTCGTCCTCACCGCCGGAGGCGCAGTCGCAGCCTCGGCCCTCGTGACCGGCCTGGTCCAGCTCCTCAAGCAGCTCGGCTCGTTCCTCGACGGCAAGGAGAGGATCACGGCCTTCGTGTTGTCCGCCGTGCTGGTGGTCATCGCGGTCGCGGCCGGCGTGACCGAGGGATCGCTCACGATCAACATCGCGAGCGTGTTCGCGGCCTTCCTCGCCTGGTACGGCATCGCCCGTCTGGCGATGGCGAACTACGCCGACGTGACCAAGGAGCCCAACAGCCTTCGCGGTGAGCTGATCAAATGACCACGCAAACCAGCATCAACGGGGTGCCCTCAACCTCCTCCCCATGACGACGAGGGCGGAACGCCCTCGTATCCGGGCGGAGGACTACGGTCTTCCGATGCGCTGCCCGACACCCTCGTGCGGGTTCGGGTGGTTGAAGCTGCCGGGCCTCAAGATGCGCCCGTGCCCCAACTGCGGGTCGGTCCTGTTCTCGACCCGTCCCAGAAAGAGAAAGCCAGGCCGTGGCGGCGGGACATGAGGGGTCTGAGGATTGACCGATTTGAACGGGAACGGCGAGAAGCAGCGGTCGCTGCGTCTGCTCGCGGGCGTCGTCCTGCTGTTTCTGGTCGTCGTCGTGGTCATCACGGATCTGTTCGGGAGGTTGTTCATTGACGCCGGCTTTCGCGTATCCGATCTCATGCTGGGAACACTCATCGGGGGCCTGCTGCTGGTCGCCGGGATCGACATCAGCAAGCGCTGGCCCCCTGGTGGCAAGTGATGGACCAGATGCTTGACTTCAGCGACTGGGCGTTTGTGCTCTCCCTTGTTGCGGCTGCTCTCGCGGTGCCCCTGTACTGGCTGGCTCGACCAGGCAAGCCGATGGCACCCCTGCTGGGCTTCATCATCGTGATGCTGGCCTTCGGAGGAGCGGTTGGAGCATTGGGCAGGCTCGTTGACTCGGACGCGGTTCTCGACTACTGGATCAGGATCGCGATCATCGCCACCCGGCTCGCGGTGGTCGGGGCCATGCTCTACGACATCCGCTGGCTCTGGAAGCGACGGACTTGAGCGGTCTCTTTGTCCTACCAGGAGATCGTGACGCCCCGCAGCCTGCCGGCGGACAGGGGAGAGAGCTTGCGGAAGGCGTCCGCGTACAGGTCGATGCTCCGACGGGCCTGGCAGTTGCAGTCAATGATCGTCACGACCACGCAGGATGACCTGTAGCAGACCCGGACACGCTTCCCGCGCAAGGACTCGAGATCGGGGGAGATCGCCGCGTACAGACCGCCTGAGTGGCTCCTGGAGCATCGTGACGTGCCCGGCAGGCAATACCATGTGGCTGACACGGTGGCCGAGCGGGAGGTCTTCAATGGAGCGGATCGCGGTGATGGCTTTGGGACTGCTCGCGGCGATGGCCGGGGCGTGGGTGGTCGTGGTGCTGGCGATGGTGAGGGTGGCAGCACGAGCCGACGCACGGGCCGAGGAACTGCGTCGAGATCCCGTGCCGCGATGGGTGTGGGACTCGTCCGAGGAGCCGTGGTGCCCACCGCCGATGTGAAGTAGACATCCGGCACGGGCTTATAAACCGTGGGCTGCCGGCCTGTGGCGCCGGTCGACATGACCGCCAGGGACAGGATCCCCGCGACTCCTACCAGAAGGCCCGTGCGTAGTCGATGCCGGCGATGAAGATCGCCAGGGTGTCCCGATCGATGTAATGCGGGCCGGTCGGACGATGGACCGGGAACGGGACGTTGTTCCTGATCGCTCTCTCGTTGAGCCATGTCGTCGTCTCCTCAAGTCGTTCGTTGAGGACGAGGATCCGGTAGAGGACCTCGTATTCGCGAACGGCCACACGCCGGAGACGGCGCATGACCTTGGTGGTGCGCAGACGCTGTTCGTCATTGCGCGCACGGGCCGGGCGACCTTCGGTCAGCCACCTGGCGAAGTCGGGATGCCACTCGGGGGAGCCATCGCGGGCGATGGAGGAGGTGTGGATCTGGAGGGGAAACTCCCGCCTCCAGTCGGCTGCGAACCATGACGCCCAGTGGGCCGTCTGCTTCATGGTGTCATCCGAATAGGGGATCCTCACGCCCCGCAGTCTATTCGACGGGTTCCGCCACCGCCAGGTAGGTGTGAGCCCTCCTCCCGCTCGGGGTGAGGTTGTGGCCCACCCGACGAATGGCACCCATGTTGTGCAGCTCGTAGACCCGGGCGCTCACTGTCTCGTGTGACCAGCCCGTCAGCTCCTCGAGCTGCCAGGTTGCGATGGGTCCGTGTTGCTGTACCAGGAGGTACACCTCACGGCGCTTTCCGGGCGCGACGTGGACAATGCTGGCTGCTGCCGCCTGGCTGTTGGGGTCCCGATTGGCCGGCGGCGTGATGTTCGTGAAGTCAAACGGCGGGGTCTTGACGTAGACCACCTTGTGGTCGGGGCAGACGCCACTGGAATAGCCGGCCATCATCCTGGTCGGTTTGGACAGGGCTTTGCGGCATCCTGGTTCGGGGCAGAAGATCGGCGGGTGGGACGGGTAATCACCCATGCGATGGTTGACCTCCTGTGTAGACAGAGGCCCCAGCGCAGGGGGGATGCGCCAGGGCCTCACAGCAGCCGATACGCCTTACGAAGGGAAGTACCCCCACCTGTCGCACCAGCGACGGCCCCGGAATACTACGCTGGCGATTTCTGCCATGTCAAGCCGAAGGTGCGATATCCGCGTACCAATGCTCCGGGTCGTACTCGCCGACCCTCGAGACCTTGCCCTCGTGGTCGACGCTGTAGGCATAGACCGGACGGTTCTCGTCCATCGCCTTATCGAGCAGGTGCATGGTGCCGGCGTAGGCAGCCTCCACCTCCTCGGGCGTGACGAACAGGATCACGAGGTCAGCCTTGCGGACCATCTCGATGTCCCGGAGGAACACCGATGCCCGGCCCGGGTGCCGGTCGGTGGGGGCCGGCTTGAACCACTCCACATCGAGGTGAAGAATGCTCGCCAGGCCGGAGACATCGATCTCGAACATGCCCGGCATGGCATCGATGCTGGCCGGTCGGCGCATGAGGATAATGGCATCCTCGGGCAGCGCCGCGAGGAACCTGACCAACAGTCGCGGCGCAAGGCCGGGTGGTAGCCGCCGAGATCCAGCGACTGCCACCCGCATTGCCTTGCCCTCCAACGTCTGGCCCCATCTTGACAGGCCTAACACAGGCAGTCAGGACTTGCCAGACCTGGGCGCACCGTGTCTAGGCCGATCACGCCACGCCTGAGCGAGCCTATCCGTGTCTTCCATGACGTACCAAGACCTGCATTGCCTAGACCTACCCGACGCGATCACGTCTAAGCATGACGCGCCAAGACTGGCCACACCACGCCATTCCTTGACAGGACGAAGGAAGCCGAACCCCGGCTTACCCGGCTCCGACTTGCCCCGGCGTACGTCACGCCACCACATACAACCCGTCTCACGAGACGGCTGGAGGGCCCGCGAAGGCCCTCCCGTCGGACCGTGAGCAGTCCTATCCGCTCCCAGCTTCGACATGTCCTGCCGCATCGCGGCGGGCCATGCCCGAACGAACGATGTCTTGCCATGTCGGACCTTGTCCAGGCCGGCCTAGCTCGACCGTGTCAGGCTCGAACGCACCTTGTCGTGACGCGCCCGACCGAGGCGGAGCCAGCCATTCCTGCCATGATCCGCCGTTCCTTGTCTAGTCAAGACAGGGCTTGCTTCGCCGGACCAAGCACTACGTTGCCACCCGTGACTTGACGGGCCGATCCAATCCGAGCTTCAACTTGCCCGGCCACGCACATGTTGGATCAGGCGGGGACGAGGTCCGCCGGGTCCATGATCCTTGCCTTCATGGCGTCGTGGGTCTTCTGCTCGTGGCCGTTGCGGCTCTTCACGGCGGAGGCCTTGACGGGGGCCGTCTTGGTCTCGCCCACCGTGATGGTGGCGATGAAGCTCCCGAACTCCGGGCGGTAATCGAGGAGTCCGAACCGCTGGGCCCGCTCGACGATCAGCTTCAGCTTATCGGAGTCGATCTCCTCGGGGTCGTAGGCAAGCTCGGTGTCGAGCGACCATTCGGGGAACATGGGCCGGCAGCGCATGACGCGTCCGGAGCCGAAGCCCGCGTTCTGGACCATCGTGGTGTAGCGGTAGCCGCCGTCCCACAGGCCCTGCTCGTCGCGGGGACCGTCGTAGAGCAACGGGATCCGGTATCCGACGGTGACCAGGGAGCGGTGGAGGGTCTCGCCCATCCGCCACTTGGTGGCCGCGACCATCAGACACTTCTTGACGGCGGAGCCAGGGACGAAGGGCCCGACCTCGTCGTCGAGGTAGATGCGGACCTTCCACTCCAGCTCGCGGAGACGGGCCTCGTCCTCGAGCGTCTTGCCCTTCTTCTGGGACAGGGTGATGAACGCCCGGTACAGCTCGCTCTCGCGGTCGAGATCGGGGCAGTTCATCAGGATGGGCGACGTGCCCTCCAGGTGCAACGATGCCCGGGCGTAGCTCTCGGGCACGACCCGCCTGAACCACGATCCGATGGGCCTCTTGGTGATGTCCACGGTTGCCAGTACCTCCGATGGAGCCCCGGAACCACAACAGTCCACGGAAACGGGTAGCCCCGGACGGTGGTACTGGCACCTTCCGGGGCATGGAAAGTGGGCACCAGTACTGCCCGTCGATCAGACTCTACCACCCCTGTCAATAATCGCCATCAGAAGATGTAGTCGGGGTTGGCGGACTCCTCGTCTTCCTCCGCGACGGGATCCTCTCCGATGGGCAGCTCGACGGGCCCCATGTCCTCGAGCTTCTCGGGCCAGAAGGACTCCCACTCGTCGGGCTCGAGGTCGTAGCTGCCGAGCTTCCGACCCGGACGGTAGCGGCACTC